>ERZ1370068.6790-contig-5750_pt1 | contig 36146 bp, 40 predicted proteins | sample MGYA00561227_ERZ1370068 | MGnify/ENA primary metagenome ERZ1370068 (study PRJEB38410, sample SAMEA6850437) | metagenome | study: Metagenomic assessment of the ecological functions of the soil: analysis of the soil microbiota associated with the... | reverse complement strand
GTACCGGGACGCCATCGTGGGGCCGGAGACGCTGGTCGTGGCGGTCTCGCAGTCGGGTGAGGACGGCCGACACGCTGGGCGCGGTGACAGGCGGCGCGGCAGAAGGGCTGTCCGATCCTGGCCATCACCAACGTGGTGGGCTCGGCGCTGTCCCGCGAGGTCCACCGGCACGCTCGTACATGCACGCCGGCCCGGAGATCGGCGTGGCGTCGACCAAGGCGTTCTCGACCATGGTGGTGGCGAGCTGCCTGCTCGCGCTCTGGCTCGGTCGTCCTGCGCGGCACCGTCAACGCCGAGGACCTGCGCAAGCGCATCACCGACCTGGTCGAGATCCCGCGTCTGGTCGAGCAGACGCTCGAGCTCGACAGCAAGATCGCCGCGCTGGCCCGACACCTGTCGCACGCGCCGAACTTCCTCTACCTCGGTCGCGGCCTGCAGTACCCGATCGCGCTGGAGGGCGCGCTCAAGCTCAAGGAGCTGTCCTACATCCACGCCGAGGGCTATGCGGGCGGCGAGATGAAGCATGGGCCCATCGCGCTCATCTCCGACGGCTTCCCGGTGGTGGCGCTGGCGCCGCGCGACAGCCTCGTACGAGCGCATGCTCGGGCAACATCGAAGAGGTGCGGGCCCGCGAGGGACAGGTGATCGCGGTGGTGCAGCCCGGCGACAAGATGGTGGCCAGCAAGGCCCAGCACGTCATCGAGGTGCCGGCGGCCGCCGAGATGCTCGCCGCCGCTGATCACCGTGGTGCCGCTGCAGCTGCTGGCGTACCACATCGCGGTGCGCCGCGGGTGTGACGTGGACCAGCCGCGTAACCTCGCCAAGTCGGTCACGGTGGAGTAGCCGCTTCGACTCCACGCTGATCCACTGGCACCTCGACCGCGAGACGCGGTACCCCTTCGGCTCCCAGTCGCCCGGATCCGGCGCGCTGGGAGCCGATCGGCTTTCCGCCCCCGTGGCCGGACCGCCCGTGGGTCTTCGCCGTCATGGTGGCCTCGGCCAACGGCGTCGTCGCCTGGCGTCGCCGTGGCGCGCACGACGATCCCGCCGCTGGCCATCCTCGGCGGCGACCGCCGCCGGCCCGCGCGCATCGCCGACAAGCAGCTCCTGCGCTTCCTGCGCTGCTTCGGCGACGTCGCAGTGGGCGCCGAGACACTGCGCGAGCAGCCGGAGCTGGTGCTGAGCCCGCAACAGCCGAGCGACGCGCCGGCCCCCGAGCTTTCGCGTTCCGGGAGCGCGCGGGGCTGCCCCGCCAGCCGCGCAGCGTCGTGTACTCGATCTCCGGCCGCCTCGCCGCTCGCGCATCGCGTGCGTTCACGACGCCGGGCATCGAGCCGCTGGTCGTCACGACTCCGGGGAGCTGACGAGCTGACCAGGCGGGCCGGGGCGGCCACGCCGCCGGCGATGCTGGTGGGCGATCTGCTGGATCCCGCGGGCCTCGGGCGCGCGCAGCAGCGGCTCTTCGCGGAGTGGGGCGTGCGGTACCTGACTGCGAGGGCGGGCAGACGCTCCTGAGCAGCTGCGCGGGGCCGGGCTGCTCGACGAGGTCTTCCTGACCACCACGCCGTTCGTGATCGACGAGGCCGCGCACGAGGATGTGATCCGGATCTTCGACTTCGAGGCCGCCGGCGCGACGCTCGTCGCCGAGGAGCCGCGCCGCGGCCGACGACTCCTGGCTGTTCCGGCGCTGGCGCTTCAGCCGGCGCTGAGCGTCAGGGCGTGGCCTGCAGCGATCTCGGCGCCGACCGCGCCCGGCGACCAGGCGGTCCAGGTGCATCAGGTCGAAGGGCTTGGGCAGGTACCCGTTGGCGCCCGAATTCAGGGCGTCCTGGGCGACCTCGCAGCGAGTCGTAGCCGGTCATCACGAAGATCGGCACGCTCACGCCCATCTCGCGCAGTGACTTCAGCAGGCTGACACCGTCCAGGCCCGGCATCTTCACGTCGAGCAGGCACACGTCCGGGCGCGCTCTTGATGATCGACGCCAGGGCCTGCGAGGCGTTGTTGGCCATCTGACGCGTGTAGCGAGGCTCGAAGAACTGCCGGAGGATGTCCTGCACGACCGTGTTGTCGTCGACGATCAGGATTCGCTTCATGGCGGGTCCGAATATGGCAAGGCATGTGCCAGGAAATGGCGTCCGGGAAACCCCTGAAAACCCAGTGCCGCTGGCGTCACTGTCGAGGCAGGTGACGTGACGGTCTGTCCGCGGGCGCGCACTTTGTCCCCGTCGGGTACAATCGCGTGGTGTCAGCCGACCTGGAGCGTCTCCTCGACGATCTGAACCGCAGCACAGCGCGAAGCCGTGACGGCCGGCGATGGCCCGCTGCTCGTGCTCGCGGGCGCCGGCAGCGGCAAGACCCGGGTCATCGCCTATCGCATCGCCTGGCTGCTCCAGCGCGGGCTGTCGCCCCTGCAATCTCCTGGCCGTCACCTTCACCAACAAGGCCGCCAAGGAGATGGCCCGACGGGTGGACGAGCTGCTGACTCCGGTCGGCGTGCGGTCTCCGTTCATCGCGACCTTCCACGCCGCGTGCGTCCGCATCCTGCGCTCGCACGGCTCGCATCTCGGCCTGCCCTCGCACTTCACCATCTACGACGAGGACGACCGCCTGGCGCTGGTCAAGGAGTGCATGAAGGACGGCGAGCTGGCCGACCGCACGTTCACGCCCAGCGCGGCCGTGCACCGCATCATCGTACCTCAAGAACCAGATGATCGCGGTGACCGAGGCGCTGCGGCGACGCGCGCGGGCCGTGGGAGCAAGAAGGCCGCGCTGGTGTACTCGCGCTACGACAAGCGCCTGCGCGAGACCGGGCGCTGGACTTCGACGACCTGCTGCTGCTAGATCGCTGCGCCTGCTGCGCACGAGCATCCCCGAGGTGCTGGCCTGGTACCGCGGGCTCTGGCGCTACGTGCTGGTCGACGAGTACCAGGACACCAACCGCGCCCAGTACCGGATCGTCCAGCTGCTGACCAGCGGCAGCACCGCAACGTGTGCGTGGTGGGCGACGGCGACCAGTCGATCTACGCGTGGCGCGGCGCCGACGTCCGCAACATCCTCGACTTCGAGGAGCGACTTCCCGGGCGCCAAGGTCGTGCGGCTGGAGCAGAACTACCGCTCGACCCAGACGCATCCTCGGCGCCGGCCGCCGCGGTGATCGCCCACAACGTCCAGCGCAAGGACAAGACGCTGTGGACCGAGAACGCGGCCGGCGCGCCGGCCCGGCTCTATCGCGGCGGGACGAGCAGGAGGAGGCCGGCTTCGTGCGCCCAGATCGATCCTGGGCTGCGCGGCGAGGGCGTGCCGTGGGACGACGTGGCCGATCTTCTACCGGACCAACGCCCAGTCGCGCGTGCTGGAGGATGCGCTCGCGCCGCGGCGCATCCCCTACGTGATCGTCGGCGGCGTGCGCTTCTACGAGCGCCGCGAGGTCAAGGACGCGCTGGCCTATCTCCGGCTGACGATCAATCCGGCCGACGACGTGGCCTTCCGGCGCGCCATCGGGGCGCCGGCACGCGGGATCGGGGCCACGACGCTCGCGCCGCCTCGACGAGGAGGCCGGCCGTCGAGACCCGACCGCTCCTGGCGCTGGCCGCCGAGCCGCCGACCGGACATCCGCGGCAAGGCGGCCGCATCGCTGCAGGAGTTCGCCGCGCCTGATCGCGCGCCTGCGCCGGGCAGCGGCGCGACCTGGCGCCGCCGGCGTTCATCGATCTCGTGCTCGAGCAGACCGGCTACCGCGACGCGCTCGAAGCAGGAGCGCGCGCCGGAGACCGAGGCCCGCCTGGAAAACCTCGAGGAGCTGATCGCCGCCGCCGAGGACTACACGCACACCGAGGCCGAGCCGACGCTGGAAGGCTTCCTGACGGCGTGGCCTCGTGAGCGACGTGGACGAGCTGAAGGAGGCCGAGGCGCGGGTGACGCTGATGACGCTGCACTCGGCCAAGGGGCTCGAGTTCCCGCGGTGTTCATCACCGGCCTCGAGGAGGGCGTGTTCCCGCACTCGCGCTCGATGAACGATCCCGACGAGGTCGAGGAGGAGCGGCGGCTCTGCTACGTCGGGCATCACCCGGGCCAAGGAGCGCCTCTCGCCTGTCGTGGGCGCTCCACCGGCGGATCCACGGCTACGGGGTGGGCGAGCCGTCGCGCTTTCCTCCGCGAGATGCCCGAGAATCAGCTGCTGCCGCTGAACGCCGGCCGCGTGCAGGAGCCGAGCATGCCGGCGCGCGCGGTGGAGCGCTACGAGCCGGAGGAAGAGTCCTGGCCGATCCGCGTGGGCGCCCGGCGTGCGCCACGCCCGCTTCGGCGAGGGCTGGCTGGTGGGCGTCGAGCGCGACGGCCGCCGATACCATCGTGACGGTCGGGATTCGCCAGCGTGGGACGCAAGCGCCTGTCGCATGCAGTACGCGCAGCTGGAGGAGCTGTGGTCGATCAGCCGCGAGGACGTCGAGCACGTCGCGCGCGCTGGCCCGGCTGGCCCTGACCGACGGCCGAGCGCCGAGCGGATGCGCGAGCAGCTCGACGGCATCCTGGCCTACATCGACACAGCTCCGCGCGCTCGGACACCAGCGCCGTCGAGCCGACCGTCCCACGCCGTGCCCCTCGTCAACGTGATGCGCGACGACGAGAACCGGCCCTGCCTCCGCCAGGACGCAGCGCTGGCCAACGCACCCGAGCGCGCAGCGGCGCGTTCTTCCGGGTGCCGAAGATCATCGAGGAGTCCGGCTGACCCGACTGCACGCTCGACGCTCACCATCCACGAGCTGACCGCGGCCTTCGCCAGGGCGCCGCCCTGACCGCTGGCGGTGACCGAGGACGTACCTCGCGCGCATCGGCGCGCTCGATGCGAAGGTCGGCGCGCTATCTGACGGTCACCCGGGACGAGGCGCTGGCGCGCGGCCCGGGCGTCCGACGCGCGCTACCGCGCCGGCGCGCCGCTGTCGCCCGCTGGACGGCGCGCCGCTGGCGCATCAAGGACGTCTTCTGCACGGCGGGCGTGCGGACGACCTGCGGCTCGAAGATCCTCGAGACGTTCGTGCCGCCCGTACGACGCCACCGTCGTCGCGCGGCTGCGCAAGGCGCGGGCGCGGTGCGTCCTCGGCAAGACGAACATGGACGAGTTCGCCATGGGCTCGTCGACGGAGAACATTCGGCCTTCCACCTGACGCGCAATCCCGTGGGACCTCGACCGCGTGCCGGGCGGCTCGTCGGGCGGGTCGGCGCGCCGCGGTGGCCGGCGGCCTGGCGGCGGCGGCGTTCGGCACCGACACCGGGCGGCTCGGTGCGCCAGCCGGCCGCCTTCTGCGGCGTCGTCGGGCTCAAGCCGACCTACGGCCGCGTCTCGCGCTACGGCGCTGATCGCCTTCGCGTCGTCGCTGGACCAGGTCGGCGCCGTTCGCGCGCGACGTCCGCGACGCCGCGCTGCTGCTCGAGCGCCGATCGCCGGCCACGATCCGCTCGACGCGACGTCGGTCGACGTCCCGGTGCCCGACTACGCGGCGGCGTCTGGGCGCGCGGCGTCAAGGGTCTCGCGGGTCGGCGTCCCCGACGAGTACTTCGTCGCCGGGCTCGACCCGGAGGTCGAGCGCGGCCGTGCGCGCGCGCGTCGACGGCTCCGCGAGCTCGGCGCGCGACGATCGAGCACGTGTCGCTGCCGACACCGACGTACGGCGTCGCCACCTACTACATCGTCGCGCCGGCCGAGGCGTCGTCGAACCTGGCGCGCTACGACGGCGTGAAGTACGGGCTGCGCGTCCGCGGCGCAGCGACCTGATCGACATGGTGAGCCGCACCCGCGCGGCCGGCTTCGGCGCCGAGGTCAAGCGCCGGATCATGCTCGGCACCTACGCGCTGTCGGCCGGCTACTACGACGCGCTACTACGGCCAGGCGCAGAAGGTCCGCACGCTGGTGCGGCGGGACTTCGAGCGGGCGTTCGACGCGGGTCGACGTCGCTGGCGGCGCCGACCACGCCCGACGTCGGCCTTCAGGCATCGGCGAGAAGGCCGATCCGCTCGCCATGTACCTCGAACGACGTCTACACGATCCCGGCCAGCATGGCGGGCCTGCCCGCGGTGTCGGTGCCGTGCGGCTTCAGCGCCGCCGGCCTGCCCATCGGGCTGCAGCTGATCGGCGCGCACGCTCGACGAGGCGACGCTGCTTCCGCGCCGCCCACGCCTACGAGCAGGCCACGCCGTGGCGCGCAGCGGCATCCGAGCCTGGCATGAGCACGACCACCGCGCATGACGTACGTACGAGACCGTCATCGGGCTGGAGGTCCACGCCCAGCTCGCGACGCGCTCGCAAGATGTTCTGCGGCTGTCGCCGACGACGTTCGGCGCGCCGCCGAACACGCCAGACCTGCCCCATCTGCCAGGGCATGCCGGGCACGCTGCCGGTGATCAACCGCCGGGCGGTCGGAGTTCGGCGTGCGGACGGCGCTGGCCTTCGAGCTGCCGGGTCAACGCCGTCGTGCCGCTTCGCGCGCAAGCACTACTACTACCCGGACATGCCGAAGAACTACCAGATCAGCCAGTACGAGAGCCGCTGGCCGAGGACGGCTGCGCTCGAGATCGATCTGTCGGGCGGCGCGCGCCGCGATCGGCATCCAGCGCCTGCACCTCGGAGGAGGACGTCGGCAAGCTGCGTGCACGAGGGCGACGTTCGGACGACGCGCAGTCGAGCCTGGTGGACTACAACCGCGCCGGGCGTGCCGCTGATGGAGATCGTCGAGCGAGCCCGACCTGCGCTCGCGCCGAGGAGGCGCGCGAGTATCTCACGCGCCTTCCGCGCCGTCGCTGCGTCTACCTCGGCGTCTGCGACGGCAACATGGAGGAGGGCTCGCTCCGCTGCGACGCCAACGTCTCGCTGCGGCCGCGCGGCGCGACGAGCTCGGCACCAAGGTCGAGATCAAGAACCTGAACTCGTTCCGCAACGTGCAGCACGCGCTCGAGTACGAGGTCGACGCGGCAGGCGCGGCGCTCTGGACGGCGGCGAGCGCATCGTGCAGGAGACGCGGCTGTTGGACCCCGACCGCGGCGTGACGCGCTCGATGCGCTCGAAGGAGTACGCGCACGACTACCGCTACTTTCCGGAGCCCGACCTGGTGCCGCTCGACGCTCGACGCCGGCCTGGATCGACGGCATCCGCGCGGCGCTGCCGGAGCTGCCGCGCGCCGGCGCGCGAGCGGTTCGTCACCCAGTACGGGCTGCCGGCCTACGACGCCGGGCATCCTCACGCAGATCCCGCGCGCTGGCCGAGTACTACGAGACCGTGCCGCGCGACCGACCTGGGCGCGCCAACCCCGAGGCCATTTCAAACTGGGTCATCGACGAGCCTCCTGCGCGAGCTGGACGCCGACGACGAGGCGACGCGATCACGGCGACTGCCCAGATCCCCGCCGGCGCACCTCGGCCGGACTCGTGAGCTACATCGACGACGGGCACGATCAGCGGCAAGATCGCGAAGGACGTCTTCGCCGGGATGCTGAGCCTCGGGCGAGGCTCGCGGAGCCATCGTCGCTGCAGCGAGGAGACCTGACCCAGGTCGCCGACGCAGGCACTCTGCGAGGTTCTGGTGGACCAGCGCGATCGCGGCCAATGCCAAGGCGGTGGCCCCGACTTCAAGAGCGGCAAGACGGTGGCAGCTCAAGGCGCTGGTCGGGCGGGTGATGAAGGCCAGCGGGGGCAAGGCGAATCCGCGCGATGGTCGACCGTCTCGTCCAGGAGAAACTCTCCCGGACCTGACCCGGGCGGCTATAATCGGAGCGCTCTTCATGATTGAGCTTCACCGAGTCAGGAAGGTCTACGCCGTCGGGCCGGTGAAGGTCCCAGCGCTCTCCACGATGTCTCTTCCGCGTCGCCAAGGGCGAGTTCGTCACGCTCGACCGGTCCGAGCGGCAGCGGCAAGACCACCGCTCCTCCGCCTGCTCTACCGTGACGACGTCGCGACCGAGGGCGAGGTCGAAGGTGCTCGGCGACGAGGTCACCCTGCTGAGCCACTCGCAGGTGGCCGCGCTGCGCCGCTCGATCGGCATCGTCTTCCAGGACGCCAAGCTCCTCCCCGGTCGGCACCGTCTACGAGAACGTCGCGCTTCGTGCTGCGCGGTGCTGGGCACCCGCGCCGCGAGGTCACCGGGCGTGTCTTCGACGCCCTGCGGGCCGGTCGGGCTGTCGTCCCGTGCGTCAGGCCTATCCCGCCCAGCTCTCCCAGGGGAGGCGCAGCGGGCCGCGCTGGCCGCGCGCGATCGCGCGCAAGCCGCTCGCTGCTCATCGCGGACGAGCCGACCGGCAATCTGGACGAAGGCATGGCGTCCGAGGTCCTCGACATCGTGAAGGACATCTGGGCGGGCGGAACCACCGTGCTGTTCGCGACGCATCAGGGCTTTCTGGCTGCCGCGCTGCGCTCGGCGCGCACGCTCACGCTGCAGTCCGGGCGGCTCGTGAAGGACGAGGGCTGACCGGACCGTGTTCGGCTTCCTGCTCGGGGAGGCGCTGGAGGGACCTGCGCCGGGCCGGTCGGGTGGCGGTCAGTGCCATCATGCTGATCACGCTGTCCGCTCGCCGCGCTCGGCGCCTTCTGGCTGCTCTCGTCCAACCTCGGCCAGGCCGTCGCCCAGTTCCGCGAGCGCGTGAAGATCGTCGTCTACCTCAAGCGCGAGCCGTCCGGCGGCGGAGGCCACCGCGCTGGCCGAGCGCGTCCGGCGCATGGAGGGCGTCGCCTCGGTGCGCTACGTCGGCAAGGCCGGAGGCCCTCGGAACGCTCAAGCAGGTCCTCGGCAAGGACGCCTCGGTGGCCGACTCGCTGCCCCAGAATCCGCTGCCGGCCTCGCTGGAGATCACCCCGGCGGCCGAGGAGCGACGCTCGAGGGCGCCCGCGGGCTGGTCACCCGGCTCGCGGCCCTACCGGAGACCGAGACGAGATCGGCGGAGGCGTGGACTGGATCGAGCGCTTCGCCCACGGTCAGCGTCTGCTCTGGGTCTTCGGCCTCGGGGTCGGCGCCGTGCTGGCGCTGGCCGCCATCCTGACGGTCACCACGGCGACCACGCTCGTCCTCCACGCGCGGCGCGGCGAGATGGAGATCATGCGGCTGGTCGGCGCTCCCGAGCACATCGTCCGCATGCCGCTGCTTGCTCCAGGGGATGATGCAGGGGCTCATGGGGGCGATGCTGGCCGTCTGGGTGCTGACCGCCTGCTATGCGCTCCTGGGACCGCGGCTGGAACCGCTGGTCAGCGAAGTGCTCGGCGTGGCCCGACTCGCGTTCCTCCGCCCCTCAACATCGTCACGCTGATGCTGGCGGGGACCCTGCTCGGTGGGGTCGGCGGGCTGCTGGCCCGCGGGCGGCCCGAGGCATGAGCCGCGTCCGACGGCTGCTCACCGCCGCAGCTCGTGATGCCGTGGCGACTCAGGCCGCCGCTCGAGGCGCCGCCGTCGACCAGGCGCCGCCGACCAAGAAGACCGAAGACCCGATCCAGACCGAGCAGCGGAAGCTGCGCCAGACCGAGGAGAAGCTGAAGGAGGAGCGTCGCAAAGCGGCGGAGGCCCGGGCCAAGGAGACCTCGCTCCTGGCCGAGCTGGACCAGGTCGAGCAGCGCCTGGCCGACAAGCAGCGGGACATCGGCCGGCTGGACGGGCGGATCAAGAAGGCCAGGCGGACGTGGTCGGGATCCGGGGCGAGGTGCAGGGCTCGAACGCCAGCGGGCCAGCCAGGAACAGGCCTGAGCCGCCGGCTACGGGCCGTGTACAAGGTCCAGGCACAGGGGGGCCCTGCCCCTGCTGTTCGGGGGCGACGACCCGGTGGCCCGGGCGGTCGCCGTCCGCCATCTGACGAGCCTGGCGGCCCTGGACGGCCGTTTGATCCAGGAGTATCGTGACACTTCGGACCGTTTGGACGAGCGGCGGCGTCGGGAAGAAGCCCGGCAGCGCGAGCTGGCCGACCTACGATCCGACGCTCAGCGTGAGCAACTCGAGGTCGACCGCGACGCCGCCACCCGACGCACCCCTGCTGGCCAGGGTTCGGGACGAGCGCGCGTACCACGAGCGCGCCGTGGGCGAGCTCACCGAGGCGACGAAGCGTCTCGAGGTTTTCATCCGCGATCTGCAGGCCAAGCAGCGTCGTCTCGCGAAGGTGCCGCCGGCCAAGCCCGGCAGCGACGCGCGCCGGCGTGGGCTTCGGGAGCCTGCGGGGCCGGCTGCCGTGGCCCACGGAAGGGCGCATCATCGCGGCGTACGGCGCTCAGGTCCATCCGCGCTTCGGCACCCGGACACAGCGCAACGGCGTGGACATCGAGGCGAACCAGGGTCGGGACGTGGGGGCGGTGTACGCTGGTCACGTCATCTACACGGGATGGTTCAAGGGGTACGGGAACCTGATCATCCTGGATCACGACAACGAGTACTACACCCTGTACGCGCACATGGCCGAGATCCAGGTGAAGGAAGGCGACGACGTGCGGCAGGGACAGCGCATCGGAACGGTCGGGGACACCGGCTCGCTGGAGGGACCGCGGCTGTACTTCGAGGTCCGCTACCAGGGCAAGCCGCAGGACCCCGAGCAGTGGCTCCGGCAGCGGGGCTGAGTCGGGTGGCTCTCAGGGGGAATCCATGAAGAAGGCTTTCGTGATCGGGTCGCTGCTCGTGGTGCTCACGCTCTCGCTGGGCGGCTCCGCGGTCAGCAAGGTAACGGACAACGCGGCCACCTACGAGCAGCTCCGGCTGTTCACCGAGGTGCTGTCCATCGTCCAGAACCAGTACGTGGACGAGGTCCGCGCCGAAGGATCTGATCTACAACGCGATCAAGGGCACGCTGCGCGGCCTCGACCCGCACAGTTCCTTCCTCGATCCCGAGAGCTACCGTGAGATGCAGGTGGAGACCTCGGGCAGCTTCGGCGGTCTCGGCATCGAGATCACGCTGAAGGACGACATCCTGACCGTGGTCTCGCCGATCGACGGCACGCCGGCCTACCGGGCCGGGCTGCAGCACCGGCGACCGGATCATCAAGATCGACGGGCTGTCGACCAAGGACATGCAGCTGGCCGACGCGGTCAAGCGCGATGCGCGGGCAAGCCGGGCACCAAGGTCACGATCAGCATCGTGCGCGAGGGCTGGACCGAGGCCAAGGACTTCGACATCGTGCGCGAGCAGATCCGCGTGCAGTCGGTGAAGCGCGGTCGAGCTCGGCGACGGCATCGAGTACCTCAAGCTGCGGCAGTTCCAGGAGCAGAGTCCGCACGACCTGGAGGCCGCGCTGGAGAAGTTCTCCAAGAACGGGATGAAGGCCCTCATCCTCGACCTGCGCGGCAATCCGGGCGGCCTGCTGACCGCCGCGGTCGAGGTCAGCGAGAAGTTCATCGACGACGGCAAGCTGGTCGTCTACACCGAGGGCCGCGTGCGGAACCAGAACATGCGCTTCAACGCGCATCCCAAGAAGGCTATGCCCAGATGCCGATGGTCGTGCTCGTGAACCAGGGCAGCGCTTCGGCCTCCGAGATCGTGGCCGGCGCGCTCAGGACTGGGGACGGGCGGCGATCGTGCGGCACCCAGACGTTCGGCAAGGGCTCGGTCCAGACGATCATCCCGCTGTCCGACGGCTCCGGGCTCCGGCTGACGACGGCCAAGTACTTCACGCCCAAGGGCCGCTCGATCCACGGCAAGGGCATCACGCCCGACATCGTGGTCGAGGCGCCCAAGGAACCGGTCGACAAGGAGCGGCCGCTGCCGTCAGCCGACCCGCTCGAGGATCTCAAGAAGGACGTGCAGCTGCAGCGCGCGATCGAGGCGATCAAGGCGATGAAGATTGCCGACCAGCGGCGGCCGGCCGCCGGGTCGCAGGCAGGAGCCGTCTCGCAGGTCCGACAGCAGTCGCAGAACTGACGCACGCGCACGGAGGCGATGCCGGCCGGGCGCCGCGACGTCCGGTGTGACATCGCCTCTCGTATTTTCGGAGACCCGTGCCCGGAATTTGGGCACGCCAGGGGGCGGGATGGGCAAGATCGTGCTGGGCATCGAGAGCTCGTGCGACGAGACGGCCGCGGCGGTTCTCGTCGACGGCCGGCACGGTGCTCTCGAGCGTGGTGGCCTCGCAGGACGACGTGCACGCGCCGTACGGCGGCGTGGTGCCCGAGCTGGCCTCGCGACGACACCTCGAGGTGATCGTTCCGGTCGTCGAGAGGCGCTGCTCGAGGCCGGCGTCGCGGCTCGGCGACCTCGACGGCATCGCGGTGACGTACGGCCCGGGCCTGGTGGGCTCCCTGCTCGTGGGGTGCTCGATGGCCAAGGCGCTGGCCTGGGCTCACGGGCTGCCGCTGGTCGGCGTCAATCATCTCGAGGGCCACGTGTACGCCGCCTTCCTCACCGAGCGAGCCGCCCGAGTTCCCGTTTCTCGCGCTGGTCGTCTCCGGCGGTCACACCGCGCTCTACCACGCGCCGGCGCCGCTGACGTATCACCTGGTCGGCCAGACCCGGGACGACGCGGCGGGCGAGGCGTTCGACAAGGTCGCCAAGCTGCTGGGCCTGGGCTTTCCGGGCGGCCCGATCATCCAGCGCGACGGCCGAGCGCGGTGACCCGCGCGCGATCGAGTTTCCGCTGGCGCAGATGACCGACGGCGCGAGCGATTTCTCCTTCAGCGGGATCAAGACCTCGGTCTCGCTCTACGTGCGGCGCCACCGGCCACTCGGCGAGGCCCAGGTGGCGGACGTCGCGGCGTCCTTCCAGGCGTCGGTGGTGAAGATGCTGGTGCGCCAGACGGTGCGTGCGGCGCTGCGCATCGGGGTCAAGCGCGTGGTGCTCACCGGCGGCGTGGCCGCCAACGGTCCCCTGCGTACGGCGCTCTACGCCGAGGCCGAGCAGCACGGGATCCGGCTGCACATCCCGCCCCCGCGGCTGTGCACGGACAACGCCGCGATGATCACCGCTGCCGGCACCGTCCGCCTGGCCGCCGGCGAGCGGGCGCCGCTCACGCTCAACGCCACGCCCGACCTGGTCCTGGCGTGAGTGCGGTGGCGCGCTCCGCCGGGGGTCGTGCCGCTCGGCGCGCGGACGTCAGGCGGCCCCATCGACCCGACGGCCCGTCGCGCGGTCGACCGTGAACTTCCAGGCCGTGCTGGCCGGGCTCCCCGACGCGGTCATCGCGGTCGACGACACGCTGCGCGTCGTCTTCTGGAACGCCGCGGCCGAGGTGCTCACCGAGCGTTCGGCGCGCCGGGCCGAGGGCCGACTGCTCAAGGAAGTCTTCGCGGCCGACGCGTCGATCGTGCGCCGGTTGTCGGAGACGCTGGGGACGGGTGAGAGCCGGTCGGAGGCGGAGGGCGTGATCGAGCGCCCCGATCACCGGGAGGTGCCGGTCAGCATCGTGACGGCCCCGCTCTTCGACCACGCGGGCCGCGCCGAGGCCGCGGTCGCCGTGGTGCGTGACCTGTCGCGGATCCGCCAGCTCGAGGCGGAGGTCCGGCGCGGCGAGACCCTGGCGGCCGCCGGCCGCATGGCCGTCGGTCTCGCTCACGAGATCCGCAACCCGCTCGGCGCCATTCGGGGCGCCGTTCAGCTGCTCGGGCGCGAGCTCGGAGCGGAGTCGCCGCTGCGTGAGTACACCCAGGTGCTGCTGACCGAAGTCGATCGGGTCAACCGGATCATCGAGATGCTGCTGAACCTGGCCCGGCCGGCGCCGATCCACCCCGTGCCGCTGAACCTCCATCAGCTCCTCGAGCGGGTGGCGCTGCTGAGCGAGGAGAACGCGCGAACCCGGCGGGTGACCATCGTGCGGCGGTATGATCCGAGCCTGCCTCCGATCCTCGGCGACGAGGACCGGCTGATGCAGGTGTTCCACAATCTGGTTCGCAACGCGATCGAGGCCATGGCCGACGGAGGCCATCTCACGCTGACGACGCGGGTCAGCCTCAACACGCTGTTCGGCAAGATGGACCTGGGCGGAGGGCAGCGCGCGATGGTGGAGGCGCAGGTCATGGACGAGGGCGCGGGCATTCCGGCCGCGGCGCGGGCGAGGATCTTCGATCCGTTCTTTTCCACGAAGGCGCAGGGGCTCGGCCTCGGGCTGGCCATCTGCCACCAGGTGCTCGAGCAGCACCGCGGCGCCATCCACGTGGAGAGCACCGAGGGCCGGGGCACGGCCGTCACGTGCTTCCTGCCGATCGCCCGCTGACATGAGCGCGCGCATCCTGATCGCCGACGACGAGGACAGCCTGCGCTGGGTGCTCGAGAAAGGTCTGCGCGGGGCCGGCTACGACGTGACCTCGGTGAAGGACGGCACCGCCGCCACCCGGGCCGTCGAGGCGGAGGCGTTCGACCTGGTATTCCTCGACATCCGCATGCCGGGCCTGGACGGCCTCAGCGCCCCTGGCCCGGATGCGCGAGCTGCGCGCCGACGCCTGCGTGGTGGTGATGACGGCCCACGGCACGATGGAAACCGCCATCCAGGCAATGCAGCGGGCGCCTATGACTACCTCACCAAGCCGTTCGATCTCGACGAGGTGCTCCTGGTGGCCGAGCGGGCCTTGCTGGCCGGACGGTTGACGCAGGAGGTGGCCCGCCTCAAGACCGGGCTGCAGGAAGTCCGAGAGTTCAGCGCGCTGATCGGCCGTCACTCGCGGATGCAAGACGTCTACAAGACGATCGGGCGCGTGGCCGGCAGCGACGTGACGGTGCTGCTCCGCGGCGAATCGGGTACGGGCAAGGAGCTGGTGGCCCGGGCCATCCACCACTACAGCCGCCGGGCGGGGCGGCCGTTCGTGGCGGTGTCGTGCGCGGCGATTCCCGGCACGCTGCTCGAATCGGAGATGTTCGGGCACGAGCGCGGCGCCTTCACCGACGCCAAGGAGCGACGTCTCGGCAAGTTCCGAGCTGGCCCACGCCGGCACGCTCTACCTGGACGAGATCGGTGACATGCCGCTCGAGCTGCAGAGCAAGCTCCTGCGTGCGCTACAGGAGCGGGTGATCGAGCGGCTCGGCGGCCACGAATCGATTCGTATCGACGTCCGCGTGCTGGCCGCCACCAACCGGGACCTCGAGGCTCTCATGCGGGAGGAAGTTCCGCGAGGACCTCTACTATCGACTCAACGTCGTCACCCTGAACCTGCCGCCGCTACGGGAGCGGCGGCGCGACATTCCACTCCTGGTCGAGCACTTTCTCGCCGAAGTACACCAGCGAGCTGGGGGATCGCGGGGTGGCGCCCGACGCGCTCGATCGCCTGGTCGGTCACGACTGGCCGGGCAACGTGCGCGAGCTCGAGAACGTCGTGCAGCGCGCGATGGTGATGGCGACCAGCGACGTGATCATGCCCGAGCACCTGCCGATCGGGCCGGTGTCGGCCCGCCGCCTCGGTGGCGGTGGACGCTTCGCTGGAGGAGATCATCGAGCGCAAGCTGATCGAGTGCGTGCGCGGGCTCCGCGAGCACGCGAGCGCCAATCTCTACGACCTGATGATCGGTCTCGTCGAGAAGCCGCTGCTCCGGGCCGTGCTGCGCGAGACCAGCGGCAACCAGGTGCGAGCCGCCCAGATCCTCGGGATCAACCGCAACACCCTCCGCAAGAAGCTCACCGAGCACGGTATCGATCCCGACACGCTCGACGGCTGAGCCTCTCTGGCTCAGCCCCGAGCTCGTCGCCGCGTCCCGAGAGTATCCGGGTTCGCGCAAAGTCGTGCCGGTACGCGCAAGCGATGCGTGCCTGGACGGCGCAACCATCCTCGCATCTCAGCGCCACACTTGATTTCCGCGTGTGGCATGGAGGTTGCCGCCCTTTGATACAGCCAAAGCGGAGCCGGCGCGTGACCCCACGCGGCAAGCGGCCGGAGGGCGCTGTGTCCACCAACAGTTCGACCGAGTCGACGACGACGAACGGAACGAACAGCCGACCGTGGGGTCTCTGGGCCGTCGGCGCAGCGATTCCCCTGAGCTTTGCCGGCTTCGTGCTGTACTGGTTCCGTCAGCGCGCCCGCGCTGGCGCGGGAGCGCGATCCGTACGAGGAGTGGTGGTCAGCGCGCCACAAGGCTCGCGAGAACGGTAACGGCTCCACCGGCAAGCGACCCGAAACACCCCGCGGTCGCACCGAAGGCAGCAACCCGATGTTTGTTTGACCACTCCGGGCTAATCGAGCCCGCCCGATCGGGCGCCCTGCCTGATCAGGGCCTGACCGGTGTTCATATTCTGTCTGGATGTTTTCTGGCCGAAGGGCCAGGCCCCCCGGGGTCGAATTCACAAACCCGCATCGAATTTGACAAAAATTTGTAGCACTACTCTGGTACACCCCTTGCGTAGCTTTTGCGCCCGTATGCAAGAACGGGATAGCGCAAAATCGCCGGTGTCAAAAATTTTTCGCCGTATGATTTTGACCCTGGAATCACGCCTCCGCTGGAGGGTGGTCGGCCGGCAAGGGGAAGAGAGCCAACGTGACTCCGCTAGGCAACGAGCCGTCACCGTACATCGTCGGGGAATCCGCGCGCATGCGCGAGATTCACTCGATCATCAAGAAGGCGGCGTCGTGGGACGCCAACGTCTGCATCGAGGGTGAGAACGGTACGGGCAAGGAGCTGGTGGCCAAGGCGCTGCACATGGCGGGACCGCGGCGTGACCTGCCGTTCGTCACGCTGGACTGCTCGACGATTGCCGAAGGCCTGATCGAGAGCCATCTGTTCGGGCACGTGCGCGGGGCGTTCACCGGCGCGGTGTCCACGCGCCAGGGCGTGTTCGCCCAGGCGCACACCGGCACGCTGTTCATCGACGAGATCACGGAGCTGGCATCGCATCTGCAGGCCAAGCTGTTGCGGGTGATCCAGACCGGCGAGTTCACGATGGTGGGCGGCAGCGCGCCACAGAAAGTGAACGTGCGGATCATCACCGCGACCAATCGCGACCTGAAGCAGGCGGTCGCCAAGCGGACGTTCCGCGAGGACCTCTACTTCCGCATCGCGGTCATCCGCATCGCGATCCCGGCCCTGCGGGAGCGGCGCGACGACATCTCGCTGCTCGTGGCGCATTTCCTCCACGCCTTCTTGACCTCGGCGCGGCGCCAGGAGATCCGGGGCCTGACCGAGCGGGCCATGACCGCGCTCATGACCTACTCCTGGCCCGGCAACGTGCGCCAGCTGAAGAACTGGATCGAGCAGGCGCTGGTGCTGGCCGACGGTGACCAGATCGACCTGGAGCACTTCCCGTCGCTGACCCGGGAGCTGGCCGAGACCCCCGGTGCCGCGGTGCCGCTCGCGCCTCCCGGCCTCAAGCTCGAGGAGCTCGAGCGCTGGTACGTCCTGGACACGCTCAAGCGCGCCGAGGGCAACCGCACACGGGCGGCCCGCGAGCTGGGGATCAGCCTGCGGGGCTGCAGTACAAGCTGCGCCGCTACAACGATAAGCTCGAGCCCGAGGAAGACAACCAGTCGGCCTCCGCTGGGATGTGACCGCGGAGACCACTCGCGTTCCAGTTCCTGAACTGTAAGGTTCGCTGACACCCCGGGATCTCGAAAATCGTCGAGAACGGGGCGTCTGGACTCGCCTTCCACCGCGGACGCGCTGTATTATGTGCCATGGTGTCCACATCGGTCTTGCTCGTTGAGGACGACATCGCCGTCCGCGGGCTCTTCGCAGAGACGCTGGAGACCGCCGGCCTTTCCGTACGTACGATTCCGCTGGCCGCCCACATCTTCGACGCGCTCCGCGAAGGCCTCCCCGACGTGATCGTTCTCGACCTGGGTATGCCCCACGGATCGCTTCAGGGCATGGAGGTGCTGGCGCGGCTCCGCGAAATCGATGCGTGGCGGGAGATTCCCGTGATCATCCTGTCGGCGTTCGGCGACGTGGTCAATCGTGACGTCACGCGGCGGCTGGGGGTGGCGTCGATTCTTGGCAAGCCCCTGCTCGATGTCAGCGAGCTGACGAGAACCGTCCGCGCCGTCGCCCGGTAGTTCCCTCAGCAGATCGTCACGAACTGCATCGAATCGATCCGCAGGGCATCGTCGACATGCGGCCGCCGCCGCCGGTCCCGGGCCCGTCGGTCGGCGCTCATGCGTGCCGTGCGCCGTCGGCGGTCGCGACCCGCCCGGCGATCGAGGATCACCTCGACGTTGCCCTCGGCGGAGAAGCGGCCCCGGACGTATTCGAAGAGGGCAGCATAGTGGCGTGCAATGATGACGACGTGTCGGGTCTGCCGCTGGTCGCCGCGTGGCACAGTAGTCATGTCGGTCCGATCCGTATCGATCACCCTGGCTCGAGCGGAGCTCAATACAAACTCCTCCCGAAACGACTCTCGGGACACTACCGGTGCACGAGTCCTGCCGTCCTGGCAAAATCAACGAAAATGGGTACATCACGCGAGAGAGGACGACGACGACCGCGAGATGGTAAAGGTCCTTGACGTTTCGTCACGCCGGCACCCCAACGCGCGCCCGCGCCGGCTGCCGGCGCCGCTTGACAGCCGTCGGCGGCCCGTGCGACGTTGGCAGACCACATATGAATCCGGAGAGCCGAGCGAATGATTGCTCGGGGCGGTCAGTTCTCACACCGGTCCACACGCCGCGATCCGACGTGCACATACCGTACGAGGAGAATCTCGGTGAAGCAGCCACGCTGGGGCGCCGCGCTGATGGTCGTCGCGCTACTCGTGCTGGCGGGCGGGGGTGTGGCTCTCGCCGACGATGTCGGGGTCATCACCGGCTCGGAGAAGGGCACGTACTATCAGTTCGGGCTCGACCTCCAGAAGCTGGTCAAGCCCAACGGCATCAACGTGACGGTGCATCCCTCGAAGGGCTCGATCGAGAACATCTTCGCGGTCTATCAGCGGCCGGGCGTTCAGCTGGGCATCGTGCAGTCCGACGTGCTGGCCTTCGTCGCCCGCCTGCAGAACGATCCCGTGCTCACCCGGATCGCCAAGAAGACCAAGATGGTGTTCCCGCTCTACAACGAGGAGGTGCACATCCTCGGCAAGCGCGGGATCGCCGACTTCGACGACCTGGCCGGCAAGCGGGTCGCCGTCGGGCGCGACGGCAGCGGAACCTACCTGACGGCCCGGCTGCTGTTCAAGCTGTCGGAGGTCGCGCCCAGCGAGATGGTTCCCATCGATACCACCGAGGCGCTGGCCGAGCTGAAGCCGGGCGGATCGACGCGATGTTCTACGTGGCCGGCTACCCGTCAAGCTCCTCACCGAGGACGTCACCGACAAGGACGGCCTGGCCCTGATTCCGATTACCAACAAGAGCATCGTGGAGTTCTATCCGAGCGCCTCGATTCCCGCGAGCACGTACGCGTGGCAGCCGGCCGCCACGGCCACCGTGGCCGCCAAGGCCGTGCTGGTGTCGTTCGACTTCCGGCGCAAGGACTGCGACCTCGTGGGCAAGATGGCCCAGACGGTCTCCACGCGACTGGATTGGCTGCAGAAGAACGGGCATCCGAAGTGGAAGGCCGTCGATCTCAACTATCCGCTACGGGGCTGGGAGCAGTACGACTGCGTGCGGAAGTATCTCGGCAAGGCGCCGGGTCCGACCTCGACCACGACGGCCAAGCAGCCGGGTCTGAATCCGGTGTTCGAAGCCATCAAGGGAGTACTGGACGAGTGACAGCCCAGCGACTGTCCCGCATCGCCGCCGGCATCGCGATCGTCACCGCGCTGGGCGTGGCGGGCCTCGTGACCCGCAACGTCCTCTGGCCCGGACGATCCGGACGCTTCGCTGCAGCGCAGCGGCGGCAAGATGCTCGGCGACATGGCCGGCTACGTCGGACGGGTCGATCGCGAGGCCCGCACCGTCGACATCTCGACGAGCCCACTCGGTATCCGGCCGGTCGTCCTCGTCGTCACCAACGAGACGGCGATCGTCGGTGAACGGCAAGCAGGGCGCGATCGGCGATCTCTGGAAAGACTTGCCGGTGCGGGTCTTCTACGAGGTCCGTGACAACGCCCGGTACGCCACGTCGATCCAGGTCACGTCGGGCGACGCGCTGGCGGCGTCTGCGGGGAGCAAGGACACCGCGCCGGCTCAGGCGAGCGCGCCCACGCTACCCGCGCCCGCTGCTGCGGCCGCTCCGCCCGCCGCGCCGGTGAGTCCAGCACGGCCCTCGGCCCCGGCGCCTGTGGCGTCGAAGGCGATGCCGGCAGCGTCAACACCGGCGCCCATCGCGCCCTGGGGCCGTTCCCGTTGCGCCGGCCGCCGTGCGCGTCGCGGAGCCGACGCCGGCGAAGGCGCCAGCGACCTCGGCGGCGGCGTCGCCCGCGGCCGAATCGGCATCGGTCGGGTCTTCGAGAGCGACAGCGCCCGGCGCCCACCGAGCCCGACGCCGACGGCTCCGCGGCGATCGACTGGCTCCTCAAGGGGCCGGCCGGCGCTGAAGCCCGTCCCTCGGCCGGGGCGCTCGCTAGGCGCGCGAGCATCGCCGGCCGGAGCGGCATGTCGAGGTGCTTCACTCCGAGCGGACGTAGCGCGTCGATCACCGCGTTGGCGACGGCCGGTGTCGAGCCGATCGTGGCCGCCTCACCAATCCCCTTGGCCCCCAGCGCATTGAACGGCGTCGGCGTGACCGTCGAGTCGTCGCGGAATGACGGGAAGTCCTCAGCGCGCGGCACCGCGTAGTCCATCAGCGAGCCGGTGGCGAGCTGGCCGTCGTCGCGTGTAGACGAGCTCCTCCCATAGCGCCTGGGCAATGCCCTGGGCGAGGCCGCCGTGAACCTGACCGGACACCAGGGTGGGCGAGATCCGCACGCCGCAGTCGTCGACGGAGACGTAATCGCGCAAGCGGACCGCTCCGCTGTCGCGGTCGACTTCCACCACGGCCACGTGGGCGCCGAAGGGGTAGACGAGCTGCACCGGGCGGAAGAAGTCGCTCGCCTCCAGTCCGTGCTCGAGGCCCTGGGCGAGGCCGTCTCGCCGTGCGCCATCGCGGCGATCTCGGCGAGCCCCAGCGCCTTGCCGGCGCGCCCTTCACCTGATAGCGGCCCGGACTCCAGCACCACGTCCTCCACGGCCGCCTCCAGCATGCTGGCCGCGATGCGTCGCGCCTTCTCCTGCACCTTCAGGGTCGCGTTCAGGATGGCCGTGCCGCCGACGGCGACGCTGCGGCTGCCACCGGTGCCGTTGCCCATCTGCACCGCCGCGGTATCGCCGTGACGCACGACGATCTTGTCGAAGTCCACGCCGAGGTGGTCGGCGATGATCTGCGAGAACGTCGTCTCGTGCCCTGGCCGTGGGCCGAGGTGCCCGTGTCAGGCAGTGACCGTGCCCGACGGCTCCACCCGCACCACCGCGCTCTCGTAGGGGCCGAAGCCGCACATCTCGACGTAGACGGCCTGGCCGATCCCGAGCAGCGTGCGGTCGTTGCGCTGCAGGCGCTCCTTCTGCTCGCGACGCAGCTGATCGATCTTGGCCAGCCCCAGCGCCTTGGTCAGCGCGCGGTCGTACTCGCCGGAGTCGTAGTTCTGGCCCGTCGGCGTCGCGTAGGGAAGGCGCTCGGCGGAATGAAGTTGCGCCGGCGCACGTCCTCCGGCGGCTTGCCGAGCTCGGCTGCCACGATGTCGACCAGCCGCTCCAGGTAGTAGGCGGCTTCCGGCCGGCCGGCGCCGCGATACGCCGCCACCGCCGTGGTGTTGGTGAAGACGCACGTCGACTGCAGATCGACGGCGGTGAACTTGTAGACGCCGACGCCCATGGACAGCGTGAGGTCGGGAATGAAGGTGAACACCGGATAGGCGCCGATGTTCGCGGTGACCTTCATGCGCAGCGCGGTGATGGTCCCGTCGTCCTCCACCGCGGCCTCGAGGTCCGCGACCTGGGCCCGGCCGTGGGTGGTGGCCACCATGTGCTCGACCCGCGTCTCGACCCACTTGAGCGCGATGCGGTGGTGGCGCGCGAGGGCGGCCAGCACCACGTCCTCGGGGTAGCAGCCGAACTTGTTGCCGAAGCCGCCGCCCATGTCCGGGATTGATCACGCGGATCAGGTTCTGATCCATGCCCAGCACGCCGGCGAGATCGGCCCGGAGGTTGTGCGGCGCCTGGTGCGTGGCCCACACCACCAGGCCGCGCGTGGTGGGATCGGGCGCGGCCACGCACGCGCGCGGCTCCATCGCCACGCTGCACAGCCGCTGGCTGACGATCCGCTGCTTCACCACGCGCTTGGCCTTGGCGAAGACCGCGTCGGGGTCGCCGGACTTGATCTGGTTCTTGTGCTCGATGTTCTGCGGCGCATCCGGATGGAGCTGCGGGGCGCCGGCGGCCAGCGCTGCGAAGATGTCGGTGACCGCGGGCAGCGGCTCCCAATCGACCACCACGGCCTCCACGCCGTCGTGGGCGGCGTAGTCGGAGTCGGCCACCACCGCCGCCACCGCCTCGCCGACGTGGCGGACCACCTCCGTCGACAGCGCCCAGTGCTGGCGACCGGGCGCCCGCTGCTGGCGCCGCCCTCGGCCGACGCGCTGGCGGGCGGCAGCGCCTTGGCCAGCTTGCGGATGTCCGTCGCCCGTGACGACCATGCGGACGCCGGGCACCTGGAGCGCCGGCTTGGGGTCAATACGGCGGATCCGCGCGTGGGCGTGGGGCTGCGCACGAACGCCACCCACTGCATGCCGGGCAGCACCACATCGGTGACGTACGTCGACGTGCCAGTGATCATGCGCGGATCTTCCTTGCGCTTCGACCTCGGCACCCATGAGCTTGGACGGAGTGAGAGTGGTCATGGCGCGAAGGATGGACGCGCCGCGGGCGCCCGCAAGGCGCCCGCGGCGGATGGTGCCAGTCTCAGGCCGGGCGGTAGATCTCGCCGCCGGTCTTCTTGAACTCGGCGGCTTTTTCGCGCAGGCCCTGGGCCAGGACCACGGCCTCGGCCGCCACGCCCTGCTGGGCGGCGTACTCGCGGACTTCTTGCGTGATCTTCATCGAGCAGAACTTCGGCCCGCACATCGAGCAGAAGTGGGCGAGCTTGGCGCCGTCGGCCGGCAGCGTCTCGTCGTGGAACTCGCGCGCGGTCTCGGGGTCGAGCGAGAGGTTGAACTGGTCCTCCCAGCGGAACTCGAAGCGTGCCTTCGACAGCGCGTCGTCCCACTCGCGGGCACCGGGATGGCCCTTGGCCAGATCGGCCGCGTGCGCGGCGATCTTGTAGGCGATCACGCCGTCCTTGACGTCCTTGCGGTTGGGCAGCCCCAGGTGCTCCTTGGGCGTCACGTAGCAGAGCATCGCGGTGCCGAACCAGCCGATCATCGCGGCGCCGATGGCCGAGGTGATGTGGTCGTAGCCGGGCGCGATGTCGGTCGTGAGCGGGCCCAGCGTGTAGAACGGCGCCTCGTGGCAGACGGCGAGCTGCCGGTCCATGTTCTCCTTGATCAGGTGCATCGGCACGTGGCCGGGCCCCTCGATCATCACCTGGACGTCGTGCTCCCACGCGGTGCGCGTGAGCTCGCCCAGCGTGTCCAGCTCGGCGAACTGCGCCTCGTCGTTGGCGTCGGCGGTGCAGCCGGGCCGCAGGCCGTCGCCGAGCGAGAACGAGATGTCGTAGGCGGCCATGATCTCGCAGATCTCACGGAAGTGGGTGTAGAGGAACGACTCCTGATGGTGGGACAGACACCACTTGGCCATGATCGACCCGCCGCGCGAGACGATGCCGGTGACGCGCTTGGCGGTCAGCGGCACGTAGCGCAGCAGCACGCCGGCGTGGATCGTGAAGTAGTCCACGCCCTGCTCGGCCTGCTCGATGAGGCGTGTCGCGGTAGAGATCCCAGGTGAGGTCTTCGGCCACGCCGCCGACCTTCTCGAGCGCCTGGTAGATCGGCACGGTCCCGATCGGCACCGGCGAGTTGCGCAGGATCCACTCGCGCGTCTCGTGGATGTTCTTGCCGGTGGAGAGGTCCATCACCGTGTCGGCGCCCCAGCGGATCGCCCAGCGCATCTTCTCGACCTCGTCCTCGATCGACGAGGCGACGGCCGAGTTGCCGATGTTGGCGTTGATCTTCACCAGGAACTTCCGGCCGATGATCATCGGCTCGGCCTCCGGGTGATTGACGTTGGCCGGGATGATCGCGCGCGCCGCGCGCCACCTCGTCGCGCACCACCTCGGCCGACATGGCCTCCCGGATGGCGATGAACTCCATCTCCGGGCGTCACCACGCCCTGGCGCGCGTAGCGCATCTGGGTGACGACCCGGCCCGGCTGTGCGCGCAGCGGCCTGCGGACCGAGGCGAACCGAACGCCGCCCAGCGCGGGGTCGTCGTCGCGCTGGCGCCGATAGGCCGAGGTCGGCCCCGGCAGCTCTTGCACGTCGCCGCGCTCGAGGATCCACGGCTGCCGTAGCGGCGCCAAGCCCTGCTTGATGTCGGGGTGAGCGTCGGGATCGGTCCACGGGCCGCCGGTGTCGTAGAGACGCAGCGGTGGCTCGCCGCCGTGCAGACAGAACCTCGCGCATGGGCACACGCAGGTCGGGACGCGAGCCGGAGATGTAGATCTTGCGCGACGCAGGATGCGAAACGGCCATGGCGGTCTCCCTCCGCTGGTATTAACCAGTTCAGGTTCTGCGGTCGGCGGCGTTCAACCGCCCTCTCAGCCCGGCTCCCCGAGCTCCCGCGTTGACTCGACGGCAAGGCTACTCCCTGTCGACCCTGACGATCAAGCCGAGGCCCGGGGCCCGGGTGCGCCGCCGAGCCCGATCGACAGGACTACGAGCGGGGAGAAGCGGCGGCGAGGGGCGGTGGCCACGAGCCACCGGTAGCCGACGCTGAAGACGTCGTTCCGGCCGAAGCGGGCCCAGAGAAGGCCGCGCCGATCATGACGAGCAGCGAGGCGAGCAGCAGCAGCGGGCCAGAACGGCGAGTGGCCGGGATTCCACAATGCCAGGACCGTGAAGTAGAAGAAGTACTGTGCGATGAAGACGGCCAGCGACGCGCGTCCCAACGCGGCGGGGATCGTGAGCCAGCGGCGGAGCGCGGGGCGGGCATCGCCGGCGAGGAGGCCGCCCAACAGCAGCAGGCCGAGACCGATGTAGACTCCGAGGTAGGCCGGCGAGGGCGGCTGCTTCTGGAACGGCCAGCCGAGGGTCCATACCAGCACAGTGGTGCGGGCCACGCCCATGTCCTTGAGCGCGAGGGGGACCCCTTTGATCAGGAGAACGCCGAGCACGCAGGCGACGGCCACGCGTACGAGCGTCAGGTGACATCCGAGCTGGGGCGGGCAGTTCATCGTCCCCATTCCCGACGTCAAAGGTGTATTCGTGATCTTCACCCCGACCACCCTGGACGGCGCGTTCGTGATCGAGCCCGAGCCGATCCCCGATGCCCGGGGCCTGTTCGCCCGCACGTGGTGCCAGCATGAGCTGCAGGCCCACGGCCTGGAGAGTCGTCTGGCCCAGTGCAGCACCTCCTTCAACAAGCGCAGGGCACACTGCGCGGCATGCACTACCAGCTTCCCCTTCGCCGAGGTCAAGATCGTCCGCTGCACGCGCGGCTCGATCTACGACGTGATCATCGACCTGCGGCCGCAGTCGGCCACCTTCACCCGCCATTTCAGTACGACGCTGACCGCCGACGACCGGAAGGCGATGTACGTGCCCGCGGGCTTCGCCCACGGGTTCCAGACCCTGGAGGACGACACTCGAGGTGCTCTATCAGATGTCGGCGTTCTACTTCCCGGAGCACGCGCGGGGCGTGCGCTGGAACGATCCGGCCTTCGCCATTGTGTGGCCGGCGGACGAGCTGCATGCTCTCCGAGCGTGACCGAAGGCTATCCGGACTTCCGCGCCGCCGCGCTCATGACGTCTCACTCCACCGTCGGTCCCGCGCCGTCCACGTCGGCGATGATCGCGACGACGCACCGCCCAGCGCCGCCACCTCGACGTGGTTCTCGGAGGACGTGTTCCGAGCCATCCTGCGACTGCGCGGCATGGAGGCGAACGCTCCGTCGCGCCACGCCGAGGCGGTTCTACTGCACGAAGATGTCGCTGGTCTGACGGGGCAGCCCGGCCACGGCGCAGGACTTGCGCACTGGCGCAAATGTTGCCGGAGGGAGCCGCCGCGATCGGTGAAAGTTAGCGGGTTTGATCGCGCGGGCCGTGGCACGGATATCGCGTGCCGTCCGGGGGCCGGCGACTCGTCGACCGGGTTCTCGAGGTGGACTCGATGCAACACGGAACAGGGGCGGGCGCTGACGGCCTGCCTCACTGTGCTGGCGAGTGACTTCAACGTTGCTCGCGTCGGCCACGCCGCTCGATATGGAATCCGCCACCGCGCCGTGAGACGGCTCCCCCGATCGAGTGCGCGTTCAGGCGAAGCGTCGCCGGAAGCACCCGGCTCGCTCGCCGGCTCGTCCCACGTCGAGGGCGTGATCGCGGACCGCTGGCCCCGGCCCGTCAGCCGTGAGGGCATGAGCCGCCGTCTCGCCTGGGCATTGCTGCTCCTCGTGCTCCTGCCGCTGACGGTCGCCTCGGTGGGCTGGGCGCAGAACACCCCCGGGACGATGCAACTTCGGCGCCGCCACCTATGGGGTGGACGAGACTGCCGGAACGGCCACGGTGCGCGTCACGCGCACCGGCACCAACCTCGCCAGCGGCGTCACCGTGCAGCTGACGACGACCAACGGCACCGCGACGGCGCCGGCCGACTACCTCGATGCGACCCAGGTCCTGACCTTCGCGGCCGGCGAGACGTTCAAGGACGTGCCGATCACGATCGTGGACGACGCGGTGGCCGACGGGAACCGGACCGTCGTCCTGACCCTGTCCAGTCCCTCCCTGGGCGCCGGCTGGGCGTCATCAAGACGGCGGTGCTCACCATTCGCGACGACGAGCAGGACTGCAGTTCAGCGCGCCCACGTACGTCGTGAGCGAGGCCACCGCGGCGGCGTCGATGGTCACGGTGGTCCGCACGGGCCCCCCGGTCGGCACGGTGACGGTGGACTACGCGAGCGCCGCCGCCTCGGCGACCGCCGGCTCCGACTACGCCACCGTGAGCGGGACCCTCACCTTCCCTCCGGGCGTCCTCAGCCGGTCGTTCACGGTGCCGATCACCAACGACACACGCTTCGAGGGATCCGAGTCGTTGGCGTTGCTCCTCAACAACCCGACCGGCGGCGCGCAGCTCGGCCCGCTCGACGCCGCCACGATCACGATCATCGACAACGACGTGCCGGGCGCCGTGCGCTTCGGGGCCGCCACCTACACCGTCACGGAAGGCCATGGCGACGGCGACCATCACCGTTCAGCGGACGCCGGGCGCCACGGCCAGCGCGGTGACGGTCGACTATGCGACGGTCGACGGCGGCCCGCCACCCCCGGTGTCGACTACCTCCTGACGTCGGGCACGCTGACCTTCAACGCCGGAGAGACCAGCGAGAGCTTCACCGTCACGATCCTCAACGACAAGCTGGCCGAGCCTGCCGAGACCGTGAACCTGGCCCTGGCCAACCCCAGCGGCGGCGCGACCTCGGCGTGCAGAGTACTGCGGTGCTCACAATCACCGACGACGACGTGGCGGGCGTGATCACCTTCGCCGCCCCGACGTTCACGGTAAAGGAGGGCGCCGGCCCGGCGTTGATCAAGGTGAACCGGGCGGGCGGCGCCGGCGGCGTGACGGTGGACTTCACCACCGCCGACGGCACTGCGAGCGCGCCCGGCGACTACACGGCGATGAACCCGACGCTGTCGTTCGCGGCCGGGGAGACGAGCAAGACGATCGCCATCCTGATCGCTCCCGGCGCCGGCCGCGAGGGTAACGAGACGGTGCGCCTGATCCTCTCGAACGCGACCGGCCGCGCGACGCTGGGGACGACGAACCGCGAGGCCCTGCTCACGATCGTCGACAGCGACACGGGGCCGGTGGTCGCCTTCGGGGCGCCCACGTTCACGGTGGCCGAGAACGTCGCCGGGGCGATGGCGAGCGTGACGATCGTGCGGAGCGGAAGCACCGCGGCCGGCCAGTCCGTGCTGTTCAGCACGGCCGACGGCACCGCGACCGCCGGCGTCGACTACGCGGCGGTGACGAGCCAGCCGGTGACCTTCGCCGCCGGCCAGACCATCGCCCACGGTCAAAGTGCCGATCATCAACAACACCAACATCGTCGGCAGCCGGACGGTCAACCTCGGGCTGAGCGCCGGTGGCCCCAATCCGATTCCGGCGATCGGCTCGCCGGCGACAGCGGTGCTGACGATCCTGAGGACGACTCGACGGTCCAGTTCCGCGAACGCCACCTACGACGTGAAGGGAGGGCGGCGTGGTGACCCCTCACGGTGACCCGGACCGGAGGAACGGTCGGCCCGGCGACGGTGAGGTACGCCACGAGCAACGGCACCGCCACTGCTCCCGGCGCCTATGTCGCGAAGGGCGGCACGCTGGCATTCGGACCGGGGGTGGCCAGCCCAGGTCATCACCGTGACAACGATCGGCAACACGATCGTGGAGGGACCGCGCACTTTCACGGTGACGCTGTCCAGTCCGGGGCCGGCCGGCACGGTGCTCGGCCCGCAGAGCACGGCCGCGGTCACCATCGGCGACGATGACGCGCCCGGGTCCGTCCAGTTCTCCAGCGCGACGTACGCGGTGGCCGAGGGCGCCGCGGCGGTGTTGACGGTGACGCGAACGGGCGGCAGCGCTGGCACCATTACCGTGCCGTACGCGACGGCCGATGGAGGCGGCGGCGGAGCGCCGGCGACGGGCGGACTCTGTCGGCGCTCCGGCATCGACTACGCGCAGACGACCGGGGTCCTCACCTTCACGCCCGGCGTGACCAGCCGGACCCTCACCGTGCCCACGAAGGCGGACACGCTCCTGGAGGGGCCCGAGACCTTCACGGTGACGCTGTCGCCCCCGAGCAACGGCGCGACCCTGGAGCGCCGTCATCGGCCGTGGTGACCATCGTGGACGCGCAGGCCCCCGCGCGTTCAGTTCGCCAAGTCGAGCTACACCGTCACCGAATCGGCGGGAGCGGTCACGCTCACCGTGATGCGCGTCGGCCCCGCTGCGGCGCAGAACACGGTGAGCTACTCGGTGGCGGGCGTGACGGCGACCCCGGGCCTCGACTTCGCCGGACACCGGCGGCACGCTGACGTTCGCCGGGCATCACCAGCCGCCAGATCGTGATTCCGGATCGTCGGTGATCAGCTCAACGAAGGGCCGGAGACGTTTACCGTCACGCTGTCGTCGCCGACCGGCGGGCCATCGTCGCGCCCCGGCCGTGGCCACCGTGACCATCACCGATGACGATCCTGCCGGTACGGTGCAGTTCAGTCAGGCGAGCTACGCCGTGATCGAGGGCGAGACCGCCACCATCACGGTGACGCGCAACGGCACGGCCGGGCCGGTGACGGTGGATTTCGCGACGAGTCCCGGAGCGCCTCGGCGGGCAGACGATTACACCGGCGTGAGCGGCACGCTGACCTTCCTGGCGGGCGAGACGTCGAAGACGTTCACGGTCCCGACGACGGCCGACGACGTCGCCGAGAACAGCGAGTCGGTGAATCTCACGCTCCGGGCGCCACCAACGGGCTCGTCGTCGGCAGCCAGAGCGCCGCGACATTCTGATTCTCGACCGCCAGCAGTCGTTCCAGTTCTCCACCGCGACCACCTCGGTCGTCGAGGGCCAGACGCTCACGATCACGGTGACCTGAGCGGCGTCCCCGCCGGCGCGGTGACGGTGGACTACCAGGTGGGCGCCGGCGGCACCGGACTGCGGCCGACCACCCTGTTGCCCCGGGCCAGGGACCTGACCTTCCCGCCCGGTGTCACGACGCGCACGATCTCCGTCCAGGCCGTCCAGAACACGACGGTGGGCTCGCGGTCGGTCGTCCTCGAGCTGTTGAACGCCAGCAGTGGAGCATCGCTCCGATCGCCGAGCACCACGACGGTCGGGCTGATCGACAACGATCGTCCCGACCTCGTCGTCATCATGCTCACCGCGCCTGCTCAGGCCGCAGCCGGAGTTCCCCGTGCACGGTATCCCGCGACCGTTGCCAACGTCGCGGCGCGGCGGCGCCGGCGAGTAGCCTGGGGATCTTCGCCTCGTCCTCGTCAGGCGCGCCTGGCGCCGGCGTGCAAGTCGGGACCATCCCCGTGCCGCCGCTCTGCCGGCGGCGCCAGCTTCACGACTGACGGCGAGGGTGACCGTGCCACCCGCGCTGCCTCCGGCGATGTACTTCCTCTCGGCGGTGGCCGATGCCCCGGGGGCCGTCTCCGAGGGGTCGGAGGACAACAATGGACTGACGGCACAGACGCAGGTCGAGATCGTCCAGTCCACCGAACCCGATCACGCTTCTACGTGGCGCCGACGGGGACGACGGCAATGCGGGGACGGCGGCGCAGCCGTGGCGGACGCTGGAGAAGGCGCGGGACACGGTGCGGGGCTGAACGGCAACATGAGCGCGGACATCCGGGTGATCCTGCGGGGTGGGGAGTATGTGTTGCCGGCGACGGTGGAGTTCACGGCGGCGGATTCGGGGAGCAACGGGTACAGCGTGATCTATCAGGCGGCGCCGGGGAGCGGCCGGTGCTGACGGGAAGGGCAGCACGATCACGGGGTGGACGGCGGTGGGGGTGGGATCTACAAGGCGGCGGTGCCGGTGGGGAGTGCCCCGTTCCGGCAGCTGTACGCGAACGGGAGCCGGGCGATCCGGGCGCCGGACGCCGAACGCGGGGGCGTACCACCAGCTGGTGGGGTGGGACCTGGGGGGGCGGACGATCGAGATCGCGGCGAGCGAGATCAGCGACTGGCAGCGGCTGGGGCAGGTGGAGATGGTGATCCTGGGGCGGGGGTGAACCAGGGGAACCTGCGGATCGGGTCGTTCGCGGTGGTGGGGGGCAGCGCCGTCGTGACGGCGAGCGAACCGGAGCGGACGCGGATCTTCGAGCAGGTGTATCCGCCGAAGGAGAGTCGGCCGTACTTTTTCGAGAACGCGCTGGGAGTTTCTGGACGCGCCGGGGGAGTGGTACCTGGATACGACGGCGGGGAAGTGTATTACATGCCGCGGCCGGGGAGAGCCTGGGGACGCTGGCGGTGGTGGTGCCGCGGGACCTGGAGACGCTGGTACGGGTGCGGGGACCTGGACACGCCGGTGCATCACATCCAGTTCGTGGGGCTGACGTTCGAGCACACGACGTGGCTGGTGCCGAACGGGGAAGGGTACGTCGGGGGACCAGGCCAGTGCTGGTTCTCACCGACCCGCTGCCCGAGGACCAGATGACGTCCTATCCGGGGACTGACTGCCGGGGGCGATTCACATCGAGGGGGCGCACCACACGCGGCTGAGCGCAACGTGCTGAGGCACCTGGGGGTCGGCGGTGAACTACTGGCGGGGACGCACGACAACGAGTTCGTGGGCAACGTGATCACGGACGTGTCGGGCGAGTGGTATTTCGGTGAACCTGGACCTGGAGGGGAATCCGGCGGACGGGCGGAAGATTTCACGGAACGACGTGATCCGGAACAACTACATCGAGAAGACGGGGCGGGACTACTACCAGACCGTGGGGATCATGGCGGGGTACACGGACGGGGTGGTGATCGAGCACAACGAGCTGCACGACATGCCGTACTCGGGGATCAGCGTGGGGTGGGGGTGGGCGGACCAGGCGAATGCGGCGCAGAACAACGTGGTGAGGTACAACCGGGTGTGGGACGTGCTGAACACGATGGCGGACGGGGGCGCTGTACACGCTGTCGCGACAGCCGGGGACGGTCCTGGCGGAGAACTACGTGTTCGACATTGTGCGGCATCCGTGGCTGGGGGTACGAGATCAACGGGATCTTCATGGACGAGGGGAGCAATCTGATCACGGTGCGGGACAACGTGTTCCAGAACATCGAGGATCAGGACATCCGCTTCAACAACAACGGGCCGAGCAACACGCTGATCAACAACGAGGGGAGCTCGCCGGCGGTGATAGCCAACTCCGGGACTCCAGCCCGCGTACCAGAACATCCGGCTCCTGACGCGACGTCGCCGTTGAGGGCGAAGGGGTCACGGGCCGGGGTGAGCGTCCCGCCTCTCCCAATCGTCGAGGAACACGGACGTGCTGGCGTAGAGCCCGATCCCCGGCTGACCACTGCCGATGAAGTGAGCGGCGTCGTCGTGGGTGAGAAGAGGGGTGCCGTTGCGGTAGACGATCAGTCGCGCCGTGTCTCGCCGCGACGGTGTGGGCTTCGGAGTCTCAGGGTATCCCCTGAGGTCCAACTGCTCGGGTCGTGCGCGAGCAGGTAGAACGCGCCGTTGACGAAAGCGTAGAGGTAGGCCCCATCGGCCTTGATGGCCAGCCAGTAGCCTTGCCCCGGTGACGCCTCGACCCCTGACCGACACGCCCACCCAGTCGGCGATCGTGCCGGTGATCTTGATCTGCGAATACTGATCGGCCCCGAACGTGTTCCCAGTCCAGAAGTGTGCGCCGCCGTCGTGCAGCGACGAGCCTGCCTGGTGACCCGCCACGACGATGCCCGCCCCCACAGCGGATCCATCGCCCAGTTCTCGGCCGAGGGCACCGTCGGCGCGGTCGAAGTTGTCGCGCGCGCCACTGAACGCCGGCAGACCATCCAGCTCTCCGCCCTCCCAATCGTCGAGGGACACGGACGTGCTGGCGTAGAGCCCGGATCCCCGGCTGACCACTGCCGATGAAGTGAACGGCGTCGTCGTGGGTGAGGACAGGGGTGCCGTTGCGATAGATGATGAGGCGCGCGGTGTTCGCGGCAACGGTGCGAACTTCGAGTTTCAGGGTATCCCCGGAGGTCCAGCTGCCCGTGTCGTGCGCGAGCAGGTAGAACGCGCCGTTGACGAAGGCGTAGGGGTAGGCCCCATCGGCCTTGATGGCCAGCCAGTAGCCTTGTCCCGGTGACGCCTGACCCCTGACCGACACACCCACCCAGTCGGCGATCGTGCCGGTGATCTTGATCTGCGAATACTGATCGGCCCCGAACGAGTTCGAGTTCCAGAAGTGCGCGCCGCCGTCGTGCGGCGACGAGCCCGCCTGGTGACCGGCCACGATGATGCCCGCTCCCCACAGCGGATCCATCACCCAGTTCGGGCCGAGGGGCACCGTCAGCTCGGTCGAAGTCGTCACGCGCCCGGAAGCGCATGCGCTGCAGACCCGCCACCGCCTCGGAGAGCCATCCCGACCCCAGGCGTGCGGGCGCGTCGCGCCGCCGGTGCGCGCATGAACTGGACCTGATGGGCCTGCAGACGCGCGCCGAACGCCGACACCTCGTCCAGGAATGTGGGGTACCCGAAGTACGTCCCCTGGTCGTACGACAGCCACAACCGCGTCGCCGCCTGGAACGGCCCCTGATGCGCCGCGATCCACGCATCGGTCAGGCGATAGTTGTCCTGGAAATTGGCCTCGCTCCCGTAGTTGTCGCGCATGTCCCACACGCTGCGTGTCCGCCTGATCGGCGGGAACATCCCAGGCCGCCGCCGCATCAAAGACGGTTGATTTCGGAAGAGCAGCGTGGCGGCGCCGAATCCCGACTTGCTGAAGCCGATGAGCCAGTGCTCCTCATGCCCGGTGACCGACAGGGTGGCCCGCACCCATGGCACCAGGTCGTGCACGAGGAAGCTCTCGTACCGGCGCTCCGGATCGGAGTCGTGGTCGGCGTACCACGGCACGGTCTTGAAGGACGGCGCGATGATATGGGCGCTTGTAGTCGTTGTGAACGTTGAGGGTTCTCAGCGCCTCGAGTCCGTCCCCTGAAGAAGTCTTCCAGATCCACGTCGTCGATGACCGGGAGCACGTAGATGAATCGGTGAGCCTTTCCGGCAGCGGTCGTCGGCGACAGGACACGGAGCGTCGTGCTCCCGGACCGTTGTAGGACGACACCGCGTCGTACCAGACGACGCCGTTGACGTCGGCCTGTGGGTCTGCGACCGTCAGCCCGCTCGCCGCTGCGTACAGCGGCAGGGCGAGCCAGGCCCACAACAACGCCATCAGGACCTTTTTCATCGAGCTCCCTCGTTGCGAACCTTCCCAGGGTCGACCCTGGCGCTGACCGGGCGGGCGCCCGCTGACCCGCGAGACGGCGCGACTTCAAGCGCTGCCCCGCAGAGCCGAAGGACGCGTTATGCGGAGGCAGCCGCGAGTTCAGCAAAAACAGAGCCAACGCGACGAGCCGCGCTTCCACTGGAGGATACGGGGGACATCGTGATCCGACGGCGCTCAACGTTAAGGTTTCTGACTTCCCGATCCTCGCCGCTGGCGAGGCAAGCGTGGAAGGCGTGACGACGTTCACCCGGGGACGGCCGATCACGAAAGCGGAACGCATTCGTCATGATTCCGTAGTCGCGTCGGGACACCAGGCGAGGTTCCGCTGCGCGCCGATCGCCAGCACCCCAGAAGTGTAAGGATTATAGACGGTTGATTCCTCACGACGGACATCCGCTTCAACAACAACGGGCCGAGCAACACGCTGATCAACAACGAGGGGAGCTCGCCGGCGGTGATAGCCAACGCCGGGCTCGAGCCGAGCTACGCCGACATTCGACCCTAGCCCCAAGCTCGCATCGCCCGCTGATCGGCCCCGCTCACGAAGGTGATATCATCGCGACGTAGCGGAGATCGTCCGGGGACGATCTGTCACAACCTCATTCGCGAGGCGCTGACCATCATCGGCGCGGCGCTGCTGGAGTTCCGTCGATGAGTCTCGTTCCGGGCAGTGCCGTCGTGACCGGAGGAGGGTCCGGGATCGGCAGGGCGATCGCCCTGGCACTCGCGGTGGCCGGCACGCCCGTGGCCGTGGTGGACTTGCTGCCCGACGGGCGGCAAGGCGGTGGCCGAAGAGATCCGAGGCCGCGGGGGCAAAGCCGCGTTCGTCTCGGCGGACGTCAGCGTCTGGGATGATGTCGATCGTGCGGTCACCGAGGCGGTGCGCGAGCTCGGTCCGCTCGGCGTCATGGTCAACGCCGCCGGCATCCTGGATGGATATACCCCAGTCCACGAGATGTCGCCTCGCCCTCTGGTCCCGGGTCATCGCGATCAATCTCACCGGTACGTTCTTTGGCTGCCGGCGGGCGCTCGCCGACATGGTGCAGATCGGGCGTGGCCGCATCATCAACCTGGCCTCGGTGGCGGGATGGTCGGCGACGGTGGTGGTCCAGCCTACGTGGCGTCCAAGCACGGAGTCGTCGGCCTCACCCGCCAGCTCGCCGTCGGGCATGCGGCCCGAGGCGTCACCGTGAACGCGATCTGTCCCGGCCCCATCCAGACGGGGCTGCGCACGAATTCCACCAGGATCCTCGGCGACGAAGCTCCCGTGATGCGTGGCGTCGGCGGCGACGAAGCGGCCATCAGGCCGTGACGCCCATGGGCCGACGCGGACGGTCGAGGAGATCGCGGCGACCGCGCTGTTCCTGGCGAGCGCCGAGGCGGGCTACATCACCGGACACACACTCGTCATCGATGGAGGCTGGACCGCACGATGATCAAGCGAATCCACGTGCTGTACGTCGGTCAGATCGAGCTCGACAACATCGGCCTGCAGGGCACGCCGGCCAACGACCGCCGGTACAGCGACGAACGGCTCACCGAGGTGTTCTGGACCGCGCGCGACGTCGCCCAGCTCATGGACGAGCTCGGGTATTACGCGCTGTGGACCGCCGAGCACCACTTCCAGCGCGAGGGCTACGAGTGCCTCCCGAACCTGATCCAGCTCGGCGCTGTGGCTCGCCACCCAGACGCAGCCGGCTGAAGTTCGGCTGCGCGTTCAACGTGCTGCCGATGTGGCACCCGATCCGGCTCGCCGAGGACTACGCGATGGCCGACATCGTCACCGACGGCCGCGTGATCATGGGCGTCGGCCGCGGCTACCACACCCGCGAGGTGGAGAGCCTTCGGCGCGCCGCTGCTCGACGCCAGCCGCCAACCGCGGAGCTGTTCGAGGAGCAGGTCGAGCTGCTGCTGAAGTGCTTCAACGACGAGTCGTTCAGCCATCAACGGCAAGCCTATTACGAGTGCCGCCGCCGGTCGAGTACCGCGGCTACCCGGCTGACGTGAGATCACCGTGCGTGCCGCGGCCCAAGCACCTGCCGGTCGAGATCTGATGCCGATCGCCAGCGGCAAGTACCATCGACTACGATGGCCAGCAACGGACTTCAAGGCGATGGTGACCCTGAACGGCGAGAAGATCCTCGACGACGTGGTGAAGGCGTACCGGGACGCATGCGCCAAGTACGGACACCGCAAAGCGTTAGCAATACGTAACTGAACGAAGCGCT
>ERZ1370068.10545-contig-9234_pt1 | contig 36146 bp, 63 predicted proteins | sample MGYA00561227_ERZ1370068 | MGnify/ENA primary metagenome ERZ1370068 (study PRJEB38410, sample SAMEA6850437) | metagenome | study: Metagenomic assessment of the ecological functions of the soil: analysis of the soil microbiota associated with the... | reverse complement strand
TATTACGTATTGCTAAACTGATGCACTGGCCTCACTGGTCCTGGCTGACGTCCGCCGTACCTGGACCAATTTTTGGAGCGGGCCTCCCGGGTCTGGTATTTGCTTTCGTAGTATTCTCGCCCCGGTGCGACGACGCAGGCGGAATGCCATCACGGCCTAGCCGGAAGTACGCAAATCTTCAGAAAGTTGCCTTACTTTGGGCCAGGCGCCATTGGCGTTGAAACAGTTTGCTTCCATTACTATACCGCAAGCCATAAATTACTGCGGAACGGCTTCGAGTGGGAGAACAAACATGAATCTCGCGTCTTTGTTTCGTCGTTCGGTGGTTGGCGGATCGTTTTGCTTGCGCCAAGCCTTGCGCTACCTACGGCTGGTCACGCTGTCATATTCGACTTGACATCGGACCATTGCACAGGCGGCTGTGGTACCGCGCCATTTGGCACTGTGGACGTCACCCAGGTTGGGGCGAACGTGCAATTTCGTAGTAGATCTGGCGAATGGCCCACCGAATACCGTTTCATGGGCGCAGACGGGGGCGGCGGACTTCCAGCTCTTCAAATTCAACGCTACTGGCGTTGTGGTGGGTGACATCAGCGTCACTCAGACGTTTGCAGGACAAACGTTGCAGGCAAACACCGGAACCTTCAACGGGGACGGCACAGGGCCTTTCAGTTTCGGGATCAGCTGCACCACCTGCGGGAACGGGGCTCTTGGGATCACCAGCAACCTCGTCTTCAGCGTTGCTAATGCGACGATTGCTGACGTGACAGCCGGGAACCCCTAAACATCTTCGTTGCCGACGTATTCAGCTGTCAAACGGGCAACACCGGGCCGGTAGATGTCGTCCTGACGTTCGGCCGTACCCGGCCCCGATCGTCGGGGCTGGTCTGCTGGCCTGATCATGGCGTTCGGTGGTCTTCTCGCCTCGGTGCGACGACGCAGGCGGAATGCCCTCACGGCCTAGCGAAATCCGGCTTAAATTAGACAGTTCGAATTGAGCCGCCCTCAGTTTGGCGGCCTCTTTCATTGTGGCGGCGGTGGCGCGGGCGGTCTGAAAGGCGCCGGGATTATCGATCGAGCCCGCGCGCCCCTTGATCTTCCGCACATCAACCATCCGCAGGGTGGTGCTCGCGCACGAAACGTTCGTGGCAGAATTCGTGCCGCCGCTGCAGCTTGAGATCCCACAGTGATCCAGGGTTTGCTCATCGCCCGCTCCACTTCCCGGGGCCGTTCTGTTTTCACGGGCGGCATTACGTCAGGGATGCGAAACGGATGGCGGCCGAAACGCTCAGCTTGGTTTTGCTGTCGGCTCGTAACCTATTGATGCAATTGGGCGCCAATAGTGCGCCCGTTTTGCAGCCAAGTGCCTGATTGCGTTTACGCTGGTCCGGCTGCACCGGCAGGTCGGCGGGCTTTTCGCCCTTTGAGGATGCGGCCGGTGTAGACGCCGGCCAGACGGTACAGTCCGTATTGACTGCCTCCGTAGCTCATCAGGCCGCCGGCCGCGGCAGAACTCGCGATCCTGGTAGATCGCAGGCACCGCGTGGCGGACGCGCCAGTGCCGCGAGCTGTTCGCTCCGGCTAGTTGAAGAATGCATCGATGCCGATCACGAGCGCGCCGGCTCGCAGTTGGACCAAGGTTGCGAAGACCGTATCGAAGTCGCGTTCGGTGCTGGCATGCAGGACATGGAGCTGCAGCCCGAGGGTGCGGGCCGCCGCCCTGCAGGTCTCTCGACTGAGAGCTCGGCATACGATTGGTCGGGTTGACGAGCACGACAATGATGGGTCGCCGTGGGGACCACCTCGTGCGCCAGCTCCAGCCGCTTCGGCGCCACTTCGACATTCAGCTGGGTCGCGCCCGTAAAATGCTTCGCCAACCTGGAGCACCGTTAAGGCCGCGCTCCAAGCCTTCGATCGCGCCGGGTCTCCAGGGGCTGGTGCAAGACCCTACGCCGCGAGCAAGGACAACCAAGCATTCTTGCATGCCCGCCTGGGCTTGGGTCACGATCAGCTCAAGCCCTACAAAGCAAGGATTTCGAGCTGGATATGCCCCGACGTAATGAGAAACCAGCCCGTATCGGTCTCAAAAGCCAAGAAGGCGATTACTGACTACAAGAAAGCGATTGGGCGCCAGGAGGGGCTGGCAGAGCTGTCGATCATTCTATTGCGAGGAGGCGTTCAGCTTCCTCAGATCCACTGGCATGGAAGATGAGAGTTACTTTGCCGCTCTGATCCGCATGTACTGACCAGTCCCTGAAATTCGTCTTGAACCTACCGCTTGTCGAGCGCGCCTCCTACCGAGAACGCCTCGACAAACTGAGGTTACACTGGGAGGCATGTTGGCTGGGGCGTGGTGGATGAAACTCAATGGCATTTGGTACGCCGCCGACCTCGACGGTGCCACCAGAGTAAATGACGGCCTGTACTCCCTGCTCTGCAATCGAGAGGTAAGCCAATCGATCTGCCGAGGATTTATCAGCAGTGGACAGCCAGCCGTGACCCACCACGTGGTTCGCTGGGCTGCACCCGCGACCGCTATCGAAGGTAACCCGACAGTCCGCGGTCATCGCGAAACCGACGCTGATTGACCGATGGTGTTGAAAAAGGCGGCGAAGAGAGTGGCGCAGCTCCGGGTGGGAGCTGAGGGCTAGTTTCGTACCCGTTTTGCACCGCTCCCGCACGGGGCTGCGGTGCTGACGCTGGTAACCGACGCTTGACGCCCCTTCAGCTTATGCAACGCACGCAGCCCGACCATTGGGTGGCGGCAGCCAGTGGTTCGCAAGGGTCTTGAGGTTCTGCACAATGGCTGCAAGTTGGAACTCGTCACGGGCTCCGCTGCGGCCTCTCAGGCGAAGTCGTTCGAGACCGTGGTGGCATTTGAGGTGGGCGAACTTCATCTCAACCTTTTTGCGTTCGTTACGTGACTTCTCGTATTCAGGCGTTCCCATGAGAGCACGAGCGACATCGCGTGCGTCCTCGTTGACGTCACGTGCAATGCGCCGATGCGGCATATTTGGACAGCATTTTGCCTTGAGCGGACAAACCTTGCAGTCGCGGATCGAGGCGAGATAACGGATTGCATGATCAGTGCCGACGCGACCGGTCGTGGTCAGCGTCTTTCCGGCCGGACATGTGTAGATGTTCTTCTCCTTGTCGAACGCGAAGTCAGATCTGCTGAATGTGCCGTCGTCACGTGCGCTCTTGTCCCAGACCGGGATGTAGGGCGCGATATCGGCGTCAACCACGACGCGCAGAAACTTGCCGGTCCCATATGCGGTATCCGCCATCAGCCGATCGGGCTTGAGGCCGAACACGTGCTCGGTGCGTGCGATCATCACCTCGGTGCACTTCACCTCGTCATAAGTGCGCGCCGGCGTCGCTTCGACATCGACAATGACGGCGTTCTCGACATCAATCAGGTAGTTCAGCCCATAGCCAAACTGCACACGCTTGTTGGCCTTCGCAGTCCAGGCCGAGCCAGGGTCGGAGAGAGAAACGACCTTCGGCGGCTTGCGATCGGGATCGGGCTCTGGATCGAGGCCGGCGATATACTCTTTGACGGCTCGGGTCTGACGCTCCGGCGCCGACCAGTCGGCTTCCTCGGGCGGCACGCCGTGATAGCGGCTGGCGTTGGCCTCAATGACGCTGGCATCGACCGCGAAGCCCTCACCCTTGACGAGCCCCGCGTCCATGCACGCACGCACCACAGCCTCGAATACCTGGCGCAGGATGTCGCCGTCACGGAAGCGACCGTGGCGATTGACCGAGAACGTCGAATGGTCGGGAACCCTGTCGTCGAGATCGAGTCGGCAGAACCACCGATAGGCAAGGTGAAGCGCGACCTCCTCGCAGAGCTTCCTCTCGAAACGCACGCCGTAGCAGTAACCCACAATCAGCATTCGGATCATGAGCTCGGGGTCGATCGAAGGACGGCCGATCTCGCTGTAGAAGGGTTCCAGCTTCGCGCGAAGGTCCGCCAATACCCGCGTCACGATCGGATTGATCCGGCGCAGCAGATGGCGCGCCGGAATACGGCTTTCGAGATTGAACAAATAGAACAGTTGGCTCTGATCGCCCGTCTGCCGACCCATCATGGCAAACCTCCGCTGGAGAATCTCAGACGGAATCACGCTTCACCCTAAAATCACGAGGACTTTTTCAACAACATCGACCCACCTGGACCTCGGCAGTCTGCTGTTTTTGCGTTGCGAGATCGTTATTCGATCACCTCGTCGGCGCGCAGTAGAAAAGATCTGGGGATATTGAGTCGATGGTTTTGGCGGCTTTGAGGTTGATGACCAGTTTGAACGTAGCTGGAAATTGCACGGGCAGTTCGCTTACCTTTGGCCCTGCGCAGCAGACGGTCCAATGGTAGCGGCGCGCCGATGCAGTTCGGCAAGATCGTTTCCGTAGGACATTGTGACCACCGTCGGCTGGATGTGCTTTGTCGAAATGGGCCACTGGCAAACGGTGACGCGCCGCCAGTAGGAGGGATCGACTGGCGATTCTGCAAAGTAACAGCGCCGAGAAAAAGGCATTAAGCGTGACGATCAACCCGCCGTTCGGTTCGGGTTACTGCGAACGCTTCGATCTCGCGATCGATATCGGCGGAGGTGCGAAATCCCACCATGCTCACCTTGAGGCTGTGCAACGCGCGCGTTACCTGGATTGCGGAGCCAGGAAAGCTATGACAGAGACGGTTGTTCAGGGTTATAGACGACCGCTATTCAGTGAGGCGTGGCGCTGCCCTTTGAGATACTCCACCCACTTGCCGGCCATGGATGTATTGGTGAGGGAAACCGGTGGTGTTGCCCTCCGGGCGCGCGATGTTCTTCACGCCGTTGGCAGTGTCGTTTGCCCCCCACAAAACGATTGGGATCGTCCGGGTTTCTGCTGCACCGCCACAGGGTTGCCGCCGCAGTGAAAGTAAAGATCACCTCGAGCCCAGCCTGAGTAAGTTCCTTCGCCTGACCGTGCATGCGGATCGAAGCTGCCGCCGCCAAAGCGGACGGTGTCCTGCAGATTACCGCCTTCCATCCAACCGGAGCTTAATGAGCCCCTCTCGCAATGCGGTTGCGGTTGCGCGAATCTCCGGATCATCTCCGCTGTACCGCCCATCAGCACCCGATCCGCCGCACACGCCCGCCCTGCTGCGCCCTCGCCGCCAGCGGCCACGCCGCCGCCGCGCCGCCGAGGAGGGTGATGAACTCGCGTCGTTGCATGGGATCGCTCGTCATTCGATCACCTTGTCGGCGCGGACCAGCAGAGCGGTCGGAAAGGTGAGGCCGAGCGCCTTGGCGGTCTTCATGTTGATGTGCAGCTCGACTTTCGTGGGCTGCTGGACCGGCAGGTCGGCGGGCTTTTCGCCCTTGAGAATGCGGCCGGTGTAGTTGCCTGCGAGACGATAGTTATCCGCCCTGGGCGATCCGTAACTCATCAGGCCGCCCGCCGCGACCGCCTCATGGTTTGCATAGATCGTGGGCACCCGGTGGCGTGCCGCCAGCGCCACGATCTGTTGGTGGCGGTTTTGAAAGAGCGGGTTGGGGCTGACATAGAGCGCCGCCGCCTGCTGTTGGACGAGGGTTGCGAAAGCCGGCTCGAAATCGCTTTCGGTGCTGGCATTCAAGACCAGAAGTTGCAGGCCGAGCGAGCGCGCTGCCGCCTGCGCTTCTGCGATCACGGACTGGGCGACCGTAGCGGTGAGATTTGTAGCGCCGCTTGGACCACCGTGGCAATTTCCAAGGTTTGTCACACCGTCACGCCCGCCACTGCTGCCGGGTGATTGATAACCAATATCCCTTATCTCAGCTATCCCTTCCAATATTCGCGGGCGAATTCGGCGTCATATGCGCTAAGCATTAATCCAAAGCGGGTAGTAGCGGCGCTCAACAAGGTAGACTCTAAGTGTCTGACTGAAAAATAAACTGAGTGATTTCAGCCAGTTGTGATTCCTTTGGATTGAATTGATTCGAAGGAGAGCACGATGGTCTGGACCGAAATCACTCGACCACAGTATAGGCGCGAGGGCATGCGGTACGAAAGCGATACGACGGACGGCGAGTGGCTTGTGATGGAGCCGCTTCTGCCGCCTCCCTCAGCCCTCGGGCGTCCGCGCGAAACAGACATGCGAGCATTGGTGAACGCGATCCTCTACATTGCGTCCACCGGCTGCCAATGGCGACAATTACCGAAGGAGTTTCCACCCTACTCCACGGTGCAGGGCTATTTCTACGCGTGGTCGCGCGACGGAACCTTTGCCTCACTCAACCACGCTCTCGTGATGGCGTCGCGCGAGGCGGCTGGCCGCGAGGCGAGTCCGACGGCCGGAGTGATTGACAGTCAATCGGTGAAAACCACGGAGAGCGGCGGCCCTCGGGGCTATGACGCTGGCAAGAAGATCAAGGGCCGCAAGCGCCATATCGTCACCGACACGCAAGGCAATCTGGTCGGGCTGGTCGTGCATGAAGCCAGCATTCAGGATCGCGATGGCGCCCCGCGTGTGCTCGCCTCGATCCGCTCGCTCTATCCATGGCTGCGCCATATCTTCGCCGACGGCGGCTATGCCGGGCAGAAACTGCGCCGGGCGTTGAAACGCATGGGCGAATGGACGATCGAAATTATCAAGCGCTCCGACACGGCGCAGGGCTTCGAAGTTCTACCGCGCAGATGGGTCGTGGAAAGAACTTTCGCATGGCTCGGCCGCTGCCGAAGACTGGCGAAGGATTTCGAGGCGACCATCGCCAGCGCCGTTGCTTGGGCGCTCGTCGCTCACATCCGCACCCTCACGCGTCGCCTCGCAAGAGCTTGAGATCAAATGGAATCATTTTGAGTCGGACACTGAGCCATCGCTTCGCCCCCCGGCAACGGTGCGACGCGCGCAGACTCGCTAACTTCTGCTGGAGATCGGCCGCTTCAGCAGTCAGATTGTTGAACAATATTATGGCGGAAGAGGGCAGCATCATCGTACCCAATGCAGATGCGGCGATTGCAGTCTTGAAAATCATGGGACACCTCCCGCTTGATTGCCATGATCTTATAGGCGACCGACTACGCACTATCCACCGCATCCCCCGCACCATTGACGCTGTCACAGCCGGTCCGGCTGGCGGCGTAAGGTCGGCTTCTGTCCTAATTTGATTTTCGAAATGCCCTACTTTGCTGTCCTGTCATTAATGACAATACCGGCGGTCGTCCGGATTTTTGGCGAAAAGTCAGCTTGCGTTTCACACGACAGCGGGTATGCGGTGAGAACACCGGCCGCCACAATGATCATGTGGATTCTGGCAAGCGTGGCAAGCTTCGCTTCGCCCTCTTCGCGTTATTGGCCTGGATGCTCGGTGACCTATGACCAACGCCGAGACTCTTTAGATTTTTGGCGCCCCTCCGCGATCACCTCGTTTGCGGAGTTCAACAGGACCGGAGTGGACTGGCCCCGGTTCATCCAGCCTCTCTCTGGACGGCATTGAGCAATTCATTGGTCGCCCGCTTAATGTCCGCGCCCCGCCCCGTTTCGGAGGCGTGCAGCAACAGCTTTCCCGCAGCGAGCCAGTGGTAAGCGCTTCCAGGAACCCGCGGGTAGATCCTCCGAGATGGCTCGATTGGCGTCGAGTAAAGTTTCCATGCTGCGCATGGGACCGCTTTCGGTGTGATCGTGTACGTGAGTTCCTTGGTCCAGTGCGTTTGCCTCGGAAATACCAATCGTACCTAGCAATGTCATCGGCAGACCTCGTGCACTTAGGTTTTTTGCAACTGAGATATGACGACCCTGCCGGCTTTGTCAGCCGGCAGCCGGTTTCTCAGTTAGAGCGCCTCAAACACCGCTCTACTGCCTAAGCGCGGCGTTGGTCTGCAATGTTCTTCCAATGCGCCGGACTCTCAGCGATGATCTTTGTCGATTGCATCGAGGATTGGCTGAGGTGGGCATATTCGGCGATCTCGCGCTGAACCCGTGCGCCTTCGGTCTCCAACAGATCGCGTATTGATTGCAGCTCACCAACGAGGCGGTCGATCTCTTGCAGCGAAGAGCCCGCCACGCGCTGCAGCATGGCTCCGAGGTTATTGGCAACTGCTTCGCTCTCGCTATCGGGCGCACGACGCAGCGTTGCCACCTCGCCTGCGTACGGAGTCGCGGAGGTCATCCTCCAGTCCCTGTTCCCGCTGAACGTCGGCAAGCGCTGTTGATTTGATCACGGCCATGACGATGGTCCCCCGTCCACAAAACGACTCGCGCCACATCTGAGCACATAGCCGCATGAGAATGTGACCACTTCGCGGCAATTCATTAGTGGTTAACAGCCTCTTAGGGGAGCAAACCGCCCCAAATGAACTGGAGACCAGCGTGGATTGGCTAGTGCTGCTGGACCCTGCAAACTCCGTATGCCGACCCCAACGCTGGCGTCCGTGCGTCCATCGATGATGGAACTTCGGTTCGATCCAATAGTTGGGCACCACCAATTCTCTTCATAAAGGCGACAGCCCGTGGTTGATAAGGATCGGATCAAAGGCTCGTTCGAACAGGCGAAGGGCAAGTTCAAGGAAGTTGCCGGGAAAGTGACCGGAGACAGCAAGCTGGAAGGCGAAGGGAAAGCCGATCAGGTCGCAGGCAAGCGGTGCGGAACACGGGTAGAGCGGCATCAAAGATTACGCTGCGCGGAAAGTAAGCTCGAAGAAGCCAGAATTGGAATCGTAGATGCCTGATTTGGTGGCGGTTAGTTGTACCGGATGCGCGGTCACACTGCTGCGCCATCCCGCGATGCGAAATAAGAAAGCGATTTGCTTTGAATGCCAACGGCAGTTGAAAAACGAAAGACGCGAAAAAGCACGCCAAACGCAGCGGATTGAGCAAGCGATCGCCGTATTGAAAAAGACCGAGAGAGCAACATAGCCGCGCTACATTCCACGAGGGGGGCGCGTGTTTGAACGACAGGATCGGATCCCGATAACCCTGGAACTAAATGCGCGAAACCGAAGTTCCCTCGCTCGGTGTCGCCGCCTTTCTGAACCTCCGGGCCGACATCAGCGCCGGGATCGGCATCCGCTTTCTGTTCGCACGCGGAGCGCTGGTCTCGGCGTTTTATCTACTGCCGCGCAACCGGACGGCGCGTCATCCAGCCTTCCTGCTCGATCGCCCTGAGCAGTGCGGCGGTGGTGTCCTGGATGTCCGCCTGCTCCCCGTTTCGACGCGCGCGCCAGCTGCTGCGCCGCTGCGCGCCAATGGGGTTGCTGTAACGACCCCTTCGGAAGGTCGTTCAGCAGGGCTCTGATTGGCGTCGAGCAACGTCTCCATGACCCGCATGGGACCGCTCTTCGGCGCTATCTTAAAGGCGAGATCCTTGTCCCAGTACAGGACGGACATTGTGAGACTCTGCGCTGTTACGGTTCGACGATCTTCTTGAGCCGACCGACCACGTTCGGCCGGCGCCGAGTAGGCGCGCTCGACCATGCGCTGCACGTCCTCGCCGCATTTGCGGCGCGATCTCGATGCGCAGCTTCTCGGCGTCGGCCAGCGAGCTCCTTGTCCTTCAGCACGGCGTTGAAGGCGTCGCGCAGGATTTTGACCTGCTCGGCCGGCACGCCGGGCGGCGCCATGTAGGATTTCCCGAAGGCCTGCTGGAATCCGACCATCAGCTCGACTGCTCGGCGATCGACATCGTCGCTCGATGTAGCGTCCAGGGCGTCGGGCACGCCGAGCGCGGCCAGTTCCGGATCGGGATCGAGCGCGCCCTGCACCAGAAGATTGAGCTTGCTCGTCGCGCAGCCAGTCCGGCTGCTGCGACTTGAGCGCGGACCAGTCGAGCCCGCAGACGCCGTCGATCTCGCCGCGCTCCATGGCGATGAACAGGTCGGGCGGCCCCTTGTAGCCGCTCACGATCTCGAACTTTGCGCCGGCCGCGTGCTTGAGCATCGCCGCGTATTCGCGCGTCGGGCTCCCGGCCGAGGTCGCGCCGATCACCGCCCTCTGCGCGAGCGCATCCGCGAAGCGTTTTCACCTTCGAGTGCTGGAAGGTCATGCACAGGCGCGTGCCGCGCTCGGCGCCGGCGAGGTACTGAAACTTGGTCGGATCGTATTGGGTCTGGCTGTCGTCGAGGAGCTTGCCGAGGATCGCGTTCGGCGACACTGATGCAATCGCGGTGCCGTCCTTGGGCGCGATCCGGTAGAGCCAGGCGCTCGCGGTCGCCCCGCCGGCACCGGGCATGTTCTTGACCACCACCGTCGGATTGCCCGGGATGTAGCGCGGAAGATATTTGCCGAGCGCGCGGGCGTAGATGCTGAAACCGCCCGCCGACATCGGTGCCGGCGATGAAATTGATGGTCTTGCCGGCATAGAAATCAGCCGCCCTCGCGCCTGACGGCGCGACCGGCGATAATCCCCGCTGCGAGGACGAAGCCGAGGCTGACCGGCTTGCTGGATGTCGACACCATAAGGCTCCCCTCACCTAGCCGGATCGAGTCATCGTTCTGCTCAACGTATCCTGCGGCAGATAGGAACCTCGCGCCCGCAGCGTTTCCACCAGCGCCTGGGTGTCGAGATCGCAGGCCGGCGCGCCGGTGCGCGATCGCACTGCACCGCCGCGGTCGCCGCCGCCTGCCCCATCATGAAGGCCGCCGACTGCGCGCGGATCGAGCCGTGCACCTTTGGTGTCGCTGGAGTGGCAGCGGCCCGGCGACCCAAAGGTTCTCGGAGCCCTTCGGCACCAGGATGCTGTAGGGAATGCCGACGGATTTGCCGCGCGCGAGCTTGCCGGTGCCGTGCATGTCCTGCATGAAGCGCTCGAACTCTTCCTTCGAGGCATTGGTCGAATGCACGTCGGCGGGACGGTTGTAGACCGCGACCTGATCGGGGAACTGCCGCGCCGGCGCTGTAGTCGGCGATGGTGAGCTCGAATTCGCCGACGATCCGGCGCGGTGTCGCGCACGCCCATCACCGGCGAGGTCGCGGCAAGCTCGATCCGCTCGCAGCCGGGCACGTATTTGCGATAGAACTCGGTGTATTCGACCGCGAGCTTGCGCCCGCGGATCATGCCTTCCGCTGAGGTCTTCACGCTGAGCCCGTCGAGACCGTAGATGTGCCCGCCGTTGAGATTGCCGGTGACGTTGCCGATCTTCTTCATGCCCGGCGATGAAGTGGTCGGGATGACGTGAAGTGCCCATCGGCGTTGGCCTGCGGCAGATATTCGTGTCTTCGACCGCTTCGCGCACCGCGTCGGTGCCGCGGTTGGTGGTGTAGGCCGGGTGGTCCCAGTCGATGCCGCTGAAGGTCGAGCACACGGTCGCCGGCTGGAACGGCCAGTCGCGGCCGGCGATCTTGCACGGCACGCCGCAGGCGGCCGCGAGCACGGCGTCACCGGTCGCATCGATGAACGCCTTGGCGCGGATGTAGCGCAGACCCTCGATATTGCTGATGATCGCGCCCGCTGACCTTGTGGCCTGTCGGCATCGGCATCGGCGTCGATCGACGCGGGTGAAATAGCCGGATGTCGACGCCGGCAATGACGCAATACTCGTCGAGCAGGCGCTTGAGGGTTTCCGGATTGAACGGGATCCACCGGTTGTAGTGCGTCACCCAGTACTGCGGCGTGACTTCCGGTCCGAGAAAGCCGCGCGCGTGCATGCTCCTCGATCAGTTCCAGCGTGAAGCCGCCGACCAGCGTGCGGGTTCCGTCCCCCATCGGGCCGAACGTGTTCACCAGCCCGGACGTCGACATGCCGCCGAGGCACCCGGTCGCCTCGACCAGCAGCACCTTGGCGCCCAGCCGCGCAGCGCAGATCGCGGCGCGCGCTGCCGGCCGGCCCTCCGCCTGCCACGAGGATGTCGTATTGATCCTCGACCGGAATGCTGCGGGTGAAGGTGTAGGAGTTCCATCGCTAAAACCCTTTTGTCAGGCGACCCTTGCTTTGTACCAAGACCTTTCTTCTAACAAGACCTTGTGGTAGTTGGCATCGCTGCAACCATGGCATGCGGGCGACATCTCGTCATAGGAGCGCACATGAGGACTCATCGGTTGCGCAGTCGGCATTGCGGTTGCCTGCGCGCTGGCCGCGCTGGCATCGGCCCGGCACCGGCCGACCCGCGCGGCATCTGGCAGGCGATGCGACGGCAGCAGAGTGCGCATCGCCAATTGCGGCGCGGCGCTGTGCGGCACGCTGGTGAGCATGAACACGCCCAACGATCCCGCGACCGGCCGGCCCTGGACCGACAAGCATAATCCAGATGCCGAGCAAGCGTGAGCCGCCCGCTCGTCGGTCTCATGGTCCTGATGTCGATGCGGCCGAACGGCCCGGGCAAGTGGTCAGGCACGCTCTACGACACCGACCGAGGCCAGACCTTCGACGGCAACCTCGTGGAGCAAGACCGGACCACCGTGCGGGTCGAAGGCTGCATGCGCTCGGCATCTGCGGCGGCGAGAACATGACGGGTCCGATGACGCAGCGGTAATGCCGAATGGTCGACATTAAGCGAGCGACATCTTGCGCGGCGGGTAGGCATGCCGGCGCCCGTTGAAGTCCTCGATCCGGTATGACGGAGCGCACGTCGCGGCGCGGCGACGTGCGGCAGATAGCTCGGCCCGATCGGCGATTTGCCGTAGCCGCCGGGGATGTCGAGGACGTAGGTCGGCTGGCACAGGCCGGACAGGCGCCCGTGCAGCGCGCGCATCAGCGCCTGGCCCTCCTCGATCGTCGGTGCGCAGGTGCGAGGTGCCCGGCGCGAGATCGCCGTGGTGGAGGTAGTAGGGCTTGATGCGGCATTCGACCAAGGCGCGCATCAGTGCGCCGAGCGTCGCCGCGTCGTCGTTGACGCCGCGCGAGCAGCACGCTCTGGCTCAGCATCGGAATGCCGGCATCGATCGAGCCGCGCGCAGGCCGCGCGCGCGCGCGGCGGTGAGCTCGCGCGCATGATTGGCGTGCAGCACCACATAGGTCGCCTTGCCGCGCGCCTTGAGCGCGCGCACCAGCTCCGGCGTGATGCGCGCCGGGTCGACCGACCGGCACGCGCGTGTGCACGCGGACGATCTTGACATGCGCCATCGCGGCCAGCGCGCTGCATCACCTCGCGCAGCCGCCGCGGCGAGAGCACCAGCGGATCGCCGCCGGTGAGGATGACTTCCCAGATCTTCGGATGCGCGCGCGATATAGTCGAGCGCCGCCGTCGAGCTGCCGCGCGCGAGCGTGCGTCGCCGCCCGGGCCCGACCATCTCGCGGCGGAAGCAGAAGCGGCAATAGACCGGGCAGACGTGCACGAGCTTGAGCAGCACGCGGTCGGGATAGCGATGCACGATGCCTTCGAGCGGGCTGTGCGCATCGTCGCCGATCGGGTCGGACGCTTCCTCGGCGCGCGCGTCGAGCTCGGCCGGATCGGGCAACGAACTGGCGCGCGATCGGGTCATGCGGATCGGCGGGATCGATCAGCGTCGGCCATCGCCGGCGTGAGCGACACCGCATAGCGCGCGGCAACGCGCTCGAGTGCGCGGCAGCGTTTCGCGTGAAACGAGCCCAGCCTCGACGAGACTCGGCCGCGCTCCGCAGCGTCTTCGTTGCTGACCTCGCCATCACATTGTCCTCGGGCCGATGTTGCTGCGCGAGGCTTTGAGTCAGTTCGCACGATGGCCGTAAAGAGCGGCAGTCGGCTCAGCAATTTCTTGTCGTCCGCGCGCGTCAATCGACCGTAACGCCGATCGCGCGGACCATCTTGCCCCAGTTTGCGACGTCGCTCTTGAAGTAGTCCGCGGCCTCGGCGTGGGTCTTGAAGATCGGATCGAAGCCGATGGTCTTGAGCCGCTGCTGCGCCTCCGGCTCCTTGAGGATCGCGATTGATCTCGGCGTTGAGCTTCGCCACCACCGCATCGGGCGTCTTCGCCGGCGCGAAGAACCCGACCCACGAGCCGGAATAGACGTTCGGGAATCCCATCTCGCCATAGGTCGGAACATTCGGGCACCGCCGCATTGCGCGTCGGGCTTGCGAGTCCGAGCCCGCGCAGGCCCCTGCGTGATCTGCGGCGTCACCGTCGGCAAGCGTCAAGCACGATCGCGTCGACATGGTTGCCGATCGCGGCGGTGACCGCCGGCGCGCCGCCGGTGAACGGCACGTGCACCGACTTCACCTTGGCGACTTCGCGGAAGAAATATTCCGCGCCGATATGCGGGCCGGTGCCGACGCCGGCGCTGCCGTAGGTGAAGCTCTTGTCCCTGGCGGTGGCGATGAACTCGCGCAGATCCTTGGCCGGATTGCTCGGATGCACGGCGAGCACGTCCGGGCTCATCGCCACGATGCGCAACGGTGCGCAGGTCCTCGGTGGCGTAGCCCTTGTTGCGTGAGGCGGTATCGTTGACGGCAAGCGCCGAGGTGGTCGCGAGGATGCGTGTAGCCGTCAGGCGCCGCGGTCGCTCACCGCGCGCGCCGCCAGATTGCCGCCGGCGCCGCCGCGATTTTCCACCACCACGGTCTGCCCGAGCCGCTCGCTGAGCTTTTGCCCCGACCAGGCGTGCGACCACGTCGGCAATCCCGCCGGCCGCGAAGGCGACCAGGACGGTGACGTTCTGCGCGGGATAGGTCTGCGCCGAAGCGCCGTGCGCGCCGGCGGACACGATGAGGGCCGCGATCGCAAAGGCGCGTCGTGCAGCGCGGAATTCAAGCATGGAATGTCCTTTCATGCGCATTGCTCACGATCCTAACACGGCCCATGGTCGAGACGCGCTGCAAGCGCCCGATCCGTCCACGCCGAAGTGCCGCAGCGATGAGGCACGGACTAGGCGTCACGTGCTTGAACCCGCAACCGGCGCCCACAGCACCTGCTCGATGTGGGTCGCGCCGGTCGCGAGCATCACCAGCCGGTCGAGGCCGAGCGCGACCCCGCTGGCCGGCGGCATCGCGTCGAGCGCGGCGATGAAATCCTCGTCGATCGGATAGCGCTCGCCGTAGATGCGCTCCTTTTCGTCCATCTCCGCCTCGAGCCGCCGGCGCTGCTCGACCGGCGTCGGTCTGCTCGCCGAAGCCGTTGGCGAGTTCGACGCCGCAGACGTAGAGCTCGAAGCGCTCCGCCACGCGCGGGTCGGCGCGCTTCGGCCGCGCCAGCGCCGACATCACGGCGGGATATTCGTACGAGGATGGTCGGCGCGGCCGATGCCGAGATGGGGCTCGATCTTCTCGACCAGCACGCGGCTGAAAATGTCGCCCCAGGTGTCGTCGATGGCGCTGTCGACGCCGGCCTCGTGCGGCCAGCACCGCAAAGCGCCGGTGGTCGCCGCTCGTCGGCGGTGAGCGTCGCCAGCAGGTCGATGCCGGCGTAACGCTGGAACGCTTCCGCCACCGTGAGGCGCTCGGGCTCGGCGAAGGGATCGGCGGTGCGGCTCGCGGTAGCTGAAGCGCCGGGTCGCGACCGCATGCGCGGCGCGCTGGATGACCGCCATGCAGTCGTCCATCAGCAGCTCGTAGCGGCCATGCGCCCGGTACCACTCGATCAGCGTGAATTCGGGATGATGCAGCGGCGCCGCGCTCGCGGTTGCGGAACGACGCGGGCGAACTCGACGATGCGGCGCTCGCCGGCGGCCAGCAGCTTCTTGCAGGCGAATTCCGGCGAGGTGCGCAGATAGACGCCGGTCGCGCGTGCCGCCGGGCGATACGAGCTCGGTCGCGAAGGCATGGAGATGGGTCTCGTTGCCGGGCGAGACCTGCAGCGCCGGGGTTTCGACCTCGACGAAGTCAAGCGCGGCGAACATGCGCCGCAACGCCCGCACGATCGCGCCGCGCTGCGACCAGGAACGGCCGCCGGTCGGCATGGACGTGGGCGAGCCCAGGATCGGCGACCGGCCGGCCATCAGGGTCGTCCTTCAAGGCGCATGAGCGGCGCGAAAATCGCTGGCGAACGGGCGCAGGATCAGTATGTTGCGCTCCGAGATCGCGGGATCCCGCGTCGCCCCGGCATTCGCGGCCGATCCGCCGCAACACAATCGAGGAACCAGATTCGTGAAAGTCATCGCCAGCTCGCTCCGCAAGGGCAATATCGTCGAACTCGACGGCAAGCTCTACGTCGTCCTGAACGCCGAAAGCTTCCATCCCGGCAAGGGCACGCCGACCACCCAGATCGACATGCGCCGGATCAGCGACGGCGTAAAGATCTCGCAACGCTACAAGACCACCGAGCAGGTCGAGCGCGCCTATGTGGAGGACCGCGAGCATCAGCTTCCTCTACCAGGACGGCGACGGCTTCCATTTCATGAACACCGAGAACTACGACCAGGTCACGCTTGCCGGCCGACATCGTCGGCGACCAGGCCGCCTACCTGCAGCCGGAGATGAAGGTGATGCTCGCGGTGCTACGAGGGCGTGGCGGTCTCGATCGAGCTGCCGCAGAAGGTCGATCGCTGGAAGTGGTCGAGACCGAGCCGACCATCAAGAGCCAGACCGCCGCCTCCTCCTACAAGCCGGCGATGCTCTCCAACGGCGTGCGCACCATGGTGCCGCCGCTTCGTCGGCACCGGCACCAAGATCGTGGTGATGACCGCCGACGGGTCCTATGTGGAGCGGGCGAAGGATTGAGCGGCCCGTTGATGCCTGGCCCGCGGATCGTGCACTGACAGCTTCAGAACTCGTCTTCAGTCGGGGCCATGTTCCAATGATTTTCTTGAGCCGCGGCTGTTCGCCAGGACGGCTGTCGAGCCGCGGGCGGATGGAGTTTTTGCGCCGTAAGCGACCGTTAACGCGCCGCTGGCTTAGAGATCCGCGCGAAAACAGCGGAACACCCCATGACAATCCTTGATCCGACCGCGCCGACATCGCCCGGCACGTCTGCCACGTTACGCCTTGCTCCGGCCCTATTCGCGACCACGCTTTTCGTCTCGGCGCTGCTGCTGTTCCTGGTGCAGCCGATGTTCACGAGGATGGTGCTGCCACGGCTCGGCGGCGCACCCACCGTGTGGTCGGTGGCGATGGTGTTCTTCCAGGCGGCGCTGCTCGCCGGCTACGCCTATGCCCATCTGCTGGTGCGCCGGCTTTCGCTCCGGGTCGGCGCGCTCGTTCATCTCGGCGTGCTCGCCCTGGCCGCGCTGACATTGCCGATCGGGATCGCCCAGGCGTTCGGTACGCCTCCGACGCATTACATTGCACTTTGGCTCATGGGACTGCTCACGGTTTCGATCGGATTGCCCTTCGCCGCATTGTCGGCGAGCGCGCCGCTGCTGCAAGGCTGGTTTGCCGCCAGCGGCCACCCGCAAGCCGGCAATCCATACGTCCTCTACGCAGCTTCCAATCTTGGATCATTCGCGGCGCTCATCAGCTATCCGATCGTCATCGAGCCGATGTTGACGCTCAAGGACCAGTCGCACCTGTGGTCGGTGGGATTTGCCGTTCTGGCCGTTCTTATCGCGGTTGCGAGCGTCTTCATCGCACGCCGGCCGAATATCAGCGACAATGGACTCCACGGCGGCGCCAGTGTCGGTGCATGACCGCTTGGCGTGGATGGGACTTGCGGCAATTCCGACCGGCCTCGTCATTGCGGTGACGTCCTACATCAGCACCGACGTAGCGGCGGCGCCGTTTCTCTGGATCGTTCCGCTCGCGCTCTATCTTCTCACCTTCGTGGCTACCTTTCGCGACCGGCCGTGGATTTCCCAGGCCACCGTCATCCGGTTCGTGCCGATCCTGGTGGCGCCGCTCTCGATCGGGCTGCTTGGCAGCGGTGACAAGGTGTTTTGGCTCGCCGTGGTCGGCGTCAATCTCGTAGCCTTCCTCTTGCTTGCGCTGCTGTGCCATGGCGAGCTTGTATCGCCGGCGGCCGGCGCCCGCCCGGCTCACTGAATTCTATCTATGGGTCTCGCTCGGCGGGGTTTTGGCGGCATTTTTGCAGCACTTATCGCGCCCTACATCTTCAACCGTGTCTACGAATATCCGATCCTGCTGCTGGCGGCTCTGTTTGTGCTGCCTGGAATGTTCGCCGGCGGTCCTCGCCGCATTCTGACCGAAGCCGGGCCGGTTCTCGGCGTCGCGGCGCTCGCCATCGCGGCGCAGCTCGCGTTCGACATTCGCCTGCCGGCTTCGGCGGAGCTGCCGTTCCAGGTCGTGCTCGTTAGCCTTGCCGCGCTCATGCTGGTTCAGCGCCACCGTCCCGCCCGCTTCTTCGCGTTGGCGACACTAGCCTTCGTCGTAACCGGCTTGTGGCAGCCCGGCTTCAACCGTATCGAGTCCATGCGGAGCTTCTTTGGCGTTCATCAACTGGTCGAGACCAGCGACAACCGCTACCGGCTGCTCTATCACGGCACGACCTTGCATGGCGCCGAGCGCATCCATGCCGCCGGCAGCGCACCTTCCGCGCCCGAGCCGCTGACCTATTACTATTTCGGCGGACCGATCTCGGAAAGCATCGAAGCCGTGCGGGGCGCGCACGGCGGACTCGGCCGCGTGGCCGCGGTGGGGCTCGGCACCGGCAGTCTCGCGTGCCATCGCCGCGGCCAGGAGGAGTGGACCTTCTTCGAGATCGATCCGGACGTCGTTCGGATCGCGCGCGACCCACGCTTCTTCAGCTTCCTATCGTCCTGCGCCCTTGCAGATCCCATCGTGCTGGGCGATGCGCGGCTCACGCTCGCCGCATCGCCACAGCGCTACGATCTCATCGTCCTCGATGCGTTTTCCTCCGACGTGATCCCGGTCCATCTGCTGACGCGCGAGGCCATGGCCGGCTACCTAGCGCATCTTAATCCCGGCGGGGCGTTGGTCCTGCACATTTCCAGTCGACACATGGAGCTTGGGCGCGTGGTCGCCGCAGTAGGTGCCGCCGAGGGCCTGGTGACCTATCTCAAGGTGGATCAGCGGCCCGACACGGTTCCAAATGATTTCAAGATGAACGCGCTCGTTGCCGCGCTCGCGCTGCGATCGCAGCGATCTGGGCGTCCTGCCGTCGCGCTCGGATTGGCACGAGATTAAGCCCGATCCACGCGTAGCGGCCTGGACGGACGACTACTCCAATATTTTCGGAGCGATCCTGCGCAAGAAGCTCAGGTGGTGATACCCCGCCGCCAGCCAGCCCGTAATTGATGCCTCGGGGCGCGAGAAGCGCGTCTCGGGCTCTTCAGAGAACACAATACAATTCAACTTGCGCAACCGACGCGGCCAAAATTGCGCCGCACCTGTCCGATGTACAGTCTGATCAGACCGCGGACTGCAGCTAAAACGTTGTACACTCGCAAATCGACAATCAGATCGAACGGCAGGCGTTGAACAATGGATGACCGGATCAACCAGCGAGGCTCGGCCCTTCGCCTGTCGCGGCGCCACGTGATGCAGGTCGCTGGCTGGCCGGCATGGCGGCGCTCGCTTCGCCCGCGCTGGCGCAAACCACACGCACGCCCTTCCCGCAATGGGTCGACGGCTTCCGCCCGCGCGCGCTGCGCGCGCGGCGTGTCGGAGGCGACCTATGCGCGGGTGATGGGCGGCCTCAAGCCCGACACCACGCGTGTTCAAGGAGCATCGCGCAGCCAGCCCGAGTTCAACGAAAAGCTCTGGCAATATCTCAACCGCCGCGTCTCCGACTGGCGCATCGTCACCGGCAAGGAGAAGGCCAAGGAATACGCGGCGCTGCTCGCGCGCATCGAGCAGGATTTCGGCGTCGAGCCGCTCGGTGATGCTCGGCCTGTGGGGCATCGAGTCGGCCTACGGCGATCCCGACGTGCAGAAGAACCACATGCGTCCGGTCATCCCGGCGCTTGCCGGCGCTGGCCTGGGGCGAGCCGCGCCGGCGCGCCTATTGGGAGACAGGAACTGCTCAACGCGCTGGTCATCATCGAGCGCGGCTGGGGCACGCCCGCCGAGATGAACGGCTCCTGGGCCGGCGCCATGGGCCACACCCAATGGATGCCGGAGGTGTGGCTCAACGTCGGCATGGACTACGACCGCGACGGCCGCGTCTCGCCGTTCGGCAAGCCCGACGACGCGCTCGGCTCGACCGCGCGCTACCTGGTGAAGCGCGGCAAGTATCGCCGCGGCGAGCACTGGGGCTACGAGGTGCGCGTGCCGGCGGGCGTGACGGCGGCAACGCCTCGACGCAGCTACGACGCCTGGCAGAAGGCCGGCGTGGTGCGCGCCGACGGCAAGCCGTTCCCGCAGCCGAGCGCGACCGCAAAGCTGTGGGTGCCGGTGCCGGGCGGGCCGGCCTTCCTGCTCGGCCCGAATTTCTATGCGGTGCGCTCCTACAACCCGTCGATGAACTACACGCTCTCGATCGTGCATCTCGGCGACCGGGTCGTGGGCGGCGAGCGCGTTCGTGCAGAAATTCCCCGGCAGCGAGCGCGCGCCGACGCTCGCCGAGGTGCAGGAAATCCAGCGCCGCCTGACCGCGCTCGGCTTCGACACCGGCGGCACCGACGGCCGCGTCGGCAACGACACCATGATGCGCGGTGCGCAATTTCCAGCGCAAGATCGGCATGGACGCCGGCCGACGGCTATGCCGGCGTGACGCTGCTGGCGCGGTTGCGCGAGGCGCGCTGATCCGGTTCTATGGGGCCGCTGCGGCTCCCTAAACCCAAGGATCGATCCCGTGACGACTGCAACAGCCAAGGCGGCGCCTGCCGCCGAAGCGCCTGCGAATCTCGCCCACCCGTCGATCCGCGAGCTCGACCGGCCGGTGAAACTCACCGCCGAGAACGCGCCCGGCTGGGGCAGCGACGTGGTCGCCGACACGCTGCGCGCGCTCGACATCCCCTATATCGCGCTCAATCCCGGCGCGAGCTATCGCGGCCTGCACGACTCGATCGTCAACTATCTCGGCAACGAGACGCCGCAGATGCTGCTCTGCCTGCACGAGGAGAGCGCGGTCGCGATCGCGCACGGCTACGCCAAGGTCACCGGCAAGGCGATGGCGGCGGCGGTGCATTCCAACGTCGGCCTGTTCCACGCCACCATGGCGATCTTCAACGCCTGGTGCGACCGCATGCCGATGCTCGATCCTCGGCGCCACCGGCCCGGTCGACGCGGCCAAGCGCCGGCCGTGGATCGACTGGATCCACACCGCCGCCGACCAGGGCGCGATCGTGCGCGACTACACCAAGTGGGACGACCAGCCGGCCTCGCCCGCCGCCGCGCGCGAGGCGATCCTGCGCGCGACCTGGATCGCCAACACCGCGCCGATGGGGCCGGTCTACATCAATCTCGACGCCGAGATGCAGGAGGCGAAGCTCGCCGAGCCGCTGCCGCCGATCGACGTCGAACCGCTTCATGCCGGCGACCGACCGCGGCGCCGCTCCGCCGAGCTGGTCGCGGAGGCCGCCGCGCTTGCTCAAGGCGGCGAAGCATCCGGTCATCCTGATGGGCCGGGTGTCGCGCAGCATGGAAGGCTGGAACGAGCGCGTCGCGCTCGCCGAGCATCTCAACGCCAAGGTGATCACCGAGCTCAAGACTCGGCGCCGCCTTCCCGACCGATCATCCGCTGCATGCCGGCCCGCCCGGCGGCACCGCGCTCGGCCCGGACGCGCAGGAGGCCGTGCGCGACGCCGACGTGATCCTGAGCCTCGACTGGGTCGACCTCGCCGGCGTCTTCAAGAGCGCGTTCGCCGGACGGCGTGCCGAAGCGCCAAGGTCATCATCGTGAGCAACGACTTCCGCATCCACCGCGGCTGGAGCATGGACTACCGAGGGCCTGCCGCCGTGTCGATCGTGCATGCTCGCGACCACGCCGGAAGAGGCGGTGCCGGACCTGCTCGAGGCGGTCGGCGGCTCGGTCAAGGCGCTGAAGCCGCGTCGCGAAGTCGAAGACCGCCGTGCCGGAATTCTCCGAGGACAAGCTCGATGGTCAACGACCTCGTGCGCGCGCCTCAAGACCGCGGTCGGCGAGCGCGACGTGACGCTGGCGCACATCTCGCTGTCCTGGGACGGCGCCACCTGGCCGTTCCGCCATCCGCTCGACTATGTCGGCTCCGAGGGCGGCGGCGGCGTCGGCGGCGGGCCCGGCAATACGGTCGGCACCGCGCTCGCGCTCAAGGGCTCGGGCCGGCTGCCGGTCGCGCAGTCTGCGGCGACGGCGACTTCATGATGGGCAACTCGGCGATCTGGACCGCGGTGCATTACCGCATTCCGCTGCTGATCGTGGTCGCCAACAATCGCTCGTTCTTCAATGACGAGCTGCACCAGGAGCGCGTCGCCCGCATCCGCTCGCGGCCGGTCGAGAACCGCTGGATCGGCCAGCGCATCTCCGAGCCCGACATCGACTTCGCCGCGCTCGCGCGCTCGCAAGGCGCGCAGGGTTTCGGCCCGGTGACCAAGACCGGCGACCTGGTGGCGACCTTCGAGAAGGCGATCGCCGCGGTCGAGGCCGGCCAGGTGGCGGTGGTCGACGTGCGGGTCGAGCCCGGCTACTCCGCGGTCGCGACCGCGGCGATGCTGCGCGGGACGGAGAAGAAGTGACGAAGCGCACGACGGAGACGATCATGACGCACTACCCGGCGACTGGTTCTCGCCTCTCGCCGCGGCCGCGCTGCTCGCTGCGAGCCTCCCGCTTCGCGCCGACGACATGGTCAAGGTGACCATCGGCCAGCGCGGCAACTGGGACACCGCGATCGCGCATCTCGGCGACAAGGCCGGCATCTTCAAGAAGCACGGCATCGAGCTCGAACTGCTCTACACCTCGGGCTCGGGCGAGACGCTGCAGCCGGTGATCGCGGGCGCAGCCGAATCTCGGCATCGCGGTCGGCACTCAGGGCGCCATGGCGGCCTACGCCAAGGGCGCGCCGGTGCGCATCATCGGCGCCGAGGCGACCGGCGCCGCCGACTACTGGTACGCCAAGACGTCCTCGCCGATCAAAACGCTGCAGGACACCAACGGCCGCACCATCGCGTTCTCGACCCAGGGCTCCTCGACGCAGAGCATCGTCCGCGCCTTCATCGACGAGTTCAAGCTCACCGCGCGGCCGATGTCGACCGGCAATCCGGCGGCGACGCTCACCGCGGTGATGACCGACCAGGTCGATGTCGGCTGGGCCTCGCCGCCGTTCGGGCTCAAGGAAATCGACGCCGGGCAGATCCGCGTGGTCGCGCGCGCGACCGACTCCGCGCTGGTGCGCGGCCAGACCATGCGCGTGCTCGTCGCCAACGCCGACACGCTCGCGAAGCGCAAGGACATGGTCGTGCGCTTCCTCGACGCCTATCGCGAGACCATCGATCTACATGTATCACGACGATCCGACACCTCATGTCCGGTGGCCTGAGATCATCAGGACTATGCGGAGTTCGTCGGCGTGCCGCACGCGATGGCGCATGCGCGTGCGCGACGAGTTCTTCCCCAAGAACGCTGGTCAACCCCGACGAGATTCACGGGCTCGACAGCCTGGTGAAGGAGGCGGTGAACCTCAAGTTCATCGACCGGCCGCTGACCGCGGCAGCAGCTCGCCGAGCTGATCCAGATTCCGCCGAGCGGACGAAATAGCCCAGTTGGCTCCAGCCTGCTCGCGCGGTGAGTGATGCGGAGAGGAACCGCTCAATCGTCAAATCGTGAAGCGTCTCGTGCGTCGAGGGATGGAACATCTCCTCCGGCGTCACCAGGCGCGGCGACAGCCCTTCCGAATGGTGGTGGCGCAGGAACGTCTCCAGCACCTTGCGGTTCGGCGCGAGGCCGTAGGACCAGAAATCGTGCCCCATCAGCTCGCGCGCCGCCTTGCAGCTGCTCGTCGACGAAGGGCAGCGTGCACTTGCTGGTCGCGGTGTCTTCGAGCTCCTCGAGGCATTTCGCCTTCGACTGCTCGAACGCCTTGAGCACCGCCGCCGGCAGCCACGGATGCTGCTCGACCAGCGTGCGGCGCACGCCGGTGACGTGCATGATCGGGAAGATGCCGGTGCGCTTGTAATAGTCCTTGCCGGCCGCGATCGGATCGGCGAAACAGCCAGCCGATGTTCGGATTTGCTTGCTCGCGAGCCGCGGCACGCGCGGCGCGATGAAGGCGTCGATCTCGCCGCTCTCCAGCAGCTGCGAGATGGTCTTGCCCTCCGGCGCGTTCTCGAGCCGCACGCCGGGCGGCAGCTTGATGGTGATCTTCTCCGGCCGGCTCGGATCGTCGATGCCGCCGCGCACCCAGATCACGTCCGACGGCTTCACGCCGTGGTCGTCGCTCCAGGATGATGCGCGCCCAGACGCAGGCGGTGAGCTGATATTCCGGGCAGCCCGACGCGCTTGCCCTTGAGGTCCTCCGGCGTCTTGATGCGGTCCGTGCGCACATAGATCGAGTTGTGGCGGAACGCGCGCGACACGAAGGCCGGCACGCCGACATAGGGACAATTGCCCGCCGCGGTCTTGACCGTGAAGCTCGACATCGACAGCTCGCAGATGTCGAAATCCACGCGTGCGGAAGGCGCGGAAGAAGATCTCCTCCGGCGGCAGCGTCATGAACACCGGATCGACGCCGTCGATCTGCACCGACGCCGTCGAACAGCGGACGGGCGCGGTCGTAGTTGCCGATCGCCACGGATAGTTTGAGTTTCGACATGGTCTCTCAATCTTTCTGCAAGCATTTGCCGCGGCTAGATAGCCTTCCCTGCGCATTGGGAGCAACCATGCTGGCATGGATTGTCCGCTTTTGTCGTTACCGCAGCCGCGGTCGTGCTCGCCGCCGCTATGGCGCAAGCCATCCTGCTGTGGGCGCCAGCACAGGCGGACGACCTCGCCGGACTTCCACGCCGCGGTCGAGCAGGCGCTGACCAGTACCACTTCGCCTTGGACACTGGAGACGCAGCAGCGCAGGAGCGGACTGCTGCCGAGGTCTGCGCGCCTGCGCCAAGACCTGGCAGACGATCGCCGACCGCTTCGGTCCGCAGCGCCCCGCGGCGTTTGCGGACGACGATGACTATGGCGGCATGTTCCTGCAGATCGACGTCCGCCTTGTCGGCGTCCTGCTGGTCATCGACCTCGGCAACCGCGATGCCGCGCGCGTTCCGCGCTTGCGCCGGTCGAGGACGAGTCCTTGACGCGGCTCGCAGCTGCGTTCCGCGCCGCCGCGGTAAATATCGGGCGCGCTCGCGCATATTGTCGGTTCGCTAAAATTCTTGATCGCGTTCTGCATCGACAGTACGCGGTGCTTTGTTATAGTCGGCGCTCTTAGCCGGGGACCACCTCATGCGCCTTGAAGCTCGTTGCCACGCAATCGAGACCGCCACTCGGCCGATCTCGACGGCATGGCCGCGAAGGCGCGCGAGGCTGCGCATTTCCTCAAGGCGCTCGCGCACGAGAGCCGACTGATGATCCTGTGCCTGCTGTGCGAGGGCGAGAAATCGGTGACCGAGCTCGAGCACATGCTGCGCGCTGCGCCAGCCGACGGTGTCGCAGCAGCTCGCGCGGCTGCGGAGCGACGGACTGGCCGCCACGCGCCGCGACGGCAAGACCATCTATTACCGCCTCGCCAGCGAGCAGACGCGTCGTGATCATCGAGGCGGTGCACGCGGTATTCGCCGCGGGCGCGGCTAAGGCCGAGCATATCCTCGAATCCGGGCGATGGGCGGATGAGCGCTCGGGTCGCTTCCTGCCGTCAACGACCGGGAGATCGGCTGGTGCAACATCGATGAGGCGAAGCTGCACGCGCTCTTCGCCCTGCCAGCGGTCGAGCGTGAGCGATCCCGCGGCATGCACCGACCGCCCGCGGCTCTGCATGAGCGCAGCGCCGAGCTTCTGCCCGGCGGCGCGGAACGCAATGGCGTTGAGATCGGCGCCGTCGCCGGCGCGCAGCCGCGCGCGACGTGCGCCTGGCCGACCTCGTCCGCGTAGACAAGCGTGTGGGCCGGCAGCGCGATCACCGGCTCCGGATTGCCGGCGCCGAACGGGACCGGCGCGCGCGATCGTCGCCGACTGTCTCGTTGGTGGCGGCGGACGGCGGTGAGCGCGCCGTCGATGCAGCAGCGCATCGTCACGCCGCGACGCCGCAACGGCCTCGCCGAGCGCGCTCTTCGAGGTAGGCGCGAAAGGCGCGCCAGCGCCTCCTTCCGGAGCGTGACGCCCGCCGCCATGGCGTGACCGCCGCCCTTGATCAGGAGCCCATCGCTCACCGCCGCCGCGCACCGCACGGCCGAGATCGACGCCGGCGATCGAGCGGCCCGGAGCCGGTGCCGATGCCGCCGGGCTCGAGCGCGATGGCGAAGGCCGGCCGGCCGAATTTCTCCTTGAGCCGCGCCGGCGACGAGACCGACCACGCCCGGATGCCAGCCCTCGGCGGCGGTGACCACCACCGCGCCCTTCTCCTCGACGCCGAGCGCGGCCATCGCCTCGGCCTCGGCCTGCGCCAGCGTCGCAAGCTCGATCGCCTGGCGCTCGCGATTGAGGCGGTCGAGCTCGGCGGCGATGCGCGCGCACTCGGCCGGGTCGTCCGTGCAGCAGCAGCTCGACGCCGAGCGTCGGCGCGGCCGATGCGGCCGCCGGCATTGATGCGCGGGCCGAGCAGGAAGCCGAGATGCCACGGCTCCGGCGGGCCGCCGAGCGCGCGCGACGTCCATCAGCGCGGTGAGGCCCGACATTCTCGCGCCGGCGCAGCGCCAGCAGTCCCTTGGCGACGAAGGCGCGGTTGAGACCCTTGAGCGGCACCACATCGGCGACGGTGCCGAGCGCCACCAGGTCGAGGCAAGCCGAGCAGGTCGGGCTCCGGCCGCTCCGCCGTCCAGAATCCGCGCGCGCGCAGCTCGCGGTTGAGCGCGACCACGCGTCATGAACACGAGGCCGACGGCGGCGAGATGGCCGAGCCTGGAGAGATCGTCGAGCCGGTTCGGATTGACCACGGCGAGCGCGTGCCGGCAGCGCCTCGTCGGCGAGGTGATGATCGATGACGATCACGTCGAGGCCGAGCGCGCGCGCCTCGCGCCAGCGGCTCGTGGCTGGTGGTGCCGCAATCGACGGTGACGAGCAGCGTCGCGCCGCCGCTCGGCGAGCGCGCGCGATCGCCTCGACGTTGGGGCCGTAGCCTTCGAACATGCGGTCCGGGATATGGATGATCGGCGCGAGCGCCGCCATGACGCAGGTAGCGCGCGAGCGTGGCGGCCGCAGGTCGCGCCATCGACATCGTAGTCGCCGAAGATCGCGACGGTCTCGCCGCGCTGGACTGCATCCGCGAGCCGCGCGGCCGCAGCGGCCATGCCGGCGAGCACGTCGGGATCCGGCATCAGCGCGCGCACGGTCGGGTCGAGGTAACGCGCCGCCGCCTCCAGCTCGACCCCGCGGCCGGCGAGGATGCGCGCCAGCAGCTCCGGCAGCGTCATGGCGCTGCGCGATCGCGAGCGCGCGCGCCGCGCCGCGCTCGTCGAGCCGGTCGCGCCAGCGCGCGCCCGGTCGCGGAACGCTCGACGCTGAGGAAGAGGCGATTCATGCCAACGATATGAGCCGAAGGCGGTGCCTCCGTCGAGCCGGTGAGCGCGCTTCAATCGGTCGTCCGCAAGCTGCGTGTTCAACGGCAGTGAGCCCGAGCCATGTCTCGCACTGCGGCATGGCTTCCACATAGGCTTGTTTCGATCCTTGGTCACGCCGTCGGCGGCAAGCTCTTCGATCATGCGCACAGCATGCGCCGCCGCGCCCGCGCAGACCCGGCGCAGCGGTCGAATATGGTTGCGGCAGCGGCTCAGCGCGTGCTTCCGCGCCGCCAACGCGGCCGGATCGGCAATCGCGGCCGCGGCCGGCGCGCGCGCTGGCTCAGGAGCCATTCGTAGGGGCGCGTATCGAGGCCGATGGCGCGATCGTCCGCCTCGCGCTCGATGCGGCGCAGCGCCTCGACGCGGCTCTTGATCTGGGACGACGATCACGGCGGTCGGGTAGCTGCGGCACGATAACGATCGGCGCCGTCGGCGGGAGCCGACGAGAACCGCCAAGATGACCGCCACGACGGCCAACGTCACTACCCGCGCCATGGTCAATCCAGATGGAATTTGTCGAGCTGGCGATGCTCGGCGCGGATCCAGCGCACCGTGCCGGTGACCGAGCGCATCACCACGGTCTCGGTCTCGATGATGTCCCTGCGGAACTTGCACGCCGCTGCAGCATGGCGCCGTCGGTGACGCCGGTCGCGGCGAACAGGCAGTCGCCCTTGCACCATGTCCTCGATCTCGTATTTCTTGCGCGGGTCGCTGATGCCCATCTTGGCGGCGCGCTCGCGCTTCTCCTCGGTGTCGAGCACGAGGCGGCATTGCATCTGGCCGCCGATGCAGCGCAGCGCCGCCGCCGCCAGCACGCCCTCGGGCGCGCCGCCGATGCCCGATGATAGATGTCGATGCCGGTGTTGGCCGGCGTCGGCGGTGTGGATCACGCCGGCGACGTCGCCGTCGGTGATCAGGCGCACCGCGGCGCCGGCCTTGCGCACGCGCCGCGATCAGGTCGGCATGGCGCGGGCGGTCGAGGATCAGCGCGGTGATCTCGGCAGGCTTCACGCCCTTGGCCTTGGCGAGATTGCGGATGTTCTCGCTCGGCCGGCGCGTCGAGATCGACCACGCCCTTGGGATAGCCCGGGCCGATCGCGATCTTCTCCATGTAGACGTCGGGCGCGTGCAGCAGCGTGCCGCCCTCGGCCATCGCCATGGTGGCGATCGCGCCCGGCATGTTCTTGGCGCACAGCGTGGTGCCTTCGAGCGGATCGACCGCGATGTCGACCTTGGGCCCGTTCTTGGTGCCGACCTCCTCGCCGATGAACAGCATCGGCGCCTCGTCGCGCTCGCCCTCGCCGATCACGACGGTGCCGTCGATCGGCAGCTTGTTGAGCTCGCGCCGCATGGCGTCGACGGCGGCCTGGTCGGCGGCCTTCTCGTCGCCGCGGCCGCGCAGCCGCGCCGCCGAGACCGCCGCGCGCTCGGTCACGCGCACGATCTCGAGCGAGAGGATGCGCTCCAGCAACAGGTGCGGCTGGACGGTGATCGAGGCCATCGCCTCGCGCTCATCGTTCATGTCTACGGCCTCGCGCTCCGCATCGATTCAACTCTTCTCGATGCGGATGACCTGCGGCTTCTCGGCGAGCACGCCGTCGCTGCTCGATCGCGGCGAGCGCGCGGCGCACCGCGTCCTCGCTGGTCGCATAGGTGATGAGCGCGACCGGCGCCGGCTTGTCGACGCTGCTGCGGGTCCTCGCCGCCATGCGGCTGGCGGTCGCGACCGCGCTGCACGATCGATTCGAGCGAGATGTTCTCGTCCGCCATGCGGCGCGCGATCGTCGCCGCGGTGCCGGGCCGGTCGACGGCGGCAAGCCGGATGTAGTAGCCGCCCTCGTGGCGCTGCATCGGCGCCCGCTGCGGCTTGGCGAGGCGCTGCAGCCGGCCGCCCGAACGACGGCACGCGCCGGCCGCGCGGCGAGATCCATCAGATCGGCGACCACCGCCGAGCGAGGTCGCAGTGCCGCCGGCGCCCGGGCCCATCGAGGGTGAGCTCCATGGTGTCGGCATCGATCGCGACCGCGTTGGTCACGCCGTCGACCTCCGCGATCACGGTGCCCTTGCGCACCATGGTCGGATGCACGCGCTGCTCGATGCCGGCGTCGGTGCGCTGCGCGACGCCGAGCAGCTTGACGCGATAGCCGAGCTCGTCGGCGGCCTCGAGATCGGCGAGCGAGATCGACTCGATGCCCTCGACATGCACCGCCTCGGCATCGACCTCGGTGCCGAAGGCGAGGCTGGTGAGGATCGCGAGCTTGTGCGCGGTGTCGAAGCCGCCGATGTCGAAGGTCGGATCGGCCTCGGCATAGCCGAGCTGCTGCGCCTCCTGCAGGCAATCCGCGAACGACAGCCGCTCCTGCTGCATGCGGGTGAGGATGTAATTGCAGGTGCCGTTGAGGATGCCGTAGATGCGCGTGACCGGCTGCCGCCGAGCCCTTCGCGCAGCGTCTTGACGATCGGGATGCCGCCGGCGACCGCCGCCTCGAAGTAGAGCGCCGACGTTGTGCTTCTCGGCGAGCGCGCGCGAGCGTCACGCCATGGCGCGCCAGCAGCGCCTTGTTGGCGGTCACCACCGGCCGGCCGATGCCGAGCGCGGCCTCGACCGCGCTCTTGGCCGGATCGCCCTCCCCGCCCATCAGCTCCACGAACACGTCGATGCCGGGATCGCGCGCGAGCGCGACCGGATCGGTCGACCTTGCGCACCTTGGACAGATCGAGCGTCGCGGTCCTTGGGCGGATCCTTGGCGCGCATAGGCGACCAGCTCGATCGGGCGGCCGGCGCGCTCGGCCAGCGCGTCGCGCGCGAGCGCATGATCATGGCCGCCACGGCCGAGCCGACCGTGCCCAATCCGGCGAGGCCCACTCTCAGCGGTTCAGCCATGGAAGACGATCCGGGCAGAAGCGTTCAGCGCTCAGCCGCGCTTGGCGAGCGGCACGACGTTGTGCAACTTTTCCGGCGCGGTTTCAAGAAAGCGCCGGATGTTGCGGGCGGCCTGGCGGATGCGCTGCTCGTTCTCGACCAGCGCGATGCGCACGAAGCCCTCGCCGTGCTCGCCGAAGCCGATGCCGGGCGAGACCGCGACCTCGGCCTTCTCGACCAGCAGCGTCGAGAACTCGACGCTGCCGAGCGCTCGGAACGGCTCGGGATCGGCGCCCAGGCGAACATCGAGGCGCGCGGCGGCGGCATCGCCCAGCCGGCGCGGCCGAACGATTCCGACCAGCACGTCGCGCCGGCGCTTGTAGGTCGTCGCGCATCTCGCGGATGCAGTCGTCCGGGCCGTTGAGCGCGGCGGTCGCCGCCACCTGGATCGGCGTGAAGGCGCCGTAGTCGAGATAGGACTTCACGCGCGCCAAGCGCCGCGATGATGCGCTCGTTGCCGACCGCAAAGCCGATGCGCCAGCCCGGCATCGAATAGGTCTTCGACATCGAGGTGAACTCGACCGCGACGTCCATCGCGCCCGGCACCTGCAGCACCGACGGCGGCGGCTTGTCGTCGAAATAGACTTCGGCATAGGCGAGATCGGAGAGGATGAAGATGTCGTGCTGCTTCGCGAACGGCACGAGCTCCTTGTAGAAGTCGAGGTCGGCGACATAGGCGGTCGGGTTCGACGGATAGCAGACCACGACCGCGATCGGCTTCGGGATCGAGTGCACGATCGCGCGCTCGAGCGTCGCGGAAGAACGCCGGCGTCGGCTCGGACGGCACCGAGCGGATCACGCCGCCCGCCATCAGGAAGCCGAAGGCGTGGATCGGATAGCTCGGGTTCGGGCACCAGCACGACGTCGCCCGGCGCCGTGATCGCCTGCGCCACGTTGGCAAAGCCTTCCTTCGAGCCGAGCGTGGCGACGACCTGGGTCTCGGGATTGAGCTTCACGCCGAAGCGGCGGCGCGTAATAGGCGGCCTGCGCGCGGCGCAGGCCCGGAATGCCGCGCGAGGACGAATAGCGGTCGGTGCGCGGCTTGCCGATCGTCGTCCTTGAGCTTCTCGATCGACGTGCGCCGGCGCCGGCAGGTCGGGATTGCCCATGCCGAGGTCGATGATGTCGGCGCCCGCGTTGCGCGCCGACGGCCTTGGCGCGGTTGACCTGCTCGAACACGTAGGGCGGCAGGCGGCGGATGCGATGAAATTCTTCCATGAGGCTTGAGCTTCCCCGCCGGCAGGCGAGCCTTCACCCGGCGCCCGGCGCGGGCTTCTTATCACGGGTTGCGGGCGGGGCCAGCGTTGCGTCCGTGGGGTCCGGCGCTGATTGGCGGCGGTCGGCGTCGCGCGCCGCGTTCTCGCGCGTCCTGCGACCAGATCTTCGCGCAGCCAGCTTCTTCTCGGCCTCGCTCGAGGACTCGTCGGTACGCGCGCCGGGCGGCATGTCGTGAACCGCCGGGTAGGACGTGCGGCGTCGCCGGCCGCTGCGGAACCCTTCCGGCAGCCCGCCGACCGCGGTCGGAATATGGTCGATGGTCGAGGACGAGCATCCGGACACGACGGCCGCGCCGGCACGAACAGCGCAGGCCGCCGCCAGCGCGCGCAGCCGGTCGCCATGTCGCTGGTGCGCGACGTGCATCGAAGCCATGCGTTAGGCATGTCCGTTGTCCGCAGCATTTCTGCGCCGCGGCGCGGCCCCGGTCGTCCCCCAAAGCCAGTGAAATCGCAGCCAATTCAATCGATTGCACGCGATCACGCTTATTCCGCTAATATGACCAAAGCAAGGATAGGGCCACAGGGTTAACGCCCAGCCGTTGCGGACCGACTCCGCCGGCTTGCGGCGGGCCGCGCCGGTCTCAGGCCCTGTGATCTGTGCGCAGGTCGTCGCCCGCGAGATCAGAGGCGCCAACGTGCGAGCCCCGTCGGACGACGGATCAAGGGGCAGCTCCGTCGACATCGAGGAGTTCGCCAAGAACCTCGCCCGCATGATCGAGGAGGGCGGCAAGGCCATGGCCGCCTATCTCAAGCCGCGCGAGGAGGGCCGCATCGACGGCCGAGTGCCGAGCAGATCATCGAGGTGGCGCGAACGCTCGGCCAGGTCGCGGAATACTGGCTGACGGACCCGCAAGCGCGCGCTCGATCTGCAGTCCGAGCCTCGGCAAGGTCCTATCTCGATCTGTGGGCGCACTGCGGTCAAGCGCATGGCCGGCGAACCGGCCGCCGCCGGTCGCCGACGCCCGACCCGCGCGACCGGCGCTTCACCGATCCCGAATGGTCAGCGAACCAGTTCTTCGATTTCCTCAAGCAGGCCTATCTGCTGACCGCGCAATGGGCCGACCACCTGGTCAAGCGACGCCGAAGGGCTCGATCCGCACACGCGGCAGAAGGCCGAGTTCTACGTGCGGCAGATCGCCAACGCGATCGCGCCCTCGAACTTCGTGCTCACCAATCCGGAGCTGCTGCGCGAGACGCTGTCGCTCCAACGCCGAGAACCTCGTGCGCGGCATGCACATGCTGGCCGAGGACATCGAGGCCGGGCGGCGGCGACCTCAAGATCCGGCAGACCGGACGCCGGCAAGTTCGAGGTCGGCCGCAATCTCGCGGTCACGCCCGGCAAGGTCGATCTTCCAGAACGACCTGATGCAGCTCATCCAGTACGCGCCGACGACCGACGACGGTGCTCAAGCGCGCCGCTGCTGATCGTGCCGCCCTGGATCAACAAGTTCTACATCCTCGATCTCACGCCGGAGAAATCCTTCATCAAGTGGTGCGTCGACCAGGGCCTCACCGTGTTCGTCATCTCCTGGGTCAATCCCGACGCGCAGCTCGCCGACGAAGACCTTCGAGGACTACATGCGCGAAGGGCCGCTCGCCGCGCTCGACGCGATCGAGCAGGCGACCGGCGAGAGCAAGGTCAACGCGATCGGCTATTGCGTCGGCGGCACGCTGCTTGGCCGTCACGCTCGCCTAGATGGCGGCGAAGCGCGACCAGCGCATCGCGTCGGCGACCTTCTTCGCCGCGCAGGTCGACTTCACCTATGCCGGGCGACCTCAAGGTGTTCGTCGACGAGGAGCAGATCGCGCGCGCTCGAGCGCCAGATGGCCGAGCGCGGCTATCTCGACAGCCAGCAAGATGGCGAACGCCTTCAACATGCTGCGCTCGAACGACCTGATCTGGCCCTACGTCATCAACAACTACCTCAAGGGCAAGGAGCCGATGCCGTTCGACCTGCTCTACTGGAATTCCGACTCGACGCGCATGCCGGCGGCCAACCATTCGTTCTATCTGCGCAACTGCTACCTCGACAACAACCTCGCGCACGGGCGAGATGGTGATCGGCGGCAAGCCAGCTCGATCTCGAGCAAGGTCAAGGTGCCGGTCTACAATCTCGCCACCCGCGAGGACCACATCGCGCCGGCGAAGTCGGTGCTGCTCGGCTCGAAGTATCTTCGGCGGGCCGGTGAAGCTTCGTGCTCGCCGGCTCCGGCCACATCGCCGGCGTGATCAACCCGCCGGACAAGCAGAAGTATCAGTACTGGACCGGCGCCGAAGCCGACCGCCGCTGCCGACGTCGACAAATGGCTCGCCAAGGCCACCGAGCACCCGGGCTCCTGGTGGCCGGACTGGCTCGCCTGGCTCAAGAGCGCACGGCCGCGAGCGAGGTGCGCGGCGCGCAAGCCCGGCGGCGGCAAGCTCAAGCCGATCGAGGACGCGCCTGGGAGTTTCGTGAAAGTTCGCGACTGACATCCACCACAAAGACTTCCGCGCCACCCATTGCGCCTGGCGTTGCGCGTTTCGCCGTTCGCGCATAGCATCAATGGTGCGCTCAATCAGGGAGGGCTCCAGCATGGAACGCTTCATCGCTGATCTCGTCAAAAACTTCGAGGGCGGCAGGATCGACCGCCGCGAATTCTGCCAAGACCGTTGCGCTCGCCGCCACCGTCTACGCGGCGGGCGACGCCGCCAAGCGCGCAGCACCGCGCGGCTTCAAGATGCTCGGCATCAATCACATCTCCTACACGTGCCCGGACTACGCCAAGGCGCGCGACTGGTACGTCCATCAGTCTCGGCATGCGAGAGCACGCCCGGCAAGGACAACGGCAAGCGGGCCAACCTGATGTTCGGTCCGGAGCCCGGCAAGGGCGGCTCGTTCATGGTCGCGCGCAATGCCACGCCGCACCGCCAGTCCGCGGCCGCCGGCGACAGCGGTCGTCGATCACGTCTGCTTCACGATCTCGAACTGGAACGACGCGCGCGTGAACGCCGGCCTTGAAGGCGAAGGGCCGGACGATTCGTCGCCGCGCCGCGACGGCAGCCTGAACGTGCTCGATCCGTTCAATTACGACGTGCAGCTCGCCAACACGTCGAAGAAGACGAACCGCGTGGAAATAAGGAGGAGGCCATCATGGAAGGGTTTGTCGCACACAAAGCTCGACGAGTTCGAGACGCGGCAAGATCAGCCGCCGCAGGCTGATCGAGACGCTGACGCTCGCCGCCACCACGGCCTACGCGGCCGACGCACGCAGGCGCAAGGCGCAGGCAGCCCGAGCTCAAGGTCGCAGCTGATCAACCACGTCTCCTACACCTGCCCGAACTTCAAGCAGGCCGCGCGACTGGTATTCGAAGGTGTTCAACCTCGGACCAGGTCGGGCCGACCAACGCGACGTCGCGCTGCCGTTCGGCAAGAAGGGCGAGCAGCCCTACGGCGTCACCGCCAAGGACGTGCCGCTGACGTTCCATCATCGTCCGCACGCCCGACGGCACGCGCCAGCCGCCGGCAGCCGCGCGGCGCGGCCGGCAGCCGCGAGGCGGTGATCGACCACATCGGCTACACGGTCGCCGACTTCAACCGCGACGCGCGCCAAGGCCGACGCTGACCGCCGATGGGCGTCAAGAACGTGCGCGACGGCGGGCTCTACAGCCTGCACATGGACGATCCGTTCGGCTACGACGTGCAGATCAGCGGCCTGGAAAACAACGCGCTGACGGACGGCTAGCGCGGGTTTTGCCGCGTCCACGCGTTGCCCTCATGGCCGGACTTAATCGTCCGGCCATGATGAGCTGTTGATCCAACGTCTGCGCGGTGCGGACTCGGATGGGTCGCGTTCTCGCGACTTCGAAGAGATTCCATCGATGCGCCAGATGACCTTGATCGCCTTCCTGCAAGCGCAGAACTGCACGAATCATGCGAGCTCCTGGCGCCATCCGCAGTCGCGCACCGACTACCTGGTCGCCGGACTACTACCGGCACATCGGCCGCGTGCTCGAGGATGGGAAGTTCGATCTCGGCTTCTTCGACGACCGGCTGTCCATGCCCGACATGTACGGGCGCAACCACGACCACACGGTTCGGCTACGGCATCCGCTGCGTGAAGATGGATGCGGTCACCGTGCTCACGGTCATGGGCATGGCGACCGAGCGGCTCGGGCTCGGCGCGACCTATTCGACGAGCTACTACGAGCCATTCCATGTCGCGCGCCTGTTCGCCACGCTCGATCTGATGACCGAGGGACGCGCGGCCTGGAACGTCGTCACCTCGCTCAACGATGGCGAAGCCCAGAACATGGGCCGCGAAGAGGTGATCGAGCACGACCTGCGCTACGACCGCGCCGACGAGTTCATGCAGGTCGTATTCGGCCATTGGGACAGCTGGGAGGACGACGCCATCGTCCAGGACAAGGCGACCGGCCTGTTCGCCCATCCCGAGAAGGTTCATCGCCTCGACCACAAGGGCCGTTTCTTTCGCTCGCGCGGGCCGTTCACCGTGCCGCGCTCGTCGCAAGGCCACCCGATCATCATCCAGGCCGGCCAGAGCGGTCGCGGCAAGCGTTTCGGGGCGCAGTGGGGCGAGCTGATCTTCGTCGTC
>ERZ1370068.2741-contig-1872_pt1 | contig 36152 bp, 59 predicted proteins | sample MGYA00561227_ERZ1370068 | MGnify/ENA primary metagenome ERZ1370068 (study PRJEB38410, sample SAMEA6850437) | metagenome | study: Metagenomic assessment of the ecological functions of the soil: analysis of the soil microbiota associated with the... | reverse complement strand
TGTACTTCGTTCAGTTACGTATTGCTGGTGATGATCGTGGTGACACTGATCCCGCCGATGCTGCTGTTATTTGACGCCCGGACCGTAAGCTGCGGTCGACGGTGCCGGTATCGGTAATGGGCTGTGGACCACTTTGCTGCCGAAGACTTCGTAGTGGTGGTGGTATACGGATTGGCCTGCAAGGTGACCAGTTCAGGCCCCAGCTCAGCAGCTGCCCTTCATCCTCCCCTGCGCCATCGTGCACCACCAGCGACGGTTCCAGCCCGGCAGCTGGCCTTGCAGCACGCTCAGCGGCTCCACTGCGGATTGAAACTGAAGCGGCGAGCGTGCCCGGGGTGAACAGGTAATCAGTCCGGCGGGGGCGTTCCCAGTCGCCAAAGCGGCCTGGTCCATCAGGTGGTGCCCGGAAGACGTTGCCGGGATGGCCGCCGCCGTTGTTGGCCGATGGGGTGACAGTGCCGGCAGGCAGGGTCATCAGATGAATATCCAGATCATTGTTGTAGGTGTGCGTAATGACGGTGTTGACGGCCACGGCCCACAGCGCGGGCGGGGCTGGCGCTGATGGTGGAGTGATGGTGGAATTTGTCGAGGAATGAACTGGCCGTCGAGCGTGCCGTTACTGTATTCGGTGGCGCCGCAGGTGAGCGAAAGATGGAAAGTAGCCAGGGCCTTCACCGGAAGGCGCGCCCGGCGGGGGCGAGGCGCCTGGGGCGCCAGGCCCAGGCCGGCGGCCTGAGCCTGCGGCTGGGCGGGCCAGGCCAGCCAACAACGAAGCGGAATAGGACCAGCAGGCGGGCCAGCCAGATCGTTGGTGCATAGATTGATTCCCAGTGCGGCGAGGGGGGCATACCTCACGCCTCCGAATAGTACGCGCAAATGGGGCGGGGGGCAAAACGACCTAACCCCCAGTGAAAGAGGCCCCGAGGGCGGGCCCCGTAGGCGTCAACAAGGGACGACCCGCTCTCTGTCCCCCAGCCCCCTTCCGCAAAGGGAAAGGGAGAAAACCGGAAATTCATGGGGCGACGATGCGTACGGGTACGCACGTCGCCTATATTCAACTACTGGCCGCGCTAAGTTAAACGCGCCTATGCGGGGTGTCATTTCTGAGCTGGCTGGGGTGGCTGGTGCCGGCAAATTTAGGGTGGGTGCTCAGCAAAGGATGGCTGAAGTACCGGTGGCTGGCCGGGCAGCTGAGCCTGAGGCGCGTATAATGACGCGCAGCGCTGGCTGTTTTGCAGGCTGGACACGGCAGTCATGCTCGCTTACCTGACGCGCCGCGGCGCTCTGCGCATGGGTCCTGGCTGGCAGCCTGGCCGGGCTGGGGCCCGCCCCGGCCCGCGCCGGCTGCGCCGGCTGCGCCCAGGCCCACCAGTATTGATGCTCGCGGGCAACATTTACCGCGGATATCTGCAGTGAGGGCAAACCGGCGTCGTCGACGGAGCTGTCGAACGGGCTGAGCTTTGGTGAGCAACGGGCGCGCGGTTTATGCCAGCCTGCTGCTGGGGGATACGCCGTATCAGAGCGCGCTCATCCAGGACGACTACCAAACACTTCTGCGCCGCCCACGGCCGGGGACGGGCTTGAAGTGGTGGGCGGCCTGGCGATCCTCAATGCCCCGGCACCGACGAACCTGGTCACAATCATCGCCGGCTCGGTGGAATATTTCAACCAGGCGCGCGTGGGCGGCAACGCACAACGCACCAACCTGATTGTACGCTGGCGCTGCCATCAGGATTAGCTGGGCCGGCGGCCATGTCGAACGATATCAATAATGAATATCTTTCTGGCTGGCCACACCGCGCGCGGAATTCGTCACGATGATCGTAATCCAGCGCGAATAGAGCCCGGGGCTGATCACGGGCTGGTACCTGAAGTATCTTGGCCGGCTGGCAACCAATGGGAGATCGGCACCGCCGAGGCCAGCCTGACGGGGGCAGCGGTGACGAAGATGCGAAATCGCCAGCCTGCTGGGCGGGGCCGAATATTTTGACCGCGCCGGGGTGTTGCCGCTCTGCGCTTGCCGCTGGCGCAGCGCTGAGCGGGATCAGCCACATGGCCGGCGCGAGCCCAACCCACCCCCAGCGAAGCGCCCAGCCGGCCGGCCCGGCCATCGGCGGTGGCGAGCGATGGTGCTGGGCAATAAGACGGTCAACATGACCGCCAGCGGCGGCGTTGTCGTTTACCAACATCTCCAACATTTATCAGGCGCCTTCGTGGGGCAGCGAAATACGCCGCCAGGCCATGATCCAAACCGTGCGCGAGTCTGGATCAAGGCGTGCTCGACAGCTCGCTGTATGGCGCGGTGTTGATCGAGCTCGAGGCTGGAATATCAGCCGGAAAGTGCGCAGCCCTGGCACCTCCAGCCCGGCGGCGCGCGCGGCGGCCGGGGCGCACAAAGCTGGATCTGTTCGACGAGGCCAATGGCGCGCTGCTGATCCTGGAAAAGCGACGCGAATTATTTCCTAAGAACGCAAACGATCGGGCGCTGCGCACCGTCGAAGAAGCATAAACCCTGCGACATGTTGTTGAGCGCCGCATCAAATTGCAGGTTGCGGATGCTCAGTTGCTGCTCGTTGCTGCTTCACGAGCCGGTTCTGCTCTGCGAGCTCCGCATGCAATGCTCGCGTTCGGTGATGTCCTCGTGCGTGGCGATACCGCCGCCGTCCGGCATGGGCCGGATCGTCATAAGCAATCATTCGAGCCATCGGCAAGCTCTTGGATGGCCTTGGACGCGGTTACTTCTTTGGAGATCCGTTGCCGCACATACTCCTCGGGATTGTCGCGGACCTTGAGGCCGAGTTCCAGCCGTCTCTTGATCAAGCTCGCTGGTCGGCGTGTTCCCGGTGCGACCTGTTCGGGCTCCATGCCGTAGACGATCGCGATAGCGCGCGTTGCAAAGGACAACGCGGCGATCCTTGTCGAAAACGACGAGCCCCTGAGGCAGCAGTTATCAATGACGGTGGCGAACCAAGCCTCGCGCGGCTTCGTGTCCTCGGCGGCGAAATCTTGTTTGGCGCCCGACGCGCACGAGCGGGCGGCAATGTCATTCAGTTTGGTTGACGCGGCGATCAGCTCGTTTGGTTGCGGCGCCCAACCAGAGAGGCAGCCGTTCACGCCGCAACTCCCTTTGGTCAGGTCTCCCAACGTTAGCTGAACTGACTAAATGTTATGTTAAGTCAGGATTTGACAGGAATCATCCGCCTCAAGAGCATGTGGTTCCTACCCCTTTCCCACTGCTCATCGTGTTCGTCGCTGCGCCCGACGCAGCCATGCGAATTCGTCTGGTCGTCGGTATGACCTCACTCCGATAGTAGTAATCCCGGCCTTAGTGCATTGGGATGCGGCGCCGTTCTCGTTCAGGGGGGAAACTATGAACAGACGCTCGGTCATCGAGCTGGGGCTCGCCGGTGTAGTGGTGGCGGCGGCGAAGATTCCAAGGGTTTTTCGCGCAAACCAAACTTGAACTGAAGGCTTCTGACGTACACCCGGCCGGCTATCCGACTGTCGTTGCAGTGGAGAATTTCGGCAAGAAGCTGGAGCAGGCGACCAACGGGCGCATCAGCGTCAGGATGTTTCCATCCATGCAGCTTGGTGGAGAAAAAGAGGCCATCGAGCAGGCTCAGGTTGGCGCCATCCAGCTGGCGCGCGTCAGCGTTGGCGCTCTCGGCCCAGCGATCGATGAGCTAAACGTATTCAGCTCTGCCGTTCCTGTTCCGCAGATACGGCCCATATGCGGCATGGTGGTCGATGGCCCAATCGGGCAGGAACTGCTCGACAAGATCACCAACAATGAGAAAGCAGGGGTCGTAGGTCTCTGTTGGATGGATGCGGGTGCCCGGAGCATGTACAGCACCACAGAAGCCCATCAAGAGCATCGGACGACTTGAAGGGCATGAAAATGCGGGTCATGGGCAACCCGATGTTCGTCGACATGATGAATGCGCTCGGCGGCAACGGCGTCGCCATGGGCTACGATCAAGTCTTCACCGCCTTGCAAACAGGTGTGGTCGATGGCGCCGAAAACAATCCCCCGAGCTTCGTGTTCGACAACCACTTCAGTGTCGCCAAATATTATACGCTGACCGAGCATCTTATCGTTCCGGAAGTGCTGGTGCTATCAAGAAGACCTGGGATAGCCTCTCCAAGGATGAGCAGGCGTTGGTGAAGCAATTTGCCCGCGAGGCGCAGCAGGACGAACGCAGGCTTTGGCAGGACTACGAAAAGCAGGCCATCGAGAAGGCGAAGGCCGCAGGCATCGCAGATTATCGAGGTAGCTACGATAAGAGGCGCGCTTCCGATGGGCCGGAATACTGCGCCGGTACGCGAAAAATATGGTCCGCGCTTTAGGAGATGATCGCACTGCATCCCAGGATGTGAACTAGACGCAACCGACCCGCGCCCGTCAGCTTCAAAGAGCCAGCTGTTGCGATCTTGTGATCCTTCCCGGCAGCTGGCGGACTTCAGCACTGCCACGAGTCGTGGCAATTCTCGCTTCGGTGCAGCTGGCGATCGCGAGACGGGTGACCGCCGTGCCGCGCAGATCATTGAACGTAACGTGCGTAAGTTGGGGCGTCAAGAACGGATTCATCAAACTGGTCGGAATGTGGACGGCCTGTCGGATGTCCGCGTGCTGCCGCGCAGCCTGGCCGCGCCACGAAACTCGATCGGAGACCCGCCGCTCATTGCCTCGCGCCGACGACCGATCCCCGGAGCTGCAAGGCGGTTTTCAGGTCGTACAAAAAATCGGCATCAAACCGACGCGGGGCCAGCACCTTGTGTCATAGTCTTTGCCGCCCTTGGTGGTGCTCGACCAGGATGCCGCGGTGCGGTTGCCGTCGCGGCACTGCGGGGGTCGGCTCGTCTAGAAGTTGATCGGGCCCGCGGCCGGTCCGCTGGTAATCCTTGGTCTGCGGCGGGCATCGCGGATAGCGTCCTGTCGGCCTTGAGCGAGGCATCAGTCAGACTCAGGCTTGGCGCGGCTCGAGGCGCTAGCTTCATCAAGCCTGTGCCGGACTCGTAGGCTTGGCTGAACATCATGGTCCAGGGCAGCGAATTCCGTACTCTCGCGTGTCAGCTTGACGAAGCTTACGCGACGGGGCGCTCGTCGTTGCAGTTGAAGGCCGCCCCGAACGCTGAGGCCCTTGGCTGCGTCACCCTGCCGAAAGCTCCGGCACGGGGCGTTCGACGCGCGCTGAGGCCTGGCCACGCGCGGATCTTCGAGGAGATGCCGACTTCGAGCCTGCTGCATGATGCGGCGCAAGGCGTCGATGCTGGCCGCCGATCGCGAGCACCTCCGGGTTGAGCGATTTGACTTCGAGGAGATGCGCGCGGAAATCGAGATCCGCCTCACCTGCGCATCTGGGTTGGTCGTTATGAGTTCTTCTTCATAGGCGTTGCGCATGTATTCCATGTCGGCGAAGGCCAATCCGGCGCCGTCGGTCGTGTAAAGGTAAGCGACCTTCTTGCCGGCGTTCTCGGACATGTACTTAGCATGGCAGCGCCACGAGGACCTCTCGGAGATCGCAGGTGCGGAAAACCCAGGCGCTGCTCTCTTCGCGCGTGATGCTGGTAGTTGGTCGACGAAGTTACGAGCTGCGGCACCTCCTCCTTCGCCGTCACGTCGACCATCGGCATCGACACCGAACTGCAGGTCGAGCCTAGGACCACGTGCACCTTGTTCTGGTGAATGAGCCGGTTGACGTTGGCGATGCCCTTGTCGGGCTTGCACTCGTCGTCGAGCAGGAATGACCTCGACCTTTTTGCCGTTGATGCCGCCTGGTGGCATTCACCGCCTCGAGTTCATCCTTGGCCATCTGTCCATGCCCGAAGCCGTTTTCTACCACCTGCGAAACGTGATGCCGACGCGGATCACGCCATCCTGGGCGAGCGGCGTTGGTCGGTGCCGCCGAGCCATAAGGCCGGGCCGGCAGGGCCACGTGGGCAAGGCGCATTGCTTTGCGAGTCATTCTGGTTTCCCTTGTTGTTCGCGACGGGTCGGTTTCGCCCGCCTTCGATATGTCCCGCCCGGAAAGCCAGGCTCAGGAAATGGTCGTGCCGCTGTCGGCCATCAGGATCGATCCCGTGGTCATGCGGGATTCGTCGGAGGCGAGAGTACAGCGCGGCGTGCGCGATATCGATCGGCTCGCCGATGCCGAGCAGCTGGCTCTGCGTGATCCTTGCGACCGTCTCGTCGCCCCCATCATCTTGAGAGCGCGCTCGGTTCGGGTGGTCGCTGGCGCGATGGCGTTGACGCGCACCTTCTGCGGCGCGTAGGCGACCGCTAGCGAGCGCGTGATGGCGGAGATGCCGCCCTTGGCCGCAGTATAGAGTCGCGGCCCGGGAACCCCATCAACGCCACGTTCGAGGTGGTGTTGACGACTGAACCGCCCCCGCCTTGATCAGCTCCGGAATGCCGAACCGACAGCCGAGGACGGTACCGAACAGATCGAGCTTGATGGCGCGCCAGAATTCATCGAGCGGCAGCACTCCACCGCCGTCGCATCGCGCTTGGTCGAGCCGCCCGCGTTGTTGTAGACCACGTTGAGCTTGCCGAAGTGGCGCACGGTTGCCTGCACCGCCGCCTGCATGCTGTCGGGATCGGTCACATCCGTCTTGATGGCGATGACCTTGTCGCCGTTCGGCGAGGCCTCGTGCGCCGCGCTCGGCTGCCTCCTGCAGGATGTCGAAGATGGCGACGCGCGCGCGCCTTCGGCGGCAAACAGCCTGGCGGCGGCGCGTCTGATCTCGAGGCGCCGCCCGTGATAAAGGCCGACCTTGCCGTCCAGACGGCTCAGTGCTGCGGCACTCTCCCGCCTTGACCTCGCTCTCACAGTATGAGGAGGCGTTTTATATTGTCGCCGTGTCCAACTCACATGGTGACAGACTATGTGACGATGCGCCGACGGTCAATCGTCGCGTCGGCATCACGCCTCGCCGAACTGAAAACGCTCACTTTTCATATAAAGCGCGCCGGGCTCACAGTGGCGCCGTTGGCGAATCAGCCCTCAGCGGTACCTCGCTGATGCATTGACCAGCCAAACCTGGATTGTCAAATGGATGGATCGACTTTGAATCGCATGGAGAAACAAGGCAGGGAGCAAGGGAACGCGGGCGCATGGTTGGGACGAACCCTGACGAGTTCGATTACGTAATCGTCGGCGCGGGACCCGCGGGCTGCGTGCTCGCCAATCGCCTGACCGAAGACCCCAGGGTCTCCGGTCTGCCTTCTGGAAGCCGGGCCGAAGGATACCGACCCGATGATCCGCGTTCCGGGCGGCGTCATCGAGATCCTGTTCAATCCTGCGCATCACCTGGCAGTTCAAGACCGAGCCCAGCCCGCGGCTCGGCCGACCGCGCCGTCTACGTGCCGCAGGGCCGCACACCTCGGCGGCTCCAGCGCCATCAACGGCATGATCTACAATCGCGGCCACGCCACTGGACTTCGACGACTGGGCGCAAGCCGGCAACCGCGGCTGGAGCTACGCCGACATCCTGCCCTACTTCAAGCGCTCGAGCGCCGCATCGGCGGCGTCGACAGCGAATTCCGCGGCCGCGACGGCCTGCTTCCCGTCACCGACACCGACTGGCGCAAGCCGTTCGTGCGAAGCCTTCATCGACGGCGGTGGCCTGCCTCGGCATCCCGCGCAATCCCGACTACAACGGCGCCTCGCAGGCCGGCGTCGGCTACATGCAGCGCGCTGATCGAGAACGGCTGGCGCGTCAGCGCGGCGCGTGCCTTCCTGCGGCCCGCCATCAGCCGCGGCAATCTCGACGTCCGCGTCGGGGCGCACGCCTCGCCGCATCCTGCTCGATGGCAGACGCGCGTCGGCGTTGCCTACGTGGAGGCCGGCAATCCGTCGGCCCAGCACGTCGTGCGCGCGCGCGCGCGAGGTGATCGTCTCCTCGGGCACCTCTGAACAGCCCCAAGCTGCTGCACCTCGTCCGGCATCGGCCCCGCCGGCGTCCTGCGCGACATCGGCATCGACGTGCTGCACGAGCTGCCGGGCGTCGGCGAGAACCTGCACGACCACTACGGCGCGCGCGGCGTTGCCCGCATCAGGAACAGCAAGACCGCCAACGACCTGTCGCGCTGGGCCCTATCTCGGCTTGGAAATTCTCAAATGGCTGACTGGGCCGCCCCAGCATCGTCGGCCTGAGCGCCTCCATCGCCTACCGCGTTCTGGAAGTCGGACGAGGTGCTCGACCGCCCGGACCTGCAGTTCGCCGTGCTGACGCCGGTCAGCTTCAAGGCCGGCCAGTTCGGCGTGCTCGACGACTTCCCCGGCATGTCGCTGGGCGTATGGCCGCACCGCCCGCATGAGCCGCGGCTACGTCGCGCGCGCGCAGCGGCAATCCGCTCGATCCGCCGGTCATCACAGCCGAACTATCTTTCCTCGTCCGTCGACCAGCGCACGCTGGTCGCGGGCCTCGAAGATGGTGCGCAAGTTCCTGGCCACGCCCCAGCTCAGCCATTTCGTGGAGCGGAGAGGAAGTGCCGCTGGCCCGCAGGTCGTCACGCCGACGACGAGTTCCTCGATTTCGCCCGCCGCAACGGCTCGACCATCTACCACTTCGCCGGCAGCAACCGCAATGGGGCCCGACCACGATCGCATGGCGGTCGTGCGACGCCCTGATCTCAAGGTGCGCGGTCTGCAGGCCCTGCGCGTGGTCGACTCGTCCGTCATCCCTGAGCCTACCTTCGGCAACTCCTACGCTCGCTCACGCTCATGATCGCCGAAAAGGCAGCCGACATGATCAAGGCATCTGAAAGGGGCCCCGCCTTGATCTGGAGCGGACCAGTTTGTCGAAGTGCGCCCACCCGCTCTAGCTTTCGAACGGTTTGCTCATTAAGCCGCAACAGATGAAACCGCTCGCCTGGCATTGCCGGGCGATGCGCATTTGATCGGCACAAGCCCCGTCGGGAGGGAATGTTTGCCCGGTCGGCGATCAAGCTTTCCCGCGGTTAGCGCAGGTCTTGCCTACCTCCACTCGTCCGCCTGCTTCTGACCGATTTTGTTGCAGGAAGTCGGCGAGCGGAGGTGCGGGTTCGACCGGCGGCAGCGGCCGCGGTGTCCATGGTTGGTGTGCGCCCAGCGGGCGGCAGCTGCGACGCACTGGTAACAACGCACGCGACGCCTACGCAACACACGCCATGGCCTGTGGCGGCGGTCTGGCGACGAACTTCGCGAGCCGTCGCAGGTTCTGGGCGATGGCTGCGCAGAGTGAACTCGTCTTGTGCCGCCGCGCGGGCCGCGCAACCGGAGGCGACCGAGCCTGAGGATGCGCTTGAGATGGGCAAACAGCATCTCGACGCGCTTGCGGTCGCGGCACGGATTGCTCGAAGGCCTCCGTCTTGGCGAGCGTTCGAGCCACGTCGCGGGCGTCCTCGTTGACGTCGCGCAAGACCCTGCGAGCGGGCATGTTCGGGCAGCACTTTGGCTTGAGCGGGCAAGCCCGGCACACCGGCACGGGTGCGATGTAGCGCACCGCATGGTCGGTGCTGACCGTGCCTGTTGTCCTCAGAACCTTGCCTGCCGGGCAGATGTAGATGTCGCGCGCCTTGTCGAAGGTGAAGTCCTCCCGTGAGAACGTGCCGTCCTCGCGCTTGGACTTGTCGATCACCGGGATGTGCGGCGCGATCTGCTTCTCGTTGACCAGCCAGTTGAGGTTCGCCGCCGAGCCGTAAGCCGTATCCGCAGCAAGGCGCTCAGGCTTCACGCCGAAGCGCTCCTCGGTCCGCTCGATCATGGTCTTGGCCGCGCCCACCTCGGCCTGGCGGATGGCGCGGGAGGCTTCGACATCCATGATGATGCCGAACTTCACGTCGATCAGGTAGTTGTCGGCGTAGGCGAAGAACGCCGGTCCTCGCATCGCGCCCGTCCACTGCGCGGCCGGATCGGACGGTGAGACGAACTTCGGCGTCACGTCGCTCGCCGCGCCGAAGGCCGCGTCGTCGAGGGTTGCCAGATACTCCTTCACGGCCCGGCTCGCCGTCTGCCGGGTCGCGCTTCTTGTCCCAGTCCTTGCCCGGGATCGACCGCTGCTTGTTGGCGTCCGCCGCGATCAGGCTGGCATCGACCGCGAAGCCCTCGCCGCCGACCAGGCCCGCCGCGATGCACGCCTCCACCACCCGCTCGAACACGCGCCGGAAGATATCGCTGTCGCGGAAGCGCTCGTTGCGGGCGCGCGAGAACGCCGAATGGTCTGGGATCTTGTCCTCGATGCTCAGGCCGCAGAACCAGCGATAGGCCAGGTTCACCTGCACCTCGCGGCACAGCAGCCGCTCCGAGCGGATGGCGAACACATAGCCGAGGATGAGCATCCGGATCATGAGCACCGGATCGATCGAAGGGCGGCCGAGGTGGCGAGTAGTAGGGCGCCAGCTCGCCGTGCACCCAGGACAGGTCGAGCACGGCAGGCGATCTCGCGGACGCGATGATCCGTCCGGAACCACGTCGTCGAGGCAGAACGAATAGAACAGCTGGCCCTGGTCCTGGTTGAGCCGCCCCATCATCGCTCAGCCCCCGCCGCTATCGCCTCATCGCCGGTGAATCACGCGCCGCGCATCCCAGGCAACGTGGCTTCTCGCAACAAAATCCTGGCTCCGATAGCGGACGAACTGCGCGCGGGACGACAATGTCCGCTTTGCCGTGCGACAGTGGAAGCGCTGACGTCACGTCGTCGGCTCTGGTCAGAAGCCATGCCTGTGCCAGCTGCCGTGCGTTTCCCAGCGTCTAGTCTCCAACTCAGCAGCGGAGTATTCCAATGGGGAGGACTCTTGAGCAAGGCGCTGTTCAGCGCTGCCGTGCTGGCGATGACCGCAGGTACAGCTTCGGCCGCCGTGGTGTGCAACGACGAAGGCGACCGCCTGGCGCGTCCGTGGACGTCCCCGACCTTACGGCCCCGGCGTACAGCTGCGCATCTACGGCGATGATTGGAAAGGGCGAGAGCCGGGCGTGAAGTTCCGCTGGCGCGAGCCTGGCGGCACGGCCACGGCTATTGGCGCAATGGCGCGTGGGTCGATCATCGAAGGTAACGCGCGTCGCTCTGTTGCAGCAAATGGGACGGCGCTTCGGGGCCGTTTCACGCACATCCGAACACGGCGCAGACGGACTTACCAAGAGCCTGCCCGCGCCAAAACACGCCAGGGATCAGCAATCGGTCATCTTCAGCCGGAGCCATCGGCGCCGTCGGCAGATGAGCTTCAAGCCTGGGAGCGTGGGCCACTTTCGGCCCGTAAGCCGAGTCCAGCCACAGCGATCACTTCCTGCGGCAGCATGTGCCGCGGGCGCTTCGACGACCCGCGCGTATTGAAGTTGGCGGGCGACACGATTTCGAGGACCCCGAAATCCTCCGAGCATGCATCTCGCGGTGCTTGATGCCGGGTGTCTGAAGGATGCAGTCGCCCTTGCGTATGGTTCGTTGGCCCTGGCCTTCATATTCAAAAAGTTGCCCAGCCGTTCAACACCTGCACGAACTGGAATGTGCACTCGTGCACATGCCATTGCTGGACTTGATCAGCCAGTTTTTGCCGTTGTGCCGAATGAGGTGAGCGACGTAGTCGCCCTTGTGCCGTCCTTGATACCAAGATCACGGTACTCGAAGATTTCACGAAGACCTGGTGTCCACTTCGCCTCCGCGGCGAGATTGTGCAACAAAGTCCCAGTCTTACCGCTCAGTGGTTTACTGTCAGTCAGGTTCCTCCTCTTGTTCGCTGCTCTCAACCGAGGGGGCGGGATGTCGGCGCACGTCGTGAGCATAGCCTCACTCGGACCATCGGCGGAAGTCAGTGCGTCCAGGCCAGCACGTCGGCCTTTACCCAACAGCTAACGTTGTAGGCGGCTGTTTGGCCTACTTTGTGCCAAGATCAGTCATTGGCGCCTGAAGATTTGGCGAGCGCCGAGGTCCGCTTGAGCGCCGCGCTCAACAGCGCCGTTGGTAGCAGTGAGGTTCGCTTTCAGGTCCTCGGTAGTCAGTCCGCTGGTGTCGAGCACGGCGTTCGATCCCTAGACGCGTGATGGCCGGAGCGGTAGTTGCTTGCATGTTTGGTCGGGTCGAGGCGTGAGGCATCAACATCGCGATGTGCCCTCGACGAGAGCCAGCGCATGACGACCGTACTCCCATGACTGCCCGAAAACGTTATATTTGCCGCGCCAATGTCGGGACGCGCGTCGAATGGGACGAGCGTTGTTTGCGGGCTGTCTCCGTCCGGGATTGAGCCCCGCGCAAAATAAGACGATCACGTGCGGCGAAACGCACGAACCTATACCCGGGAGGAGCACTTCATGCCGAGCAACCGCCACCACAGCAATCGCCGTAGTGTCCTGAAGGGCGTCGCCAGCTTGCCCCTCGCTTCGGCCCCTGACGGGCGTAGCCGCGCCGGCTGTGGTCGCCCAGGACGGCTGGCCCAGGGCAATGTAACGATGATCGTGCCCTTTCCGCCCGGCGGGCAGGCAGACCTTGCCGCGCGTCCGGTAGCCGAAGGCCTGCAGCGCATCCTCAAAGCGACGATCGTAGTCGAGAACCGCGGCGGTGCCGGCGGCGCCGTCGGCAACGCGGCCGCCGCCAAGGCGGAGCCCGATGGTCAGACGCTGCTGATGACGCTATCGTCGCTGGCGGTGCTCACCCGCCGCGGCGCGTCTGCAGGAACGCGCGCCCTCTACGAGACCAGCCAGCTTCGTCCCATCGCCCGCGTGCTGGCCGACCCGACACTGCTTGCGGTGCCCGGCCTCCTCGCCGTGGAAGACAGTGACGGACCTGCGTCGATGACGTGAAGACGCGGCCGGGCACGGTGCCCTACGGCTCGTCCGGCTCCCTACGGTACGCTGCACGTAGCGATGGAGATGTTCAGCGCCGCCGCCGGCATCAAGATGAACAACGTCAACTACCGCGGTGCCGGGCCGGCGCTCAACGACCCGCTAGGCGGGCAAATCCAGGCCATGGCGTCCGCTCCCGGTACGCCCAAGCAGCACGTCGATGAGGGCCGCCTGCGCGTGCTCGCCAACTGGGGGCGCAGCGCGTCCCAAGCTTCCTGATCTGCCGACCTTCATGGGCTCGGCTACAAGGACGTGGAGTTCTACATCTGGGCCGGCCTAGTTCGTGCCGTCGGCGACGCCCGAGCCGATCGTCGCGCGCCTGCGCGACGCCATGCGCGAGGTGATGACGAGCAAGGGGGTGGTGGGCGTGGTTCGAGAAGGCTGGCAGCCCTGCCGCCTATCAGGGATGCGCCTGAGTTCGCCAAGTTCATCGAGGCGGCACAGCGCACGCCTGATGACCGCCGTGCAGAAGATTGGCAAGGTGGTCGAGCAGTAGGGTTGTGGAGCTGTTCCTGTCTATATGAACCCGGTCCTCGATCGGACCACTTGCCGTGGCGGGAGCAAAGGCGCGCCACAGTCCCCAACCACTCATCCTGGGATGTCCAAGCTTGGCGGGCAACGTTCGGCTGATATGACGTAGTTAGCGCCTTGGACGCACACCGCGCCTTTCGGGATGGCGCTGGTCGCGATCCGCCAGGCTCTATCAGCGCTGCAGTTCTTCGCCTGATCGGGCGGCATCACGCCGTCTCCCGCCGCAACTGCAACAGTCGTCACGAGCGGGTGATAGCACAGAATTTTTCTCGACTCTGGCGAGTCAGGTTCGGGTGCAAGGCCGGCGCCGTCGGTCACCAAACCAAGAGCCACTCATGAAGATCATCCTCTCTGCTTTGCACGCTAGCGTTTCTGGCCCTCGGCCCCGGCCGCAGCCTTTGCGCAGTCCGCCAACAATAAGGAGGTGGGCCAGGCGTTGCGGGCGCGGTGGATATGTCGTGTCTCGTGCGGCACGGCGCGACCTTCAGCAACCAACGCCGACACCGAGCCGTTCAACCTGAGCGACATCACCAAGCAGCGCAATCTCAACGACAAGGGCAAGGAGCTAGCGCGCGCCTTCGGCGACAGCGATCCGTTCAGCGGGCGTGCCGGTCGGAGAGGTTGTACACCAGCCAGTTCAATCGCGCCTACGAGACCGCAGTACTGGCCGGCTTCCAGGACATCGAGACGACCGCCGATCTGACCGAAGGTGGACTGGTGGTTACGCCTGACGAGAACAACCGTCGAGCAAAGGCGCTGCGCGACATGCTGGCCACCGCACCCGAGGCGGGCAAGAACAACATTCTCATCACGCACAAGCCGAACATCGTCGATGCGCTCGGCAAGGATTGGTTCGATGTCCAAGGAGGGCGAGGCATCCATCTTCAAGCCGGAAGGCGGCAAATATCGCCCGCTGGCCCGCGTGTGCAGATGGAAGACTGGCCCATGATCGCAGCGGCAGTTCGCTAGGGAGCTGCTTCGATGCGCGGCATCGTGATCGCCAAGATGATTGGCTTGGCGCTGTTCGGGGCTATATCTAGCCGTGGGCTTGGTTCAACCCTCCGGCGAGCAAAGAAGCCAGCACAGGCGATCACGACTCGCCGGTCTTGACGGTGACCGGAGTATCCTTGATTGCTTCACGAGCCTGACGCGGCGTCCCCACTTGGAGCCAGCATCTGCGCGTCGGCGCCGTGCGAAGCGCGTCCGACGAGGCGACCGTTCGTCCCCAGCTGGCGCCTAGTTCCGGCCTGAGCCAGCTGGCCTTGTCATAGACGCCGATCATCGGCCCGATGGACAAGAGGTTGCTGCCCCGGTTGAGCGATGGCGCGTAGAGGCTCGGCACGCTGCCGCCATCGAGGAAGAGGGCGTTGTCGCACTTAAGGCTGTCGCGGAACAGCCGCGCAAAGGCATCGAATGACACCTCCCCGTCGGAGATCGCAAACTTGACCGTTTGCCCCTCGCACACGCCCACGCCATTTGCGATGCTTGAGGGACGGGCCGTTGCGGGTGAACCGGGGATGCAGTCGACCATTGATCACCAGCATGGGGCCCGATTGCGTGGCCAGGTCAGGGCGCAACCGTTGTTTGAGATAGACGCGCCGTCTCAAGCACGCCAGCCTTGTCACCGGCCACAAAGAACACCCCGTTCGGTTTCATGCTGCGAAAATTGCCCCAGCCCGCCCTGGTGCTGGCGCCACCACGCTCCTTGCCGTTTTCGACATAAAGCCCGACCGGCTTATAGGTGGGATCGAACATCCCGGCATTAGTGGCGAAGATCAGCTGCCTCGAACCTTGTGTCCAACGTTTGCGGGCAATGCCTTCAAATGGGCGTAGGGCGCACCGTCCGGCCGCTTCCAGAATAGCTGGATGGATTGCTTGCGCGGATCCACCTCGCAAACCGCGTAGGTGCCACCTCGAACGTGATGGTGCGGCATGGCGATGCCGCACCAAGTGCGCCTTGCATCGTGCACAGGGTGGTGAGCAGCCACACGAGCACAGTTGTCAGCCAGAGTGCTTCCCGCTTTGTGGGCCATCGTCCCGAGCAATTCATTGCAGATGCGATCAACCTGGGCCAGCATGGTGGCCGATTGAGGGGTGCCACCTATCAAACAACTCGGTCGGAACTGATCCGGTCGGGAGCGGCGGGAACTCGGAATTGGGCCGTCTGCAGGGGCGGCCGACCAAGCATCTCAACCTTGACTACGCATTCGCTCGGCCGGTGACAGGTTCCCGTCAGCTGTGCAGCGGTACGGTGAATCTGCGGCGGCATGGCTTTTCTCCTACTTCCGGGCCGCCGACTCCGGAAGCGCCCGCGGGATGTCGCAGATACATCCGGGGCGCCTTTATTCCTATTCGGGGCACAACGCTTACCTCGGAGCAGGGTTTCAGCATTCTTGCTCAGCCGTCACAGGTGCGGCATGGGGGTGCGTCGCGAGGATTGAGTGGGACCGGGCATCGGCTTTCGAGATCACCGCCAGTGTACCCAAAGAAGCGCGCCCCATGCCCGGTGGAGGTACCATGGCCGACTCTGCACAGCTAGGGCCGAACCTTCGACCGACACATCCGGGAAGTGCGTGAGAATATCCGCATGTTTACTGAACGCGGCCGCCGCCTATTCCGGTGCGGCAGACGAGGAACGCAACGCGGACCGCATTGCGGTGCAAGATGCGTTGCTGTCAAAGCTCTCGGAGAACGCGAGGCGTTGGCCGGCAATGAGTAAGTCCTCGAACAGCCTCGAAATCTCGCAATCGCTCCAAAGTCATAGGCTCGTTACCGGGAACCTCGACCGTATCGGCGGCATGGCCCGCGGGCCATTCGGTCGAGACGCAAGATGTAGGCCGGCCGCATCGGCGTGCTGACTACCGGGTCATCGGGGCTGTCGACAACAAGGGCTGGCTGGGAAGGCGTGGACCTGCCGCCAAGCGTAGTGCTGTGGGTGAAACATACCGCACAGCACCACCCTTTATCAGTCTAGCAACGGCCTTTTGGATACCTGTTTCCAACAATGCCCAGGAACCGCGCGCCAGGCGCAGGGTTCCCGATCCAACAGGAGCTAGGCCATGAACGAAGAACCAGATCCCCGCAACCGCTGGCAGCGTGCCATTCCGGACTATCGGGGCATGAACTCGACTCTGACATTTGTTGGGCTCGGGCGCGGCGTTCGTTATTCTCGCGCTGCTCATGCTCTCCCCGAGGTGGCCACGACGACCCCAAGCCGCCTCGAGCTGGTGCAGCCGAGCCAAAGTCGGCCGGTGGCTAGGTCGGCTGGCTTCGCGCCAACAAACACCAGCTTCCCACGGCTGAGCGGGCAGAGCGACGGTGCGACGAGCCTTGAACCAGAACCGCCCGCGCACCGAGCTCGAAGGGGCTCACGCCGAACGATTTGCATCCCGGTCCATGCGCAGTGACCATCGAACACTGGAACGGGCTCTCCGGTATGAAAGAGTACCGTTCGGGTGAGGGTCACTACTAGTGCAAATTTGGCGCGCGGAGCCTAGCCCTGCTGCGGGCAGGGCACACTAGCGGCTTCGCCTAAACCGTCCTCGCTCTCCTAGACCGGTGCGTCGAACGGGACACAGAGACTGCATGCTCAGGCAAATCCATTCTCCGGTCTTGCTCGCCAATGTCGCGCGGATCGCGCCGGCGTCCGCGTTCGTCGTGCTGTTTACCTGCGACGCGATCGCGAGGGCCTTGTTGATCTCGCTGCTGCCGTCTGCAGCGTCTAGTGCCCAGCTTGGCGCGCCCAGCTCAGTCAGCATGGTCTACTTCGTGGCGCTGCTGGGGCTTGGCGCGACGCTGACGGTGCCGGTCATATATGCACCGCATCAGCCGCCGCTGGATTTTGACCGCCGGAGCCGTCGCGCAGATGTCGAGCGCGGCGCTGTTTGCCCTGGGTGGCGGCCGGGTGGTTTGTGGCGGGCTCGCCTTGCAGGCGCTGGCGGTCGCCATGCTCGACGTCGTCATCAATTTGTATCTGCTTTGACCACGTGCCGCGTCGGGAGCTGACCGTGTTCGAGCCGCGCCGGCTCTTGTTCGCCGGCTCGGCGTTCGCAGCCGGGCCAGGCTCGGCGTCTTCCTGCATCGTCACGTGGTGGCAATGGTTTCCTTATCTCGTCGCGGGCCCGCCATGTTGGCCCTGCTGACGTTCTTCTGGCCATGCGCCTGACCGACAACCCCGGTTCTGCAGCCGGCGACGGCGCCGCCGCCAAATCCGATGCGCTACATGGCGCCGGTTTGCCTCCCAGCCGCGCCCTGGTGTCGTGTGGTTGCTGGCGCTCGGCCGCAACGGCTGGTGGGTGATGAATTTCACGTGCGTGCCGATCTACGTCACCAGCGCCGGCTACGGGCCTGAGGTCGGCGGGGCCATGGTGTTCGCCCGGTCTGGCCTCGATGCCGCTGGTGCGCGTATGGGGCCGCATCGGGCAAAAGATCGGAGCGCGCACTCTGTTGACGTTCGCCTACAGCATGACGGGGCGTTCAGCTTTCTGGCTGCGGCCGCCGCTGCTGCAGGAGCGACGCTGGTTGGCATGGCATTGCTGTGCATGGCGGCGTCTCTCCGCCACGATCATCGACGGGGCCGGCAACGTTCCGTTTCTGCGCGCGGTGCATCACCATGAGCGCCCAGAAATGACCTCCGTCTTCATGGACCTTCCGTCACGTCGGCGCGCTGTGCGTCCCCTGGCGTGCTGATGCTCGTGCTGATGGTGATGCCGCTGTACCGTCGGTGTCCGTGGCTCGGCGGCGCCTATCTCGCTCACAGCAGCAGCGCCTCGTGGTTCCTGCCGCGCGGCATGTAGGTGCCGCTCGGCCCTAAGTGGCCAGCTAGTACGCCTTGGTGCGTCGAAATAACCGGCCCTGACGGCGGCGCCGATCAGATTGACGATCAGCCGTCCCGCGGTAATGCAGGTGATGCTGGTTGACGTCGAGCCGCGGCGTGATCTCCACGATGTCCATGCCGACCACGCGCCCCCTTCTTGACGAGACCGTGGATCAGCTTGCGGGCCTGAGTGGGAAAGTAACGCCGCCCTCGGCGCTGGCCTGGCAACGGCGGGCATGACCGCGGGATCCAGCGCCATCGGCGTCCACAGTGAGATAATAGCGCGCCACCGTCGGGGATGCGGCGAGGACGGCATCCATGCCGACGTCATGCAGCTCTGTAGGCGCTGATGATGTTGGAGTCCATAGGCGCGCGCCAGCCTCCACCTCCGCACGAGCGCTGCCCTGGGCGCGGATGCCGATCCTGGAGCGATCTTGCTCGATGTGGTCCATCTTCGAGGCGGCGGCGGATCGACCGGACAACCCCTGTCGCACGCCGCCGTCACGTCGTCGCGCCAGTCGATGTGGCGCGTCGATCTGCACTGAGCGTGATAGGCCCGCGTCCCTCGTAGGCCCGGCGAGACGGGTAACGGAATGGCGTGATCGCCACCGATCACGATCGGAAGGGCGCCTGACGCCAGTGATTTTGCGCACGGCCGTCTGTGCCCGATCGAAGTGGTCCTTGTGATCCCACAGGTTGCCTGGCACGTCGCCGCAATCGGCGACCTTGATCGGCTTGCGCCGTCGTAGAGCGTGCCGCCGATATCGAAGTCGCAGCGCTCCAGCGAGCGCACCGCCCGCTTCGGTGGCCTGACGCACAGCGGTTGGCGCGCTCGGGCTGGTCGTTGTTGGTAGACATCTTCGAAGGAATACGGATGGCCATAGGGAATACCGAGGAACGCAATGTGGGCGTCGAGCTTGTCGAGGTCGGTTTCGACCTTGAGTAGAGCATGCTCGGGTGGCCGTGCTTGGGGGACTGTCAGCGGCATCTTCATGGTCGGCTCCTGGTTCAGGCGGATGGAATCGGCGCGTGGCGCTGTGGGCCGTGGCGCCGGGGACAAAGGCCGGAAGTGCCGCGAGATCCTCCGAGCGGTATGTGGCAGAGGATGCGATGGCCGTCGGGGGTCTGCGGCTCGGCGGCGCGTGCTCGTGGCAGATCGCGCCGAGCTTCCGGTGGCAACGATTGGCAAAATATGCAGCCCTGCGTGGGCCGCTGCATGGCGTGTGGATCGCTGCTCAGCGTGATGCGGGTTTGGTGACCTTCCGCCGGCTCGACGAACGGCACGGCCGACAGCAAGGCCTCGGTATAGGGATGATGCGGTGGTCGCAGCACGGCGCCCGCCGGCCCTTCCTCGCAGATGCGTCCGGCGTACATGACGGCGATGCGGTCTGCCACGTGCGCCACCACCGACAGGTCGTGCGAGATGAAGAGATAGGCGATCGCCCAGCTCGTCGCGCAGGTCCTTCAACAGGTTGAGGATGGTGGCCTGCACCGACACGTCGAGGGCGGATACCGGCTCGTCGCAGACGATGAACGCAGGCTCTGTCGCCAGCGCACGGGCGATCCCGGCGCGCTGCTTCTCCGCCGCCCGACAGCTGGTGCGGATAGCGGTCGTCAGTAGTAGCGCCGCGGCAGGCCGACCATGCCGAGCAGGGCTTCGACGCGGGTGCGCTGGGCCTCTGGCCGGCAGGCTCGAGTGAATCTCGACTGCGCGGGCGACGGCGTCGCCGATGCTGCGGCGCGGATTGAGGAGGAGTCGGGGTTCTGGAACACGAGCTGGATCAGGGCTTGCGGAACCGCTGCAGATGGCCAGCCGGGCAGCGCGGTGACATCTTCTGACCCGAACCACAGCTTGCCTCTCGGTCGGCGCGCTGATCAGCCGTACCATCATGCGGCCGAGCGTGGTCTTCCCGCTGCCGCTCTCGCCGACTAGGCCCAATACCTCGCCGCGACCGATCGTGAGCGACACGTCGTCGACAGCCTGCAGCGGGCGGCGGCGCCAGCGCACCTGGGCAACCTTCCCAACCGCGGGCCCACTTCGAGCCCGTGCCGGGCGCCGGCACGGTGATAGACCTTGGTTAGGTTCGCAGCGCGTAGCTCGCCAGCCGTCTGAGTGCGCTCAGGCAAGCGTTTCTCGAGGTCCCGCCTGGTTTGGTGCCGGGCCAAGGCGTGTCCGCCAACGCAGATGCCTTCCAGCAGCGCAGACGGCGGCCATCAGGCCCCGCGACGATCTCCTGGCGTTCGCTTCGGCAGCGATCCTCGACAAAGGGACAGCGCATCGCAAATGCACATCCCTGCAACGGTTTGGTCAGGTCGGGGAACTCGCCCGGAATGGCCGACAGCCTAGCCGACCCGACCGGTGACGAGATAGGTGCGGCAGGGACGCCAGCAACCCCTTGGTGTAGAGTGTACCGGGCGGCCAAGAATTTGCGATTTGTCGCCGATCTCGAACACTTGGCCGGCATACAACACGCACACCCGGTCGCCGATCTGGCTGACCACGCCCAGGTTGTGCGTGATGTAGATCATGCCGAGCTGGCGCTGCCTGCGCAGGCGATCGAGCAGGTCGAGAATTTGCGCTTCGACCGTGACGTCGAGCGCGGTGGTCGGCTCATCGAGGATGAGCAGCTCGGGATTGCAGACAAGCGCCGTCGCGATCAGCACGCGCTGCTGCATGCCGCCCGACAGTTGATGCGGATAGGTCGCACAAGGCTGCCGGGGTCCGGCAGTCCGACCTCAGCCAGCGCTGTAGTGGCCCTTTGCGATGGCATTGCCGGATGACAGTCCGGCGTGCTGGATGAGCGGTTCAGCCACCTGGCGGCCGATGGTAAGGCTCGGGTTCAGGGAGGTGAACGGGTCCTGGAACACGATGCCGATGTTCTTGCCGTTCAGCGCGCGACGCTCCCCGGCGCTCGTGCTGGCAATGTCACGGCCCTCGAAGAGGAGCCGCCCGGTGACGGTGGCAGCCTCATTGCGTAGAAGATCGACGATGGCAGCAGCGATGGTGCTCTTACCCGAGCCCGACTCGCCCACCAGCGCCAGGGTCTCGCCCTGGGCGACCTGCAGGGATACGTCGTTGACCGCCCTGAGCGGCCGTTGGTCGTCGCGTAAGTCGACGGTCAGGCCGCCGATCTCCAGGAGAAGGGCGGCCGCTCATGCGCCCCTGGCTGCGCATGCGGGGATCGAGCGCCTCGCGCAGCCCATCGCCGAGCAGGTTGATGCCGATCACGGTCAGGCACATCGCCAGGCCCGGCGCCAGCGCGATCCAGGGGCGCTGTCGACGAACGGACGCGCCTCGCTCACCATCAGGCCCCAATCGGAGCTAGGCGGCTGGGCGCCCATGCCGACGAAGCTCAGCGCCGCGCCCAGCAGGATGGCGAACGTGATGCGCAGGCTCGCCTTCGACCGCGATCGGCGGCCAGGCATTGGGCAGAATTTCGAGAACAGGATGTAGCGGGTGTGGTCGCCACGCACGTGCGCAGCCTGGATGAACTCCTCGTTCACGAGGTCGAGGCGTGACGACTGCGCGTGATGCCGCACGAGCGGCGGCACGTAGACGACGCCGATGGCGATGATCGCTTTCCAGAGAGCCGGCTGTGTTACGGCCAGGATCAGCAACGCCGAGCATGATCGGTGGGAAGGACAACAGCACGTCCATGACGCGCATCAGCACTCCGTCGAACCAGCCGCGCCGGTAGCCGGCCAGCAGGCCGAGCGGCACGCCGATCAGCGAGGCTGATCAGCGGTCGGCGCCGATGCCCATCAGCAACGACAGCCGCGCGCCCATCAGCGTGCGGCTGAGCACATCGCGCCCGAATTCGTCGGTGCCGAACCAGTGCGCGGCCGACGGCGGCTTCAGACGCTTCAGCAGAGCTCATCTCGTCGAACCGATAAGGGGCGATCCAGGGCGCGAGCGCTGCCAGAACCAGCAGGACCAGGATGATCACGCCCCCCACCACCAGCTTGCGCGGCAGGCGCGGCGCGCCGCCCTGGCCGGGCGAGGCTTGCAAGCCCGCTCGCTCTCAATGGACGGGGCGGCCATAGCGGATCTTCGGGTTGAAATAGGCGTAGAGGATATCGGCCACCAGATTGGCCGAAGCAATAGATAGCCGCGATCACGAGAATGCTGGCCTGGATCAGCGGCAGGTCGTGCGCGCTCGATGGCGAACAGGAGCAGCCGCCCCAAGCCCGGGATACGAGAATACCGTTTCGACCACGACGATGCCGCCGATCAGGAAGCCGACATCGATCGCCAGCACCGTTATGGTCGGCAGCAGCGCATTGCGCAGGGCGTGGCGGCGCACCACCGACGCGCTCGGTCAGTCCCTTGGCGCGCGCGAAGCGCACGTAGTTGGATGCGCAGCGGCCTCCAGCATGCTGGAGCGTGTCAGACGGGAGACATGGGCGATGAGCGCGAAGGTCAGCGTGATGGCGGGGAGGATTAGGTGCCATGGATCGACTGGCAGGCCGAATGCCGGATCGCCCGATGCCGCCGGACGGAAGCCAGTTCAGATAGCGGGCAAACACCAGGATCAGCACGATGCCCCAGAAGAACTCCGGCACCGAGATGCCGAGATAGGTGAAGACGGAGATGGCATTGTCCGTCGCGGTGTCCTTGCGAACCGCGGCGATGACGCCGAGCGCGATGCCGAGCACGGCGACGCAACACGAACGCCAGTCCGGCAAGAATGGCCGAGCGTGCCATGGCCTCCTGGATCATTGGACCGACTGGCCGCTCCATGATCAGAGATTGGCCAAGGTCCCCGTGCAACACACCGGACGCCCAGCGCCAGTACTGCACATAGATCGGATCGCGCAGACCGAGCTTGGCTTCGATAGCGGCCACAACATCGGGCGTGGCGAACTGGCCGGCGATCATGTGCGCGACGTTGCCCGGCATCACCTGCGTGATGCCGAAAATGAGTAGCGACATCACGAACAGGATGAAGACGATGGCGATCAGCCGCTGGGCGACGTAGGTGACCATGTCACTGGCACCAAGCGGCCCGGAAGGCGCTGCCTCCGGGCCTGAGCGAAGGTACTACTGAACCGTCGTTCTGCCGGAGATCGAGCCACATCATCGGGGCTCGATTGAAAGGCTTTGACGTTCTTGCGGAAGGCGTTGACGTGGTTCAGCACATAGGAACGCACGCCGGCCGGCTCGTTCACGGCGAGCACCTGGAACTCCTTGTAGAGCTTGGCACGTTCCTCATCCGACTTGGCGCCGCGCGCCGCGTCCAGAACCTTGTCCATGGCCTCGTTCTTGTAGTTCCAGAGCACCGTATTCCACGATCCCTTGCTGTGATACCAGGGATAGATGGAGGTATCGATGGTCGGCCGGCTGAAGAAGCCGTCGACGTAGAGTGCTTCCTTGCCCTCGATGTCCTTGACGAACTTGTCCCACGGCACGCGCTGGACATCGACGTCGATGCCGACCGGCTTCAGCAGCTCGCTGACGGTGATGCCGACCCGCTCGCGCGGCGGACGCCCGCCTGGCACGTAGATGGTGGTCTTGAAGCCGTCGGGATATCCCGCCTCAGCCAGCAGCTTCTTGGCTCCGGCGATGTCGGGACCGCCAATCGCGATGTCCTTGTTGTAGTAGGGTGCGTCGGCGCGATCATGGTGTGGGTCACGCGTGCCGTGGCCGATACAAGGCCGCTTCGACGAGGGCCTTCTTGTCGAGGGCCATGGCGACGGCGTGGCCGACACGCACGTCATCATAGAGCGTCTTGTGCGCGGCATTCATGATGACGCCGTCCCAGGTCGACGTCGCCACCGAGTCGACCACGACATTGGCGTTCTTCTGGAACCGTTCGATCGATTCGAGCGGCAGGTTCCAGACCAGATCGACCTCGCCGGTTTCCATGAGCGGCTGACCTGCGCGGCGCTCTCCGGCATGATGCGGAAGGTGATCGCATCGAGCTTGGGAATGCCTGGCACGTAGTAGTCGGGGTTCTTCACGAGCTCCACCCGGTCACCGGGCTTGAACGGACTTGAACTTGAAAGGGCCGGTGCCGACCGGCTCGCGGGCCGATGGTATCGAGCTTGTCGCGCGGAACGACCCTGGCCTGCCGGTCGCTCAGGATCTCGGCGAAACCGGCATAGGGGATCTTCAGCGTGAAGCTTGCATGGTGTGGGAGTCGAGCGCCTCAATCTTGTCGATGATCTCGAAGTTGACGCGTGCCACCGAGCCCGTCGCCTTGTCCGGATCACCCGCTCGATGGTGGCCTGACGTCCTCAGCATCGGCCTCACGGCCATGATGGAACTTCACGCCCTTGCGGATCTTGAAGGTCCACGTCTTGACGTCGTCGCTGGCGGTCCAGCGTCTCGGCCAGATCGGGCTTGAGCTTGCCGTCACGATCAATCTCGGTGACGCCGCTGTAGATGAGAAAGTTCTGGATGTACTCCTCGCCAATCTTGGTCTTGGCAGGGTCGAGCGTGTTGAGGCTCGAGCCGAAGGCCACCCTCAGGGTCCCTTGAGCGTTGGCGGAATTGCTCCAGGCCGGCGCCGTCAGCAACGCGACGGCGACGATAGACCTACAGAACCAGCGCATGTCCTACCTCCTCAAACAACAGCGAAACTCACCTTCCTGTGCGATCGCGCTGGGTATTCACTCCCTTGCGGTCGCGCCCGTCGAAGATCGCACCCAGGAACTCCAGCATGAGCGTGGCGGCCAGCAGACAGGTCTGGCCGTGCACATCCACGAACGGATTGACCTCGACCAGGTCGAAGCCAACCACGCGCCCGCGCTTGGCCACGCCCTGCAGCAAAGCTCGCACCTCGTGATAGAGCAGACCGTCGACGGTCGGCGAGCCGGTGCCGGGAGCGATCGAGGGGATCGAGTCCGTCGATGTCGATGGTCACGAACGTGTTGCCGAGCGGCGGCAGCTGCTCGAGGACGGCGTTGACGCCGCGCTCGCGGATATCCTGCGCGGGTGAAGATCCTGGCCCCGGCCTTCTCGGCGTCGGCGATCTGGTCGTCGCTGGTGCGCACATCGCGGATGCCCAGCTGCACCATGTTGCGCACGAAGGGAGTTCCTTGGAGCGCCGCAACGGGCTGGCATTGGCGAACCTGACGCCGCCGATCTCGTCGCGCCAGTCCATGTGCGCATCGATGTGGACGATGTCGACAGGCCCGAAGCGCGAGAATGCGCATACGTTGGGAAATGTCACCGAGTGATCGCCGCCGATCAGCACGGGAAACGCGCCGCGATCCAGGATCTTCTCGATGCTGGAGGTTATCTTGCGCCGGTTGATGTCGAAGTCGTAGTAGGTGATGTCGACGTCGCCGCAGTCGACCATGCTCACGCCGTTGAGGAAGCGCTTCCTCTGGTTGACGTCCCAATAGCCGTTGGCCTTGTGGCCGCCCCAGGCCGAATAGCGCACCGAAAAGCTGCGGATCTCGCGCGGTCCAAAGCGCGTGCCCGGCCGGAAGCCGATGCCGCAGTCGTATGGGATGCCGAGGAAGGCGACGTCGGCATCGATCTTGGAGAAGTCCTCGCACACCGGCGAGCGGAAAAAGGTTGCGAGCCCGACGCTCGGCAGGTTGGCACTATACCGTTGCTCTTCCATCGTTGCCTTCCCGATCTGTTACCTGGACTCTGAACTCAGCCGACCACGATGCGGCGCGTGCCGTAAACCCAATCGGCGTAAGCGCGTATGCCGCCCCCATCGGTCTGCATTTGCGTCAGCTCACTTTCTGCGATTTTGCGCCGGATTCCCCGCGTTGCGACTTCCTGCCGGCGTGGCGCTCGTCGCTCCACCAGGCGCCGAGCTTGCGGGAATGCTGCTCGCTTTTTCTCACCGCGGTCGGCACCTTCTCGCCTTCCAAGCCGGCAAGCATCGCGACCAGCACTTCGCAAGCCGCGAATGCCGACGTCATGGCATCGAAGAAGGACGGGGATTGCAGGTCGACCAGGATGCAAACGTCGGCCACGCGGCCGACGGGCGACAGCTCCGAATTGGTGATGCTTATCACCTGCATGCCGTGCGTACGCGCGAAACGGGCGATCTCGACAGACCGGTACGCACACGGCTCCATGCTGATGACGAGAACAGCATCCTCGGTGGTGCCATGGTTCAAGCGATCCGAGCCGATAATCGCCGGGCCCGTCCAGCAGGACGGGCTTGGTCGCTGAAATACCCGTACAGATAAGCAAAGTGGTATGCGACCGGGAAAGCCGATCTCTGACCGGCGCAATACACCCGTCGCGCCTTGCTCAGCAGCTCTGGCGGCCGCGAGCAGCGCTTCCTTCTGCCGGTTCAGGCGCAGGTTGGCGACGCTGGATGAAATCTTGTCCACCATCTGCGCGCTGATGCCGGACTCGCCAACCTCTCGATGTCGCAGCACCAGCCCCTTCGGCGCGACTGCTGAAAGGATCGACGGACTCGCGGATCGCGCCGACGTAGATCGAGCGCACTCTCATCGAACCCGGCAAAGCCGAAGTAACCCGGCCAGCCGCGTCATGGTTGCGGCAGGAACGCCGGCGCGCCGCGATTGCTCGCGCATCGACAGCAGGGCCACGTCCTGCGGGTTATCCAACACGAACCGGGCGGCAACCTGAATCTGCGGAGGAGGGTGGCGAAGCTCCGCGGATGCGTGCGCTGATGCCGCGCAACTGCTGGTCGGTGCTGTTCTCCGAGCCCCGGTCAATGGAGCGGGCAGATCTCCTGCGCTTCGACCCGTTGGCATTGGTCATACGAGGCAGCCCCGTGTGGCCGTGCCCCACGACACATGACCCTTGCGTTCCCACCTGCAGTTCCCATGCGCAAGGGCATTCAAGCCATTTGTTTCAGGGTGAGTCAATGTTTGAGTTCAAGTGAACTGAGTTTTCGATTGCGCGGGGCGGATGCCGATCTGGCCGTTGATTTGCCGAGCTGCGGACCGGGCCGCTGTGCTCCGATGGTTGCGTGCTTGACCATCAGCCGAGCGCCTGCCACACGGCGAAGACACTGCGTTCCGGCTTTGGGCTTTGCTAGAGCAACCGCATGCTCTATCACCCATCTCTCTGCTACCGACCTGCCCAGACACTGATGAAACACCAGGCCTTTCACAGCCCCAAAGCGCGCCGCCAGCGGGTTAACGACCCCGAGGGACCAAGCGCTAACATCATGGAAATTGCGACGACGGAATTCGCAAGCAAGGGCTTTAGCGGCGCGCGGGTTGACGATATTGCGGCGCGCACCAAGACCAGCAAGCGCATGATCTACTACTTATTTTGGCGGCAAGGAAGGCCTGTATATTGCAGTCCCTGAAACCGCCTATCCGCAACATGCGCTCTGTTGAAGGCCAACTGGATTTCTGAACGCCAGGACCCCCGACCAAGCGCTCCAGGCCCTCATAACTTACACACCTTCGACTACCAGAGCGCTCATCCAGAATTCGATGCGCCTTGTCATGAATGAAAACATCCTGAACGGAACCTATGTCTCCCGTTCGAAGACCATCCAGCGCCTCAATATTCCGGCCATTCTGACGCGCTGCGCCGCACGCACTCCTCCGCGCGCGGGCAGCGAACAGGCGTCTTCCGGAATGACGTTGATCCGGTCGATCTGCACATGACCATCAGCGCCCTGTCGTTCTTCAACGTCGCCAACCGGCCGACCTTTTCTACTATCTTCAAGCGCGACGCATGACCTCATGCTCAAATCCCTGTCGGCACGGCGCGCTCAAGTGGTCGATACCGTGCTGCGTTACGTCAAGCGCTAGCAAGCCAGCTCAGGAAGCAGGGTCGTTATCGCAGCTGCGTTGTATGCTTACGGACCGGTTCGTTACATTTTGCGATGCAAGCGCGGATCACAGCGCGCAGCGAGCTTGACGTGAAACAGTTGGCGCGTCTTGCTAGTCCTCAGGAGGAACGCCCGTAACGACCCCATCAATCGTCGCGAGAAGCCACACTGTTCATGTTGGTGGCGATCGGCGCCCTCGCGCGCTTATCACGATCTGGCCGGACTCCGTTCTCTGGCCGCCCAAGAGCTGATGCGGATACAAAGCGACTGATGCACGTCGGTGCATCGCCAAGGGAAGAAGGATATCTCGTGAAAGGCGCAGGATTTCTCGCGATCTGGAGTGATGTTAAGGCCGAGCAAGAGACCGACTATTTGCATTGGCTGACGCGCGAGCACGCAGCGAACGCCTGAGCGTCGGCGGGTTTTTACACGTGTGCGCGTGTATCGGTCGCTGGAGGCTAATGTCCGGCGCTGTTTTATCCACTATGAGTTGGGATCGCCGAACGCCCTGGGCAGCGCGGCCTACCCTTGCGCGATTGAATGCGCCGACACTCTTGGTCGCAGCGCATCATGCCCATTCTTGGCAACTTTGTCCGTGGCGGAGGGCGTGCTTCTCGCCCGAGCAGGGGTCGGCGAGGGTGCGCTTTGGCAGCTATCAGGCTTGTGAAGATCTCGCCCCCCATGCTGCCGGTCGGCCTTGGTCGCCAACATCGTCACGGAAGATCGCATCGTCGCGGCCGAATTGCTCGAAACTGATCAAAAGCAATCGTCGATCCCAACTCGCGAGAAGAGCCTTCGAGAGCTCGACAGATCCTTTCAAGGGCTGCTGCTCATTGAGGGATTGGACGGGCTCCAGCGTGGCGGCAGCGGCCAGTCGCCTGGGTTTCCCCGCTGCACAGAACCTTTATGAGCAGGTCTTCCAGCTGCTGCCAACGGCGCGCCGAGCGTGAGTATGACCCATGTCGAAGTCGTCGAGGCCGCGTCTCAACCGATAGCTTCCTACTATGGTCTCATTGGCGCGGAAATTCAGTCATCGTTGACGCCGGCAATGCATATGCGCGAAGGCTTGGCTCAGGGCCTAACGTTGCCTGTACCAACTCATTGACCTCGATGAACTCAACTCCAACCGTGCGGACGCGCTTCCCGATCTTCTTGTTATCGGCGGAGCGCATCGGGGTTTACTGGTCTCAACATCCACGTTCCCCTGCAAAAGCGAGCGCATTATTCCGTTGCTGGATCGACTGTCGCAGCAGGCCGAGCTTCTCGGCATCGGTTAAACACACCGTGGTCTTTCGTGCGATAACAAGCGGATTGGCCACAACACCGACAGTCATGGATTTTCAGGCGCGTTCGACGCGACTTTGCCGACGTCCCCACGCGCCCGAGTCGTCGCAGCTTGGCGCCGGCCGCTGGGAGCTGCAGTGGCCTGCGCTCTTCTTGGCGCGGGCGTCGAGAACTTAATCGTCTACGATTGTCGACTTCGAGCGCGCCGTCGAAAGGTTCTCGCTCAGCGCCTTGCGCATGAGTTTCCGACCGCACATCTCGCCGTGACGAAAAGACCCTCGGAGGCGGTGGCATCGGTGCAAGGCATCGTCAACGCGACGCCCGAGGAATGGCCGAAGATGCTGCGGCGCCCATTCGCGTGACACCTGCTGCCGTCCATCTTTGTGGGTTGCAGATGTCATTTACTTCTTGCTGAAACCGCGTTGCTCACGCAGCACGAGCGTTGGGATGTCGCACCATGAATGGGTGCTGGCACGCGCCGATCTTCCCAGCCGTAAGAGGCCTTTCACTTCGTCCACCGGCCGACGCGCCGATTCCCGACCGCGTGCAGCGAGACATCTCCGCGAGCTGTGTGATGGTGTCGATTATTAACGACCGCTCATGACAGCCATGACCGTCGCCAACGCGCATCACTCAAAAACGCGTAACGGCATCACAATTTGGTGCCTTGTTGCCGCTGTCGCGTTCGTTTCGGGCTATGCACGCAATCTGGCCGCTCGATTCGGACACTCAGTGCGAGCAACCTCGAAGCGCCAAAGGGGACGGCATCGCCGGGTGAGGTCATCGAGAAATGCCGCTCGACGGCCTGGACCACGGGGTGGAGTGGTGCATCAAGGCTTCGAAACTGGCACCGTTTTCTCGCATTCGCCGAGGGGGGCCTACAGGGTTTCCGCGCCGGGTAGTGCGGAGTTTCCCCGATGCAGCTCGTGTCGATCGCCTGTGTGTACCTTCAAAAGCATAGGAGTGCGACAGCCACGAGCTCATGCTGCGCTCCGATGATAACAGGCGGTCCCCAGGCAACCTGACAATCTCTGCGAGGAGAATAAGCATGCTCAGACCAGCTCTCATTGGTGTAGAGCGCGTCGGGTTCATCGCCGGCGGTGCCTCGGCCCAGGAGGCAAGATGGATTGCGGCGCGCCTTGTACAAGAGCGCCCTGGAGAAGTTCCACAAGGAGAAAGCCGCGGGCGTCTCCAGCAGAAAAGATTGCGAGACGTAAACCGTATTCAGCAGCGCATTCGACGCCTGCAGCGCCGGTGAAGCGAAGTTCAATGCCACCGCGGGATTCTTCAGGAAACCTCGACGAGGAAGCCAGGTAAGTTGGGTCTGCTCGACGTGGAGGGCCTCCCCGGTTGCCTCGGGAGGCCCGTGCCACTGCCTGCGGCAGTTCGCGCAGACGATCATGCCCGCGTGCCCGCGCTCAATCCTTTCCCGTTGCTGCTCGGCCTTAATGGCCATTGGCGGCAAGCCAAGAGCCTGGCGCAATCGCTTTTGCCGGGTCGTCGACGGCGCAAGAAGAGCGCGTTCAGGTCATCGTTACAAGATCTTCGCACCATCCACACACAAGGGCAAGGCGCCAAAAGCGCGGTCGCCGCAAATGCCTGAGGGCATGCGCGACGCACTCAAGGAGCACTCCGGAGAGACGACCGGGCATGCTCGGCGTTGACGAAGGCCGAGGTTTGGTCCGGTGCCCGAGAGCAAAGTCGAGGCCGTTGAAGCAAAGTCGCCGGCCCAGCGCGGCGCCGTCGCGACCGAGGTCGGCCCGGGAGTTCACACCGCGTCTTCCACGCGGCGCCGCCGAGCAACGACATGACCATGACCGGACAAGCAGAAAGGCTTGTCATGGAAGCGCGCCAAGGCCGCCAAGTCGACCATGGGGGTCAAAGCTGGTGATGGGGCCGCGCTCCCGAGATGCTCGAGCATGTGCTGACCAGCGATGCCGAAAGACGGCTTGCCGAAGATCGCCGTCACCCTCAGCGACAACACCGTCCTCACGATCAACCGCACGAGCGTCGACATCAAGCCGGACCGGGCGATCTGGAGGGGCACGGTCGAAGGCACCGGCGCCCTCGTCACCCTGATGTGGTGGCCGAGCGGGAAAATGGCCGGCACGATCCGCCACGAGGGCATATCCATGCCATCCGGCACATCAAGGACCGCATCTATGCCATCGTCGATATGAGCGAGGAGAAGATGCCGCAGGAGCATGCGGCCGATGCCCGAGCGCATGCGTGTCAACGACCCAAACTTGCGCGACGACTCGCTTGTGAAGCAGGGCGATGCGAGCATCCTGCGAGGAATGACCGCGCGGCAGCGTCCTCATCGCAAGTGCACAGCCGAGCGACCAAGCAGCAACTCGCGTTTGCCCCACCCAGCAAGCCGGCGACAGCTAAGGACAAAGCGGAGCGGCCGACCGCAAAGGGCGGCCCCCATCCGAGGACATCGTCATCGACGTGATCGTCGCCTACACCAAGAAGGCGGCAAGCCACTACGCCGATATCAGGCGCGAGCTCGTCGACCTCGCCATCGAGGAGGCGCAACGAATCGTTCCGCACAGAGCAATCTCGGCAACATCAAGCTGCAGGCTCGTGCATGCCTATCAGACCAACTACGTCGAGAAGGGCGCGCACTTCGATCACCTCTGGCGCTTTCGCCGACAAGGCGACGGCTACATGGATGAGATCCATGGCTTGCGCGACAAATACCGCGGCCGATGTCGCGGTTCTCATCGTCGACGATGCCAACGGGTGTGGGCTCTCGACGCGCGTGTTTGCCGTCCGCGGACGAGGCGTTCTCCGTCGTGCATCACGAGTGTGCGGCGACGACCTACTCGCTGGCGCACGAGATCGGCCACCTGATCGGGGCACGTCACGATCTGAACATGGATGACAGCAAGACGCCTTTCCCCTACGGCCACGGCTACGTCAACGGAACCAAGTGGCGCGATATCATGAGCTACAAGGAAAGCTGCGGCGGCTGCACCGCGATTGCCCGTGTGGTCCGGCCCCACAGACCATGCGTCAACGGCGAGCCCGCAGGGTCGACCGAGCTCGACAATGCGCGCGTCATCATGGAGCAGGCTGCGCGGGTTGCCGGCTTCAGGTGACCGGCCCGCTGGCTGCCGCTGGCGCATCGTCATGCAAGGGCACGGCGCGATGAGTTATGGCCTCTAATCCCTCGGACAACATTTCCTCCTGCGCCCAGCTCTTCGCGCTAGGGCTGCGGACGAGCAAGCCTCCCGCTTAGCGCACAATAGTGGCCTTGCCGTCAACCCATCATTGCGCACCAGTGCACGGTCCCGCCCTCCTGGCGCAGCAAAGCAATAGGTCTTGCCATCGAGCCAGGTTTGCCAACGTTGGCAGAGAGCCTGAATTCACCCACCAACGCCCGCTGTCTGCTGCGGATCTGGTAGGCTGCCAGCTCACCGGCGGTGCCTGACATGGTGCCATTCATGCGAAACCGGATCGGCAGCGTTCCGCGGTGTTGCCAAATGGACGGTTTTTCCGACACCGCCTTCCTATGTCTCCTTTGCAGTTAGAGTTGCGCCACCGTCAATGGCAAAAAGCGCAGCTTCCAATTGCCGTCACGGCGACGGCCGCCAAAAACAAATCGCATTCTGATTTCCCCGCTTTCGCACCCACCAACTGCTCGCCGCGGTGTGAATACGGATTATGTGTCCATTTTGGGGAAGCTTCAGCGCCGCGGTATTTACCGTCGGCCGCGATGAAGCTTGTCGAAAGCCACCGCACTTTGCTGTTTGCTCGCGCGGCAACGTGCTGCGCGGTCGCCGCCGGGAATATGGACACGCGTCGACTTTAGTTAAAGTATGACGCTTCGGGGGTGTGCCGTGTTTGTCGCTCTGTGCGTGGGGTTGCCGTGCTGGGCGGACGACCGAGAATCGCAACAAGTATCAGCAGGCGAAGGGGCCGAACTGCGTGTTCTGAAGAGCCTGCCGCGCCAATGGGCAGGTAGCTCCACCACGACTGCAAGACTTACGAAGACAAGAACATCGATCGGTTGTCACCGGCCTTCGCCGCCTCGGCCGCAGCGTTTTTGCGCGCGTTCGTTGATATGCACGGCCATCGCTCATCACGTCGGCGCACAGAACGGCGGCGGAGCAAGCGTGCGGTGTGCGACGGCGAGAGAGGCCCCTGCGCCGGCAGCCGCGGATCGTCATAAGAAAGGGCGGCGCTACGTCAGCGAAGCACCTCCCGACATCAGCAGGGCATTGCGCTCGACGTCCGGCCGGGGATGGGAACAGCGAGGAGTTTGCCTGCTCCATGAGTTCGCGCAGCTCAATCCGCAGTTCGGCGTGCACTTCTGGTTGGGCCGCGCCGTGGATCGGCCACATATGGAGCCGACGACACGCAAACCAATGCTAATGCGCCTGGCCTCTGCTTGGTTTTGCTGCAGCGCAAGATTGCGCCCCCTGCACCAAAATGCGCACGATGGGTGGACCAGCCGGTGATTGAGATTGCGACGCGCTAGAGCTCGTGACTGACCGGTTTGCAACGCCCAACGACGCGTCTATTGCTCAGCCGGCTCAGGCCATCCGACAAGATTGAAGTAGAGAGAAGCGAGCCGAGACAGGTAACGGCCGCGCTTCGCCGGGCGGCGCAGTTGCCCTTGGATCGAAGCAGATTGACTACTTCATCGATGCCGGCTTCTGCTAGCGGCAGAGAACTCAGCCATCGAGATCTTGCCGTCCTTGTCGGTGTCGATTTTCGCAAGGTTACTTGTAGGTGTCGAGTTCCGCGCCATCCAGCACGCCGTTGCCATTCTTGTCCGCGGCCTTGAATTCTCGCGGCGAGGGCGGCTTCGGCAGTCACAGAGGCGGGGTGGTCGTCTGGGCGAGAGCCGCCCGCTACGAGCGCAGCGCAACAAGCGTACCGGTCATAAGCTTGATCATTGTCACTGCTCCATACTTGAGTTGTTCACCTTTGCGGGTGATGAAGCAGCATAGACCCAGCGCCATGAACCCAGCTCGAATGATGCGTTTGGTTCGTTCATGCACTTTCGACTGGTGATGGCCACCTTCAGCTGCTGGAAGTGTCGCATCCAGCGACGCCCGCAAGCGCTGTGCTGCAGTGCATGGCCTCTCGGTGGATGCTCTCCTCGGCGATGACCTTATTTTGCGTCCCGCCCGGCTTGGATTGGGCGGGGCCCTGGGGCGCAGGTCGCTGGCGGACGGGGCCGGCCCTCAAGGATTTGCTCAGCAAAGGTCAAGTAGCGCAGGCGGTCAGGATGGGAGGCAGGCACGCGACCTCGTCCAACCATCGGTCTTCGCCCGGATCGAGCCGTTCCAATTTTGCCCCATCTGTCCGCCTCTTTGATGGCGCTCGCGCTGCTAGCTGATGCTGGTTAATGAAAGGTTAATTGTACTTTTCGGTCCGCATCGAGTAAAGCCGTTCCGAACGAGTAGGGGCGGTCACGGGGCGCAAGACCCGCGCGTCATTATCTAATCAGCCCCGCCGGAATATCCGCCCCTCGGCGCCTTGGCAAGCAGGGACAACGGTATCACCAGCACCGCGGCCATCGGTAGAGCAGCCAGGCGTTGGTGTAGCCGATCATGGATGGACTGCCGCGCGCGATCTCGCCCGACAGCTTGGCGAGGCCGCGATGCCGTGTCGACGCTCCAGGCGCCCATGCGTCGAGGGCATGTCGTGAGGACGCGATTGTAGGGCGAGACGTACTCGACCATGCGCGCGTAGTTGGTCGCTTGCGTGTCGCACGATCTCGGCCACCGCGATGGAGATGAACAGGCTCGAGCCGAAATTGCGGCAGCAGGTGGAACACCGACAGGGCCTCGGCGCGCATGCTCGGCGGCCAGAGCGTCGAGAAGGCGATCGATGGTCATCGGCACCCACAGACACGCCGATCGACGGTGCCCTGCAGCGCGCTGCACAGGATCAACGTGGTCAGATCGGCGTTGAGGTCCGAGGCTCATCGAGCCAGAGCCGCGGTTATTGCATCTGCAGCAGGCGCGCCGATCGTACATGCTGATGCGCGGGTCAAGGCGCGCCATCGGCATGGCCAGCAAAGAAGCCGATCGCCGAGCCAATGCCGCGCGCTCCGGACGATCTCGCCGATGGCCGACTCTGGATAGCCTGGCCTGCTGCTGCAGCAAGGGTGGCAGCAGCACGATCATGCGCAGAAGTTGAGCATGCGCTGAACAGCGTGACCAGCAACAGCCCCACCGAGTAGTTGCGGTCGGCCAGGCAGCGTGAGCCGCACGAACGGCCTTGCGCTGGTCAGGCTGTGCGCGCAGAAGACGTAGATGGCGATCCGGCAATCAGGGTCGCGACGATGATCCCGGTGCTGTCGAACCAGTCGAGGCGCTGGCCCGCGCGAGAACACCGAGCTGGGCCGCGGCGATGCCGGCAGAGAGGCTGATGAAGCCGAGCCAATCGAGCCGCGCATCTCGCATTGGCGCGGCCGCGCGGCAGGAACAGTGCATGTTGCCCGACCACCGCCGCGACGGCGACCGGCACGGATCATCCAGAATCCCCACTGCCAGCCCGAGGCCCTCGGCGATCTGGCCGGCGAACATGGGGCCGAGCGAGGGCCGATCATGGCTGGCCATGCCGAAGATCGAGATGACGGTGGCGTGCTGGCGTCGCGGGGAAGGTCGAGCAGGAAGGACTGACCGAGCGGCACCAGCGGGGCGCCAGCTGCCCTCTGTACGACGCGCCACAAGATCAGCTCCTCGAGCGTCCCGATGCTCCGCACATGAAGGTCGCGACGGTGAAGATGGTAGCCGACCAAATCATGATTCTGCGCTGGCTGAAGCGATTGGCAAGCCACCCAGTGGCGGGCGTCGCAACCGCTGTGGCGACGATGTTGAAGGTCATGACCCACGACACCTCGTCCTGGGTGCGCGGACATCGCGCCCTGCAACTGAGGCAGCAGCGCCGAGGAGATCAGGGACTGAGGCGGCGCGGAGCGTGGAGCAATACGTAACTGAACGAAGTAATACC
>ERZ1370068.4397-contig-3472_pt1 | contig 36160 bp, 45 predicted proteins | sample MGYA00561227_ERZ1370068 | MGnify/ENA primary metagenome ERZ1370068 (study PRJEB38410, sample SAMEA6850437) | metagenome | study: Metagenomic assessment of the ecological functions of the soil: analysis of the soil microbiota associated with the... | reverse complement strand
AGTTACGTATTGCTTCTGACACTTCCGACCGCCCGCCGCCGTCTCCAAGCACCTCAAGGTGCTCGAGCGCGCCGGCCTCGTCACTCGCCGACGCGAGGTGCGCAATCGCGCTCGCCGTGCCGGCTTGAGGCGGTCGCGTTCAAGGATCGCCACCGACTGGCTGGAGCGGTATCGCCGGGGCATTGGACTCCAGTCTCGACCGGCTCGACGACCACCTCCGCAAGATCCAGAAGGGAAGCCGAAAATGACTGCACCGCAACGCGAATTTCACGCTGCTGGCCCGAGATTTCGATGTGCCAAGGGATCCTGGTCTATCGGGTATGGACCAGAGCCCTCCCGACCACATGAGCCCGGTGGTTTTGTTCCCGCGCGACGTCGCCAACGACCGCAGTGAGCAGAGACCATCTCCCAGGATCTTTCGCGTCGGCGGGCTGTGTGGCGCTGGACGATGGTGAACGAGCAGGACGGCGCCGCTACCCCACCGTCGCGCCGGTTCCCGCGAGGGGTCGCTCGAGCCGGGGCGGCTGGTGTTCGCGATGGGGTCACGAGGACAACGAGGGCAGTCTTTTTGATCACCGTCGACTTCCGCCGGGAACACGACGGCGGCACTCGCCCCTCACGCTGCACTTTGACCGGCCCGGCGGAGATGGTCACCGAGGGAAAGCGGGAATTCGTGAAGGGCTGGAACGAGCGCTGCTGGACAGCCTGGGGTTGTTCGTCGCCCGTCGCCTCGAACCGAGGTAAAGCCGTCAGCCCGGCGCGATGTCCCCGGACGCGGGCTGCACGACGTGCCCTCGCGGCGCCTGCTGGCTGGCGGCCTGCCACGACACCGCCGCCGGGTACTGACCCCAGGTGCTGTTGAACATCCCGATGATCGCCGCCCTGCCGTCGGGGGTGAGGTTATACGACCGGGCCGCCGGAGTCACCCTTCTGGCTCACCACGCCGTTGGCCATCGTGAACCAACCGTTGTTCACGGCCTGGACGGTTCCGCAGCTCTCCCCGTGACCACACCGAAGTGACACACCGGCAGACCGACCACGGGCACGATCGCCGGATCGGCGACCAGCTGCCGTCCGCCCGGCAGGATGTTGTTGACCGCGACGTCGGGTGAGAGGCTGATCGCCTCCCAGTCGGCGATCTGATGGTTGGTGTCGACGGTGGCGCCGTTCGGCGTGTTGTCGCGGAACAGCGCTTGGGTGCCGATCACGTTGCCGTCCCTGTCGCTCGACCTGTCCACTGCCCCTGCAGTGGCCTGCGGTGAACGCGATCCGCATCTGCGGGTCGACGTACCCAAGCGTGCAGACGTTCAGTGCCTTGACGAACCTCCATACCGGGGTACACCAGCACCCCGGGAGTGGCCTGTGCCGGCGCAGACGGCAGCGCGAGCGCGACGATCGGGGCGGCCGCCGCTGCGAGCATGCGCAACCATCGTCGGCGCACTATGGCCTCCGATCTTCATGTGTCAAGGCTGTCCAGCGTACCGGTGAGCTGCGGATCGCTATACCCGAACGCACTCCGCAACTGCACGCAATTGCTCATCGGTCGAGACGCCGCGGCGTTACACACCCGCTTCTTGCACGCGCGGCAAGCCAGCGCTGGGCACCGTGCAGTGTGGCCCGGACCTTTCGGCCCGGGCCACCATCGCGTTTGCGCTACGGGATCGTCAGCACCTGACCCGGATGAATGAGGTCGGGGTTGGAGACGCCGCTGGCGTCGGCGATCACCTGATACTTGCTGCCGTCACCGTAGAAGCGCTCCGAGATCGCCCACAGGGTGTCGCCGGAGACCACCGTGTATGTCCGCGGAGCCGGCGGCGGTGGCGGTGGCGGCGGCGGCGGTGCCGGTTCGGGCTCCGGCTGCCGGAGCGGGCTTCCTCGGCCGCGGCGGGAGCCACTTCCGGTGCCGCGGCCTCGGCGCAGCGGCGGCGGCGGCGGCTCGTCGGTCTGCGTATTCGACGCCCATGCCGGTCCGTCGAACCCGTACAGCACCAGGTTGCGGTCGTCCTGCAGCACGAGCCGAACATCCTTGGCGCCCTTGGTGTCGGTGTGCCAGACCGGCTTGTCCGGCGTGTAGAGCACGCAGTTGCCGTCCTTCTGCACCTCGAGGCGTTCGACGTTCTGGCCGTTGGTGCCCGTCGCCCACACCGCCTGGCCGCGCGCGGCCAGCACCAGGTTGCCGTCGTCCTGCAACGTCAGCGTGTACGCCCCATTGCTGTGACGTCAGCGATTGCCCGCGTTCGAGTTTGTCGCCGTTCATCAGTCTGTCGCTCATGTCGTGACCCCTTCCGCATGATCCCGGCTGAGCTTACTGAGCATGGCTGTCGCCGTGGGTATTACGAGTCAGGAATCGAATCCGAGCCCCAACGCATCCAGCGTGCGCAGCAGGATGTTGCGCCGCCCCGCCGAAGTGGTCGGCCCGATCCAGCGACCATCGCGTCGCCTGGATACCGATGCTGGCCAGCGGCTCCGGCGGAAACGGCAACGGCCGCCTGCGCACCATCTGCAATTCGGTGCGCGCCGTGGGCTCGTCCATCGAGGAGGTCGAGGCACACGTCGGCGGCGAACCGCGCCGCAGCGACGCCGAGCCCGGTGAACCCGTTGACGTAGGCCACCCGGCCCGTCGCGGGCCAGTCCCCAGTGCGCGCAGAACCGGGTGTTGGTGTCGATCGCGCCCGCCCACCGGTGGCGTGAACCGGACGTCGTCGAGCGCAGGGAAGGTGATGAAGAAGTGCGCCGCGAGCCGTCGATAGGTGGCGGCCCGGTCTTCGTAGCGGTCGTCGACCTTGCGACCGAAGTGGTAGACGGCGTCGTAGCCGCCCCACACGATCCGGTTGTCCATGGTCAGCCGGTAGTAGTGAAACTGGTTGGCGCAGTCGCCGATTCCCTGCCTGCGCCGCCAGCCGATGCGGTCGAGCTGAGCGTCGGTGAGTGGCTCGGTGGCCAGCACGTAGTCGTACACCGGGACGGTGTGCAGCCGGTTGCGCCGCAGCAGGCTCGGAAAGACGTTCGTCGCCAGCACGGCGTTGCGGCAGGTGATGGTCGCCTCGCCGGATCTGGAGGCGCAGCGCGACGCCGGCGGAGTCCAGGCGCTGCGCGTTGGTGTGCTCGTAGATGCGCACGCCGGCTTCCTGGCAGGCGCGGGCCAGTTCGAACGCGAGCTTGGCCGGATGCACGATCGCACAGGTGTCGGGGTTGTACAGGCCAGCCAGGTAGGTCGGAGAATGAACCTCGTCGCGGACTCCTCGCGCAGGCCGAGCAACTGCCCCTCGCCATGTGTCGGCGGCGTCGGCGAGCCAGTCGACTTGATGTGGTTCGGTCGCCACCGACAGCATGCCGGTGCGTTGCCATTCGGCGTCGAGCCCGAGCGACTCGATGTCGGCCTGCATGCCGTCGAGGTTCTCCCGGCCCATCGCCTCGAGCGTGTCAATCTCGTTGGGCCAGCGCGCCTTTCCGTTCTCCAGGCCGTGTGTCAGGCTGGCGTCGACGAAGCCGCCGTTGCGCCCCGACGCGGCCCAGCCGATCCGGTTGGCCTCGATGAGCACGATGCGGCGATCCGGATTTCGCTGGGCGGCATGCAATGCGGTCCACAGCCCCGCGTAACCCCCGCCGACCACCAGCAGGTCGCAGATGATCGATCCGGTAGCCTGCGGGTACTCGGGCCGCGGGATGTCGAGCCACATCGAGCCGAAGGCGCTTGCCGCAAGGGAACGTTCGACCAGGCCGGGATCGACGTGGGCATCGAATACCGTCTCCACATCGCGGACACTACGGGCTTCTCTCGGCTCGCGGCGTAAATCGGTTGCCGTCGCCGCGAAGATGAAGCGCTATGTTGCTTCTGCTAGCTCGGGGCGCAGCGGCGCAGGTAAGTCGTGCGGGATGCGATCGCCGCGGACTGGCCGCAGGTCGAGGCCGTCCAGCCCGCACCTGGGTGCGATCCCGACCACCCCGACCTGGAGTGGCAGCAGCGCATGGCCGAGCGGTGCCGCGTTGCGCGCGAAGGTGCTTGACGAGCAAGGACGACACCCGCTGCCTGGCCGGTGATCCCGTCGCGCCGGCAGAGGTGTTCGCGAATGGCCGCGCTCACCGCACGCCGAGACCCCCGACACATGCCCCACGTACTGAGGCACTCGGGGCTGGCGGCATGAAGTGGTCACGCACGAAGATCCCGGGCGACCGGAGGTCAGCATCATCGCACGGCTCGAACGCGGCCAAGCTTGGAGGCGAAGTCAAGCTCCACTGCGGTGGATTACCGACGCCATCGGCGACCGGGTGCCGGTCTTCCAGCCGACGCGGTGCACCGCGCCCGCGAATCGCGCGTCAACACCGTACCCAGGATGCGCACGATGGAGTGGCGCTGCGTTAAACAGCGCCGGCGCCGGAATCGTCGGGGCTGCGACGGATTGACCGTGGCGCCCAGCCCGGCCGGACCGAAGATGTAGCCGAGCCGGTCGCGCCAGCGCGTCGCGCCGCGCGGACGTCCCGCGCGATCGCCACGTACTCGTACGTCTGCAGCTTCCAGATGTTGTAGGTGTCCACCTGTTTGGTCAGGCCGTAGTGCGGTCGCGTGGTCTCGGCCTGGAAGCTGCCGAACAGCCGGTCCCACAGGATGAAGATGCCGCCGTAGTTCTTGTCCAGGTACTGCTGATCCATGCCGTGGTGCACCCGGTGATGCGACGGCGTGTTGAAGACGAATTCGATTGGCCGCCAGAGCCTGTCCGATGCGCTCGGTGTGAATCCAGAACTGGTAGATCAGGTTGATCGAGAAGCTGGCGAACACCAGCCACGGCGGAACGCCGAAGAGCGGTAGCAGCGCCCGCAGGAACACGTCGCCGCTGATGTTCCACTTCTGCCGCAGCGCGGTGGCGAAGTTGAAGTACTGGCTGCGAGTGATGCGCCTGGATGGGTGGCCCAGAACATGCGCACCCGGTGTGCCATCCGGTGGTAGCGGTAATAGAGCAGGTCCACGCCGACGATGGCGATCACCCACGTGTACCACTGGCGGTGGCGGGCAGGTGCCACGGCGCGACGTAGACGTAGAGCGCCGCGTAGCCGAACAGCGCGATGCCGTTCAGCACCGCGCTGGTGCCGACGGACACCAGGCCCATCCAGATGCTGGCCCACGCGTCGGGCTTCAGATACGCACCCGATGGTGCGCGGTCGCCGCTCGGTGCGGGCGAGCTTGCGCGCCGCGGCCCACTCGATGATCAGAAGCAGCAGGAAGAACGGGACCGCGAACGTCACGGGATCGTGCATCAGCGGCGGCAGCACGTCTCAGAATGACTTTGCCCAGTCCACTGACGACACCTCCGCGCGCAGAGTCTAGCGATGGCCGTGCGCGCTACCGGAAATTGAGCACCTCGCTTGCCCCAGGCGGCGCGGATGTCCGCATCGACGTCGTTGACGACGGTGTCCTGCCTCCCGATCAGCAGGCAGGCGCGGTCGGGTCTCCTGGTACGGCAGCCATTCGGGCTGACCGGCCAGCCCGACCGGCTTGCCGTGGGTGGCGAAGTTTCAGCCAGCGGGCCCGAATTCGCGCCGAGACCAGCCTGCCGGTCTTCAGCCCGCCGAGCTTGAACGTCGGGTCCTTGGGGCCGGCGACGAGGTTGCCCCCACGACGAACGGCAGTTCGGTGGCGTGCGCGGCGCCGATGCGCAGCAGCCGCAGCATCGGCGTCGCGAAGTCGAAGCGGTACAGGTACACCGGCGCGCACGGCGCTGTGCCCTTCGGCCAGCCACGACCGACGGCATCCGGAAGCCGGACGTCGCGCGCGCGACATCCCATGCCGCGGGCCTTACCGCGCAGGCCCGGTAGGCGGTGCCGATCTGATCGTCGGTGGGCAGTTGCAGTGTCGGCTGCTCGGCGGCGATCTGCGGCTGAACATCGCGTTGATCGCCTCGGGTGTGATCGGCATCAGCGGCGACTTCATCCACCGGAACAGCGCCGCCTCGTGTTTGTTCGTGCCGATGATCAGCGGCACCGGATGCGATCAGCCCTCGCGCGGCCAGCTTGACCGGGTTGTCGGGCACCACGTCGCCGTCGACGATCGGCGCGAAGGCCAGCGTGCCCGGGCTCTGCAGCGGGCACCTCGTTGAACAACGTCCGCGGACGCGGCGATCGACGCCGCCGACCGGCGCGTCCGGCAGCCGGTCGATTTCGTTGGCGCCGGCACCAAGCCTGGTCGAGGAACTGGCTCGGCCATGCCGGCGGGCCCGGCTGGCGTCGTACACCGAGGTGGCCGGCGAGCTCTGCGCGATCGCGCCGGCAGAACAGCCCGTCGGCGGCCGGGCTGGTCAGCAGGGTGGTGACGATGCCTGCGCCCGCCGACTCGCCGAACAGCGTGACACGGTCAGGGTCGCCGCCGAACGCGGCGATGTTGTCGCGGACCCAACGCAGGGCGTGCAGCACGTCGCGCAGCCCCAAGTTGCTGTCGAACCGGCGACCTGGCGGTGCTGAACGACGACAGATCCAGGAAGCCGAACGCGCCGAGGCCGGTAGTTCACGGTGACGACCACGACGCTCGCCGCCGCCGGCCAGTACCCGGCCGTCGTAGAGCGGCTGATTCGCCGAGCCTAGGACGTAGGCGCCGCCGTGAATCCACACCATCACCGGCTTGTCGGTCACCCGCCGGCGATATCCGATGACGCCCAGATGTTGAGCGTCAGGCAGTCCTCGCCCTGCGGCGCGCCGAGATCGATCGGGATTCGGGGCTCGACCGGCTGCGGGCAGACGCGGCCGAAACGGCGCCGGCGTCGGCGACACTCGCTCCAGGCCGCGGGCGGCTCCGGCGCCGCGCCACCGCAGGTCGCCGACCGGCGGCGCGGCGTACCGCACGCCTTTCCACGCGGTCGACCACGCCCGTCGTCGACGCCGCGGACCGGCCCGTCTGACGGTTTCTACCAGGCTGGTGCGTTGTCATCACCAACGAGGCTACCCGGCGGGTAGTCGTTGGCAGCCGTGAGATTCGCGTCACGTATACTGGTAGATCTTGGGATGGTGTTTGTAACACTCCTACCACGGGAGGAGCTCCGATGGACCTTGCGCCGCGCGAATCGTCGCCGAGTTCGAGAAGGGCGCCGGACGTCGACGACGATCCCGACGTCTACGGCAGGCACGCCGGGCGACCCGGGCTGATCGGGCCGGGCAGCGTGTCGTGGGAGGTCAACGCCGACCTGGCTTCGGTGTCCCAGGCCGGCGCTGCCCGCGATCGTGCTCGAGATCCTGCATCCGTCCGTCGTCGCCGGCGTGCAGGACCTGTCCAATTACCGTGAGGATCCGTTCCAGCGCGCCCGCGCCACCTCGGGCTATGTGCTGACCACGACGTTCGGCAACACCGAGGCCGGCGACCCGGCTCGATCGAACGCGTCAAGCGTGCATGCACTGCGTCAACGGCACTCGCCCTGACGGCGTGGCCGTATCGCGCGCTGGACCCCGAGCTGATCGCCTGGGTGCACACCTGCATCCCGTGGGATGATCCTGCGGGCCTACGAAGACACGAAACGGCCCACTGTCCCAACATGGAACAGGACCGCTACCTTCCGAGCAGGCGGTCGATCGGCCGGATGGGCGGCGCCGACTGGGTGCCGACTGCTACCGCCGAGCTCGACGAGTACGTCGAGAACGATGCGGGCACGACTCAGCGTCGAACGCACGGGACCCGGGAGTTCGTCGACTTCCTGATGACGTCACCGTTCTTCTCCAACCTGCCCGGCCCGGTCGACCGCCAGCTGCACCGCGTTCGCGATCTACGCGGGCATGAGCCGCGCACCGCGGTGGGCGCGGCGAGCTGATCGGCTTCGACCGGCGCTTCTGCGCTGACCGCGCACGCTGATCGGGCCGATGCTGCGTATCGACGCGCGCACGGCTGCGCTGGGCGTTCGGCACACCGCGCTATCGTGCAAATGGCCACGTGCACGCGCCGCGGGCACCGCGCGTGCCGAGGCCGCCGCGCGATGATCGACGCCCAGCTGATCGACGTGGTCGGCGGCGCCACCGCGGGCGGCCGTAGTCGACGAGTCGGCCGACCGAACCAGCCAACGCATACCTCGACGCCGCCTTGACCGAGGCCGCGGCCGTTGGGCTGCAACGGCATCACGGTCGAGGACGCTGGTCCGGCGGGCCGGCGTGTCCTGATGACCGCCTACCGCCGATACCCGCGCCGCGACGATCTGGTCGAGGCGCTGGTGCGCGGGAGACGCCAACGCTTTCTCGGCGCGGTCGCCGACGCCATCGACGCGGTCGGCGATCCGCAACGAGGGCGTGGCGGAGGCCTTCATCGCCGCGTGTCACGTTCGCCCGTGAACACCCGATGCTGCGCCGCGCCGGACAGGCTTCGATCTTCACCCGGCCCCGATCGCCGACTCCGCCGCAGCTGCTGGCGATGGGATCGGCCTTCATCGCCAACTACATCCACGGCGACGGGCCGGGCGCCCCGTCGCAGCAGGTGCGCTGGGTCGCCGACGTGTTCGCCCGGCTGTTCCTCACCTATCATCTCGATGCCGCCCGCGATCCCAACTTCGGCGACGACGCCGAGCTGCGGCGGTTCGCGCATGAGGTGCTGACGCCGATGGTGGAGCGGGCCGTCCAGAAGGGCATGGCCTAAGCCGATCGCGTGCAGAAGTGGGCGCTGCTGGGCGCGGCGATCGCCGTCGGAGGTCGCGGCAACGCTGTCTTTGCGGGCGTCGCAAGACCATTCGGCGTGGCTGGTGGTCGTCGTCGCGGGCTACCTCGCTTCGTTCATCCTGCTGACGCATGGTGCTGCGAACCGGTATGCCGGTCGGCGTCGCCTACGGCATCTGGGGCGCTTGCGGCACCGCGGCGACGGCGGTGCTCGCCGCGGCGATCTACGGCGACCCGTTCACCTGGCCGATCGCGGTCGGGGATCGGGCTGATCATCGCCGGGCGTGCTGCTCGTCGAGTTCGGATCTCAGCGAGCCGCGGCGGACGAATCGTGATGTGGCTGGCGCTGGCGGGCGCGATCATCGTCCGAGGTCTTCGCGACGCTGACGCTGCGCGCCTCGGACGGATTCCGCAAGAAGGCGTGGATCGTGCCCGGTCTCGGTCGGTTATCTCGCGTGCTTCTATCTGCTGTGGCTGACGCTGTCGCTGGGCATGCCGGTCGGCATCGCCTACGGCGTGTGGACGGCGTGCGGCGTCAGCGCTGGTCGCCGTGATTGCGCGATACCTGTTCGCCGAACCGCTCACCTGGGTGATGGTGCTGGGCATCGCGCTTCATCGTGGCGGGTGTGCTCACGATCGAGATGGCAGGCGCCGTGCATTGAGCGCTACCGCCAGGAGCCATCACGACCAGACCGCGAAAGCGGCACCACAAGCAGCCCGACGCGCAGGCTGGCTCGCGTCGGCGACGACGCCGACGAGCGGCGGCGAGGACACCGAACCCGACCCGCATCAGCCACGTCACCACCGTCAGCCCTGGTGCCGGGGCGCATGCCCGGCAACTGGTCGGCGCCGTGCATGGCCGCGGGTATCAGACGTGGCGACGCCGAAACCGGCGGCGCGCGAACCCCGCGATCGTGCCGGGCACGCTGGGAAAAGCCAGCGCTGCGGCCATCCCCGCGGCGGTGACGAACCCGCCTGCGCTGGCGACCACGATGCGCTCGCCGAACCGATCCACCAACCGATCGCCGATCAGCCTCCCGAGGAACATGAACCCGACAAGCGCGACGTAGCCGGAACACCGCGATCGCGCCCGGCGCGCCGAGGACATCGTGCAAATACAGTGTGGCCCAGGAACTTCCGGCATCTTCAACCGATCGCGCCCGCGATCGCCATGAACACCAAGCGCGACCAATGTCGCTGTAGATCCCGACTACCTGCGGCCTGCCCGCCTGTCGGCCCGCGCTGACGGATGATCGTCCTGATCGGGGCCGCGGAGCAGGAACGGGTATGCGGCCAACGACAACCGCGCTGAACAGCTGCCGCCGATACCGCCAGATGCGTCGTCGCGCGGCAGGTGGCATGCGCGATCGCGGCCGCACCCATCAGCGCCGCCGAGGATCGGCCGCCGACCGCCCACACCGCGTGGAACGAGTTGATGATCGACCGGCCGTAACTGCGCTGTACACGCAGGGCCAGTGCGCGTTCTGTCCGACATCGGTCATCGCGTCCGGACGCCCCGCGCGATGAACAGCGCGGCGAGGCAAGCGGCGACGGCCGATGGCGCAATCGCCGCGACGACCATGAACGTCGCGATGCCGATCGCTGCCCGACTCACCGCGACCCGGGCCGACCGAAATCGGCCGGATCAGCGCCGCCGCGGCGCAACCCGGCGACCAGGGCGCCGCCCGAGAACGCTCGCGATCGCGGCGCCGTAGACCGCGTTGGACAGGTGCAGGTCCGGCCTTGATCTCCGGATAGCGCGGCAGCAGGTTGGCGAAGCATCGCCCCGTTGGTCAGGAACAGCGCCGCGACCGCCACCCTGGCCCGCCGGTCCTGCGCCATTGACCCGGCATTACCGAAATGCGCTGTGTCTTCGCAGTCGTCGACAGCCGCCATGCAGCGGGACGATACCGACGACCGCCTTGGCCATGACCGGCCGCCATGGCGACTCGGCGCGGCATGATCGCTCGCACATGGAGGGACTGACCATCAGAGCCGACCGCAGCAGGAGCCGGACTACCGCTTCACGCTCGCCCAACGAACGCACGCTCCTCGCCTGGATCCGCGACAGGCGCTTGCGGCTCAGTTTGCGCGGCGGCGTTGCGGTCGTCTCAGCTCGTACCGTCGTTCGGCGTCCCTGAGCGTGACGCCACTTGGTCGTGCCGGTTTGCATGCCGATCGCCGGTGGCGCGGCTGCTGGCGTGCGAAGCTGGCGGTCGCGGCGCGTCGAGCAGCGCAGTTCAAGCCTGCACGATGCGCCAGTGGCCGCGGTGGCTGACGCCGCAGAGCCGGATGCTCGATGATCCTCAGTGGCGCCATTCTGGTGCGTTACCGAGTGCTTGGTGCTGATCGTGCTGCTCGCCTCACCGTCGGCAGCGAGCGCTGACGTCGAATGCGGACCGGCGTCGGCAGCCGGCCTCGCAGGCCGAACGAACCCAATTGTCCTGGGAACGCGACCGCAATCGGCATTCGCTTGTCGCGGGTGCGACGCGCGTTGGCGGAGCTGGTGGACCACTTGCGGTCGGACGAACCATGTTGGCCATCACCGCGGTCCGCGTATCTGGCGTTCAGCATGCAGTGATAATCGCCGAAAATCTGGTGCTGCGACTGCGGCGCAACAACACGGCCAGCTGTCCTCGACCTCCGCTGACGTCGGACGCCGAGAACCGGTCGGCTGCATCACCGCCGCGAGCACACCCTGCTCGGAAGCGCGTCCATGGATCGAGCTGGGCTAGCCGCAGGCTTTGCTGCCCTCATCGTCGGACCTACTCCTGTAGGGATCATTACGGACAGACTAGCAACCCGGCGAATGTGAGGCCACTGCGAATTTCGCGGACTTTCTGCACAGTGAGTCCACGCTCGCCTGGTACGCTGAGGCGATGCAGTCATACCGAGCCGACCACCGACGAGCTGCTCGGCCTCTTCCCGCCGGGAACCGAGCCTCGACGGCGACGGCACCCTGACCGTCGGGGGTGCCGCCTCGACGATGTGGCCGCAGAAGTTCGGTACACCCGGCCATCGTCGTCGTCCGAGGACGCCCTGCGTCAGCGGGCCCGCGACTACCTCGCCGCGTTCCGCGGCCGCTGGCCGCGCTGCGATGTGGCCGTTCGCGTCGAAGTCGTTCCCGTGCACGGCCGTTCAGCGGGTGATGGTCGAGGAGGGCCTGCACCTCGACGTCGCGGGCGGCGGCGAGATCCTCACCGCGCTCAAGGCGGGCGCCGATCCGGCCAAGCTCGTCCTGCACGGCAACGCCAAGAGCGACGAGGAACTCGAGCTGGCGGTCGAGCACGGCGTCGGACTGGTGGTGGTGGACAACTTCGACGACATCGACCGGCTCGAGCGCATCGTGCCCGCAGGGGCATCAGCAACCGTGCCTGGTCCGGGTCATCCCCGGCGTCGAGGCCGCCACCCACGCCTCTCAAGCGACCGGCCACGCCGGCTCGAAGTTCGGCCTGCTGCCTGACGACGCCCGCGACGCGATCGCGCGGATCGAGCGCAGCTGGCAAGATGCGGCTCGACGGCGTGCACACCCATGTCGGATCGCAACTGCTCAACGTCGAACAGCTGGCGCAGGCGGTCGAACCGATCGCGAAGCTCGGCACCTTCGACGTCTACGACCTCGGCGGCGGCCTCGGGGTGCGCTACACCTACGACGAGCACCCGCCCAGCCTCGACGACTACGCCGACGCGATGGTGACGCAGGCCACGCGCGCTGCTGCCGGCCGGCGCCCGCATCATCGTCGAAGCCGGGCCGCAGCATGGTCGCCAACAGCGCGTGCACGGTGTACCGCGATCACGACGATCAAGCGCGGCGTGGTCACCCACGTGGCGGTGGACGGCGGGATGGGCGACAACCTCGAGGTGTCGCTGACCGGGCAACGGTTCGAGGCGACGATCGTCAGACCGCGTGCGGCGGCGGCGAGATGGTCAGCGTGGTCGGCAGGCACTGCGAATCCGGCGACCAGCTCGTCGACGGCGTCCCGCTGCAGCGACCCGCGATCGGCGACCTGCTCGCCGTGCCGGTCACCGGCGCCTACTGCTACACGATGTCCAATCAGTACAACGGCGCCCGCCGGGTCCCGGTTGTCTTCGCCCGCAACGGGAATGCGCGGCTGGTGGTCCGCCGGGACACCTGGGACGACTTGTTGATCCGCGATGTCGACTGAGCCACCGCGCACGAGGAGCAGGACAGAACCTGCGAGGATGGACGACTGCGAGCTGGCCATCGCCGCTCACTCGTCGAGTTGGCGCGCCGCTACGGCGTCGCAACCGAATACGAGGACTGGACCGGCACGCCACACGACCGTCGCCGATACCACGTTGGTCGCCGTGCTCGACGCCGCTCGGCGTGTCCGCCGCGACCGAGGACGAGCGCAGCGGCGCGCTGTCGCGCACGACCGCGACTACTGGGCCGCGCTCGCTGCCCCGACCATCGTCGGCCGGTCCGGCGTCGCGTCGTCGTTCTGGGTGCACGTCACCCACGGCGATCCCGCCGGCCTGTGGATCCGGCTGGAGGACGGCAGTCGTCCGCACCGGACCTGCGGCAGCTGGAAAACAACAGGGCCCCATACGATCTCGACGGCCGACTGGTCGGCGAGGCCACCTTCGAGCTGCCCGCCGACCTGCCGCTGGGATATCACCGGCTGCACCTTCAGGTCGGCACGTTCGACGTCACGCACCGCTGGTGATCGTCTCCCCGCGTCGCTGGACCTGCCGCCAGGCTGGGCCCGAGCCGGGCATGGGGCTGGCCACCCAGCTCTACAGCGTGCGTTCGAAACGATCTTGGGGCATCGGCGATTTGACCGATCTGACCGACCTGGCGGTGTGGTCGGCGCTCGCGGCACGGCGCGGGTTTCGTTCTCGTCAACCCGTTGCACGCGGCGGCACCGACCGCGCCGATGGAGCCGTCGCCGTACCTGCCGACATCGCGCCGGTTCGTCAATCCGCTGTATCTGCGCGTCGAGGCGATACGCCGAGTTCGCCGTACGTCCGGCAGCGCGGCCGCATCCGCAAGGCGCGTGTCGCAGCGTGCAGGCGCGCGCGGAGACGGCCGAACGGATCGACCGCGACGCCGCGTGGAAGGCCAAACGCGCCGCGCTGGAAAGCGTGTACCGGCGTCGAAGCGGTCGGCCGGGCGGGAGCTGGCGTACGCCGCGTACCGCGAGCGCGAGGGGCCGCAGCCTCGACGACTTCGCCACCTGGTGCTGCGCTCGCCGAGGAGTACGGCAACGACTGGCACCAGTGGCCCGAGGAACTGCAGCATCCGGCCAACCCAGCGGTCGCCGACTTCGCCGCCGAGCACGCCGAGCACCGTCGACTTTCACCGCTGGCTGCAGTGGCAGCTCGACGACCAGCTCACCGCCGCGCAGGCCACGGCCGTGCAGGCGGGCATGGACCTCGGCGTCATGCACGACCTCGCGGTCGGCGTCGATCCCGAACGGCGCCGACGCGTGGGCGCTGCAGGACGTGCTCGCGCTCGGCGTCACCGCAGGCGCGCCGCCCGACGAGTTCAACCAGCTCGGCCAGGACTGGTCGCAGCCGCCGTGGCGGCCCGACCAGCTGGTCGAGCGTCGCGTACGAGCCGTTCCGCGCCCTGGTCAACGCGGTGCTGCGGCACGCGGGCGGCGTTCGCGATCGACCACATCATCGGGCTGTTCCGGCTGTGGTGGATCCCGAAGGGCGCCCCGCCGACCGACGGCACCTACGTGCGCTACGACCACGAGGCGATGATCGGCATCCTCGCGCTCGAGGCGCACCGCGCCGGCGCCGTCGTGGTCGGCGAGGATCTCGGCACCGTCGAGCCCTGGGTGCGCGACTACCTGCGCGAACGCGGCCTGTTCGGCACATCGATCCTGTGGTTCGAGGCCGACCGCGACGGCGACGGCGGCCCACTGCCGCCGAGCAGTGGCGCGAGTACTGCCTGTCCTCGGTGACGACCCACGACCTGCCGCCGACGGCGGGCTACCTGGCGGGCGAGCACGTGCGGCTGCGCGAAAAGCTCGGGCCTGCTGACCCGGCCGGTCGCCGAGGAACTGGCCGCCGACCAGGCCCAAGCAGGCGGCCTGGCTGGCCGAGCTGCGCCGGGTCGGGCTGCTGGGCGACGAACCCGAGCGTCGACGAGGTCGTCCTCGCGCTGTACCGGTATCTGGGCCGCACACCGTCGCGGCTGCTGGCGCTGTCGCTGGCCGACGCGGTCGGCGATGATGCGCACCCAGAACCAGCCGGGCACCACCGACGAATACCCGAACTGGCGGGTCCCGCTGGGGGGCCCCGACGGGCGTCGAACTGCTGCTAGAGGACGTGTTCACGCGACCCGCGGGCGGACGCGCTCGCCGAGGCGATGAAGCAGATCGTGCACCCGCCGGTGTAACGCTGCGCCGCTTGTCACCGGTTTCACATTTGTCACCGCTGCGATATGTTCGCACCGCACCGACTTAGGGAGAGATCACGTGAAGAAGCTCGTTGTGCTCGGAGCGGTGCGCCTCGTCGCCGCCGGCCTCGGTCGGCCTGCTCGGCGCTGGGGCTAGCCCGTCTCGCAGCCCGGAGCCGGACATGAGCCACATACAACGTGGTCGGCGAGCCGTACGCCAGAAGGCGTTGCAGATCCTGCACGGCATGGGCATGAGCACCAGCTTCGGCGGTTCGGTCGGCAGTGCGTTGCCGCAGCGCGAGTGCATGGTTATCGAGCCAGAAGATGCTGAGCAACGGCACAGATGCTTCTGAACGCTCGACTGCAGCGAAAGCCAAGGAATTGCCGCAGGAACAGGCCCCGACTGATACTGGTGGCCCTGGCGGGCGGACCGTCGGCTCCAACGGCGTCACCACGGTGCAGGCGACGCCGGTCGGCCCGCAGCCGGGCATGGTCGGTACCGCCAGGCTGACGCTACGCCTCGGCGATACTTCGCAGATTTTTCAACGTCTCCGTCATGTTCCGCCCGACCTGACGCGCCGCCACCCGGTCGGCGATCAGGCCGAGCAGTTCCGCCCGCCGACTCGTAGGCCAGCCGGAACGTCACCTTCGTCTGGCCGTTCCCGCTGTCCCGCAACCGGAACCGGCCGCGTAGCGGCACGCCCGGTGATGCCGATCCAAGACAGGTCGCGGGTCTGGTCGAACTCGGACCACCTCCACCACGCCGCCGATCGGCACCGAGCCGATCTTCCAGTGCACCGTGTAGCGGGATCCGACCGCCATCGGGCCCTCGGTCACGATCTCCCAGCGTTCGAGGCTCGCGATGAACTGGGGATAGCAATCCGGGTCGCTGACGAACTTCCATACGGTGTCGCGATCCGCGTCGATCACCGAGCGCCGCTCGACCCGCATCAGTGCCCTCGCTTCTTCGCGCAAGCGCTCATCAGTGCCCTCGCTTCTTCCCGCTAGCGCTACTCATCAGCCGATCACCGGAATCGACGTTCGGCGGCGAGCCGATCCACGCCGGCCTGCAGGCTCGCCACCACCTTGTCGTGGATCACATCGTCGTCAGCTGCCTCGATGTCTTTGACGTCGATCGGCTCCTGCACCTCGATCGTGATCTTGGCCGGCAAGCGGAATGTGGCCGGCGCAGGTCGCTCGATGTTCAACGCCCCACGGCAGCGCCAGCGAGATCGGCACGCTCTTCAGCCGGGCGAGCTTGTCGACCATCAACAGCTTGGCGAGCCACTGGCCGCGGTCGAGGAACAGCGCGGTCTCCTGGCCGCCGACGCTGGCAGACCGGGACGATCGGCACCCCGTGCATCGCGGGCCAGCCGCACGTAGCCCTTGCGTCCGCCGAAGTCGACGACATTGCGCTCCCACGACGGGCGGAACACCTCGTAATCGCCGCCGGGGTAGCACCAGCAGCGCCGCCCGGATTCCAGTGCCAGCCGGGCGTTTTCAGGATTGGCGGCCACGGTGCCGAACTTACGCAGCCAGCCCAGCGGCGGCGCCGAGACGACGAGGTTGTGCGCCAGCTGGTAGAACGGCCGCTCCACGCCGAAGTAGGAGCAGAACGCCAGCGTGAACACGAACGTGTCCGGCGGCACGTTGCCTCCGCTGTGGTTGCCGACCGATCAGTACCGGGCCCTCGGCGGGAATGCGGTCCAGACCGCGCACGTCGGCCGCGGAAGTACAGCGACGCCAACAGCCACAGGCCGGGCAGCTGTTCGCGGATGTAGTCGGGGTCGCGCTGGTCGAGGTCGGCCTTCGGCACCCGGGCAGCGACCTGCTTGCGTGGCCCATTCGACGAACGTCCGCCCAAGCCCGCCATAGCTGGTAATCTTGACACGGCGCGAGCCTGACTCTGAAACCCGCGATTCCACCTAATGGCCGTAGACTCACGCTGCATACTCCGGGAGGGAGGTCGGCGATGCTGCGACCACGCCGCTTCGAGCAGGAAATCGATCCGGGCCCGGTACAGATCCAGGCCCGCAAAGGTGCACTTCGACGTCGCCGGCATCGGCCTGCACTGGATTCCCGGGCCACCCGGTCGCCTCCAACGTCGATCAGCCTTCTCAACGTCGTTCTGCCCGCCGCCGAGCGCTGGTTCGTCGCGTACGCTTGAATGAGGCACTGCCATTGGTGAAGGACCCGCAAACTGGCCGACGACGTGCGCGGCTTCATCGGGCAGGAGGCCACCCACGCCGACGTCCACGAACAGGTCCTGCACGAGTTCATGCTCGTCAGCGGGCGTCGACCCCAAGCCGATGCTCGACCAGATCGAGTACATCTTCGCGAAGGTGTTGGCGCCCACGACGTCCACCGACCCCGAGGCGGCGGCAGAACCACCTGTGCGACCGGCTGTGGCTGATCGCGCGCCGTCGAGCACTACACGGCCGTGATGGGTGACTTCGCGCTCAACTGCGCGTGGGACGACCACGGCGCCGACCCGACCATGGTCGGACCTGTTCCGCTGGCACGGCAGCGAGGAGGTCGAACACCGCAACGTCGCCCATGACGTCGCCGTCTACTTCCATGACAGCTACGTCGACCGGATCCGCGCCATGGCCATGGCGGTGGCTGCTATCGCCCTATTCTTCGAGCGCGGCGCCTGGTACCTGACCAAGAACCGACCCGGAACACCGACATCGGCTGGTGGAAGATGCGACCGGCTGCGGCTGCGACGGATTCGAAGCTCTGGCTTACTTCCCAAGTACCGCAAGCTGTTCGGCTCGAACACGCTGATGTACTTTCCGTCCGGGATTCACGCCGGAGGACATGGGTTCGACGGCGCAGGCGGTCGCCTACCTCGCCAGCTCCTCCGCGGCCCGCGCGGCACATATTTGATGGAGTTGATGCCGATCTTCGACCGGTTTCCGCCAAGCCCCGCCCAGTGCCTCCGGGCGGTCGCCACGACCCGCTGATCGGTCTTGGCGGACGCGCACGGTGGCGGGGCTGTTCGGCCTCTCCGGTGCCATCAGGAAGATGTCACCTGCCGCGGTGCTGGATCGGAGCATCCCGCTGAACGTGGTGGACCGGCAGGTGGTGGCGCGCGACCAGGATGTGGTGGCGCTGACGCTCGCGCCCGTCGACGGCCATCGGCTGCCGCGCTGGCATCCCGGTGCACACCTCGACCTTCACCTGCCCAAGCGGCCGGGTGCGCCAGTACTCGCTGTGCGGAGACCCCGACGACACCGACACCTACCGCATCGCCGTTCGCCGGATCATCGATGGTGGCGGCGGATCGGTCGAGATGCACGACGGCTGAGCCGTCGGCGCGAGGGTGACGACGCACGGTCCGCGCAACGCGTTCCCGCTGACTGTGCCCGGCTACGGATCGCCTGACGCGGCGGCTACCGGTTCATCGCGGGCGGCATCGGCGTCACGCCGATCCTTCCGATGCTGGGTCTCGGCGCAACGCCTCGGCGTGGACTGGTCGATGGTCTACGCCGGTCGAAGCATCGACAGCCTGCCGTTCACCGAGGAAGTCGCCCGCTTCGGCGATCGCGTCGAGATCCGCACCGACGACGTCAGCGGCGTGCCGACAGCGGAGGAACTGCTCGGCGACTGCCCCGACGGCCACAACGGTGTACGCCTGCGGGCCCGCGCCGATGCTGACGGCGATCCGCGTCGAAGCTGGCCGGACGCGACGACGTCGAGCTGCACTTCGAACGCTTCGCTGCGCCACCGGTCGTCGACGGCACGCGAGTTCTCGGTGTCGATCGCGTCGTCCGGCCGAGACGGTACGCGTCGGCGCCGACGAGACGCTGCTGACCGGCGTTGCACCGCTCGGACGTCGCATGCGCCCTATTCGTGCCAGCAGGGCTTCTGCGGCACGTGCCGAACACGGGGTGCGTCGGCGGGCGCCGTCGACCATCGCGACACGCTGCTGACCGATCCGGAGCGCGACGGCGGCATGATGCTGATCTGCATCTCGCGAGCCAGCGGACGCGCATCTCATCGCTCGATCTGTAGCCCGTCTGTACTATTCGCCCATGCCGCTGGCCGATGGTGCAGACGTTCGCTGGCTACACCATCGTGCGGCTGCTCGGCTCCGGCGGCATGGGCGAGGTGCTATCTGGCCCAGCATCCACGGCTTCCCCGGCGCGACGCGCTCAAGGTGCTGCCCGCCGACGTGTCCGCCGACAGTGAGTACCGGCAGCGGTTCAACCGCGAGGCCGACATCGCGGCGACGCTGTGGCATCCGCACATCGTCGGTGTCCACGACCGCGGCGACGTTCGAGGGCCAGATCTGGATCTCGATGGACTATGTGGACGGCACCGACGCCGGCCAGCTGCTGCGTGACCGCTACCCGAACGGGATGCCGAAGGAGGATGTCGTCGACGATCGTGACCGCCGTCGCCGAGGCGCTCGACTACGCGCACGAGCCGCGACCTGCTGCACCGCGACGTCAAGCCCGCCAACATCATGTTGGCTCACCCGGAGTCGGGCGATCAGCGAATTCTGTTGGCGGACTTCGGTATCGCTCGACTGGGTCGAACGACATCAGCGGCCTGACGGCGACGCAACATGACGGTCGGCACGTGTCGTACTATGCCGCTCCCGAGCAGCTGATGGGCGACGACCTCGACGGGCGCGCCGATCAGTACGCGTTGGCGGCGACGCGCCTTTCACCTGCTGACCGGCTCGCCGCCGTTTCAGCATTCCAATCCGGCGGTCGTCATCAGCCAGCACCTCACCGCGTCACCGCCCGCGATCGCCGACACAGCGCCCCGAGCTGTCCGCGCTCGATCCGGTGCTGGCCAAGGCGTTGTCGAAGGACCCGAAGGACCGTTTCGACCGGTGCGTGGACTTCGCGCGGGCGCTGGCCCACCGACTGGGGGTCGAGCCGGCGGACGACTCCGAGCGCACCAGTACCGCGCTGCCGCGTGCGCGGCCGGCCTCGCGAGGCATCAGGCACCAGGACGCTCGCTGCTGCGGCCGGGCGTCATCGTTCCCGCGATCCTGGCGGTGCTGCTGATCGCTGGCGATCGCGCTGGCGCTGATCCAGTTCCGCGAGATCGACGAAGCTGTTGAACGACGACTACACCGACCGCCAGCGCCGCCCGAGGCTCGACCAGCCCGACGGTCACCACCGCCGCCACTCCGCCGCCCGCATCGCCGGAACCGGCCACCACGCCGCCCACCACCACGTCGCCCACCGCCACGTCCGCCGCGCACCGTCGGCCGTGGTCATCGGCGCCAATTGCTCGCCGGTCGGCAGCACCGCGACGACGGCCGACGGCTCCACCGCCTACTGCTCGACGCTGCAGTCCGACCGGTACCTCCATCTGGTCGCTGCAACCAGGGCGACATTCCTACCCCGACCGTCACCGTGACCACCCAGATCACCGACGACGCCGCTGCCCGACCGAGGAGGAGTCGCCGGTGCGGGTCTGCATGCAGCAGACCGGGCATGGACCCGTCTGCGAATGCTGCGAAGACATCCGACGCAGCAACGGGCGTCTGAGCGTGCCGTGAAATTCGCCGTCATCGCGCCCGTCGCGGCCGGGATCACCGCTGATCCCGAATGGATGTCCGCCGTTCGCCCGACACGTCGAGGCCTGTGGGTTCGAGTCGATCGTCGTGGTCGAGCACACGGTGCTGATGACGCGAGTACAACAGCGTCTACCCCTACGACGTCGTCCGGCCGGGTCGAGTTGTCCGCCGACTGCCCGGTGCCCGATCCCCTTGACCTGCTGGCGTTTCTGGCCGCGCCAGACCGAACGGCTGGGCCTGGCCACCGGTGTGCTGGTGCTGCCGAACCACCATCCGGTCGTGTCTGGCCAAGCGGGTGGCCACCGTCGATGCGCTGTCAGGCGGCAGGGTGCGGCTCTGCGTGGGGATGGGCTGGCTGAAGGAGGAGATCGAGGCGTGCGGAGCACCGACTTCGGCAGCCGCGGCCGCCGCGCCGACGAGCAGCTCGCGGTGATGCGGCTGCTGTGGGACGACCGGCCCGACGGCGCGAGCTTTCACGGCGAGTTCTTCGACTTCGACCACGCCATGTGCTATCCCAAGCCGATGGCCGGTGCGCGTGCACCGATCCACATCGGCGGGCACAGCCGGGCGGCGGCGCGCCGGGCGGGCCGGCTCGGCGACGGCTTTCAGCCGCTCGGCGTCGGCGGGCTCCGAACTGACCGAGTTGCGTCTCCGTAATGCGCAACGAGGCAACGCAATTCGGGACGCGATCCCGATGCGCTGGAGCTGTCGCTCGGCCATCTGGTGGCCAAGGTCGATCTGCGAGCGCGCGGAGAAACTCGCGGCAACTGGGCGCCGACCGGTCTGGTGCTGGCGATGCCGCCCGACCGACCGACCTCGACGAGGCCATGTGACCTGCTGTCGGCGTGCGCGCAACGGCTGGCAGCTCGAGTCCATGAGCCTCGCCGTCGCGGACCGGCTCGCGCTGGCCGACCTTGTGCACCTGTACGCCGTCGGCCGTCGACGACCGGCGCTTCGACGATGTCGTCGAGTTGTTCACCGGAGACAGCGGAATTGCGGCTGCCCGACCCGCCGCGATCGCTCGATCCAGTGCGCCGCCACCACGGGCCGCGACGGCGTCCGCGCGGCGATGGCCGCGCTGGCCGCCGTGACCCGAACCGAGCACGCGATCGTCGGCGAGGTCTACGCGCCGCCGGACGACGCCGACTATGCGCTGGGCCGCATCACGTGCATCGCCCACCACTTGAGCTCGGTCACCGATGGACAAATCACCGATCTGGTCTGGCATCTGCGCTACGACGACGAGTACCTGCGCACGCGGGCCGGGTGGCGGATTCACGGCCGCGCGCTGACCATCAACGCTATCGAGACCCGGCCGGTCCGGCGTCTGCGAGGGCAGCCATCAGGTCGATCGAGCAGCGGCCGCTGACCCTTCAGCAGCTTCGACCGCGCCGCACGCCACGGAGAACCAATCCACCCGGTCGATTTCCGGGTACTTCCTGACGTTTCCCGACCCCTTCGGCCACTCCAGAGTGAAAGTGTTGCTGAACGTGCCTTCGAGGTCGAGATCTCCCGCGAACCGCGAAGGCGGTGATGATCTTCCCGCTCGGCTGCTTCAGCGGTGGGAGATCAATGCGCGGGCCATCCGGAGGCGGCTTGCCCAGCTCCTCTTCGAACTCGCGCCGGGCGGCAGCCCACGGATCCTCGCCGTCGATGTACTCCCCTTTCGGGATCGACCACGCCCCGTCGTCCTTCTTCGCCCAGAATGGACCGCCAGGAGTGCCCGATCAGCACTTCGACGGCCCCATCATTGACCCGGTAGAGCAGTGAGACCCGCGCTCAGTTTGGGCATATGCGCACGAGCCCTAGCCAAAATCTTCCGTTTTCGACGGTCCGCCTTTTAATGGTCGACATGTGCCAGAGATGAATCGCCGCAACATGATGTTGATGCGACCGGGTTTGCCGCGCTGGCGGCCGCGGTCCCCGTCCCCCAGGCCGAGGCTGAACCGCCCGTGCCCAGAGTCAGCCGGTGGATCAGGGAGCACCGCCACCGGGAGCCGCTCCCGTCAACTACCTTTTCCGCCGACGAGTTCGACGGACCGCCCGGCGCACCACCCGACTTCTCGAGGTGGACGGTGGTGAGCTGGAATGAGCCCGGTCAACCCGCCGATATTAGGCCTGTTCCGCGACGATCGCCGCAACGCTGTTCCTCGACGGAAACTCCAATCTCGTCCTCCGCGCCACGCAAGAGAGGCGAACACCTACTTCAGCGGCAGAGTTGAAAGCACCATGAAGATCGGCATCGGGCACACCTGGGAAGCCCGGATCAAACTCAACTGCCTCGTTCCCGGTGCTTGGCCCGCGTACTGGTTGGTGAACCGAGAGCCTACGCCCGACGGCAGAGGCCTCAGCCGGACGGCGAAGTCGACATCCTCGAGTGGTACGGCAACGGCAAGGTGGGCTCCTGGAAGCTCAGTCCACGCGCGATCCGACGGGAGAACATGGCGCGAGAACAGGTGGCCGGTGGACGGGGAGTGGCACACGTACCGGAGTCCAATGGGATGACACCGGATTCCGCTTCTGGCGAGACAACCTCGACGGCGCACCGTACTTCACGGTTCCTGCCAGCTCCCATCGACGGGGTGGCCCTTCAACGCACCCGACTACCTGCTGTACACGGTCTTCAACCTCGCGGTCGGCGGTCCCGGTGGCGGCGATCCGAACTTCAACGCGTTTTCAGCCTCCGGACATGCTCGTCGACTACATACGGGTCTGGTGAAACGCAGCCGGCTTGCGGCCGGCGCCCTGCTCGCCAGGCTCGCCGTCGCCGCACCGGCGCACGCCGATCCCGCCGAGCTATGGCAGCAACGGCGTCTTCGGAGCAGCCAACGGATGGCTGGGCAACAGCCAGCATCCCGCCGGGGAGATATCGCGTCGACCAGTCACCGAGCATGTATCCGTACCAGAGTCCGCCTGGCTTCTGGCTGCGGTGCAGCAACCTCCCCTGCGCCGGCAGCTTCCCGACCACATCATCGCCAGCGGGAATGCGGTACGGGACCAGAGCACATTCGTGGACATCCTGCCCAGCGACGTCGCGGTGTCGCTGAACAACGTCACCCCTGACGATCGCAGGCTGACATGAGCGACGCGAAGACTCCGCCGCGGCGGAAGCGGCCACAGCGGCTTCCAGCCGCGCTGGCGCTGACCTGGATGACGACGGCACGGTCACCTTCGACCGCACAACGCGGCGCGATCGCCAAGATCAAGACGGGTGAGAGTAGCTACCTCCGGCGACTATCGGTGGTTCGCCGTCGAAGAACCGCGGTACCTGCGGGTCAGCAGCAGCCACGCACCGCCGATCGGGAAGTGGTACGTCACCGGGGACGAGTGACTATTCCCGGTCACCTTCCGCGTCGCTTTCACACTCGTCAGTCGGCCTTCGGGAGCGGAATCCCTTCGCTGGTGGAGAACCGGGCGTCATCCTGGGTGGACAGCCCAGCCGGAGACGCACTGGATCGGTCCGAAGAACACGTCGGTCAGATACGCCAGCGACACCGCCCAGCGATTGACGAAGCGCGGGATCGCGTGCAGGTGGTGGTACATGCGAGTCACAAACTTTTTGCGGGGGTAGCCAGCACCTTTCCTTGCCGAATTGCGTGCTGGGCGGTGGGCGGGGTGATCTTGCCGGGCTGCGTCAGGTCTGGCACCGCGGCCGCGTCGCCGGCCGCGAAAACGCGTCAGGAGTGACCGGGCACTGCAGGTCGGCCTGCACCTTCAACCGGCCACGCTCGGTCGGCAATCCCAGCTTCTCGATCAACGCGGCTCCGGTCATTCCGGTCACCCACGCGACAGGTGTGGGTGTCGATCCGCGAATCATCGCTCAGCACAACGTGATCGGGCTGAATTTCCTTCAGTGTCATGCCGAGACGCACGTCGACGTCATCGGCGACCACTGTACGGCGCGAACCTACGGGCTGGACAACAGCTTTCCGAACTTCATTGCCAACCACGGCCGCCTACCACCGGGACGCAGCCTGCCCCGGACAATCGGCGACCACTGCGGGATGCGTCCGTAGCCGAGGAGCAGAAACGCGACGGGATCGGCGGTGATGACGCAATCGGACTTCTCGGCTGCGGCGGTCGACAATGGCCGTCCGTGGTCGACCGCCGCATCCGGTAGCCGTTGGCGCCACGAATTCGCAGTTCGAAGCTCACCCGGCCGCTGGCCGCGGACCGTCGAAGGTATTGCGGCCCACTGTCAACACGCCGGGGATGATCATCAGCGCGTCGCCCGGGCTGATATCCCATCGGGCCCTGACCGCACGCGAAATGTCGAGGCCGTGGATGGCTTGTTCGCCAAGCAGCAGACAGGTCATCGTCGCCGGGCTGATCACCAATCCGTTGGGCGTGGGGATCGTCGCGGTCTCGTTCGCGGCGGCGGCCCGCGGCCAGGTAAGCCACCGCCGCCTCCTCGAGCAGCTCGGCGAGCCGACTCAGGTCCCGTTCGGGTATCTCCTCAAATTGGCGTGGCGTTGACGACGGCGCTCAATCGCGAAGGTGATTCCTGCGGCCGGTTGGCATGTGTCATATAGCCGTTGGTGTGTCGAGTCAGCGCCTGGGCGTAGTCGCGGAGGTCGCCAACCATGTGCGCTGCCGTCTCTGCGGCGGTCCACGTCAGTCCTGGCACCGGTGCGGCTGCGTTGTCGACGCGACGCAGGAGTTCGGCGGTTCTGCCCACGGCGTCACGTAAAGGGCGTCCAGCGTCGCACCATGCGCACGAAGAGGTGTCTTCGGCGGGGCCGGTGATAGTGCACGGGAGCGGATGTCATAGAAGCGAGAAAGCTATTCCGCACAGTGTCTGCTATCAGTCGGGGTAAACTTGGTCCACCAACTTAAAAATGCGAGAGTCATTGCCCGGTTCGGCTTCTTCAGAGCAGCCGCCGTCGCTGCGCGCCGAGCTAGGTGCCCAGACGCGCGGCGTTGGTGGCAGCGGGCCGCAGGCCTGCTTTCGGCCCGAGCGGCTTCCGCGGCTGTCGGTCAGGACCTGGCCCGCGAGGCGCGGTTGACGACCGGTGCCTGATATGCCACCTTCCCCGCCAAGACCAGCGCTACTCGAGGGCGGTCTTCGTGCAGGCTTACACACCCTGAGCTGGTGGCCGCGTCGAGCTGGAGGCTGCGATGGCGGGCGCGACCGACGGGCTGGACGATCCTGGCGCATGGACAGAAGCTTCGGCGCGTTTCTCGATGGCGATGCTGCGAAGCCCGATGTGCAACGGATTCCTGGTGCTGGACGGGCCCGCGGTCGTTGGGCCTGGCCAGCGATGCACCGATCTCGACGAGAACGGTACGCCCACGCGGTCATCAGCGAGATCGCTGGGGAGCCGCGGCCAGAGGCCGGGACAATCCGGATCGACGCCCGGCCCCGGGGACCGCAACCAGGCTGCTGCTGGCGCCTACATGATCACGCGAGCGCGATGTTGATCGCCGGGCTCACTGGCCCGGTTGGGACGCCGCTACGCGGTGGTCCCGGTCGATGTACGGGCGCTGTTGAACGCAGCTTCATCTTCCGCATGGTACGACTCGCCGTATCCGGAGCGGCGATGCGAGGATGCTGGTGTCAGTGACGCTGTTCGGGACCGCTGGGCCGATGGGATCCCCGTTCGCCCCTGACATGCTGGCGTCGCTGTGGTCGTCGGCGGCGGCCGTCGCGCCGGTGAGCAGCGGTGCCGCCGCCGCCTACCGGACGCTGTTCATGACACTTCGCCGACTGGTCGTCGGACGTCGGCTGGCCGTCCGAGACGACGAGGCGACATCACCCTGACCGTCACGGAGTTCGACTCCCGGCTCGACGTCCGCGGCCTGTCCGTCGGCCAGCTCAACGACGTTCGCCTCGCCGCTCGCGACATCCGTTGGGACGGCAACAGATTGGACCGCGCCACCGCCGTGCTGCACAACGTGCACCTTCGGCCCGCGCGCGCCACCCGGTGCTGGTGGCCGCGCCCGTCGAGCTGTCACTCGAACTTCCCGCCGACACCTGGACGACCTGTTCCGGCTGGCGGCGCCGCGGTCGTCCGGCGAGGATCCGAGTCGGATGGCATCGCGCGACGCCGCCTGGCGCTCCATCCGGCGATGGGCGCATCTCGAGGGTCGACGCCGAGCCTGGACGGGTCGACGCTGTGGCTGAAACCGCGCGGCCTGGTGTTGCGCCGCAAACGCCTGCGCGCCTGCCGGAGCGCACGCCTGCTTACCCCGTGCACCTCCCCGAATTGCCGCACCGCCTGCCAGCTGACAGACATCAGCTTCAGCGCCCGACGTGCTGTGCCTGTCCGGCACTCTGCCGGAATGGCGGATGGACGTGCCGCGCCGGCGCCTGGAGGACGTCATCAATCAGCTCCAGCGTGGTGGGCAGGCCACTCAACCGACCGGGCTGGGCCGCGGATAACCGTTGTCGGCCGGTCACGCTGAACAGCACAGGCTCAACGCTGCGTGGCACCGTTGCCGAGTGCCAGAATCCATCGATCCACAGACGTCCACTCCAACCTCTGACACTCCGGGCCGGCCCGGCTCGGTGTCTCAGGGTCGCGCGTATGCGCGTCTACCGACTTCGTGGCCAAGGGCGAAGGCCGCGCCTGCGCCGCTAAAGTCTCGCTCATGGCCGACGGCGTATGCACCCGCTGGTCGTACGCCCTGGTGACAGCCAAGCCGAGGGGCTGATGGGATGGCGACGATTCCGACGCAATCGTCGGTTTCGCTCGACCGGCTCGCGGCGGTGCTCGATGCACTTCATCCCGGCCTTCAGTACGCTAACCTCGCCATCCATGGCCGCCGGATACGGATGCGCCGACGACCAACTGCCCCGGGCCCCGGCGATGCGGCCCGACCTGATCACCGTCTGCGTCGGCATGAACCGATCATCACCCGGCCGGGACTGCTCTTCGACCGCGCCTGGCCGATATGGACCCACTGCACGAGCGACTCGTGCAGTCCGGTGACACCGTCGACGACCACGTTCCCCGATATCGCGCGCATCGTGCCGGTCGGCAGGATCCTGATCACGCATGCTGCGCATGAACAATGCCATCGCCACGGCCGCCGACCACTACGGGTTCAGGCTCGTCGACCTTTACCACGCGCCGTCGATGAGCCAGCCCGACACCTGGAGCGACGACCATGCGACACGGGTCAACCAAGTGGGCCACATTCTGTTCGCGGCTGCGGCCGCCAAGCCCTCAATCTGCCATCCAGTAACCATGATTGGGCACAGCCCGGTCCGGCCGCCGTGGAAGAGACGCTGCGATCGCGCGCCCATTCGCAACTGCTGTGGACGAAGAACATGCTGGCCCCGTGGCTATGGCACCATGCGCGGGGCAAGTCCACCGGCGACGGCCGCCTGCCGAAACGCCCGCAGCCGCACAGCCTGGTCGGCTAGAAGCCGAGGATGGAAAGCGGAATCGGCGACTGGCCGCCGCCGATCGACTCCACCACCCTCGGGCAGAAGAACGATATGGCGATGCCGGTGAAGAGGTTCGCTCCCCGAGCGACATGCCCGTCGAGTCTGCGACCTTCGCCGCGACATCAGCGACGTTCTGGCTCCGATCGGACAACATGGGGCAGATGGACTGGCCCACCGCCACCACGTTGGCCGGATCGGTGATTGCCCCGAGGCCCGCGTTGGTCAACGCGTCGAGGAACGCGTCACTGGCGGGGTCGGCCTGGGCCGGAGCCGCCAACGCACCGATCGCCGCGGCGATCGTTCCGGCGAACACTGCAAGCATGCGAACGCCCCGTTAAGTCTGCGCACCTGCAGCATCGTAGAGGAACCACCGACTACGGGCTAACCGGCACGTCAACCACGCCGTTCGCTCAGACGCCGGTCAGCGCGGCGTCGATGAGTTCGCCGACGTCGATGACTTTCGCCTTCACCGACGCCGGGCTGTCGATCTCGCCTGCCACGTGCGCGGCGATGAACCGTCGGATCTCGGCGTCGACGCCCGCGAGGATCCGCGGCAGCTCGCCCCGCAGCGATTTCGACGTGACACGGATGGCGATGTCGGAGGGCCGCGGTTTCTGGACGTCCGCAGGATGAGCAGGAGCGGTTCGGCGGCGCGTGCGGTCGCGCCTCAACGCGATCTCGCCGAACACCATGAACTGGGGTTTGTCTATCCGCAGGTCGATCACCATGTCGATCTCGAGCGGAATGCGAATCGCAAACGTGATCAGTTCGCCATTGACCGGTGACCCGCGGCTCCTGGATCTCGCACCCGGGCGGTGACCTTGGCGATCTTGCCCGGGCCCTGACCCATCGGGCCCATCTCGAACTCGTCGCCCGCGATCGCAGCGATTGCGCCCTCGACGCGCTCCTCCGTCACCGCGATCTCGTAGAACCGGCGGCCGAATTCTCATAGGACACGTACTCGTGGCCATCCATAGGTGTCTACCGTCTCATGCCCACGTGCCGGGCTAGGGGCAAGCGGCGCAGAAGTGTTGCCGGGCGCGCCCGCCAGCGCTATCCGCCCGGCGAGTCGGTGGCGACGTCGGATTCCTTCGTGGGTGCGTTCCCCAAACGTCCACGTAGCAGCGCCCGCGCCCCGAGCAGAAAGTGCATACCCAAGCGCCACAAACCCGGGGGTGGTCCTCCCCAAACCTGACACCCACCCAGGGGCAGCCCGCTAGGCTTTGGCGAGGGCCAGCCGGGCCGCGAGTGGGACCCGATCACAAAGATCCGAGGTGGGGACATGATTCGCGAACTAGCCATCGCCGGCCACAGTGGCGGGCGCCGCCATCGGTGCAGCCCCGGTCGCCATGGGCGAACCGAATGACAATATGTATTTCGATAAGCCGGGCCAATACGCATCTGACGTGCCAGGCATGAACTACGACGCTCACCTGGCCGGACCGTGCGACAACTTCCAGATCTTCACGTTCGGCCGGGGCCCAGGCGGCGCGAGCCGCTGCAGTGTCACTGGATCCCCAACCAGTGGCCGCCGGTGTACACCGGGTTCTGGGTGGCTTCACCGCAACTGCACGGGGTTCAGGAAATCGGCGCCCCGTGCCCTGCACCGCAAGCGGCGGCACAGGCTCCCGACGGACGCCCACTGCTGTGTTTGGGTGAGCAGGGCTGGCAGGCCGGGTTCTTCACCGGTAACGGGTTCTTCCCGACATAGCCGCAGACGTCTAGTTCGGCGCCAGTTCGAAGCGCGTCGCCGGACACCGGCGAGCATTTCCGTGTGCGCCTCGACCGCCTTGCGAGTGGCCATCGGCGCCAGCGGCCGCGGCGCTCGATCCGGATCCGCTCGACGACGCGGGTGCCCACCTCGATCGGCTCGAACGCCACGGTGCTGCACAGCCGCACGCGCGGGAACTGGCGGGCTTCGGACAACACGTCACCGGTATCCGGGACCTACAGCCGCGCAACGTAACTCGTCCGCAAGGTGAACGGTCCGACCGGGATCCGATCGCTCACCCGGCAGATCTGCACGTAACCGTCCGCGGTTTCGCTTCGGTCGACGGTCCGCACCGACACCACCAGCGGATGCACGAGCTTGATGTTCTCGACGTCGGACGTAGAAAGCGCGCACTGCGTCGGGCGGTCCCGGAACGTCTTCGGCGACCGATGTGTTCCTCCCGCCAGATGAACCGGCTCACGCTGGACAATCTAGTGGTGTGTCCTGTATTTAGCTGACTTTTCGAGGGCGATCCGACCGCGTGCGACTTTGGCGAGGATGGACTCGGCGGTGGCGGTCCACACGTAGGGTTTGGGGTCGTTGTTGTGGGCGTCGATGTATTCCTGGATAGAGGCGACGAGGTCGGGCACGGAGTGGAAGACGCCGCGCCGCAACGCTTTGTCGGTCAGTTCCCGGAACCAGCGTTCGACCAGGTTGAGCCACGACGACGATGTCGGGGTGAAGTGCAGGTGGAACCGGGGGTGTTTGTCCAGCCACTTGCGGACGTCTTCGTGCTGGTGGGTGGCGTAGTTGTCCAGATCAGGTGGATCTGCAGGTCCTTGGGCACCTGCCGGTCGATGGTCTTGAGGAATTTCAACCATTCCTGATGCCGGTGCCGAGGCGTGCACTGGCTGATGATCATTCCGGTCAGCACGTTCAGCGCGGCGAACAGGGTGGTGGTGCCGTGGCGCTTGTAGTCGTGGGTCATCGTCTGGCCCCGGCCCTTGACCATCGGCAGCGATGCCTGGGTGCGGTCGAGCGCCTGCACGGAGGACTTCTCATCGGCGCACAACACGATCGCCTTCTCCGGCGGATTCAGATAAAGCCCGACGACATCGACCAGCTTCTCCTCGAACTTCGGATCGTTGGACAGCTTGAACGTCTCGACCCGGTGCGGTTTGAGGCCCCGCGCCGACCACACCTGCTGCACAGTCGATTTCGACACCCCGGTAGCCGCGGCCATGGTTCGGCAGCTCCAATGGGTTTCGCCCTCGGGGCGGTAGTTCAGTGTCAGATCCACGATCTCGTCGATCTTCTCCTGCGGGATCGTCGTCTTCCGACCCCGGCCCTCACGGACCTGCGCGAACTTGACCAGCCCCTCCTCGGCGAACCGGGCGCGCCACCCGCTGACCGACGCCGGCGACACCGACACCGCCCGCGCGATAGCCGTGTTCGCCAGACCGTCGGCCGCCATCAACAACGCCCGCGCCCGGACCACCTCGCGATGCGGCGCGGACGGCGACCGCGCCACGGACTCGAGAACCTCACGCTGCCCTGGGGACACCAGCAGAGCCGGAACGGGTCGCCTCATGTTGCGAATCATACCAAGTAATCACCAATTAATTGCAGGACACACCACTAGATGGATAGCGCCCGGCCAGCGCCGCGAGAATGCCATATGCTCATTAGGGAGAATCTCGTATCCGGTAGGCTTGCTGGGCAACTGCTTAGCATTAGGTCGATTGTCGGCTGAGCCGACGTGTCGTAGCGGCCCCTTCGACGACGCATTGAGCGTTTGGCATGACCGAGACCGTCGCCACCCGATATGCGGGAACCCGGGTCCACCGCGTCGAGGATAACCGCCTGCTCACCGGCCACGGCACGCTTCGTCGACGACGTGCATCGCGCCCCGGCATGCTGCACGCCTGCTTCGTCCGCAGCCCCTTCGCCCGGGCCCGCATCAACGGCATCGACGCCTCGGCGGCGCTGGCCACTGCCCGGCGTGCTCGCGGTGTTCGTTGCCGACGACCTCAATCCGGATGTCAAGGAGGCCTGGCACGCGGTCGTGGGCAGGGACATGCCGGACACTCCCCGCCCGCCGCTTGCCGAGGGCGAGGTGAAGTTCGTCGGCGACCCGGTCGCCCTCGTCGTCGCCGAGCCGGTACATCGCCGAGGATGCCGTCGAGCTGGTGGACGTCGACTACGAGCCGCTGCCCGCCATCGCCGACTTTACTAAGGCCGCGAACGCCGACGTCCGTGGTCCACGAGCAGTACCCCGACAACGTCGCCTTCGGCCTGGCTGGCGCGCCGCCAGACGAGGAGACATTCTCCGCCGCGGCGCACGTCGTCTCCGAAAACATCTACCAGCACATGTACGTGCCGGTGCCGATGGAGACGCGCGGAATCCTCGTCGAGTGGCTGGCCGCCTCAGAAGAGGTGACGATCTGGGCGTCCACCCAAATCCCTCACGAGCTGCGCGCGTTCTGCCGCCCGCCTATTGGGGCTGCCGGCACAACATGTTCGGGTCATCGTGCGCGACACCGGCGGCGGCTTCGGCCAGAAGGTCGTCCCGCTGCGCGAAGACATGTGCATCATGCTGGCCGCACGCAAGCTCCCTGCCGCGCTGAAGTGGATCGAGGACCGGCGCGAGAACCTGATGTCCGCCGGGCAGGCGCGCCACGTCGACGCCAAGGCGAGGGATGGCGTTCGACGAGGACGGCAACTTCGTCGCCGTCGACATCGACTTCCTTCAGGATGTCGGTGCGTACCCGACGCCTCATCCGCTGAATCAGGCGGCCATCGGCATCTACTTCCCGGCCCGTACCGGGTTCCGAAGGCCAGCTTCAACTACAAGGCCGTGTTCTCGAACACCAGCGGACTGGTGGCATATCGCGGTCCCTGGCAGTTCGAAAGCCTCGCGCGCGAGATCGTGCTCGACATCGCCGCGCGAAAGATGGCGCATGGATCCCGTCGAACTGCGTCGCCGCAACATCCTTCGCGGCGACGAGATGCCCTACGTCAACCCCAACGGCATGCCGTACGACCACGTCGCACCCGCGGACACCTTCGAGCAGGCCGTGAAAATCCTGGACCACGAGGGATTCCGCAAGCGAACAACGGGACGCCCTGGAACAGGGCCGCTACATCGGACTCGGCTTCTCGGCCTACATCGAGCCGACCGGCGGCCGCGATCGGGCAACTTCCGCACCGAGGGTGCAACGATCCGCATCGAGCCGACCGGCAAGATCAACGTCTACGTGAACGGCGGCTCGTGCGGCAACAGCATCGAGACCACCGTTGTCCAGCTGACCGCCGACGCGCTCGGCGCCGACATCGACGACGTTGCAACGATCCAGGGCGATACCGCCGTGACACCGTACGGCGCCGGCACCCAGGGCAGCCGCAGCGGCCCCATGACCGCGGGTGCCGTCAACGAGGCCGGGACGATTCTGCGCAAACAGATCGTCGCGATGGCGGCCCACCGTCTCGAGGTCGACGAAGCCGACGATCGAGCTGGCCAACTCGCGGGCCAGTGTCCGCGACGATCCCGAGAAGAGCGTGAGTTTCGCCGACATCGCCTACCGCTCGTACTACGAGCCGCAGCAGCTGCCGCCGGGGATGTCGCCGGCCCTGGAGGCTACCGCGCGGTTCACCTCGGAGGCAATGATCCACTGGGCCAACGCGACTCACGCCTGCACGTGCGAGGTGGACGTCGAGACCGGCCACGTCACGCTGACGCGCTACATCGTCAGCGAGGACGTCGGCCCGATGATCAACCCCAACGTCGTCGAGGGCCAGATCGCGGGCGGCACCGTGCAGGGCATCGGCGGCGCGCTGCTGGAGAACATGGCCTACGACGACGACGGCAAACCCGCTGGCCTCAACGTTTGTCGACTACCTACTGCCGACCGCCACCGAGGTCCCGCCGATCGAGTACGGCCACGTCGAGATCCCCGGACCGGGCGTCGGCGGATACAAGGGCTGCGGCGAAGGCGGGGCCATCGGGTCGACGCCCGCGGTGATCAACGCCATCAACGACGCGCTGGCCCGCTGGGCGTGACACTCACCCGGTTGCCCGCCAGCCCCGCGGCGATCGTCGAACTGATCGAACAAGCCAGCACAGGCGTACCTGGAGGACCACTAAGCGTGGAGCTGAACAACGAATTTCGAGTCGCGGTGCCGACGGCGAAGACGTGGGAGGTGCTCACCGACGTCGAGCGGGTCGCGCCCGTGCATCCCGGGCGCCCAACCTGCTGTCGGTCGACGGCGACGAGTTCACCGGTGCGGTGAAGGTGAAGGTCGGCCCGATCACGCGTGTCCTACTAAGGGCGACGCATCGTTTCAGGAGAAGGACGCAGGCCGCCCAGCGGGTGGTGCATCAGGGCCAGCGGCAAGGAGACCCGCGGCAACGGTAACGCCGCAGCCCTCGTCACCGCCCAGCTCAAGGATGAAGGCGACGCCACCAGCGTCGTGCATCACCACCGACCTCACCATCTCCGGCAAGGCGGCGCAGTTCGGGCGCGGGGTGCTGTCCGACGTCGCGAGCAACCTGATCGGCCAGTTCGCCAAGAACCTTGAGGCCGACATGCTCGGCGGATCCCGCCGGCAGCCGGACCACACGCGACGGCGACCGCCGTCGCACCGGCGGCTGCGTCCGACGCCGGCGACTCCGTCGATCTGCTCAAAGTCGTTGCGCTGCCGATGGCCAAGCGGTCCGCGCCCGGTGATCGCCGCGGTTGCGGCGGGCGTCGCGATCGGCTTCCTGCTCGGCCAGGCGCAAGCGCCCACATACCCGCGGCGGCAGCTGACCGACGATCTGCAGGCAGCGCTGGCGCGGCTGCTGAGCTCGATGTCGCAGGCCGAGCGGCTCCGGCCATGAAGGCGGCCGCATTCGCCTACCACCGCCCCGGACACGGTCGCGGAGGCCGTGCAGATGCTCGGCGAGTACGGCGTAGGACGCGCAAGATCCTGGCCGGCGGACAGAGCCTGGTGCCCATGCTCGCGATGCGGCTCACGCACTTCGAGCACATCGTCGACATCTCCCGGGTCGCCGAGCTGCAGAACATCGAGCTGCGCGACGACCAGGTCCGGATCGGTGCGGCAACGCCGCACGCGCTGGTCGGGATGGACGACGAAGGTGGCCGACTCGGTGCCGCTGCTGACGCTGTCGACGCCCTACATCGGCCACTTCCAAATCCGGACCCGGGGCACGCTGGGTGGCGCGATCGCGCACGCCGACCCGGCCGCCGAGTACGCGGCGGTGGCGCTTGCGCTGGACGCGACGATGGAGGCGACGTCGTCTCGAGGTCGCAGGGAGATCCCGGCGACCGAGTTCTTCACCGGTCTGTGGGAGACGTCGTTGGGGGCCGATGAGATCCTCACGCGCCGTGCGCGTTCCCCGTGTGGGGCGCGGACGGTCCGGTTTCGCGATCGAGGAATTCGCCCGCCGCCACGGCGATTTCGCCATCGCGGGCGCCGCGGTAGCGCTGGAACTCGACGACGACGACCGGGTGGCACGCTGCGGAATCGGGCTACTCGGCCTGGGTCCGACGCCGCTGCGCGGCTCCGGTCGCCGAGGATGCCGTCGTCGGCCGAGCCGGCAGCCGCCATCACCGCCGACGAGATCGGCCAGGCTCGCAATGAGCGGGCTCTCCGACATTCCCGGCCGACCTTCAGGGTTCGGCCACCTACCGATCCAGGTCGGGGCCACCATGGTGGCCCGAGCCTGACCGGAGCCGTCCGGGAGGCCAACACGACGGAGGCGATCCATGCATGAGCTGCCGGTCGAGATGTACCGTCAACGGACCGCCCGCAGCGAGGCGTGGTCGAGCCCCGCCTGACGCTCGCGGATTTCCTGCGCGAGAAGTGCGGCCTCACCGGCACCCACCTCGGCTGCGAGCACGGTGCGTGCGGCGCGTGCACGGTGCTCGCTCGACGGTCAGGCGGTGCGGTCCGTGCCTGATCTTCGCCGTGCAGGTGGACGGCCAGGAGGTCACCACCGTCGAGGGCATCGCAGCCGAGGACGGCGAGCTGTCGCCGGTGCAGGTCCGCGCTGCGGGAGTGTCACGGGTTGCAATGTGGCTTCTGCACACCGGGGTTTCGTCACGTCGATCACCGCGCTGCTGCGCGACAACCCGAAGCCCACCGGACGAGGAGATCCGCGAAGGCCTGTCGGGCAACTTCTGCCGATGCACCGGCTATCAGGGCATCGTCAACGCGGTGCATCGCGCCGCGCAGACGATGTAAGGGGCCGGCCCGCTAGGGCCTTACTGTCCTCGCGTGCGCTATGCCTTTTCGGGCGCGTACCCCAGGGTTCCCTTGATCTCCAGGTACTCGTGGAAGCCGAACTCGCTCCACTCCCGGCCGTTGCCGCTGTGCTTGTAGCCGCCGAAGGGCGCGTTGATGTCGAAGCAGCATGGTTGATCGCCACGTTGCCCGCCCGAATCCGGCGGAGCGACCTCTCGCGCCTTCTCCAGGTCGCCCGGACGAGACGTAGCCGGACAGTCCGTAGTCGGTGTCGTTGGCGAT
>ERZ1370068.7021-contig-5964_pt1 | contig 36175 bp, 43 predicted proteins | sample MGYA00561227_ERZ1370068 | MGnify/ENA primary metagenome ERZ1370068 (study PRJEB38410, sample SAMEA6850437) | metagenome | study: Metagenomic assessment of the ecological functions of the soil: analysis of the soil microbiota associated with the... | reverse complement strand
TTGTACTTCGTTCAGTTACGTATTGCTCCGACGGAGGGTCGACCGACCGGACGCGCGAGCTGCTCTCCGCCGCGGACGTCGAAACACGCATCCGCGTGCTCGACAATCCGGGGAGGACGGCCCCGCGGCGCTGAATGTTGCGATCGCGGCGGCCCGAGGCGACATCGTCACGCGCGTGGACGGCCACTCGTACGTCGCGCCCGACTATCTCTCGCGAATCGTCGCCGTGATGCAAGCAGACGGGCGAGTCGGTCGTGGGCGGACCGGTCCTCATGTTCGCCGATACGCCGTTTCGCAAGGCGCTCGTCGAGGCCCTGTACTGCGAAGGCGGGAGTCGGCGCGGTCCCGTACCGGACGCTGCAGCACCCGCGCCTATGTCGAATCCCTCCAAACGGGATCGTTCAAGCGGGCGAGGTGCTCGACCAGGTGGGGCCGTTCGACGAGACCCTCGCCGTGGTCGAGGATCTCGACATGAACACGCGGATCCGCAAGGCGGGATACAAGTTGCTGCTCGACCCGTCGATCCGGTTCTGGTACCTGCCGCGACCGTCGCTTCGCGCCCTATGGCGGCAGATCGTCACCGTCGGGCTCGTCAAGGTGCGGATTCTCCGGAAGCATCCCGACATCTTCAAGTGGAAGTACGTTCTACCCTCGTTGTTCGTCGCGGCGCTCGCCGTAGCCGTGGCGCTCGCCGCTGGGGCGCGCACCGCGGGGTTCGCGTTCTTGACCGCCTACGCGCTCGTCGTCTTCGGATTCGCGCTCTCCCGCGTCCCGACAGTCGGCGCGGGCGCGCTGCGGCTCGTCCTGATCCTCCCGACGCTTCACGTCGGCTACGGGCTCGGTTTCCTCGCGGGCGTCGGGGAGACGCTCCTCGGCCGTCCGCTCGCGGCCTCCCGGCGCGCCGTGAGCGACCGGCACGAATCGCACGTTCTGCTGGCGGTTCTCGCCGAACGGTGGGACGAGGCGGAGACGCTACAGCGCGCCAAGCCGGTCGATCCGGAGACGTTCGCCGCGGTCTGCAAGTCCACCGACGTCGCCGCGACCGTGCATGCCGCCATGGAGCGGGCCGGCCGGCCCGACCTGCTGGGCGCCGGCGTGGCCGAGAGGCTCGCGAAGACCCGCGCGAAGGTCCGCGTCGACAACCTCCTGCTGCTCGCCCGTCTGGAACAGGCGCTCGACGTCCTCCTGGCCGCGGGGGTCCGCCCCGTCGCGTTGAAAGGGTCGACGTTCTCCACCGTCTCTACCGGTCGTTCGACGAGCGCTCTCTGGACGACGTCGACCTGCTGGTGCCACGTGACCAACGTGACGCTAGCCATCGGCGCGCTCGAGCGCGCCGGCTTCACGGCCCGCCGGAGCCGGAGCGCACTGCACTGGTTCCGGAGCAGCTTCGAGCTGCCGCTGACGAGCCCGGGCCCGTCGGCGTCGCCTTCGAGATCCACTGGAGCGTCGGTCAGGCGATGCGGTATCGCGATCGACGCTGCCGAGCTCCTTGACGCGCGCCGTTCCGCTTCGACGTCGGCGGCCGCTCGATCCTCCGCCTCGACGAGCACGATGCCGTCGCCCATCTCCTCCTGCACCACGTCCAGCACTACTTCGATCGCCGGCTGAAGTGGGTCATCGAGATCAGGCTGCTCGCGCGAGGCGCCGCGGCTTCTCCTGGCCGCGTGTCGCCGAGCGTCTGAGGGCGTGGGCGGCCGCTGCTAGCGGCGGCGCTCGCGCTGGTTCATGCGCGCAGGCTGTTTCCCGAGATGCTCCCGGCCGCCGCCTACGACGCCTTGCCGGCCGCGACGTGGCGCCTGCTCGCGACGCTCCCCTTGCGGGCCACGCACCCGCTGGATTTCTATCGCGGCACCCGGCATCCGCCCGTGCAGCTCGCCATCGCGGTGGCGGCGTTCGAGCGGCCCTTCGACCTGCCCGGCTACTTGAGGCACCGGGCGGTACGCGATCGCGGTCCGGCACAGCGCCGACCTTTCAGGGCTTCGTACTTGTCGAGGGCTCCCGCCATGGCGAAGACGAGCTGCCACGTGCTGGCTCGCCGCGAACGCAGATTCGTTCCCGGTTCATGGGGTTTGACGACGAGGAGGTCCTGCCCTGGCTCCCCCGAACGCGCACGAATACCCGTTCCTGACCAGCTTCGCTTCCATCCGCTCGTCGACAACCCCTCCAGGGTATGCAAAGACGCGCAGGACTCGTCCCGTGTACCCTCGAAGGATCGACTCCGACCGAACGAGCTCTTCGTCGAGCTCGTCTTCCGAAAGCGTCTTGCAGGAGCGATGTGTGTGCGAGTGGTTTCCGATCTCGAACCCTGGGCTTGCAGCCGTCCGACGGCGTTCCAGTCGAGGCAGCGGGCTCTCGGTGCCGATATTCGACGACCCTCGATCGGTGTGGATGAAGATGATCGCCGTGGCGCCGAAGTCGCGGAGAACGGGTGCGGCGTCGGCCTCGAAGCTTGCGTAACCGTCGTCGAACGTAAGGAGCGCGAATTTGGCTCCCGGAGCTTCCCGCATCTCCGGCCATGCGTCGCTGGAATCCGGCTCCGTCGAGAAACGTGAAGCCGGCCCGGTGAATGCTCGGATTTGCGAGGCAAAGTCCTTGGGGCTCACCGAGAACAGGTTTCTCGCTCCATCCTCGATATCGTGATAGTTCAAGACGGCGACGTGGGGCTCCCGCGACGTCGGGATCAGCTTCTCGTAGGTCCACAAGAAGGACAGAAGCGACGTCTTGGCGGCCGACCGGGTCGCAACATCACTCGTTTCACTTCACGGCCTCGACATACAGGTTAGCAATGACCCGATCGGGCGCGTCGCAATCGATCCGGAGCTCTGGGATGGGGCTTTCACGATGACCCCTCTGCACGACCTCCCGGAACCCGGCTTCGCGAAGCGATCGCTCGAGGGTCTCAAAGTCATCCAGGAATGTACAGAAGTGGCTGTGGAAAAACCAATTGATTCCGTCTCCGCGGCTCTTCGGCTCGGAGGGGACCGCCTGCCAAAACGCGTGATCGTTTCCGGCGTAGGCCTCGGCGACCTTCCTCGGATCGGGTCCGACCAGGCGAAGCGTTCCCCAGGCGCGAGCAATCGATGAGAACTCCCCGAAGACCATCCGCCGGGATTGGACGGCCAGCGAAGAGAGAACGTGATCCGCGAAGATCACGGCGCACGATCCGTCGTCCAGGGGCAGCGCGCATCGAAGATCGCACCGCAGGTCGACCGCACCCTGCGACCATCCGTCCACGTTCACCCAGCCGAGAAGGACACGGTCGCCGCATCCGGAAATTGAGCAACAGCCCGTGTCGTCCGCGGTACGAGCGGGCGCGGCGTCGCCATCCGGGATGGAGCCGCGCCCGGGCCCGAACCGACCAGAGAACGATCTCACGACGGATCCGCTGGATGAGCTCGATCGGAATCGGCGTCCGCTCGATGCGGTCACGGATGACGCCTCGGCCGCTCATCGCGGCCCTGTCGACTCACCCAAGCGGGAAACCACGGCGCGGAATTTGCCGTTTCGCTCGCGCTCGATCTCATCGACGTACTCGAAGCGGAGGGCCAGCGCCGGGCTCACTCAACGCGCGAACTCCCTGCGAAGTCGGTCTCGTCCTTGTGACTGTATCCCCGGTCGGCGGACGAGGCGCACGTCGACCGCTCCGGGACGCGGCTGGACCACCTGCGCCTCCTTGACGTTCAGAGCATCCTTGAAGATGTAGTCGAAGCGCATGATCCGTGCACCTTCCGGGGTCAACACGTAATCGTCCATCCGGCCTTCGATGCGGGACAGCGTTCGCGAGCTGCGGCCACAACCGCATCGCATTCCGTCGGGCTGCCAGACGGCGGTGTCTCCGATCTCGTAGCGTATGAAGGGGAACACGTCGCTGGCGAACCCGTGGCCAGAATCGACCGGGCGGGGTCTCCCGGCACTTGCTCCACGCCTTCGAGGAGACCGAATTCGAAGTCCTCGTGGTAGACGAACTTCGGGCAGTGCGACGCATTGCCGCATCCTTCGGACGCGCCGTACTGATCGCTGAGGATCGCCCGGTGAATTCCGCGATGTCGCGCCGCTGAAAATCGAGCATGTTCTCCGCCCCGGTGAACACGGCGCGCGGCTTCGACGTCAGATCGATCCCCGCCGTCTTCGCCATGGCGGCGAGCATGTGAATGATTGATGGATATCCCGAGTAGTACTCGAAGGGGGTGGGAGTCGAGGAATTCCACGATGCTGCCGATCTTGTCGGGAGTGAGATGGTGCATGTTCAGCAGCGCCTGATGCATGGGACGGTTTCCACCGCCAGTAGGGCGGCCGCCGCTGATTGAGCGGAACGACCCGCTTCCGGTGAAATTGGCGTGCAAGGCTCCCGGCTGGACTCGAAGCGAACACGGTGGCGCCACCACACGGCCCACTGGAACGGAATGGAGCTCCGGCTGACGTAGAAGTGAAGCGCCTTGCCGGTCGTTCCGCTGGTATGCTTGAGCACCAATTCGTCTCGACTCGCGTTTCGTGAGAGGAGTCGATCCAGGTTCTGGCGAACGTCTTCCTTGGTCAAAATCGGAAGCTTGGCCAGGTCCTCGCGCGAGCGAATATCCTCGGGCGTGATCCCGAGACTCTGCCAGCGCTCGCGGTAGAACGGGACGTTCTCGTAGGCATGGCGAACGAGCGAGCGCAGCTTTTCATTCTGGTACGCCTCGATTTCCGCTGCCGACCACCGCTCCGACTCCATCAGGTCTCGAAGGTGCCGCTCGAAGAGTGGTCCGAAACAGGTGCGTGCCTCTTTCTTCCCGTAATACCAGCATGTGGCGTTTTGGAGGAAGACGGGCAATCGCGGATAGAGCCGCTCGATCAGCGCTGAATCGCTCATGGGTGGTCAACTCGTTCGATGTGACCCGTCCATCAAAGTGGGGCTGGAAGTGAAAGGTCTCGGCGATGTCGGTCAGAGGCCGATTCCACGCGGGGTAGTTGCTCCGGACGACGACGGTGCGCCAATCGTGGTCGAAAGCGGATACTGACGGCACCGAAAGGCCTGCCGGACGATGGGCAGTTTTTCGGGATCGAACCCCATGAGATAGGCCGACGCGGCGTCCACGCTGGGCGGATGGACGCCGAACACCGCGACTACCCGCGGGGAGAGGATCCGGGATTCATCGGGCCCCGGCCCTGCCCGGCCAAGATGCCGTCGATCAGCACGTAGTGCCGTTTCCGGTGCTCGCGCGTCGCGGGGCGAAACGAGCCATCAGGACTCCCGTAGAGCACGATCTTGTTCAGGTCGAGGCACATTCTCCAGACGGTGTCGTTCCCCCACCAGTTGCCGCTGCGGACGACCGTCTCCGTATCCCCGAAAACCGGACGGCCGGCGCGGCGAGCGATGCGATGCATCAAGGGCCGACAACGGGAACCGAGCGCGAGAATCTCCGGAACACGGGCAGAACCCTGCGTTCGGCGCGGTGTTTGAAATCAGGATTCGGGTGCTCGTCGCCACCCGCGCCAGGCTTCCCTCGGTGTGGTGCGGCAGCCAGTTCTTGTCCGCATTCACCCCGACGAGGTTTTTCAGGCTCGCGGTGATGCCGGCCTTCTTGTGAGTCTTGAGTTTCGGCAGGCTGAAGATCACGTCGCAACGGATCGCGCACCCGGCGATCAAATACTCATGACGTCCGCCGCTGTGATGGCGGTTGACGATCCCGGCGTCATAGTCCGCACCGTAGTAGCGGCCCTCACCGACGTGCCCGGCGAATTCGCTGCCCGGCCCAAGGTCGAACGCGATGTCGCCGTAGGGGCTCGCCGGCAGCGGCCTCCGGCTGACGACGACGCCGCCGCGCGTCGTCCACTCTTCGCGGCGAAGATCGATGACTTCGAAGCGCAGCCCGCGTGGTCTCGTAGAATGCGCGTATCGCGTCGAGGCCGAGCAGCTCGACCATCGTGGTGAACGACGCGTCGGTTTGCGGCGCGTCCGCGAGAATGATCCGGCCGCCGGGGCCGACGGCCTTCCACACATAGTCCGCGACCGCACGGATCACGCTCCCATGCGTGAGCACGTAGCGCCACCCGTCGGCCTCGCGGGGATGCCGCTCGTGCACCATGTTGGGCTTCAGAAGGACGGTATCGCCCGGGCGCATCAGATCGCGCAGCGGATTCCAATCGGCCGTGCCCTGCGCGGGGCCGCGTCCAACCCCGCTGCCATCAAGCGGCCGCGGACGGCCTCGTAGGCGAGGTTGCGCTCCGTGCCGAGTTCCTCCCAAGCGTATTCGGGGAAACGCTCGCGAGGGATGGAACGGAGCTCGTTCCGGATACGCGGGGTCGTTGGCCCGGTAGACCACCACGGTTTGATCGGTCGGACTCGGCATCGGGACGGCTCACCTCGTGTTCCGACCGTTCAAGATAGGCGAAGCGCCGCTGCTGTACAATCCGCGCTTTCGTGCTGGAGCCGACATGCCGAAGCGGGCGCTTGTGACCGGTGGAGCCGGGTTCTTGGGATCGCACCTGCTGCGACCGGCTGCTCGCCGAGGGCTACAGCGTCATCGCGATGGACAACCTGTTGACGGGCTCGACCGACAACATCGCCCACCTGGCCGGGAACCGGGAGTTCCGGTTCGTGTTCCACGACGTGACCGATTACATCTTCGTGGACGGCCACGTGGATGCGGTCCTGCACTTCGCGAGTCCCGCCTCGCCACGCGACTACCACGAGATGCCGATCCAGACCCTCAAGGTCGGCTCGCTCGGGACGCACAAGGCGCTCGGGCTGGCGAAGGCCAAGGGTGCGAGGTTCCTCGCTCGCGTCGACATCCGAGGTCTACGGCGACCCGCTGATCCATCCCCAGCCGGAGAGCTACTGGGGGAACGTCAACCCCGTCGGCCCGCGAGGCGTCTACGACGAGGCCAAGCGGTTCGCCGAGGCGATGACGATGGCCTACCACCGATTTCACGGCGTGGACACGAAGATCGTCCGGATCTTCAACACGTTCGGACCGCGCATGCGCGTGCGGGATGGGCGAGCGATCCCGAATTTCCTGCTCCAGGCGCTCAACGCGCGGCCGCTGACGGTGTACGGCGACGGATCGCAGACCCGTTCGTTTTGCTACGTGGACGATCTCGTCGACGGCATCGTCCGCCTGTTGCACTCGGACCTCCACGATCCCGTCAACCTCGGCAACCCCGAGGAGTGGACGGTTCTTCGCATGGCGGAGGTCATCCGCGATCTCACCGGAGCGAACACGCCGATCGTCCTCGAGCCCCTTCCGATCGACGATCCCGAAGGTGCGCCAGCCGGACATCACCACCGCGCGCCAAAAGCTCGGTTGGGAGCCCCGGACCACGATCGAGCATGGGCTGAGGATGACGTTCGAGGATTTCCAGCGTCGTATCGTTTCGTGAAAATCGTCTACGTCTCGCAGTACTACCCGCCCGAGATGGGCGCCCCTGCCGTCTCGTGTCTCGGCTTTCGCAAGGCGGTGGTCGGCTATGGGTCACGACGTCACGGTCGTGACGACCTTTCCGAATCATCCGGACCGGGATCATTCCGCCGGAGTACCGCGGCCATCTGCGGCTGATCGAGGACGACCGCGGGGTGCGTGTCGTTCGCACGTTCTTGTACGCCGCCGCGAACAAGGGCGTCATCAAGCGCGGCCTGTGCTACGTCTCGTTTGCGCTGTCGTCGATTCTGCCAAGGGTACGGTCCCGCCGGGCAGCCGGACGTGGTGATCGCCACCTCGCCGCAGTTTCTCGTCACGCTCTCGGGCTGGGTCCTGTCGCGTTTGAAGAGTGCGCCGCTCGTGACGGAGATTCGCGATCTCTGGCCCGATTCCATCGTCGCCGTCGGGGCCAGCACCGCGACCTCTCCGCTCGTTCGCGGGCTGAGCGTCATGGAGCGCTTCATCTACCGGCAGTCCGACCTCGTGATCTCCGTCACCCGCTCGTTCGTTCCCCGCCTGCGCGAGCGCGGCGCACGACGCGTGGTCTTCATTTCAAACGGAGCCGATCCGTCGGCGTTCTCGCGCCCCGTGGATCGCGCGGCCGTCCGCGCGCGCTTCGGCTTGGGCGAGGGCTTCGTGGCGTCGTTCGTCGGGACACTGGGCATGGCCCACGGACTCGACACGGTCCTCGAGGCGGCCGAGATCCTGCGCGATCGCAGCGACGTCGCTGTTCTGGCTCGTCGGCGAGGGCGCCCGCCGCACCGCCCTCGAGGCCGAAGCCCGGCGCCGCGGGCTCCACAACGTCCGGTTCGAGGGGCAGGTTCCGCGCGAGGAGCATTCCGGACGTCCTCGCCGCCTCCGATGCCGCGCTGGTGCTCCTCCGGCCGGACCCACTCTTCGAGACGGTGCTCCCGTCCAAGATGTTCGAGGCGATGGCGGCGGCGTGCCCCGTCATCCTCGGCGTGCGGGGTGAATCGCGGGCGTTGCTCGACGAAAGCGGCGGCGGGATCGGCATCGAGCCGGGAAGCGGGACAGCTCTCGCCCGCGGCGTTCTCGAGCTCGCTGGCGCGATCCGGAGGCGCAGGCGCAGCAGGGCGCACTCGGCCGCGCCTACGTGACAAGCCGCCTATCTCACGACGCCCTGGCTCGCGAATACGCGGCGGCGCTTCAGGACCTCGTCGAGACTTCGAAGCGGTAAGCAGATCCGCAGCGGTAGCGGCCCGGCCGCGTCGAGCCGGATCACGAGGCACCGCTCCTCGACTCCGAACCTCGGAAAGTAGCGGCCGTCCTCGACGTCGAGCCGCGCGGGGCTCTCCGCGACGACGCGAACGACGAGCCGGTCGCTCACCGCTTCGAGCCGGTCCGTCTGACGCCCGCGGACCGAGAACGCGGGGTGGAGGCGCAAGCGCGAGACCGCGCGATGCTCACCCCGCCCGAATGCGAGATCCTCGACCCGCCAAACGTCCCCACCGAGGTGCTCCATACGCCGCCGATGCATCGGGCTTTCCGGCCAGGTGCCGGTATCCGTCGTGAGACGCTTCGATCGCCGCGAGGCCTTCCCGATCCTCGCGGCGCACATCCACCGGCCGAGCGCGACGACCCACTCGGAACACGCCCCACATCTCGGACTGATCGAGCCCATCGAGCTCCAGCGTGTTGTGGCCTCGCGTGCCACGCGCGTACGCGCGCTCCGCTGTCGGCTGCGTAATCGTAAACGCCGGCGTCGACGACGACGCGCGGCGTCACCGGACGAGAGCTCGTAGGACAGCGTGTCCGCGTGCGCGTGGCCGGGCTGATCGTCGTAGCCGATCTCCCCGGCGTCGAACAGTACGACCGACGCGGCTCTCCGGCGAGGCGGTGGAAGCCCGCCGACGGCGCGCCGCGCGGGTCCGCTGCGGGCCGATCGCCCGCCGTCGAGCTCCGCGGCGCGATCGAGGATCCACGGCGTCGGAGGTGCCTGGCCGAATGCGGAGTCGTTGAAGAGCGGGATCTCACCGTCCGGGGTGAGTGACCGAGGCGAGCGCCGCGGCGGTGTGCCGCCTCGCGTCGATGACACGGCGACCGAAGCGGCATGCGGTCCTCGCCGGTCGCGCGGAGCAGGCGCTCGAAGCGGATGAGATCGTCGACGAGGACGGCGTGATATCCGGGCGACCGCTCGACGTGAAAGCCGTCGGCCAGAATCTGCGCCGCAAGCTCCCGGGCCACGAGCGCGTCGCCACACAATCGCCAGCGCGTCCGGAGACCGGCCGCGAAGGCAGCGTCCGGCCCAGGCCAGGGCGAGGCGTTCTTGAAGAGGTGGTTCGCGCCCAGATCGGTCTCGAGATTCGCCTCCAGCCACCAGCACTGCAAGAGCGAGGGCATCCGCCCGGGCCGCCAGCGCACCGTCGCCCACGACCGACAGACGTCTCGAGGCATTGACGATCCGGAGCGACGCCGGATACGACTCCCACCCGGGCGTGACGCGAACGGGTTCGCCGCCGATCCAGCGATCCAGGAGCTTCAGGCGGGCGTCGGGTGACCGGTCCTCCTGAGCGCGTCTAGCGCGTGAAGGTGGTAAGTCCAAAGCCGGGTCGGGGCGACGGTCCAATCGAGGTTCGCGCCAAGGTCGCGTGTGATCCCCACGAAGCAAAAGCACCCCGGCGGTGTCCACGTCCTGTCGGGTCTGAGAGGTGGCGCGAGGGCCTCCGGGCGCCGCGGGCTCGACGCGGCCGGGACCGGCACCTAGGGCGTGAGCGACGCGACGCGATGCACCGCGCAGCGGGCGGGCCAGGCGATGGAGCACGCGTCCCGGTGGCAACCCGCGGAGGGTCCGCAGAACGATGCCCGGACCCAGCCGAGGGGGCCCCGGATCAGACACCGGCGCCGGCGCCGGTGCCGACGCCTGCCGCGGGGGTTTTCCCTTTCCGCGTCGAGCTCCCTTCGCGCCTTCGGCGTAGTAGTAACCCGCGTAGGCGTATTCCTTCCCGTACGCGCGATCGAGGTCCACGTTGTTGAGAATCGACCCCGCCACGTTGGCGCCCACCCTGCGGAGCTGCTGCAGCGTGCGCGCGACCACGTCGCGGTCCGTGTGGTTGTGCCGGATGACGAGCAGACGTCACGTCGGCGAGCTCGGCGAGGAGCGTCGCGTCGGCCAGCGACACCGCCGGAGGCGAATCGAGAGCACCCAATCGTAGGCGCTTCACGGGCCTCGGCGAGGAACCGCTTGAACCGCTCGCTCCCCAAGAGCTCCGGCGGATTCGGCGGGATCGGCCCGCACGTGACGACGTGGAGATTCTCACTGCCCGTGGACTTCAGAGTACGCCCGCCAGTTCATGGAACGGCTGCGGGGCCGCGAGGAAATCCGTGAGCCCGTTGTCGCGCGTGCAGCCCGAGGTGGATGTGCTGGGTCGGGACGGCGCAGATCGCAGTCGACGAGCAACACCCTGTCGCCGGCGCGAGCCGAGGGCGCGTCCGAGCTGCGCCGTCGTCGAGGACTTCCCTTCCTGCGGCGCGGTGCTCGTCAAGAGCACGATCTTGCGCTCGCGATTCTTGCTGAGGAAGATCAGCGCGGTCCTCAAGGTCTGGTAGGCCTCCTTGAGCACCGCGGAGCTCGACCTGAGCCCGGTCGAAGCTGCGGAACGATCGCCAAGGTGTTGAGCTGCAGGAGTCGCTCGATGTCCTCCGGACGGTGGAACGTGTTGTCCAGGTAGTCGAGGAAGAACGCCGTCGCGCGATGCCCAGGAACGACCCGATCAGTACTCCCAAGACGAGGTTCAGCTTCTTGTTCGGCGCCACGGGGTAGATCGGCGGGATCGCGTGATCGAGCACCGCGATGTTGTTGGCGACGAGCTCCGAGTTGACGCTGACCTCGTTGAGCGTCTTCGCGATCACGTCGTACATCGCCTTGGTCGTCGCGGCGTCGGTTCTCGCGACGTCGTACTTCGACGTCGCGACGCCGGCCTGGAACGCCTGCTGTTCGGTCTGCCGGATGTCGGCGCGGAGGTTGCGCTCGTTGCTCACGGCGAGCTCGTATTCGTTCCGGATCCCGCCGAGATGAACGGCGACCTGGTCGCGGATGCGCTGCTTGATCTTCTCGAGCCTCGACTCCGCCTCCTGGTACGCCGGCGCGCCCGGGCGGTAGGTCACCTTGACCGCTTCGAAGTCCCGCTCGAGGCTGGCCTTGTCGGCCCCGAGCTTCTGGAGCGACATCGTCCTTGGCGAGCTCCGGGATCGACATCGGGTCGCCCTGTCCGTCCTGGATCTGCTGGATCTTCTCCAGAAGCGTCCGTCAGGCGGCCGACCTCCAACTCGAGTCGCGTTCAGCCCCTCGTTGAGCTTCGAGAGGCGCTGACGCATGATCTCTTGCTGCGTCTCCGGGCTGTAGCTCTCGGTCTGTTTCAGGACGTTCGAATCGCTTGTCCTCGGCTTCGGTCAGCCGCTCTCTTCGAGCGGATCCATCATGCGAGGTGATCGCATCGTAGCGCTTGGGTCGGCGTTGTCTCTTCGCCCGCTGGAGATTGCGCGCCACGAAAGGTCGGCGAAGGTGTTGACGCAGCGGGCGGCATCGTCGGGGTCTGCCGCTGCGCATGCTGATCTCGATGAGGCCGGTCTCGCGCCGCGGAACGGCGCGGATCATCGCGCGGAGCACGCCGACCGGATCCTTTCGCGTTGGCGAAACGCGGGTCGTTCTTGAGGCCGAGCGCCTCGAACGCTCGCTGCCGCGACCGCTCGGCCCGGATGATCTCGACCTGCGTGTTCTGGTATTTTTCCTCGGCGAACCAGCCGTAGCCTCCCCGCGCCGATGCCGCTGACGTCCTGGCCTGGGCCGAGGCGGCGCGCCTGAGGCTGCGACCTCGACCGTCGCGATCGCTTCGTAGACCGGCGGAGACGAGGAAGCTGTAAAGCCCGACGACGCCCACGACACGACAGGAAAACGGTCGCCACCGCCCAGCGTCTCTGCCAAACGGACGCGCCAGCGATCGCGGAGGTGAATCTCCGCGTGCGACCGCCGGTGTTCGACGTCGCTCCCGGTCATCGCTGCCGTTCCCCCGAGCTCACAGGAATCGTCGCTTGACGTAGATCACGTCGCCGCCCTTGAGAGGCGGGTCCGGAATGCGCATCGCGCGGATGTCTTTCAGGTTGTACAGTCGCTTCTTGCCCGGTCGAGCCCTCGGACATGATCTGAACTCCCTTGTCGCTCGCCCACTCGGTGAGGCCTCCGACGATCGCGATCGCCTTCATCAGCGTCATCCCTCGCTCCGAGGGGCACCTTGCTCGGCAAGGCGCACCTCGCCCTGAACGTAAACGTACGGGCGCGCGGGAACGCTGACAATGTCGCCGCGTCTTCAGAGGCGGGTTGACCTCGGCGCGCTCGAACGCCCGCCGGTCGACCGCGATCCTGGATCTTGCCGTCCCCTTCGGGCGTGTCTCGAGAGATGACGATCTCGTCGCCGGCGCCCACCGCCAGCCCGTCGGCGTCCGCGAGGGCGTCTTTCAGCGTGGCCGCCCCCGTAGGCGCGACGCGTCCCGGCTTGCCGACCTCTCCCGTCACCATCACCCATCGGCTCTTGTATTCGATGATCTGGAGGTCGACCTTGGGATCGACGAGGTAGTCCCTCGCGAGCAGCTCGGTCACGCTCTCGGTCGCCTCGCGCACGGTCAGCCCGCCAAGCGTGACGTCGCCGACCAGGGGAGCGATGCTCCTCCGTCGGGGCCGATCACGACCTGTTGCGTGAGCTTGGGATCGCCGTTGACGGAGATCTGGATCCTGTCGTCGGCGCCGAGCCGGTAGTCGTCGTCGCGCGCCGACGCAGTCGATCTCGTTTCCGAAGATCGGCGTGCGCAGCTTGACGACCACGGCGGTCGTCGAGATTTCGATCCCTGTCCACGACGCCGGAGGCCATCTTGAGGTCGAGACGCACGTGCGTCGCATCGAGCGTCACCGACTTCGCCCGTGCGGAGCAAGCCGTTGCTCTCGCGCTCGAAGTCGAGTGGAAACGTCGCACCGCTCGGTAGCTCGAGCGAGACCTTGCCGTCGCCGAACGCGAAGGAGACGTCGTGGTCCCCGCCGGGCGGGAGGCGCGACGACGATCTTCCCGGTCCGGGTCCCGGTGTCGGGGTCTCACCCGGGCGCGGCAGGAACGGGCCACCCGGAGAGGGTCGCGAGGCGTTGCGCACGCCACACCGAACGTTCTAAATCCAGCCAAGGACAAACTCCTCCGAAGACGGCGGTGATGTCGTAGTCGGCGCCCGGGATGTTCGAGTACCTCCGGTCTCTTCAAGACCGATAGGCGGAATACAACACGATCCCGAACGGCCAGATTAGCATAGCGCTTCGAGCCAGAAGGTCGTGGTCCTCACGGAGGATTCCCGCTTGGCGGTTCGCCGTAGGAGTTGCGCGAAAAGCTGAGATCGCCACCGACGCTCGATACCCGATTGGAACGGACGCTCGACCCGGCCTCCGACCGTCTCGACGACGTAGAAGTTGTTGTTGCCGAAGAACGAGCGATACGGTTGGCGCTGGGCGGTGACCGTGAAGATCGTCCCCCGCCCACGATGGCGCTCAGCGCGACGTCTGCCGACGAGCCCCGAGAAGTCCTTCGCGGCGTTTCCCTCGAACGCGAGCCACTCCCACCCCAGGCGAACGCGGTAGGGCTGTTTGGGTCCAAGGCGGCCTTCGACCTGCGCGTAGGCCACGTCTCCGCTTTCGGTGCGATACGGCAGTGCTCGGACTGGGGTCTCGAACCGATGCCGAAGTGATCGTAGCGCGTGCCGAGATACCCGAACGCGAGGCGGGTGTCTCGGCGAGAGGGGCTGCACGTACGCGCGCCTCGCCGTCGAAGCCGCTGTAGTCGAAGAAGAACACCTCGATCGACCGGTCGAACTGTAGCGCGTTGCGCGCGAGGGCGAAGCGATAGCCGCGGGCACCCGCGACCTCGCGCGACAGCGGAGATGCCCTCGGTGTGGAGCTGGTAGGCGATGCCCCGAAGGACACCTCGCCGCCGGGGTCGAACGCGGTCGTCTCGGAAACGCCCGTTGATGTGGCGCGCGGCCAGAGCGCAGGGTGTCGAGCGAGCCGAATCTCAGGGTGAGATCCGCCATCGCGTCGTTCGATGTCTTGCCCGCGAGCTGGGGCGTCTCCTTGTAATCGACCCAAGCTCAGCGTATCCCCGAACCGCAGCGCGCTGTTCGAGAACGGAACCGTGAGCAGCAGCGCCGGCCTCAACGTGAGCACCTGGTCCGGGACCGGGGACGGGCCGAGCCTCGTCTGACCTCATGAACACGTTGCTGTCATAACCGTATTCCGTGGTCAGCGAGGGCGCGAGTACGACCGGACCCGACCTTGAACCCGACGAGTTCTGGCGCATTGCTGACCGATTGCGCGGTGGCGCCGCCAGAAAGGATCCGTGGCCGCGATCCAGGCCGCCGCGCGCCATGCCACCGGCGCGCGTCAGGACGTCGTCCGGTCATCAGCGCTGTCCCAGAACTCCACCGGGGGTTACGGGCCTCCGCGGCAGTGCGGGGGTCGGCCACGGCGCTCTGACGGTGGCGAGCGAGCCGGGCACGCACGGTCACGAGCGCCAAGAACGCGACGGTCAGCACGGTCAGCGAACCCGCAAGCAAGATGGCCACGGTCACGCTGTTCATCACAACCAGAACGAGCGCGGCGACCGCGAGCGCGATGGCGCAGCCGTAGAGCGACAACACCGCGCTGCGGTGGCTCATCCCGGCTTCGAGCAGGCGGTGGTGGAGGTGGCCGCGATCGGGGAGGAAAACGCGGTGGGCGTTGCGCGCCATGTAGCGAAATCCCCGCGCCCGGCGGAATCGGTCCGAATGGAGTTCAACCGGCGCGCGATGGCCATGCCGGTGTCGAGGATCGGATATCCCATGATCAAGAGCGGCGCGAACACGGCGACCGCTGCGACGTTTTTCTGACTCCCGTGGATCGAGATCACCGCGATGGAAAACCCGAGGAACATGCTCCCGAATCGCCGAGAAATATCTGCGCGGGGTTGAAATTGTACCGGAGAAACCCAACCAGCGACCCTGACCAGGGCCACGCTGATCGCCGAGACGGCGACACGCCCGCCGTGGAGCGCGATGATGGCGACGACGGTGGTCGTGATCAACGCGGTGCCGGCCGCAAGTCCGTCGAGACCGTCGATCAGATTGAACGCATTCGTGATTCCGACGATCCAAGCGACCGTCAGGATCAGCGACCACCACCCGAGATCGACACTGGTCGGAGACGAACGGGACGCCGAGGACTTCGATGCGAAATCCGGCAAACCAGACGGCCGTCGCCGCAGCGATTTGAAATGCGAAACTTCCATTGGTACGAGACGGGACGGATGTCGTCAACGAGGCCGACGATCAGGACGGCGGCAGCGGCGATCGCGAGAATGGTCCAGTAGCCGGCGCGATCGAGCTGGGTGTTTGCAGCGTAGCCGGTCGCGAACGCAGCGAACATCAGGCCCGCGACGAATCCGAGGAACACGGCGATGCCGCCCACACGAGGAATCGGGGATGCGTGGATCTTTCGCGGTCCCGGATGATCGACGGCGCCCACACGACGAGCGATCCGCACGATCGACGGCGTGACAAGCCACGTCGTCACACAGGCGATGGCGGCGGTCATTGCGCCGATCAGCCACATCCGACAAACTCCTCCGGCCCGCGTTCCGAACGACGGGTTATATACCGCCATCCTTGAAGTTTGCCATGCGGATGATCGGGTCTTCTGGACGGAGCGACTCAGACGACCGACGGTTCCTCGATCCATCCCAGGCGCCGGGCGAGGGCCAAGAAAAAGACGATAATGATGAGTAGCTTGACGAAACCGCCGACGGCAATCGCGACGTTGCCTTCGAAAGCGAGCGCGGTCGGCAACAGCGTGAAATAGATGGACTTACGAATCGGATCGAACCCCCGCCGGCCCCGTACCGCTGGTAGTACCAGCGGTACCCCATCCCCAGGAGCCACATGCCGACGACGACCCCCGGCACCGCGAAGTTCCAATAGAAGTCCCCCACCATGGAGATCGCGATATACGTCTGGCGGTCCATCCCGCCCTTGAGCCTGAAGGTTTCCGCGAACTCCATTCCGGTGGCGATATTCGGCTTTTCGGGCCAGAGGAAGCGAGGATATCAGGATCGAGATCGGCGTCAGGACGAGCGTCTCGCCGTAGCGGTAGTCGACCCATCGCCCGGTGTCCACGACACGATCGCTGCGACGGACGTCACGATCGTGATCCGCTTGAGGAACGCGAAAACCGACGCGTCCAGGTATTTGTCGGAGTCCCAGGTGCGCGCCATCTCGATCGTCCGATCGACGCGCCGGGTCATCTCGAGGTTGCTGTCAAACCGGCGAAACGTGTTGTAGAACGGGAAGATGATGAACACGAAGATCAGCGCGACGACCAGGACGCTCTTGACGGGGAACTTGCGCTTGACCTCGTAGTACGCCAGCGCCGGCACGCCGAGCAGCGTCACGGCGATGCCCTTCCCCCGAAGGTAAAGAAGAGGACCAGCGCCGCTATCGCGCTCAGCGTCGAGAGCAACGGAATGGCGATCGCTCGGCGCAGACGCTTCGCCCAAAACATGTACCACGCCAGAAACCACCCGAAGTAGAACAGGGTGCCAAACTGCTGGATGAACGAAATGCGACACCGAGATCCCCTGGTCGTTCAACATCCCTTGGGACTGGAGCTTCTGCACGCTGATCCCCACCGCTCCGGCGGCGGCAGGGAGGAGGTAGACGAGGACACTCTTCGGGGCGAAGCGTCCAATGGGGGACGGTGCGGTTCTCCGGAAGAACCACCCGTATCCGACGAGGAAGCACAGAAAACCGAGCGTGACGAGTGCCAGCGCCGGCAACAGAAACGGCGCGAGCGAAGGCTGATCCAAAACCTCGGGAACAACGACCAAATACATCGTCCCCCCGCAGAAGTAGATGAAGCTGAGCACGCTGAACGGGATGATCACCTCGAACAGGTCGCCTCCTTGCGGATCCGATCGGAGCCCCATGTACGCGAGGAACGCGCCCAAGTAGATCGCCGAGAGCGCAATAAACCCCATGTGCGGAATGAACGCGATGCAGGCCGTGAGCACGGCCAGAAGGACGAACGTACCCCCGAACACAAGCGAGCGCGCTTCGCTCGAGAGACGGTGCGGCGACCTCAGTGACTCGGGTATTCACGGGAGTTCCAAACCGTCCTGATACCGTCAATGTGGAGCCGGGTCAAGCGCCCTCCCAAGAGCCTCTTCCATTCGCGCTGAGTCGTCGGTCCTTCCGAACTGGCGGACGTACTCGTCCAGCGCGCGCCGGGCTCCTCCGCCTCACCCTTTGCCGAGGAACAGCTCGACCATCGCGCGGCGCGGGAGCCGGGTCATCCGGATGCACGAGGATCGCAAAGCGCAACGACTCCTCCGCCTGATCCCAAGACCCGGCTCTCTGTGCGACGCGCGCGAATTCGAGAAGGACCCACAGGGCGCGCGGCTCGAGGCGTCGTGCCTCCCGAAGCTGCTCGAGTGCCTCCGGCCACCGTTCCTGTTTCGCCGCAATGCGCGCGCGTGTCTCGGCCACGCCAGGCCCGAATACCGGCTCCCGGAGCGGCGCGAGCGAACAGGGTCTCCGCCTCGTCGAGCCGCCCGAGATCGGTGAGCAAGAGGCCGAGGTGGAAGCGTCCTCGGCGCGGGCTAGCCGGGTGCCGGGCGTGTTTGAGCGCTTGCGCGGAGGTCCTGTTCCGCCTCTTCGAGGTGGCCCAGGCGGCGGCCGAGCTGCCCCAAGGACAGAAGGTGGCGCTCGCGAGATTGGCTCGGCGCGTCGGCCGGGCCGAGCTTTCGCGAGGTGCGCCAGAACGTCTCCACGAGATCGCGTGGAAGGGACTCGAAGCTGAAGTCCTGATGAGCGAAGAAGTCGGGGAGGACGCGCGCCGCATCGGCCATCGCGCGCAACGCGTCATCGTGAAGTGCGCGTTTCGCTCGAGGAGCAGAACCAACTGGTCGCGCAGCTCGTAGCTGCTCGGCTCGCGATCGATCGCGGCTCGCGTCAGCCCGATGGCGATCCTCCCGTCGTCTCCGAGCAGCGCCCACGGACCGCGCTCGAGCGCCGCCAGATCGGTCATCCGACCGGACCGAGCGGTGCTCTCGCGGCAGGCGTAGACGTTGGCGAGCGCGGCAGTCGGCCACACGGAACCCGGAGAGACGACTCGCTCCTCGAGGAAGCCGCGCGGCCGCCGTGCGAAGCGCGTCGGCTCCCCGGACCCGCTCCTTTCGGATGCCGGCAGCCGGTGCCACGTCGCGAGTCGTGCACGTCCGGCGCGCCACAACGCCTCGGCGCGTTCGGCCCCGACCGCCGCGCGGTCGAGCACCGGCCCGGCCTCGGCGTGACGCCCGCCGGCAACGAGCGCCCAGCTTCGCCGATAGGCCGCACGCCGCCGCCACGCCGGTCGCGGCGCGTGCCGCGAAGAGTGACGCGATGAGCGCGCCGGCGATCACCGCGACGGGCGACGCCCACCTCACCGTCCGCGCCCCCAGGCCTCGATCGCGTCGACGATGCGCGCGGCCGCGCGACCGTCCCACAGCGGGGGCGGCGGCAATGCCGCGATATCGGCGGCGAGAATCGTTTCGATCGTCCTCCGGATCCCGTCCGGGCGTCGTGCCGGCCAGCCGATTGGTGCCGTGCGTGACCGTGACCGGGCGCTCGGTGTTTTCGCGAATCGTCACGCACGGCACGCCCAGGATCGTCGTCTCTTCCTGGATGCCCCCGCTGTCCGTGAGGACGAGGCGCGCGTCGCTCATCAGCCGCACGAAATCCAGATAGCCGAGCGGATCGATGGGACGGATCCCGTGCCCCGACGCCAGAAGCGGCGCGCGTGGCCGGCGAGCACCGCGCGCGTTCGCGGATGGACGGGAAAGACGATGGGCATCGTGCGCGCGAGCTCGGCCAGGGGCGTGAGAATGCCGCGCAGGATCGCGGGGTGTCGACGTTGGCCGGACGATGAAGCGTCAGCACGGCGTAGCCGCCGGCCTGCAGGCCCAGCCGTTCCACCGCGTCGCTCCGTGCCGCCGCGTCGCGGTGCGCCAGCAGGGTGTCGATCATGACGTTGCCGACGAGATGGACGCGCGCCGGGTCGATCCCCTCGCGGCGAAGATTGACGACCCCGCTCGACTCGGTGACGAACAGGAGCTCGGCGATCGCATCGGTCACGATGCGGTTGATCTCCTCGGGCATCGTGCGATCGAAGCTGCGCAGTCCGGCCTCGACGTGCGCGACGGGGATGCCGAGCTTCACCGCCGCCAGGCTGCAGGCCAGGGTCGAGTTGACGTCGCCGACGACCAGCACGAGATCGGGCCGCCGCTCGAGCGAGGACGGGCTCGAAGCGCTGCAGCACGGCGGCGGTCTGTTGGGCATGCGAGCCGCTCCCCACCTCGAGGTTGATGTCGGGTCGCGGGATGCCGGAGCTCATCGAAGAAGAGCTGCGACATCGCATCGTCGTAGTGCTGGCCCGGTGTGGACGAGCGTCGAGCGCAAGCCCGGTCGCGCGGTGCAAGCGGCAAGGATCGGCGCGATCTTCATGAAGTTGGGGCGGGCGCCCGCGACGTGAACGATATGGAGCTCGCTCATGCGACCTCGGCGGACGCGGCGAGCGGGGACAGCGCCGATCGCCGCGATCACGACGAACAGGAGCGCGTTGGCCGGGACCTGCAAGATTGAAATCGACGGCCTCGTGCGCGGCGAGCGCGAGGAGCCCCAGGGCTGAGCCCCAACGACGGTAGCCCGCGCCGCGCCTACGAACTCCAGGCGCACGGCCCGTGCGACGCGCGACACATACGCCACGGCGAGCCAGCCGATCAGCGCTGCCGCGACGACGCCGCCCGCGAGGAAGACCTCGAGATAGTCGTTGTGGAGCTGCAGCCACGATCCGCTGTCGCCGCGAGGGAGATAGGCTGGGATGAGATCGCTGAAGGCGCCGAACCCACTTCCGGTCAAAACGTAGTCCCCCGCCATCCGGAGTGCCGCCGTCCAGACCTGGCCGCGCGCGCCGGTGGAAATCCCCCCTGCTGGCTGGATTCGAAATCGGCGAGCCTTCCTGCCAGGGGTCCGTACGCGGCAATACCCGCGAGCAGCGAGGGCCACAACGAACTGCCGGCGAGGCAGATACCATCGTCCCCGCGCCGTGACGGGATCGTCGATCGCGATCAAGATCGTCGACGCGACGGCGCGATCGCCAGCGGCTCCCATCTTGCTCGCCGCGAGAAGCGGCGGCGGCCGCGCCGACCGCGCGCGGCCGCGAGCGCGACAACGCCTCCGCCCGGCTTGCGATCCGCCGTGCGTCGCGTGCGCGGCAGCGCCACGAGGCCGTAACCGAGCAGCCACGGCACGGCAAGCTCCATCGCTCCGGCGAAGTGACTCCGGGTTCACGTACGGACCGAACGGCCGGGTGCCCTCCGGAGCGGCGCGCAGCCAGAGGAGCCGGTCGGGTGCGGTGAGGTGGCTCAGGATTCCCACGACGCGCGAGCACGCCGAACGAGACGAACAGCGTTGCGCGGTAGACGCCGGCGCGGCGGCCGTTCGCGCGTACGGCTCGACACGAGCAGGAACGCCAAGCAGCAGCGCTGCGAACCAAAAGGCGAGCTCGAGCGTCGCTTCGGGTGAAGCGACAGGGTGAACCGCTTGGGTGGCGCCGGCGCCTCGCGCCGATGTCGAGCGCGCTAGACGCCGCCGGCGGTCGCCGCCGCGGCCTCGGGAACCCGTGCAGCGCGCGTCGTCCTCGATCCGCCGCAGCCAACTCGCGGCGCTCCCTGCCCTTCGAGGCCGAACGCGCTCGTCTGAATCGACGCCGCCTTGGGACTCAGCGCCGCAACCCACGCTCGAGGCAACGGAACGGTCTGCGCGAACGCGAACGCGCCGAGGAGGAACGCCGGCAGCAGCCACAACGAACGACGGCCGAGCCCGAGCCCGGCGAAGCCATGGCGGACCAGCGCCCACCCGGCCGCAAGGGCGACGACCGCCGCGGCCGTGCGGTAGCGCGTCGAGCTCGACGCCCCCCAAAACCACGGGAGCACCGACGACCGCGGCGAGCAGCAGCACGTCTTCCGCTCCCAACGCGTCCGGCGGTCGCTCGCTTCCGCGTGTCGTCTCATCCGTGACCCGATCCCTGTCAGAGGAGGTCCGCGCGTCCGGCAGCGCGAACGGCCTCGACGAGCGACTTCATCTTTTCGGACGATGCGCGCGGACGACGAGGAGCGCATCGGGCGTGTCGACGACCGACGACCCCGGAACGTCCAGAATGGCGACGAGTCGCTTCCCGCCGAAAACGACGGCTCCCTCGCTGCCCAGAATGACGCGTCCGCCGCGTCCCGCGCGCTCCTGATGACGCGTGGCGCGCGCCGCGTCCCACGAGCCGACGTCGTCCCAGCCGGCATCGAGCGGGACGACATCCACCTCGCGACGCCTTCTCCATGACCGCGTAGTCGAGTGGAGATCTTCGGCGCGCCGAGCCACGCACCGCGCGAACCGGCAGCCACGGCATCCGTCGCGCGTCGAATTCGTGGAGCGACGCGCTCGAGCTCTTCGCGGAACCGCTCGACCCGCCACACGAACATTCCTCCGTTCCAGAGATAGCGTCCCGAGCGGAAGAAACGGCGAGCCCGCCGCGCATCCGGCTTCTCGACGAATTCCACGACGGGACTCGCGATGCCTTGTGCGCGGCGGCGCGCCGACCCTGAGATAGCCGAACCCCGTAGCGGCCGAGATCGGGCGTGATGCCGAGGCAGACGAGCGCGCCACTCTGGCGCCGCGCGACAGGCGCCGCGACCGCGCGCTCTGAAGGCGCCGGCATCGTCGATCACCTGGTCGGTGGGGAGGATCATCGTGGTCGCCTGCGAGCGTCGCGTCGCGCGATGACGGCGACGGCCAGCGCGATCGCGGGCGCGGTGTCTCGCGGCGACGGCTCGACGATCAGACGGTCGCGGCGCAACGCGGGAGCTCGCGCCGGACGGCCGCGGCGAGCGCCCGCGGCGCGACGACCCAGAGATCGCGGTGGGGACGAGCTTGCGCGCGCGATCCCACGTGGCGCGGAGCAGCGAGCGGTTCCGACGCGAGCGTGCAGGAACTGCTTCGGCCGCTTCAGCCGGCTCAGCGGCCAGAAGCGCGTCCCGCTTCCGCCGGCCAGGAGCACGACGTGAAGCCGGTCGTTTCAGGATCACAGCGTGTCCCAGGTTCGCCGGAGGCCGTCGCGCACCGAGAATCTCGGGCCGGTAGCCGAGGAGCGTCTGCGCCTTCTCGATGCCGCCAGCGGAGTGCTTGATGTCCCCGGCGCGAGGCGGGGCGTATGCGGACTCGACCCGGCGTCCGGCGAACTCTCCGAGGATCCGCACGAGATCGTTCAAGCTGATCCTCTCGCCGCACGCGATGTTGAACGCACCGCCGTACGCGTCGGGCCCCGCCTCACAGGCACGAAGATTCGCCTGCACGACGTTCGCGATGTAGCTGAAATCGCGGGTCTGCTCGCCGTCGCCGTAGATCGTAGGCTGGCCTCGCGCTTGATCGCGGTGATGAACAGCGGGATGACGGCGGAGTACTCGCTCGTCGGATCCTGCCGCGGGCCGAACACGTTGAAGTAGCGCAGCGCGATCGCCGGGAGTCCGTAAAGACGGTGGAAGATGCCGCAGTACGTCTCTCCCGCCAGCTTCTGCAGTCCGTAGGGCGAGATCGGCGCCGGGGCCATCGTCTCGACCTTGGGGAGCGTCTCGCTCTCGCCGTAGAGCGACGACGACGACGCCATGACGAATCTCCTGACCTTCGCATCGCGCGAGGCCACGAGCAAGTTCAACGTGCCGGAGACGTTGACTCCGTTCGAGGCGATCGGATCCTCGACCGACCGCTGCACCGACGGGATCGCGGCCTGGTGCAAGACGTAGTCCGCGCCCACAACCGCCTGACGGCAGGTGGCGAGATCGCGGATGTCCCCCTCGAGGAGCTCGAACGATCCGCCTCCCGCCTTCGCCCAGGCCGGTGCGGCGCGCGAGGTTCTCGCGGCGCCCCGTCTCGAAGTTGTCGATGACGCGCACGGCGTCCCCTTTGGCCAGGATCGCCTCGACCAGGTTCGAGCCGATGAAGCCTCCGCCGCCGGTCACCACGAACAGCGCCATCACGACCTCCCGACGCAGGTGTAGTCGAAGCCCTTGGCCCGCATGGCCTCCGGCTCGTAGATGTTGCGGAGATCGACGATCGTCGGCTTCTTCATGGCCATCCGTAGGCGTTCCAGGTCCAGCGCCCGGAACTGGTTCCACTCCGTCGCCACGACCAGCGCATCGTGTCCGCGACGCGGCCTGGTATTCGTCGTCGCAGTAGCGCACGCCGTCGCGCGGCGATTGGGCGGCGATCGGCATGCCGATCGGGTCGTAGGCCTGGACCTTGGCGCCCTCGGCGAGCATTCCGTCGAGGATCGCCATCGCCGGAGACTCCCTCAGGTCGTCGGTGTTGGGCTTGAACGTGCAGGCCGAGCAGGCCGACCGTCTTGCCTTCGAGCGTGCCGCCCAGCGCCTTTCTCACCTTCGCCGAGCGACGTCGCGATCGCGGCCCGCGTTGACGTCGATGACGCGCCGCGACGATCTTGAGCGGGACGTCGTTGTCCCGGGCGAGCTCGAGGATGGCGCGCGTGTCCTTCGGGAAGCACGATCCGCCGTAGCCGGGACCGGGGTGGAGGAACTTGCGCCCGATGCGCTGGTCGAGCCCCATCCCGCGGGCGACGTCGTGCACGTCGGCCCCGACCTTCTCGCACAGGTCCGCCATCTCGTTGATGAAGGAGATCTTGGTCGCCAGGAAGGCGTTGGCCGCGTACTTGATGACCTCCGCCGTGACGACGTTGGTCACGACGACCGGCGTCTCGATGAGGTAAAGCGGCCGGTACAGGTCCTTCATGATCGCCGCGGCCATCTCGTCCTCGCAGCCGATCACGACGCGGTTCGGGCCGCATGAAGTCCTCGATCGCCGAGCCCTCGCGGAGGAACTCCGGGTTCGACGCGACGCTGAAGGCGTGCGTCTCCTTGCGGTGCTTCTCGATGATCTCGCGAACCGTCGTCCCGGTTCCCGCCGGGACCGTGCTCTTCGTCACGACGACCTTGTAGGCGTTCAGAGTTCTCTGCGACCGCGCGCGCGACCTCGCGCACGAACGACAGATCCGCCCGGCCGTCGTTCCCCTGGGGCGTGCCCGACCGCGATGAAGACGACGAGCGCGCGCTCGACCGCGCGGTCTTGAGGTCCGTCGTGAACGTCAGGCGCCCGGCTTTCACGTTCCGCTCGACGAGCGCGTCGAGCCCCGGCTCGTAGATGGGCATCTCGTTGCGCTCGAGCATCGCGATCTTCGCGGCGTCGTTGTCGACGCAGACGACGTGATTCCCGAACTCGGAGAAGCACGCGCCCCGTGACCAGGCCGACGTACCCCGTTCCCACCACCGCGATGTTCATGTCGAACTCCCAGAAGCGCGCGCGCAGGCGCTCGGCTTCGGAACCAGGCGAGAAACGAGATCCATGCCCGCTCTCGAAGCTCGTGCCCGGCGCCCACCCGAGCTCCCGCTTCGCGCGCGAGACGTCGGCCCAGGTCCGATCGACGTCGCCGGGCTGCGGCGGGAGCCGCCGGATCTCGGGCGTGACGCCCCAGCCCGGCGCGCCAAGCGCGTCGATGAGGTCGCGCAGGACGACGGGCTGCGCGCCGCCCAGGTTCCAGATCGTGGAATCCGTCGACGCGGTCGAGCGCCCGACACGACGCCGTCGACGATGTCGTCGACGTAGGTGTAGTCCCGCCGCGTCGTGCCGTCGCCGAACACCGGGATTCCGGCCGATCGGCCGATCAGCTCGGCGAACTTCGCGGATCGCGAGGTCCGGACGCTGGCGCGGGCCGAAGACCGTGAAGAAGCGCAGGCACGGCGACCGTCATCCCGAAGAGGTGGTGGTAGGTGTGCGCGAGCAGCTCGCCCGCGCGCTTGGTCGCCGCGTACGGGGAGATGGGATGCTCGACGGGATCGTCCTCGGCGAACGGCACCTTGACGTTGTTCCCGTAGACCGACGACGACGAGCCGAAGACGAAGCGTGCGACGCCGCGCGCCGGCACGCCTCGAGCAGACCGCACCGTGCCGTCGACGATTGACCGACGCGTAGAGCGACCGGATCCTCGATCGACGGCCGCACACCCGGCGCGCGCCGCGAGGTGGACCACGGCGTCGATCGGCGCAGCGTCGAAGCGCGGCGTCGACGGCGCGCCGCGTCGCGGATGTCGCCGCTGACGAGCCGCAAGCGCGGGTGCGTCGAGCGCCGCTCGAGGTTGCGCCGCTTGGCCGCCGGCGTCGTAGAAGTCGTCGAAGTTGTCGAGGACGACGACCTCCCGGCCCGTCCGCGAGCAGACGGTCGGTCGAGATGCGAGCCGATGAACCCCGCGCCGCCCGTGACCAGAATCGCGCCCATGGCGCTCACGAGCTTCAGCGACTCTTGCCGCGGCCGCTCTTCACGTCCGCGCGTGGCGTTGCGCGTGTCGAGCACGCGCCGGGCGCTCTTGACGATCGCCGCGTAGTCGTAGACCGAGTGATCGGTGACGATCACGACGCAGGTCGCGCCGCCTTCAGGTTCTGCGGGGTCAGCGCCGAGCCCTTCTCGATCGCGGCCGTCCTCGCCGCGGATCGGCGTTCGAATACGGGTCGTGGAACGAGACGCGGTCGCGCCCTCGTCCTGGAGCAGCCGGATGACGTCCAGCGCCGGGGACTCGCGCGTGTCGCCCGTATCCTTCTTGTAGGCGACGCCGAGCACGAAGATCTTCGAGCCCTTGCACGCTCCTTCTTCGCGTCGTTCAGCATCGCGGTCGCGCGCCGGACGACGACCTCCGGCATGTGCCCGTTGATCTCCGAGGCCAGCTCGATGAAGCGGGCGAGTAGTTGAGCGTCTGCAGCTTCCACGGCGAGGTAGTGCGGGTCGAGCGGGATGCAGTGGCCGCCGATGCCCGGGCCCGGGATAGAACGCGCATGAAGCCGAACGGCTTGGTCGCCGCCGCGTCGATGACCTCCCAGACGTCGAGCCCCAGCTTCTCGCACATCAGCGCGATCTCGTTGACGAGCGCCGATGTTCACCGCGCGGAAGGTGTTCTCGAGCAGCTTGATCATCTCGGCGGACTGCGTCGAGCGTGACCGGGATGGACGTGCTCGATCGCCTGGCCGTAGAGGAGCGCCGCCGCCTTGCGTGCACCACGGCGTCGTGCCGCCGACGACCTTGGGCGTGTTCTTCGTCTGGTAGAGCTTGGTTCCCGGATCGACCCGCTCGGGCGAGAAGGCGAGGAAGATGTCGCGGCCCACCTGTAAGCCCGTCCGCCTTCGAGCGCCGGGCCGGAGGACCTCCTCGGTCGTTCCCGGGTAGGTCGTGGACTCGAGGATGATCAGCTGCCCTGCCCGGACCTGCGGCGCGATCGCGTCCATCGAGGCGACGATGTACGAGATGTCCGGGTCCTTGGTCTTGCGGAGCGGGGTCGGGACCGCGATGAGGATCGCGTCGAGCTTGCCGCACCCCTTGTAGTCGGCCTGTGCGCGGATGAGGCCGCCTTCGACGAGCGGCTTCAGCGTGTCGCGTCGGCACGTCCTCGATGTGGGAAACGCCGGCGTTGACCGAGCGGACCTTCCGCGCGTCGACGTCGATGCCGACCACGCGGAAACCCGACCTGCGCGAACTCGACGGCGAGTGGAAGCCCGACGTAGCCTAGTCCCACGATGCCGATCCGTGCGGATCTGGTTCTTGATCTTGCGCTCGAGGGCCGACGAAGCGAGGGTTGACGGCCATGCGTGGTCTCCTGAGATCGTCCGGACGCGAGCGAGGAGAATATAGAGAATCTGTCAGGAACGTCGAGGGCTGCCAGGGCCGCGGTCTACGGAGCCGGCTCGGGAGCGGCGATGGCGCCTCGATCCCCTTCTTCTGGTAGTGCCGGAGCATCCAGCTCGCGAACTTGCTGTCGTTCACGCCGGCGATGACGTCTTCCGCGCTGTCGTAGAGGGTGCGATCGTTGATCGAGCATGCCCGAGCGTCCCCTTCCCCTCGTTGATCTTCTTCGTGATCGCCGCCAGGTTCGAGGCCGCGTGCCTGGAGGTCTCGCGGCAATCTCGGTTCGAGTACGCGTCGTCGTTCACGAGCTTGCCGAAGAGTCCCTCCGTCGACTCGAGGCGCGCGGCGACGCGCCTCAGCGACGCCGCGGCCTCTCGAAGTCCGCGATCGCGACCTCGCGCGTCGCCCCCTTCTTCGTCAGCGAGCCGATCGCGCCCTCGCCCTCGGCGATCGACTCCATGAACGATCGACAGATCCTTGACCGCGGCGCCGAGATCGTCCAGGCGGGCGGCCAGAGTCGTCGTCGGTGAGAAGCCGCCCACGACGCCCGTGTCCGTCCCTGATGCGCTGCGTGATCTCGCTGGATGTTGTCGAACGTCGCCTCGATCTTGGCCATCCCCTCCTTGCCGAACTCGGGGTTCTGGATGATCTCGCCCAGGAGCCCCTCGCCCTTCTGCAGCGGCTCCAAGATCGCCTTCAGCGAGATCGTGATCGCGTTGAAGTTGTCGGCGATGTCCTCGCTCTGCTCGAACAGCCGGCTCCCTTCGACGCCGGGACCAGCTCCCCTTCGGGAATCGCGGGCTGGTTGGGATCGCCCGGCGTCAGCTGCGACGTACTTCTCGCCGGAGAGATACTGAAGGAACTTCTGCGAGGCCTCGGAGCCCCTGGCGCACGCGCGAGGCGTAGCTGCGCTGCACGCCCAGAGACACTTCGACCCCCTGCGCCCCGGGATCGGTCGGGAGCTTCAGACGCGTCACGGTTCCGACCTGGACGCCACCCATCTTCACGGGCGATCCCTCGATCAGGCCGTCGGTCGCGGGGAAGACGACGCGGTACGACGCCTTTCGCGAGAACAGCCGCGACTCTCCGCCGACGGCCATGATGCCGACGGCGAGGACGATGAGCGCCAGCGCGAGAAACGCGCCGACGGTGGCCTCGCGGCTCGTGGATCTCAGGCATACCCGCCCCCTGGAGGAAATTCCGCAGCAGCGGCTCTTCGGCCGTTCCGCGCTTCGGCCGTCGTGCCGTGGAACAGGATGCGCCCTTCGTGCAGGAACGCGATGCGGTCGCCCACGGTGAACGCCGAGTGAATGTCGTGCGTGACGACGATCGACGTGACGCCGAGCCGCTTCTGCAGGCTCCGAATCAGGCGGTTGATCGTGTTCGCGGTGATCGGGTCGAGGCCCGTCGTCGGCTCGTCGTAGAGGATCGCCGCGGGTGCGAGCGCGATCGCGCGCGCGAGCGCGACCCGCTTGCGCATGCCGCCCGACAGGTCCGACGGCATCAGATCGAGGACGCCGTCGAGCTCGACCAGGCGGAGGACCTCCTCGGCGCGGGCGAGCACCTTGGCCTCGTCCCAGTCGGTGTGCTCGACGAGCGCGAAGGACACGTTTTCCCGCACGGTCATCGAGTCGAACAGGGCCCCCGACTGGAAGAGCATCCCCACCTTCTTGCGCGGTCTCCAGCAGCTCGTCTTCGTCGGAGGTTCGAGATCTCGACGCCCTCGACGAACACCTGCCCCGCGTCGGGACGGAACAGGCCGACCGCGTGGCGCAGCAGCACGGACTTTCCGGAGCCGCTGCCGCCGAGCACCACGACCGTCTCGCCGCGCACGACGTCCAGGTTCACGCCGCGGAGGACCTTCTTCGGGCCGAAGGCCTTTTCGACGTCGACGAAGCGGAGGAAGAGATCGGTCACGGACGCGCCTCAGAAGAGCAGGAAGATCTTGGTCAGGAAGAAGTCCGACACGATGATCGCGATCGAGGCCGTCACGACCGTGTTCGTCGTGGCCCTGCCGACGCCGTCGGCGCCCCCGGTCGCGTTCGAGGCCGTTGTAGCAGGCGATGATCCCGATGAAGAAGGCGAAGAAGACGCTCTTGCCGATGCCGCTGGTGATGTCCTCGACCCTGAGCGCGAGCAGGACGTGGCTGACGTAGTACGCGCGGCTCTGCCCGATCTCGCTGACCGCCATCACCATGCCGCCGAACAGGCCGACGATGTCCGCCACCGACCGTCAGGAGCGGAAGCGCAATGATCAAGGCGCCGACGCGCGGAACGACCAGCTTCTTGACCGGGCTCGCCGCGAGGACGCGAAGCGCGTCGACCTGCTCGGTGACCGTCATCGAGCCGATCTCGGCGGTGATCCCGGCGCCGACCCGGCCTGCGACCATGAGCGCCGTCAGCACCGGCCCCAGCTCGCGCACGATCGACAGCGCGAGGAGGTCCCCGACGAACGACGTCCCGCCGTAGGACGACAGCGAGTAGGCGGTCTGCACCGCGAGCGACCATCCCGGTGAACAGGAGCGTGACGTTGGTGATCGTCAGGGACTGAACGCCCAGGTGTTCGAGCTGATCGACCCACAGCGAGCGCTCGAAGCGGCCGCCGGAGCCCCTGCCGGATGCGCGTCCCGGCCAGGAGAGCCAGCCCTCCCAGCTCCGAGAGCCACGTACCAAGGAGTCCCCTCATCGCTGATCGCGGAAGGATAGGGGCCGGCTCTTGGCGGGTCAAGCGTCAATGGTTTCAATCACTTAACGCGACTGCGCGACGCCACGCCGCGAACGTCGCCACCGCCAGTCCGAGATCGGCAAGCCCGAGACCGAGAAAGCTCGAGGGCGTCCGTCCGCCCACGCCCACGACGAACAGGACGAAGCCGAGCGTCGCGTCCCCCGCGGAAATCGGCGCGATCGGCGCGATACCGCTCCGGCTCGCGTGCCGCCGCCGCGTAGAGCACCCGCCAGCAGCAGGAGGAAAACACCGTTCAGAGTAGAGGTAGACCGGGTCGTCGGGGATCGGGAGGCCGAGCAGCGCCGCCGCGGGGCGCGGTGAACCCCAGGATGGCGACGCCGAAGATCGAGGTCGTAGGCCGCTCCGACGGCGAGCACGATCCCCGACCGTCCGCCATCGCTCGCCGTTCGCCATCGCGATCCCCCTCGCGCCGGATTATAGGGACAGCGCATATACTCCGGCGCTCCATGCTCCGAGGTCTTCTCACGATCCTGACGTCGGTGGTCGTCACGACCGTGCTGGGGATCATCGCCATCGTCGGCGGGGCTCGTCACGGGCCGACCGGACGATCGTGTTTCGCCTGGGGCGCTCTGGGCGCGGGCCCACCTCAAGGTGATGGGGATCGCGCCGGTCTACTCGGGGCTCGAGCACGCCGACAGGCCTGGCCCCGCGGATCTTCCTCGCGAACCATCTCTCGGCGCTCGACATCTGGGTGCTCACCGCGGTGCTACCGGTGACGACGCGCTTCGTCTCGAAGCGAAGCGATCTTCTGGATTCCCGTGCTCGGTCAGGCGATGGCGCTCGCGGGGTTCATCCCCATCGACCGCCAGGATCGCGCGAGCGCGATTCGCAGCCTCGAGCGGCGCGGCCGAGCCGATCCGGCGCGGCGCGTCGGTCATCCTCTTTCCGGAAGGGACGCGCAGCCGCGACGGCCGGCTCGGCGCGATTCAAGCGGGGCGCCTTCCACCTGGCGCTCGACGCCGGTGTTCCGGTGGTCCCGGTGGCCATCTCGGGAACCTTTCAGGTCATCCGGCCGCGCTCGATCATCGTCCGCCCGGACCGGTGCACGTGACGTTCGCACCGCCGATCGACGTCGCCGGCTATGCCGGGCGATCTCGACGGATTGATGGCGAAGGTCCGATCCGAGACGTCGCGGCTCCCCGCGGACCAGGCTTCCTGATCCCGACGGGGACGAGCGCTCTCGCTACGGTTCCCATGGGTCCGACGGCACGGTGCGACCTCTGCGCGAGCTGAGAGGTGGATCGACAACGCACGATCCGGCAGCCAGCTGCCAAGTCGCAAGAGCAACGTCGTTGGGCTTACAGTTCCACGCTGCCCATTTGGCCACGGTGAGCAAACCGTCGGCCCCACGGGCGATGACCTTCGCCCAACTCCGTCGGGACTTGCTCATGTAGACCGGACCCACCGAGCGGGCCCAGCACCCATGGACTCCCGGTCGTTGCGGATCGATGATTCGCGCGGAGATCCGCTCGAGATGTTGCCGGATCGGGCGAACTTCGTCATCCGCCATCCATCGAGGTCCCCCATCACCGTGCCAGAGGTAGCGCTCCTCAATCGCTCGGGAGACGTAGGCTGCCATTCCACGCCCAGACCGAATCGCGTCAGGAGTATTGCCGTCCTTCCTCGTGGTCAAAGTCGAAGTTGCCGAGTGAATAGAACACGGGCCGACCCTCGAAGACTTCCTTCGCTTGGACCGTGTGGGGATGGTGGCCGAGAGATGCCGGCGGCTCCCGCCTCGATCCATCTCCTTGCGAGACGTCGCTGGCGCGGGAAGGTAGTCGGTGAATTCCCCTCCATTCCCCAGTGGGGGTTACGAAGACGGCATCGTAGGCGCCGTGCAGCTTCCGGATCTCAGCCTCCGTGGCTTCTTCAGGAAACAGCAAAGTGCTTCGGTTGTAACCTGGGCACGATGCATCCGACGACGGCGCATCTCGCCCCGTCGGTCGCCAGTTCGGCGAGCGGCTGTCGTCGAAGGCCGTAAGGGACGACGCCCAACTCGGCCCTGCAGGCGCTCAGCCATCTCCCGGAGACGACCCGTGAGCCCGCGTCGGCGCTGTGATTGTTGGCCAGAACTCAGCGGCGCGACGAAACCGGCATCGCGCACGACGCTCAGGATCGAGGGAGGTCTCGGACAACGTTGTACGCCTTGTCCGTCGACCAGCGGATCGGTTCGTGATCGCGCACTCCAGGTTTGCCGACCCCGGCGAGGCCACCCAACAGCCCGCGATAGTCCGGGCCATTCCGGGGCAGCCAGTCGCCGACGAACAACAATCCCACGTCAGAACCTCGAGATAGGAACTACCGATCAGCAGACTCCGGAGAGTCCGTGATCGACGTCTCTAGATACCACAACAACTAGTGAACGAGCTTGCGGTCACCGTCGGCGCGGGCGAAGACGCCACATCTTCGTCATCGGGATGTTCAGCGCCGTGACAGAGGAAGCCACGAGAACCTTGATCACGTTGGCGACTTTTCTCGTCAGTCGATTGGGGCTGCCCAACTCGGCCCGCAGAAGCGTGCGGAAATCGATATCCGCGTGCCCATACGAAACGCGTTCCACGCGGAAACCGACTTCCGTGAGGGCCCGCCGCATCGTGGACTGCGACCAATAGACAACGTGACCCGGGAGAAAGTAGTCCCATGCGGCGCCACGGATGCGGCACATGAGCCCATCGGTTTGTGCCCGTGCAAACCAGAGGAGCCCATCGTCGGCAAGCTACGCGCCGAATCTCTCGAAACGTATCCATCGGGTTGGCAATGTCCGCTCGATCACTTCCATCATGTAGACGACGTCGAGCTGCGGTCCAAGCGCGGCATCCTGCAGATACCCCGATCAAGACATCGAGGCCCCGCGATTCGCGCGCGCTAGCGACCGGCATACTCGGAGAGATCAACCCCCTGACCGCTCCACCCGCTCCACCGCCGCGGTGGAGAACGCCCCGAAGCTCCAACCGATCTCGAGGAGTCGGCCTTTTCGCGGCCGCAGGCTCTCGAGCGCGGCCACGCGCTGATGATGGATGGCGACTTCATGCTCCCAGTTGTCGCGCTCGTCACGGAACGAGATAGTTCGCACTCCCCGCGTAGTAACCCTCGCTGTAATAGCCTTGCCGGTGCCGCGTCATCGGGTATCGGATCGAGGAAACAGAGTCCGCACCCCGCGCAACGGCACACTCGTAGCGGTGGCTGCCAGCGCGGAACGACCCAACGCAGATCGCGCTTCGGGCTGCTACAGAGCGGACAATCCGGCATGACGGTGCAGCCTACAAGGGGCCGCCGCACCGGTCAACGGATGGCCGCCGACGCGCTCACCGCGCGTGCTCAACCCCAACTAGTCCGTACCGCCCGACCATCCAACAACGGACCAGACTTGCCGTTCTTCTCCCGCGGCAGCTCGGTCAGGCGAACCGGTACGATACTCAGCTGAGCCGAAGATGTCGTGCAGGGCGGTGACGAATTGTTCGATGGCCTCGCTCGTACCGGCCGCGTCGTCCGTCGGAACCCGCAGCTCGATCGCTGCAGGTCCGACCTGGGCAATCTGGTACTGCCGGAATCCCGCAACCAAGGGAAGGTGCGCAATCCGCATGTTGATGTTGGCGGCGGTGAAGAACCGTCCGTCGGGCAGGCGAATCCCATCGGCATACCGGCCGACGAGGCCATCGAGGGTAACGAGCCCCTGCCGCACGGGCAGGGAGCTGCAGCCCAACGGGCGACGTCGCCGATCCGATAGCGGATAAGGGGAAAATCGAAGGTGTGCAGGAACTGTGACAGCCGTCGTGCCGCCGACGTCAGGGTATCCGGGATCAGGACGATCTAGCGAGCAGCGTCTCTTCCATGTCGACATGGAGTCCGCCGAAGCCGGGCACTCGTGCGCGATGGCGCCTTCGGAGGCGACGTAGTCCGACCCGGGGGCGAACCCAAACCTGATTCGATGCGACGCCTCAGCCCGTCGGAGAGCGTTTCGAATTCGTGAAGATCGCATGTGGCGGGTGCTCGAGTGGGCGGCGCTGGCGGGGTGATCGGCCAGGAGCCACGATCCCGTCGGGTACCCCATGACCGAGGTCACGCGATGGCGCTCGATCTGTCGCACGGCGCGGTCCAAACCGTCCCCGTCGCATCTCCGAAGCGCTACTGACTCCACGCGGTTCGTCGCGACAAGATGGACCCAGTGCTTCACGTCCTGCTTAAAGCTCATGCGCAGGGAAGGATCCCCCCAACAATCAACTGCGGGGTCCGTCCGCTTCGACGCCATTGCCTACCTTCGAGAACCGTAGCCTGCTGGCGATCTTGTAGCTCTGCGCGAGTCCGCGTGCGGACAAGCAGAAGGGCTGACCGGTGGGAGGCCGGAGGTTTCAGTCGAACACGCGGCTGCTGGGCCACCTCGAAAACGAAACACGGTCGCCCTCGGCCATCGAGCGCGACTTGTCGAGCACCGGCAGCTGCCGGATGTCGTCCACCAGAGCACGGACTCCGGCGGGATCGAAGGCGAGCTTGGCAAACGGGATTCCTCGATAGAAGGGGACGTGGGCCCCTGCATGCGCGAGGAGAGCGCAAGCTGTCAAGTTGCAGAAGCTCGAGACGTTCCCGTGACCAGTGCTGGCTCTCCTGAGCGGCGGCAACACCGATTGCGGGTTGAACCCCCGCCCATCGATCGGCCAGGAGATGAGCAGCCTACGCACGACACGCGTGCTGGGTCGCGACGTCATCAGGATGCCCGAGCCACCGCTTCACGCCAACCGAACGGCGGCTCGGGAGGTGCCAGTTCGGTAGATCGCTCCACGACATGCCGATCCATCCCGATTGTGCCGCGAGATCCAACGCCGCGCGAGGGTCAGATCTTCCAGGCCGGCGGACGGGCCTTAGCGGTAGAGGGGGTGGTCCTTTTCATCCCTTCGACACACAACCTAAGGCGCGAGATGTCGAGACCCATGCACTGCGCGCCGCCGCGAGGTCCGCATGCGAGCGGGTGGAACGCCGCGAGCAGAAGACTCCTTGCGCGCGGTCCGTCCTGGCTCCATCGGACTCACCTCGCCGGCAGGTGATCCCATCGACGACGCCGTCAGGTAGCGGCGCAGGCGCGGGCGAAATCGTGCCGTCCTCTCGTGCGTGAGTAGGACTCTGGTGAGTCAAGGCATGCGCCAGACCGTGTCATTGCCGATCCAAGATCCTCCGGCGTAGAGGGGGTTCTTCCCACCCACTTTGTGAAACCCGCCGAGGGCCCGTCCCCAGAGGCGGCGCAGAGTCGGCCGGCGCGCCAGCAGCGATCACCCGCCGGATAATCGCGAGTCGCGTCACGAGGCTGACGGTGCGCCTCGGGCGCACGAAAGTCTGCGCCTCCCTCGGCCACGAATAATCCCAGGCGAAAATGGGGAGATAGTTCTTGTCGCCACCGTTGATTCCCACGGGGTTCTTCATGGCCACAGTGCCGAGCGGATGGTGTGTCTTGAGTTTCGGGACATTGATGAACAGATCGCACTTCAACGCCGAGCCCGCGACTAGATACTGGTGCCGGCCCTTGGTATGCCGAATGGACCGTCCGTACGATTGTCGTAACCCGAACCGTAGAACAGCGCGGGATTGAGGTTGACGTCGTTGAACATGCTGGTAGCCATCCAGATCGGACAACACATACCCTTCAGGTCGCCGGAAGCGGTATGGGCTCCCCTTGAGGCCCGGCGCATCAAACCACTCAGGTTGAAAATCGATGGCCACCTGTCCGGGCGCGAAGTCCTAGCGTAGTGCTCGCGAAACGCCGACGGCTCCAGCAACTGCTCGAAGCTGCACGACATGTCGCAGTCGTGAGGGGGCGTCCCCGACGGTCACACGCCGGCCGGGCCCACCGCCAGCAGGGCGTAGTCGATCAGCGGTCACGACCGACCAATACGTGACAACGCTCCGCCAGCTGCCGGACGCGCTGCCGTTCCAGTGGCGGACCATGTTCACAACTTGATGGTCACGCGACCGCCGCGCGGCACCCCAGGAACCAAACGGGTTCCACGCCGGCGTGCCGAATCGTTCGGTGTCGAGATTCATCGGCCAGAATCCTGCGGACGGCACCGTACACCGCGTTGGTGCCGCCGACTCCGCGGGCCCACGGGACCCCGGCTAGCTCAAAGGGTAGTCCTCTTCAGGTCGAACGGCGCTTCCGGCGGGTGGGGACTCAACACCGTGGCCAGAGCAATGCGTAACAACG
>ERZ1370068.1503-contig-1140_pt1 | contig 36175 bp, 32 predicted proteins | sample MGYA00561227_ERZ1370068 | MGnify/ENA primary metagenome ERZ1370068 (study PRJEB38410, sample SAMEA6850437) | metagenome | study: Metagenomic assessment of the ecological functions of the soil: analysis of the soil microbiota associated with the... | reverse complement strand
GCCAGCGCATACTCTAAATTAAAAACCCCGGAATGATACCGCAGATATAATGCCAGTGGTAATAACGGTAACTATTCCCGTCATTACGCCAAGCCGCTTATCGTCTTGAATAGTTCATTGGCGACATTAGGACCCGCCAGCCGGGTTTCATCTGGGAGATTCGGGTTGAGATAGATCACGATCACAGCGCCGATGTCGATTAGCTGGGGTAGATCATCCCGACCCCGTCCGACCCCGGCCGGTGTACGATGATCTTCTGGTTACTATAGCCTGGATGGTGCAGTTCACATCAGCGCCCGGTTGCCGCGATGAGCTGAGATCGGCATTTTCAGTTGCAAGCCTGACGCTGACACGCCGACCGCGATAATAACCCAGAATCGTCGATGTTGCTCGGCCGAGGCGGCGCGTCTGTCGATCGCCGCCTGGTAAATTGTCCACGCGGCGGGCGTTCGTGATATCCGTCGCATCGCCCGGGTCGGTCGATTCGCGACGCACATGGAGATCATTGCGACCTGCAGCCGAACGGCGGCTGAGCCGACAGCGACGCACCGCCGATGAGCGCTGAGCGCGACGTGATCGTTGTCGTTCTCGAAGACGGCTGGTGCCGCCGCCGACGATTTCCAGCGCCGCGTACAGCCACGTCTACCATCAACATCGCGAAGGTTCGCCGGCGGTAGATCGCACGATCGGTCACGCGAGGTAGATTTGTTGCCGCTGTCGCGCGAAGATCGAGCTGAGATCGGAATAGCCGGTGCCGACGCCGATCACTAGCTGAATCGGCCCGGTGGATTCGCTGTTGCCTGCGCCACATGTCGTTCACCGTCGGCGATGAGTGCCGCGTCACCGCGTTGGAAGACGCCGGAAAGTATCGCCGCCGGTTGCGGCGCGGTTTGCCATCCGCGCCGAGGTCGCGCTACGATCGACGACGCGATGATATCGCGATACGGGCGAGGTGCGACTGGAAGCGGGTGACGCAGACAAACACCGCGATTCGCATCTGACTGATGGCCGATGGCCGATGCGTATGGCTGATGGCGCACTGATCAGCGAGGTGTCTCCATCGGATCTGCGATCTGCGATCTGATGAAGCCGCCGCGAGATCATCGCCGACGTGCCGCCGCGCGAGATGCGCCATCGGCGATTCGCTATGACTGGCGCGTTCGTCGACGCCGACGGCAGCACCAGCCGGACGCGGCGCGTTCGTAACCCGGCGCGCCTGCTGATCCGTAGCGCAAAACAGTGCCGGCTCGGCAACGATGCCAGCAGCATGGCCGAACGTTAAACATTCTGATCTGACCTCACTTGTTCGCCGAGATTACGACGCTCGCCGCGAAATGCACAGTCCGCCCGACGACGCAACGGTTCTGAAGATCCGTCTGGCGGTGCGTCCGCCGAGCTGCGATCACGATCTCTCGTTCGCCGCGGACGTTTTTTCTGCCGGTCATTTCGTGGCGTTCTCAGTCGGTGTTGCCTACGTTGCGTGGACGACAAATGTATCGTCAACTCCTCGGTCCTGACCCTGAGCTGTTCGTCTGAGCAGATCTGTCGCCGCTGAGGGGCCGGCTGTGAGCGGCCCCACCGCGCCAAACACGCCGATCTGAGCTGCCCATCAAAGCTGCGCACTGAACGTCACAGTCGCCGATCGGCGCGCCGTCGCCGCGTGGTTACCCGCCGCGTCGATTCATCGGGATTGCGCAGCCAGCCGGACGTCAGGGCAATCCGCGCGGCGCCGCGCGGCACCGATGCCGACGGAACATCCGCCAGATGGACGCGATCCCACGACGACCCGCTGTTGATTACGCTGTCGGCTACAGTGCTGGCGGTGCCATCAACTGCCGAGTTGCGCTGAGCCGGTCGACCGTCCGTGACTCCGGCACGCCGCGATTGCACCAGCGGCTGCCGCAGCTGCTGGCAGCGACGCGCCAGCGTCGATCGCGATCGAGGATTGCTCGACGGCTATTCGCCTCGTCGATGAGCGCGGATTGTGCCAGCGAGCGATCACTCGTCGAGCGACACGCCCGTGGAGAATCGAGCTGACTCCGCAGTTCACCGAGTCGGTGATTAAAGCCGCCGCCGACGCCGCCGCCGGGATGACTCCCTGCCTGCGCCACGGTCTTCAAAGATCGCTAGCGCCCCCGAAAGCCAGTGGCTCAGCGTCCCGGTTTCCGCTGACGACAGGTCGGCGCCGTTGAGCTGAGTCAACGACGGCGACAGCCGGCGGCGCCCGCGATAGTCGACCGCTTGTTCAGGTATGATCTGGTCGACGCGGGCGAGATGCCACGATCGCGATCGTCGTAACAAGATCTGATCCGCGATCACCATCGGCCGCCTAGCCCCGAAGTATGCGCGCCAGCCTGAGCGCATCGACGCCCTGACCGAAGATTTAGCGAAAAACATCTGGAGATGATGAAGAAGATCGATGAGGCGCCGATCAGCGAGACTTTCATCGCGCCTCGGGCCATTTCACACCGTGCCGTTTTTGCCACTCGGACGTTTCGCTTCTCAGGCTGCTCCCGATGGTGCGCTAGTGTACGTTAATGATCGTTGCTGGCTGCCGATTACTCAGCATTTACCGTGTCGCGCCGTCGATTACCGGCGTCTGGTTTCATCGTGCAACCTGGCGCACCGTCTCGACCCGGCGATCATCCAGACTCAGCCACTGCGGCACCTCAGACGCACGCCGCGTGAATATCGCCGATCTGGCAAAGGGAACAGATTCATGCCGGTTGAATATCGACAGCATGCGATGGATTCCGAGATCGCTGCAAAGTTAGCTGATGTTGAGGTCGTTTGTCATAGCCTGCCGGCAGCTGCTGGTGATGGATCTGGCTGACCGATCAACGGTGATCAACAAGGCGGCGGGCGAGATCATCTAACGTGGAATAGTCCGCCAATTACGGCGGCCGCGCCGTCACTGCCAGGGTTCGCCAGCCATCGTCACATTGAGAACGCCGCGATACCGGCGACGTCATCGCGCGATCTGTCTACGGACGACGTGGCGCGCCCGCGAGCGGTAGCTGCGAGGTGGAACGCTGACACGCATGCCGAGCGATCACGCGCGCCACCATCGCGGCCTGGGGCCGCTTACGAGCGGTCGCGTCTTCAGCGATCGATATCGGTACTACGCGGACTCGAGCGTTCACGTTGCATCGGACATCGACGTTGTTCAGACGGACCGGGCCAGACGCGAGCACTGGGCGTTCGCGGGGCGGAAGCGTCACGCTGAGCGACGCCGCCAGTGATGACCGCGTCATCGACGCTGGTTTCGCTCGCGCCGAGCTGGATGGCGCGGCGCATCGCGCCCAGTAAGCTGCAACGGCACCGATGGGTGCTGATCCTCCGCGCGTTGATCGATGATGCTTAAGGTGATCACGACGCCGTTAAAATGCCGCTGTTACCGCGCTCGCGGTGATGATGGCCGGCGCAGCTTCCGGCGCCTGTCGATCGGCGTCGTCCAACGACATCGGTCTGAGCGAATGGTCTGCCAGCCTGCGATATGGCCGCGATCGCGTGACGCGACGCAAACACTGCCGTCGCCGATCGCCAGCGTCATCGGTCTGCCGGCTAACTGGGACGTCGGCGTTACTCCGACACGCGGCGCCGTCAACACGCGCGTTGCCGATCGGTACTGAATTTGGCTACGCGACGCTATCATCGAGCCGGGCATTCGCGACGGTGCGAAGAAGCGCGTGGTCGCCTGGATCGATAGGAAGTGGCGGCCCGCCAGCCGATCAGGCGGGCGTCAAAACATCAAACCGCCCGAGCAGTGACTGGCATGTCTACCTGCTTCATCGGCACGAGTTTCAAAGCTGCAGCAGCGGCATCGAGACGCCGATCCATTACCTGCGGTAGCGGCGCTCGCATCGACTGCGGCGGCGCGTGCCAACGACATTTTCATTGCGCGAAGACGTCGACGAAAGATTGAAGCGATGTCGCGCAGCAAAGATCACGGCGGCGCCGAGTTCATCGAGAGATCGCATCACCGGGAGGCTCGACGGGTCCGGGCGACCAGGTGCTGATTCTCGACAACCGTCATCGCCCACTCCGGGCGGCCCGCCTGATATTTGTCGACACTGCCGCTACCGTCGAGCCAGATCGCAAAGCGACATTCGCTGATCGTCGGCTGCGTGGTATCGAATCACCAGCACTACATCGCGAATGAAGAAGCTGAAATCTCGCAGATGAAGACGTAACAACATGAAGACGATCTATCCGTCGATGGTACCGCTGGGCCTGCCTGTAGCGTGTCGACTTAGTTCGCGCCGCCCACAGTTAATGGAAGCCGCCGGTACTTTTCTTCAACATATCGGCTCGCCAGTCTGTTGCGCGGATGGTCATCCGCCCGTTGCCGGCGAGCCGACTGGTCGCCGCGACGGCAGCGTATGCAGTACACGCCGACGGTCGTCGGCAAAGCGCTGGCGGTCGAACCAAAGGCTTATGGTTTAGCCAGCGGGTGGATTCGGTGGCATCGGACGCTGATCCTACGATCGCCTGCTGGGTTGCCCACCGCGAAGGCCCATCGCTGCGCCTATCGCGCTTCCTCGACGAGACGACCCAGGTCACGATTACCTGAAGAAGGGTCTTCAGCTGACGGGCGGCGGCGGCGTGGCGAATGCGTCGGCGGACGTCTGAGAGCGGCGTGTTATCTTTTTAATCGTCCGGATCCGGTCGTCATGCCAGTTCTGGCGACCGATGACACGAGCGTACGACGAACAGCGGTTACGCTGCCAGTCCGTTTTCGAGGCTGCCACCGCTCGCTTCGATCAGACACAGGATGGGTGCCGAGAGTGACAGTGCAGCCCGCACCATGTGCCGGTCACAGCAGGGCAGCAGAGATGCCGCAGCCGGCGATTTTATCGTCGACGAGGTCCCGCGCAAAGCGCGGTCGAACATCATACCTCATATATTGTCTTCAAGCAGCGGGCAGCAGTCGTAGTTCTGCAGTCTTATCGTCGAATTCGCCGAATCAGGCTCACCGCGTTGGTTTGCGGTGCGTCGCCGGAGAGGGATCGCGCCGCAGACGCCGCCGCAGCGACATCTGGCTGCACGCGTTACAACAAAAGTCCCGGCGCTCTTATTCAAATACGGAAGCTGCTGACGATTACGAGCGGCGATCGCCGATATGATGCGCACATGAGCTTATGCCAGCATGTCGAGCCATCTTATGCCACACCGCGAATGAACGCGTGGCCGACGACGAACGCGGTGCCAACAAGCGCGCAAGGATTCGACGAATTTGCGACGGTTGGACGTCAATGAACAGGCGCGCCGAGTTTCAGATCTACCCCCTCGTCAACACTGCCGCCATCCAAATGTCACCTGCCCGCATTGATGGGGCGGGTAACGCAACATCGCGGCATGTTTGTCCCGCTCGTCGTGCTCAAGACGGCTTATTCATCTCAATCACTCCCGTTTCCGCCGGTCTGCCGGCTAAAGCAGTGGGTTACCTCGCCAGCTTCGAGAAATGATAGTACACCGCCGAGGTGGGCGAAGGGCTCGCGCGTTACGCCAGGCTCGCCGTCGTCCCCGGCCGTGATCATGCCGTCTGGTTCTCGGACAGCAATGACGTTGCAACTCCCGCGTTCAATCCAGTCCGCGATCTGCTCAGCGATGAGCGCTGTACGGCAGGCCGAATGGCGGCTCATAGTGCACATCATGCCACAGACGGTTAAAATGTCACGCAACGCCGCGGGAGCATGCCGAAGATTTTCGCGAGCGCGCTGAGCTGATGATTGGTGATGCCGCCGTTTCGATGCTGCAGGCGGCAGCTGCACCACCAGCCCGCGTTGCCGGCGATCGTAATTAACGCCGCTGAGCCGGTTCAGTGGCTGCTCGATCATGGCGACAGCTGCAGCGGCCGGCCCGGGCAGATATCAGACCGCCAGCCGTTCGGCGTGATGGGTTCTGCTAGCGTCGCGCCCTCGTGATAATCCGATAGCCGGCACGATACTAGCCGCCATACCGCCAGACGGGCGCCGCGTCATGGCTGACCTATGTTCCGCCTGGCAGCCGACAGTGTCGATATCGGTTGTCGTAAAGGCTGTCGGCATGTCGAAATACGGCCGGGGATCTGGTTCAGGCTGGGGATGATGCTGATACACGCCACGCATCGGTTCTTTGCCGCCAATGATCGTACTTCTCGAGCGCGGCTTCGCCGGCGTCGATCACCAGCGACAAGGCTGGTCACGCCGTACCGCCATCGGCGACAGCGCAATCCCGGTTATCAGCGGCGCGGCGATTGCGGTCGGGTCGTATCTGGCGCGATTACCCGCTGGCGTTTCGCTACTGATTGTCGATGCGAACGGCGGTAAAGCTCGCTGGCGGCCACGGCCGACGGTGACGCTCAGTCATGGCGTCGCTCAGTCGCGATACGCCGCCGTCGTGACTGGCCCACGGAATATCGGGACTGCCGGCCAGGACCAGCATGCAGCTGGTCGGCGCCGCGACGCTGCGGGCGGATTCTTCGGTGTGGTCCAGGTAAACAAGGCTCGCAGCGTGTTCCCGTCCGGCGAGTAAAGATTCTTCCACATAATCCTTCACCTACTCTCATCGTTCTCACCCGGGGTCGATCTCGACTGCGACAGCCATCGAAAACAGCCAGGCTGGCGTTCCCGCCGGCGGATCGCACGCGCGTGCTGGTCCAGTCTCCGGCAGTTACGGCAGCTCGTTCCGCCCCGCACGGGTGGGACCCAGCTGGCGCGCTGGGCACTGCTCCTGAGCCAGCAAGATCGCGTCTCAGAAGCCCAGGTCAACATCGGGCGCCATCTGCCAGCGCTACTTTCTGACCGCCCGACTACAGGTCGCCTGATCCCGGCGAAGATCATATGCCATCGGTCGCTCGCGAAGTGGTGGGGCGTCGTAACGACCCACCTGTTGTCGCCATCATACGCCAGGATCTCGCATTCGAAATACCGCTGGTTCGAAGTGGAAGAATACCGTCCAGGCGTTCGACGTCCACCTGCACGCCACATGACTCTGCCGCGTTCACTGACCAATTCATCCTCTCGCCACCCTGTCGCCAGGCGGATCGCGACGGCGCTTTCAATTTCCTTGATCGTCCGCGACCCGCCGGCGACGCGAGCGCCAGTGTCGAACCGGAGTGACCGGCAAGCCAGCTGCCGGTGCCGCAGTTCGCGGCCTGGTCGCGCAGGCGGCGCCCTCCCGGATCGATCAACACCACCGCCCACCGGTATCTGCAGGCGGATCGCGACGCCGGGCCCGCGGTGTTCGCTCCGCCTCGTGCCGGCCGGCGAGATCGTGTCCGGAACCGCGATGGTGTTCGGGTTCTGGACGCCGCTGTTCGCCTTCGTCGCGTTCTTTCATGGCGCTGGGAACTTTCACGTCAGCCAGCGGGGCGCTGTTCGGCCACAGCTTTCTGACCAACGGCTACGGCCTGCCGGTCCTGCCGGTTCGACGCTGGCGCTTCGCCGTCGCCTATGGGCGGGTCGCGTGACGATCAAGAAGTCTGAAAACCCTCGCGCGTAGGGCACCGCTCGAGCGGTGCCTCATGGCACTGAAGGCGCAGACGACGGAGGATGATGGTCAGTGGACGCGGCGGTCGTAGCCGCTGGCGCGGCCGCCGGAGTAGACGTCGAACTTCTTGCGGACGCGGTTGATCTTCCACTTCAGGTAGCGGTATTTCAGCTCCGACGATCGGATGGATCCGCGGCGCTCTTGAGGATAGAGGTAGCCGACCAGCAGACCGCCGAGGTGCGTCGCGTTGGCGACGCCGCCCGCACTCGGACGAGCGACGAGTGAACAGGCGATCGCGCCCATGATCGCGACGAAGATCTTCGCCGGGATCGGGAAGACGAAGTACATGTAGATCGGACGATCGGGAAAGTACAGCGCGTACGCGAGCAGCAGACCGTAGATCGCGCCCGACGCCCCGATGATGTTCGAGCGCCGTACAGCTGCTGCGCGAACGTCGAACGGCAGCAGCGAGAACAGCACGGTCAGCGATCCGGCGCCGATGCCGGTGACGAAGTAGAACTTCAGGAAGTACCGCGTGCCCCAGATGCCGCTCGAGCTCGGTCCCGAACATCCACAGCGCCAGCATGTTGAACACGATGTGGAAAAGCCCGCCGTGCAGGAACATGTAGGTGACGAGCTGCCACACCCACAACTGCTGCAGGACGCCGAGCGGCACCAGACCCAGAGCGTCGGATCGCGGCGTGCTCATCGCGGCAGGAACGCCTGGCCGAGGAACATCACGACGTTGGCGCCGATGAGCGCTTTCATCGCGGTCGAGATCGGGCCCGGGCCGAAGGAGAACGACGACGCGTAAGGTGAAGGAGTAGCGGCGCATGGCGGGTTCCGGAGAATCGTACTATAACCGGACGGAGACGGCGTCACGCGCTTCCGATTTGCTAATCGCCTGAGCAACTTCTGTACCCGTACCTGACCAGCGCGAGGGCGTCGCGTCGAATTCGTCGATCGCGCAGAATTCTCGCGGTCACCAGCGCCAGCGCCAGCGAGTGCCGCCGCCGATCGACGCGGCCAGCCGCAGTGCCTGCGCCGGCAGCGACCGTCCCGGCGCGACGCTCGCCATCGCGTGTTCGAATCGCGACAGAGCGCGCGACGGCCATCACGACTGACGACGCCATGACTTTGACGAGCGTCACCGACAGAGCCGTCGCGCCGTCGATGCCGCCGAGCCGCCGGCCGGAGCAGCCACACGAGCAGCCGCGCCGTTGGCGAGCGCACGCGATCGACGTGCCGAGCGCCAGCCCGCGGAAACCCATCGCGCGACCAGCGCGACGCTCGCGATCGACGTTGACCGCAATCGCGCACGCCGCTGACCGATGACCGGCACGCGGCTGTCGCCGATGCGCGTAGAAGGTCGGGCGACGCGATCCGCGCCGCCGAGTAGCCGACCAGGCCGACCGCGTAGAACGCAGCGCCGCGGCCGTGGCGCCGCGGTGTCGGCCGGCAGGAAGCTGGCCGCGCTCGAACAGCAGCCGCACGATCGGCGTGCGCCAGCACGATCAGGCCGAACGTCGCCGGCACGTTCAGCATCAGCATCATGCGCCAGCCCGCGCGACACGTGTCGCCGGATCCCGGCCGTGTCGTCGACCGCCGCGTGGCGCGACGACGGCCGGCAGCACCGCGGTGCGCGATCGAGACGCCGAACAGGCCGATCGGCAGGTACATCAGGCGGAACGCATAAGTCAGCCACGACACGGCGCCCGGTGCCCTGGCTCGTCGCGAGCAGCGTGTTGACGAAGAGGTTGACCTGCGTCGCGCGCGAGCCCGATCGTGCCGGGCCCCATCAGCAGCAGCACGCGGCCGCAGCCCCGGGTCGCGCCGGATCGAACACGGCGCGATAGCGGAACCCTTCGCGCCGCAGCGACGGCCACTGCATCGCGACCTGGCCGACGCCGCCGGCGAGCGCCGGCGATGCGCGATCGCCATGATCGGCGGCCAGCCGAGCCGCGGCATCAGCGGCACGAGCACGAACGCGCCGACGATCGTCGCGACGTTGAACATCGCCGGCGAGAGCGCCGGCACGAAGTAGTGGTGCAGCGAGTTCAGCATGCCCATCACCGCCGCCGCCACCGCGACCAGCGTCAGAAACGGCAGCATCACGCGCGTCAGCCGGATCGTCAGCTCGAGCTTGCCCGGCACGCTCGCGAAATCGCCGGCGTAGAGCTCGACCAGCGGCTCGCGCGAAGACGATGCCGAGCGACGACCAGCGCGCCGGTCGACGAGCGAGCAGCGCGTTCAGCACGTTGTTGCCGAGCCGCCACGCGTCGGCCTTGCCGTGGAGCGTCAGATGGCGCGTGAAGGTCGGCACGAACGCGCGCGCTCATCGCGCCTTCGGCGAACAGATCGCGGACCAGGTTGGGATCCGGAACGCGACGACGAACGCGTCCATCTCGTTGCCGGCGCCGAAGAACGCCGGCGAGCACCTGATCGCGCGACGAGGCCGAGGATCCGGCTGGCGAGCGTCGCCGCGCCGGTAACGCCGGCGTAACGCGCGAGTCCTCGGCTACGCTCGCGCGATGTCGGGAGCGGACACGCTGTCCGGTTTCATCGGCGCAGTCGCGCCAAAAGGCCCGCCGGCAACGGGCGCAAAGAGATGGATGAGAGTGCGGTGCCGTCTCGCGGGTTAGACGACGCCGGCCAAAGTTTAGCGCCGCCAGCTTCTGCCGCACGAGCTCGTTGACGGTTTTGCCGTCCACGCTCTGCCCGCGAGCTTGGCCATGGCCGCCTTCATCACGCGGCCCATGTCCTTCGGCGACGTCGCGCCGGTTTCCGGCGATCGCGTCGGCGACGGCGCTGCTCGATCGGCGGCCGGATCGGCGGCCGGCGGCAGGATAGGCTTCGAGCACGCGGATCTCGGCGGCTTCCTTGTCGGCGAGATCCTGCCGTCCGCCGCTTCGTGAACTGCTCGATCGAATCTTTGCGCTGCTTGACGAGCGACGGCGACGACCTGCAGCGACTCGGCGTCGTCGAGCGCGCGGCCGCGTTCGACCTCGCGGTTCATCAGCGCGGCCTTCAGCATGCGCAGCGCGCTCAGCCGCGTCGGGTCGTGCTTGCGCATCGCGTCGGCGATGGCCGCGCTCATGTCGTCGACGAGAGGCACGGACTGTCGCTCGAGGCCGCCGGGCGCGACTGGCTGCCGCGACTGGGCTGGCCCGGCTGACCGCCGGCTGCTGCCGGCGGCGGCGGCGGCGCGACCATGCCGGGCACGCGCGACGCCGCCAAACGGCGCGGTGCGGCTGGCGTCGGCGGCCGGCTGCGACTGGCGGCTCGTTCGGAATCGGCTCGGCCGTGCGGGACTGACCGCGTCGGCCGGCTGCCATCGCGGTGCCGCGGATTGACGACCTGCGGCTGCGCGGAACGTGTTGAACACCGGGCCGCGCTGCGGGCCGGCGACGTATTGGCGCCGCCGGCTGCGGCATCGTCGTCGTCGTCGTCGGCATGCGGCTGCTGATGAACTGCGGCGGCTGCTGGAACGACCGGCGGCGGCGGCGGCGCGCGGCCGGCGGGCGCGCGGCGGCTGAGCGTCGGCATGACGATGATGCGATCGAAGCGCGAGCAGTTCGGCCGCGTCGACCGCGGCGCGGCGCGGCGATGTAGCCGCTCGACGACGCGCAGCAGCACTGTCGAGCGCCTGCGCTTCGGGCACGTTGTTCAGTTCGAGCGTGATCGGTCCGCCGGGGATGCGTTCGACGTTGACGATCTTGCGTCTGGCCGACGCGCGCCCACTCGGTGAGGATCTGCCGGACCGGTCGCGTCCTTGGCGACGAGCGAGACGCGCCCGTTCTGCATGGTGAGCTGCACGTCGGCGCGAGGCGGTCGGAGGCCGCCGAGCAGCGCACGCGGCGGCGAGCGACAAGCGTGGCACAGCTTCATGATGTTCATGGTCGATCCAGTATACGCGCTCTGGCCGGAGCCCGTCCGAGCTCGGCTACTTCTTCCGGAAGTAGTCGATGACCTGCGTCAGGATCTCGTCGAGCGTGTATTCGGCTCGTAGCCGATCGAGCCCGTTCGACCTGCGTCAGGTCCGGCACGCGCCGCGGCATGTCCTCGAACCCCGACTCGTAGGCCTGGTCGTACGGGATCGAGCTTGATGGGCGACTTCGAGCCGCTGAGCGTCGCGCACGCGCTCCGCGAGCGCTGCGATCGTGACCTCCTCCGTGTTGCCGATGTTGATGACCTGGCCGATCGCCTTGGGCTCGACCGACCAGCTTCAGCAGCGCGCCGACGACGTCGGTGACGTGCGTGAACGACGCGCGACTGCGTGCCGTCGCCGAACACCGTGATCGGCTCGCCGGCGAGCGCCTGCCGGACGAAGTTCGGGATCACCATCCCGTACTGCCCGGTCTGGCGCGGCCCGACGGTGTTGAAGAACCGGACGATGATGACCGGCAGCTTGCGTTCCTTCCAGTAGGCGAGCGCGAGGAACTCGTCGATCGCCTTGCTGCAGGCGTAGGCCCAGCGGTGCTTCGGCGTCGGGCCCAGCACCAGATCGGAGTCCTCGCGGAACGGCACGTCGTCGCTCTTGCCGTAGACCTCCGACGTCGACGCGATGACGACCAGCTTCTTCTTCTTGTTCGCGTGCTTGAGCACGACCTCGGTGCCGTGCACGTTGGTCTCGATGGTGTGCACCGGCTGCTCGACGATCAGCTTGACGCCGACCGCCGCCGCGAAATGAAACACCACGTCGCTGCGGTCGATGAGCTCGGCGAGCAGCGGCTCGTTGTCGACCGTGTCGATGAAATACTCGAAGCCGCGGCGGCCCTTGAGGTGCGCGATGTTGTCGATCGATCCGGTCGACAGGTTGTCGAGGATCAGCACCTCGTGGCCCTGCTCGAGCAACGCTTCGGAGAGATGGGAGCCGATGAACCCGGCCCCGCCGGTGATCAACGCTCGCACTCGTCGTGTCCTTTCGTCAGGAGCCACGGTCCGCGGCTCGAAGGCGTGCACGGCCGCGGCAATCGTCGTCGACCTCGTCGTCGCGCAAGGCCGGGTGAAGCGGCAGCGAGAGCATCTCGTCGCAGACGCGCGCGCGCAACCGGACACTCGGCCGGGTCGGCCGCGGCCAGCGCCGGCTGCCGCGGAATCGGCACCGGGTAGTGAATCAGCGTTTCGATGCCGCGCGCGGCGAGGTGCGCCTGCAGATCGCGTCGCGTCGCCGCTGCTGACGACGAACAGATGGTAGACGTGGCCGGCGTCGAGCTCGCGGCGGCACGTCGACCGGGCTGCCCGCCGAGCCGGCCGCGATAGCGTCGCCGCGAGCGCGCGGCGGCGCTCGCGTCCATGCCGCGCAGCCGCGGCAGCCGCGCGCGCAGGATCGCCGCCTGCATCTCGTCGAGCCGCGAGTTGATGCCCGGCTCCTGATGGTGATAGCGGTCGGTCTGTCCGCCGTTGCGCAGCCGCCTCGACCGCGTCGGCGAGCGCGCGATCGTTGGTGACGATCGCGCCGCCGTCGCCGAGCGCGCCGAGATTCTTCGTCGGGTAGAAGCTGAACGCGCCGGCGACGCCGATGGTGCCGACCGGCCGGCCGCCCGCGGTCGCGAGATGCGCCTGGCAGCAGTCCTCGACGATCGGCGAGGTTGTGCCGCGCCGCGATCGCGCTCGATCGCCGCCATGTCGGCCGGCTGGCCGTAGAGATGCACCGGCAGGATCGCGCGCGTGCGCGGGCCGATCGCGCGCGGCGATCGCGCTCGGGATCGATCGTCAGGCGCGCCGGATCGATGTCGGCGAACACCGGCCGCGCGCCGGCCATCATGATCGCGAGCGCGCTGTACGCGGCCGACAGCGGCGTCGTGATCACCTCGTCGCCGGCGCCGATGCCGAGCGCGCGCAGGATCAGCGCGATCGCGTCGGTGCCGGTGCCGACGCCGACCGCGTGCGCCGCGCCCGACGCGGCGGCGAATTCTGCCTCGAACGCCGTCGACCTCCGGCCCGAGCACGAACCAGCCGCGCGCGATCGACGCGATCGATCGCCGCGCCGCACGTCGGCGGCGTCCTCGCCGGGCACCAGCGACATGAACGGAATGCGGTGCGCGCGTCACGCGTGCGCTGCGCTCCGGCTCGGCGCGTCGACGTAGCGGTCGAAGTGCTGCGCGGTAGAACGCGATCGTCCGGCGCAGCCCGTCGCGCAGCGGCACCGGCGGCGCCCAGCCGGTCGTCGCGCGTGAACTTCGTCGAGTCGGCGTAGAAGCTGCCGATGTCGATCGCCTTCTTCTCGGCCGGCCACTCGACGTACTCGACGCGACCCGCGCCGGCGACCTCGATCGAGCAGCGTCGTGAGGTCGCGATGGCTGATCGGCTCGGTCGCCGCCGACGTTGAACACCTCGCCGTTGCAGCGCGTCGCTGGCGCCCGCCCGCAGGAACGCGTCGGCCGCATCGTCGACGTAGACGAAATCGCGCAGCTGCGAGCCGTCGCCGTAGATCTGGATCGTCCGGTCCTCGATCGCGAGGCGGATGAACCAGCCGATGAAGCCCTGGCGGTTGTGCCTGATCAGCTGCCGCGGGCCGTAGACGTTGGTCAGGCGCAGCGAGCAGGCGCGGACGCCGAACACGTTGTTGTAGACGAGGTGGTAGTACTCGCCGGCCGCCTTGTTGATGCCGTTGACGTCGGTCGGCCGCACCGAGATGGCGCTCGGTCGACCGGCAGCGAGTCGGGACGGCCGTAGACCTGGCGCGTGCCGGCGAAGACGACCTTCACGCCGGGTTGTGGTTGCGGCAGGCCTCGAGCACGCGTCAGCTGGCTGCGGCAGTTGATCTCGAGATCCGTGTACGGATCGCGCATGCTGTCGATGTGGCTGACCTGCCCGGCGAGGTTGAAGATCACGTCGCGGTCGCGCACCAGGTAGTTCATCGTCGCTCTGCTGGCGGATGTCGGCGACGTTGACCTGCACGCGATCGGCGATGCCGTCGATGTTGAACAGGTTGCCGCCGTAGTCGGGGATCAGCGAGTCGACGAGCAGCACGTCGGCGCCGAGCTCGACGAGCCGGCGCGCCAGGTTGCTGCCGATGAAGCCGAGGCCGCCGGTGATCATCACGCGCGCGGCCGCGGTAGAACTCGCGGTAGTCGACGCGTCACGGGCGCGGCGAGCTCGCGATCGGCGCGATCGCCGGTCGGCGCGGCGCGGCGAGCGGCCGACGCCGGCGCGCTGGTGCTCGCGCCGGATCACGAGCGCGAACCACAGGCGCAGCACGTCGACGCCGGTCTTGACAGATGCGGCGGAAGTTGAAGAACTGCGACTTGCCGAACGCGCGGTGGTAGTGATGCACCGGCACTTCGACGATCCGGAAGCCGGCGTCCTGGATCTTCTTCATCATCTCGAGGCAGATGACGCCGCTCGTTCTTCTCGAGGTCGATGCGCTCGAAGATCGACGCGCCGCATCAGCCGGAAGTCGCAGTCGACGTCGCGCACGCGTCAGGCCGAACAGCGAGGCTGACGATGTGGTGGTAGATCCGGCCGATGACGATGCGGTGCAGCGGATCGGAGCGGCTGATCTTGTAGCCGTTCACCAGATCGGCGTCGGCGCGTCATCTGCGCCCACAGCACGGCCAGCTCCGCCGGGTCGTACTGCGCGTCGCCGTCGGTGTAGAAGATCAGCTCCTTGGTCGCCGAGCGGAAGCCGGTCTGCAGCGCGCCGCCGTAGCCGCGGTTCGTCGGATGATGGACGACGCGGACGTGCGGATAGGTGCGCGCGAGCTCGTCGGCGATCTCCGGCGTCGCGTCGGCGCTGCCGTCGTTGACGACGATGACCTCGTAGTCCGGCGTCAGCTCCGACGCGGCCTGGACGGCGCGGATCACCATGCTCGCGATGGTGCCGCTGTCGTTGTAGGCCGGGAAGAAGACGCTCAGACCCGCAGGCTTGTCAGCGGGAGCGGCAGACATGTGAAAAGTCCCTAAACCATAGCACGAAAAGGACTCAGCGGCGCCGTCGGCCGCGCCGTTCTTCGCGGCGCGATCAGGCCGCCACGGCGTGATCGCCGATTCGAGCAGCACGCGCTCGCGACAGCTTCGATTCGCCCTGCCGCCGCTCGACGAACGTGATCGGCACTTCCGGCGATACGGCAGCCGCGCTGCGCGGCCGCGATACAGCATCTCGACGCAGAAACGAGTAGCCGTCCGAGACGAAGTCCGATCGAGCGGCAGCGCCGCGAGCGCCTCGCGCCGCCAGCAGCGATAGCCGCTGGTGCAGTCGCGCGCGCTCAGCCGCGTCACCAGGCGGATGTAGCGCGTTCGCGAATCGGCTCAGCAGACCGGCGCCGCAGCGGCCAGTTGACGATCGCGCCGCCCGGCACGTATCGCGAGCCGATCACGACGTCGGCGTGCTCGGCTCGCCGCGATCAGAGCGCGCAGGTGACGCGGGTCGTGCGACAGGTCGGCGTCCATCTGGCAGATGACGTCGACGGGCGATCGGCACGGCGAGCGGATGCCGTCGACGTATGAGCGTCCGAGTCCGCGGCCGCTCGGTGCGGTGCATCACGTCGATGCGCCCGCGATAGTCGCGCGCCAGCGCGTCCGCCACCGCGCCGGTGCCGTCCGGCGACTGCGTCGTCGACGACCAGCACGCTGACGTTCGGATACTGCATCAGCGCGGCCGCGAGCACCGGCAGGTTGTCGCGCTCGTTGAAGGTCGGCACGATCACGAGCGCGGTCCGACGTCGCCGTTCACGAGCGCCGTCCTTCGAAGCGCAGCGACGAGATCTGCTCGGAGACGAGGCCGACCAGCAGGATCACGACGCTCAGCACGAATCAGCAGCACCGACGAGTTGGTCACGTGCGACTGCGTCGACGATCGTCCACGCGGCGTACGCGGCGCCGAGCGAGGAAACGCCGCGGCGCTGACCGGCGCGAAGATCCGCAGCGGGCTGAAGATCGTGATCACCTTCAGCAGGATCAGGAAGAAGCTGGACGCCGTCCGGGCCGAGGCGGATCTTCGACGACGCCCGCGCGCTGCGCCGGCGTCGACCGGCTTCGAAGCGCACGCTGTAGCCGGCCTTCGATGAACGCGAGCGTCGTCGTCGTCGGCGTCGAGAAGCCGTTCGGCAGCAGGTGGAGGAACTCGAGCGAGATGCACTCGCGGCGGGCGGCGCGGAACCCCGAGGTCAGATCGGGGATCGTGCTGTTCGGTGAGGTAGCTCGCCATGCCGTTCAGCACCGGCGTTGCCGAGCCGGCGCGCTGGTCGCCTGCGTCCGGGCGATCGCGCGCCGACCACGAGATCGTAGGCGTCGAGATGCGAGACGAGCCGCGCCGCGTCCGACGGTTGATGCTGGCCGTCGCGCGTCGACGATCAGGATGAACGTGCCGGTCGCGTGGCGGATGCCGGTCTTGACCGCGGCGCCGTTGCCCTTGTTGGTACGGATGACGCACGGACGCGCGCCCGGCAGCCGCCGCCTGCGCCCCGGTGTCGTCGGCCGAGCCATCGTCGACGACGAGGATCTCGTGCCACGGCGGCGGCGGCGCATCAGTCGCGGATGACGGACCCGATCGACGCCGCCTCGTTGAACGCGGGATGACGACCGACGTCGTTCGGACCAGGCGCTATCAGCGCGTCACGCCATCAGCCATCTAGCGCATTGCCATCGGCACGCGCGGTCATGTGGCGAATCGGAAGTTGATGACGTCGCCGTCCTGCACGATGTATTCCTTGCCTTCGAGCCGCACCTCGCCGTGATCGCGGCACGCCGCCATCGATCCGCGCGTCGATCAGCGTGATCGTAGCTCGACGACCTCGGCGCGGATGAAGCCGCGCGCGATGTCGCTGTGGATCTCGCCGGCGGCGAGCTGCGCCGCGCGTGTTGCGCGGGATCGACCAGGCGCGGCACTCGTCCTCGCCGACGGTGAAGAACGACATGTAGCCGAGCAGGTCGTAGCTGGCGCGAATCACGCGGTCGAGTCCCGATTCCGTCAGGCCCGAGGTCGGCGAGAAACGCCGCGGCGTCGGCGCGGTCGAGCTGCGCGATCTCGAGCTCGATCTTCGCGCAGACGGCGACGGCGCGCCGTCGACCGCGCGCGACAGAAACGTGGTCAGGCCCGGCGGCTTCGCGCGGCCTGGTCGCGCTCGCCTCGCCGCCGTCGGCGAGCTGCGATTCGTCGAGGTTGATGACGATGAGCAGCGGTTTGGCGGAAAGGAACTGAAAGCCGCGCAGGCGCTTGAGATCGTCGCCCTGCAGATCGAGCGCACGCAGCGGCCGCCCGTCTTCGAGCGCGGCCTTGCAGCAGCACGTCAGCACGTCGCGCTCGCGTTCGAGCTCGGCGGTCGCGCTCTTCTTCAGGTCCTTGTCGAGCCGCTCGAGCCGCCGCTCGGCGACGCCGAGGTCCGGCGAGGATCAGCTCGTCTTCCATCGCCTGCGCGTCGCGCGCGCGGATCGACCGATCCGGACGGGTGCGGCACGGCCGGATCCTGAAACGCGCGCAGCACGTGGACGAGCGCGTCGGCGTTCTTGTAGGCGGCGACGTCGACGAGCGCCTGCGCGCCGCCCGCCCGGCAGGCGCGAGGTCCGTAGAACTCGACCGTCGCCGGCACGCGCTTTTCGGGTTGTACATCGCGGTGAGGCGTGTCGCAGGCGCGGGTCGGGCACCTTGGAGATGCCGATCGACGCTTCGCCCTTTTCCATGCGCGCGCGCGGCCGGTTTCCCGGACGCTGGTCATGAGCTGGAAGAGGGTGGACTTTGCCGCTGGATCCGACGCCGATGAGGGCTGCCCTGAGCATAGGCGAATCGCGACAGCGCATTTACCACTTGCAACCGACTGACCTGGGCGGTTGATCGCACCTGCTCGCCCGAGCCAGCCGATCGGCACCCAGCCCGGTTCGAGCTCGCCTAGCCCACACGGATGGTCCTGAGCCGACGTCAGCTCGAAGCGGATCAGTTCCAGGGGCGATTAAACGGCGAATATTTGGCGTAACTTACTGACGCGGTGGATTTTGCGGTTGACATTACGCCTCGAGCCGCCCCTAGTATCTCGCGTGGAAATTTGTGGCGAAAAGTGGGCCATATCTGCGGTTCTGAGTGTTTAGAGGGCCACTGAGCAGGCCCGCATAGATGACAAGGGCCGACTCAAGGTTCCGAACGTCTTCCGTTCGCTGCTCGAGAGCAAGTACGGACGCGAGCTGTTCCTCACCAGCCTGACCGGCGAATACGTCGCGCGTGTATCCGATGCCGGTGTGGATCGACAACGAAGAGAAGCTCGGCCAGATGCCGTCGACCCATCCGTCGCGGCTGCGCTTCCTCGACCGCGTCAACTTCTTCGGCCAGGTCGCGGAGATCGACACGCAGGGCCGCGTGCTCGTCCCCGTCCGCCTGCGCGAGACCGCGACGATGAGCGGCGACGTCGACGTGCTCGGCCAATACGACTACCTCGAAGTCTGGAACCACGATCGGTTCCTCACCAAGCTGCAGCGCGACCCGTACACCGACGAGGACGCCCGCGCGCTCTCGGAGTTCGGCATCTGATGTCGCACGTCCCGGTCATGACCGCCGCGGTCCTCGAACATCTCCGTCCCGAGCACGGCGGCCTGTTCGTGGACTGCACCGTCGGCCTCGGCGGCCACGCGCGCGCGCTGCTCGAAGCCGGCGCGACGCGCCTCATCGGGCTCGACCGCGATCTCGACGCGCTCGCCACGCGCCCGCGACACGCTCGCGCCGTGGGGCGACCGCGTCGAGCTCGTCCACGCCGACTATCGCTCGATCGACGAGGTGCTCGACCGCCGCCAGATCGCGCGCGTCGACGGCGCGCTCGCCGATCTCGGCGTCTCGTCGATGCAGTTCGACGCGCCGGGCCGCGGCTTCAGCTTCCAGCGCGACGAACCGCTCGACATGCGCATGGATCGCAGCGGCGGCGACACCGCCGCCGATCTCGTCGCCCGCTCGACCGAACGCGAGCTCGCCGACGCGATCTTCCAGTTCGGCGAAGAGCGCTTCTCGCGCCGCATCGCCCGGGCGATCGTCGAGGCGCGCCGCGAAGCGCCGATCGGCACCACCGGGCGGCTGGCGCGCCATCGTCCGCCGCGCGATGCCGCGCCGCGGCTACATGCGCATCGATCCGGCGACGCGAACGTTCCAGGCGCTGCGCATCTGGGTGAACCGCGAGCTCGACGGGCTCGATCGCTTCGTCGAGGCGGCGGCGCGCCGGCTGCGGCCGGCGCGCGCCTGGTCGTGATCGCGTTTCACTCGCTCGAGGACCGCATCGTCAAGCACACGCTGCGCGCCCTGCAGCAGCGCGACGGCTGCGTCGCAGGTGCTGACGAAGAAGCCGATCGTGCCGGGCGACGAGGAAGTCGCACGCCAACCCGCGACGCGCAGCGCAAGCTCCGCGCCGCGGAGCGGATCGCCTGAGGGCCGAACCGCAGAGCAACGATGGAAGCCTTCGAATACGCCATCAAGAAAGACGTCCGCAACAACCCGATCGTCCGCGAGATGGACGAGGAGCGGCAGCGCGAGCTGTGGAAGTCGGTCGGCGTCGCCGGCTTCCTGGTGCTCGTGCTGCTGTTCTCGGCCTGGCAGCACTTCGAGCTGCTGCGCCACGGCTATCAGGCCGAGGAGATGCAGCGCCAGCGGGCCGCCGAGGAAGAGGCGGGGCGCCGGCTGCGGCTCGAGATCGAAACGCTGAAGTCGCCGAAGCGGATCGAGATGCTCGCCACCGAGCAGCTGCACCTCGTGACGCCGTCGCGTGACGAAGCCACCGTCATCGAGCGCGTCCTGCCGGCGGATCCGCCCGCGGCGTCGGTCGTAGCCTTGCGCCGATGACGGCGCCGGTGCGCCGTCCACCGCCGGCAGCGCAGTCGCCTGGCGCGCCGATCCTGCGCCGGCGTCTGGCGGTGGTCGCCGGCGCTGATCGGCGCTGTGGGTCGACCGGCATCGAGGCCCGGCTCGTCTACCTGCAGATGTTCGAGCACGCCGATCTCGTGGCGCGCGCCGAGCGTCAGCACGAAGCGCACCCAGTCGGCGCCGGCCAAGCGCGGCGACATCCTCGATCGGCGCGGCCGCGTGCTCGCCACCAGCGTCGACGCCGACACGATTTACGCCGTGCCGAGCGAGATCGACGACGCCGGCGGACGCCGTCAAGAAGCTGTGCGACGCGCTCGGCGACTGCACGGCGAAGGATCGCCAGGCGCTGGTCGAGCGCCTCGGCACGCGGCGGGCGTTCGCCTACGTGCCGCCGGCAGGTCGCGCCGGATCAGGCGCAGCGCGTCGCCGCGCTCAACCTCGACGGCATCGGCTTCACCGCGGAGAGCAAGCGCTTCTACCCGAACAAGGAGCTCGGCGCGCACCTGCTCGGATGGGTCGGCATCGACAACAAGGGCCTGAGCGGCCTCGAGTACGCCTACGACCCGCAGATTCGCGGCAAGGCGGGCACGATCCTCATCCACACCGACGCGCGCCGCCACGCCTTCAGCCGGTTCGAGCGTCCGCCGACCTCCGGGTCGAGCGTCGAGCTGACGATCGACCAGTACCTGCAGCACATCGCCGAGCGCGAGCTGCACGCGGGCGTGGTCGAGAACCGCGCCGCCGGCGGCAGCGCCATCGTCATGAATCCGCACACCGGCGAGATTCTCGCGATGGCCAACGAGCCGACGTTCAATCCGAACGCGTATCGCGACGCCGACGACGCCGAGCGGCGCAACCGCGCCGTCCAGGATCTGTACGAGCCGGGCTCGACCTTCAAGGTCGTCACCGCGTCGGCGGCGATGGAGGAAAAGGTCTTGCCGGTCGACGCGCTGATCGACACGTCAGCGGCGGGCGGATCCAGATCGGCTCGCGCGTCGTGCACGACACGCCACGACTACGGCGTGCTGTCGTTCACCGACGTCATCGTCAAGTCGAGCAACGTCGGCGCGATCAAGATCGGCTTCAAGCGTCGGCACCGACCGGCTGAGCGATTACGTCGCAGCGGTTCGGCTTCGGCCGTCCGGTCTCGCCGGACTTTCCCGGCGAGAACCGCGGCATCGTGTGGGATCGCGAGCGAAGTGGACCGACAGCGCGCTCGCGTCGGTGTCGATGGGCTATCAGGTCGGCGTGACGCCGCTGCAGATGGCGGCGGCGGTGAGCTCGGTCGCCAACGGCGGCGAGTACGTCGAGCCGCGCGTCGTCGCGCGCCGTCTACCGCGACAACCGCCGATTCGCCGTGCAGCCGAAGATCGTCCGGCGCACGATCAGCGCCGACACCGCCGCGGCGCTGACCGCGATCATGGAGCAGGTCGTCGAGCGCAGGACCGCCAAGCTCGCGCAGCTGCCCGGCTACACGATCGCCGGCAAGACCGGCACCGCCAACAAGCTCGCTCAACGGCCGCTACTCGCATCCGACACCTACGCGTCGTTCATCGGCTTCCTGCCGTCGCAGCGATCCGGCGGTCGCGATCATCGTCGTCACTCGACTCGCCGCGCGGCAAGAACGGCCACTTCGGCGGACCGGTCGCCGCGCCGATCTTCAGGCGCATCGCCGAGGCGACGCTGCGCTACCTCGGCATCGGCCCGATCGATCAACCCGCCGCCGCCCGTGCTCGTCGCGCGCGCAGCGACGAGTCGAAGCCGGCGCCGGCGCGACAGCGTGTCCGAACGCCGAACCGGTCGTCAGCCTCGTCGCCGACGCGCCGCCGGGCACGGTGCCCGACCTGACGCGGCATGAGCGCGCGCGACGCCGTTCGCACGCTCGTGAAGCTCGGGCATGAGCGCGCGCGTGTCGGGCGACGGCTTCGTCGTGTCGCAGTCGCCTGCAGCCGGGCGCGCCGATCGACGGCGACGGCGTGTGCCGCCTCGTGCTCGAACGCTGGCCGCCATCGCGCGCGGCCACGGCGGGTCGTCCATGACCTGGGCCGAGCTGCACGGCGCGCTGCGCGGCCGCGGCCTGATCCGGGCCGACGACGCGCTGCGCGCCGAGGCGGCGGTCGGCGTGGTCACCGGCATCGCCTACGACTCGCGCGCCGTCGCGCCCGGCCAGGTCTTCGTCGCGCTCAAGGGCGCAGCACGCCGACGGCACGTCGTTCGCGAGGCAGGCGATCGAGCGCGGCGCCGCGGCGGTCGTCTCCGAGCAGGCGGCGCCGCCGGACGTCCACGTCCCGTGGGCGATCGTCGAGGACGCGCGGCTCGCGCTCGGCGGTGCTGGCCGCGGCGTTCTACCGCGATCCGAGCCGCGAGATGCGGGTGATCGGCATCACCGGCACCAACGGCAAGACGACGACCGCGTATCTCGTCGCGCGCGATCTTCGAAGCGGCCGGCGTCCGCTGCGGCATCCTCGGCACGGTCGCCTACCGCATCGGCGCCGAGACTGCGCGAGGCGACGCGCACCACGCCGGAAGCGCCCGACGTGCAGGCGCTGCTGCGCGAGATGGTCGATCGCGGCTGCGGCGCCTGCGCGATGGAAGTGTCGTCGCACGCGCTGTCGCTGCGCCGCGTCGACGGCATGACCTTCGCCGCCGGCGTCTTCACCAACCTGACGCGCGATCATCTCGATTTCCACGCCGACATGGACGACTACTTCCGCGCGAAGCGGCGGCTGTTCGAGATGCTGCCGCGCGACGCGCCGAGCCTGATCAACCTCGACGATCCGCGCGGCGCCGCGCTGCGTCGACGCCGGCGGCCGGCCCGTGACCTACGCGATCAACCGCCCGGCGGACGTCACGCCGGGACCGTTGTCGTTCTCGCTCGAGGGCCTGGCGTTCGACGTCCGCACGCCGCGCGGCACCGTGCACGTGCGTCGAAGCTGGTCGGCCGGCCCAACGTCTACAACATTCTCGCCGCGGTCTCGACCGCGATCGCGCTCGACGTGCCGCTCGACGCGATCGAGCGCGGCCTGCAGTCGCTCGACGGCGTGCCCGGACGGTTCCAGGTCGTCTCCGGCCCCAAGGACGAAGTCACGGTCGTCGTCGACTACGCGCACACCGACGACGCGCTGCGCAACCTGCTCGAGACGGCGCGGCCGCTGGCGCACGGGCCGCCTGATCACCGTGTTCGGCTGCGGCGGCGATCGCGATCGCACGAAGCGGCCGCTGATGGGCGCGGTCGCCGGGCGCCTGAGCGATCTGATCGTGATCACGTCGGACAACCCGCGCGGCGAGGATCCGAACGCGGATCATCGAGGAGGTGCAGCGCGGCATCACCGCCGACACGCGCCGCGACAGCGCGCCGCGGTCCGCTGGCGATCGTCGATCGGCGGCGCGGCGATTGCCAAGGCGATCGAGGTGGCGCGGCCCGGCGATCGTCGTGCTGATCGCCGGCAAGGGGCACGAGAAACTATCAGGTGATCGGCGATCGCGCGCTGCCGTTCGACGACGTCGCGGTGGCGCGCGAGGCGCTGGCGAACGGCGCCGGGCGAACTCGGGCGTCGGTATGACGCCGCGCGGTCCGGTCAGGCCTGACGCTGCGGCCTCGACCGCGGCGCTGGGTCGCGGCCAGATGGCGGCACGCTGGTGGCGGGCGACCCGGCGCGCGAGTTCGGCGACGTCTCGATCGACTCGCGGACGCTGGCAGCCCGGCGAGCTGTTCGTCGCGATCCGCGGCGAACGGTTCGACGGCGCCGCCTTCGCCGGCGGCCGCGATCGAGGCGGGAGCGGCCGGCGTCGTCGTGCCGCGGATGGTCGCGGTTACGACAACCGGCGCGAGCGATCGCGCCGAGCGCGTCGGGCGAGCGGTCGGTCGTCATCGAAGTGGACGACACGACGGTGGCGCTGCAGGCGCTCGCGCACGGCATCCGGCGCGAGTCGGGCACCAGGGTCGTGGCGATTACCGGCAGCGCCGGCAAGACCACGACGAAGGAAGTGACGAGCCGAGTTTCTCGAGACGCGCTACCGCGTGGTGCGCAACCGGGGCAACTTCAACAACCACATCGGGCTGCCGCTGTCGCTCATCGAGCTGCGGCAGCGGCCGGAGATCGCCGTCGTCGAACTGGGGATGAATCACGCCGGGGAGATCAGCACGCTGGTGCGCGTCGCCGAGCCCGACGTGCGCGTGTGGACCAACGTCGGCGAGGCCCATCTCGGCTTCTTCGCCTCGCTCGACGCGATCGCCGACGCGAAGGCGGAGATCCTCGAGGGCGCCGACGCGTCGACGCTGCTCGTCGCGAACGCCGACGACGCCGCGGATCGCGAGCGCGCTGCGGCGTTTCGCGGCCGCGTCGTGACGTTCGGGATCGAGCGCGACGCCGACGTGCGCGCCCGCACGTCGTCGATCGCGGCGTCGACGGCACCAGCGCCCGGGTGACGACGCCGCGTGGACGCGTGGACGTCGACGACGCCGCTCGTCGGGCGCGGCAACCTGGCGAACATCCTCGCCGCGACCGCCGTGGCGCTGGAGTTCGACGTGCCGCTGGCCGACGATCGCGGCGAAGGCCGCCGGGCTGCGTCCGCGCGTCGCATCGCGGCGAGGTCGTGCGGCTTGGCGGCGGCGTCACGGTCATCGACGACAGCTACAACGCGAACCCGACCGCCACCAGGCAGCGCGCTCGAGGTGCTGGCGCAGCGCGGCGGCGACGCGCGCATCGCCGTCATCGGCGAGATGCTCGAGCTCGGCGACCACGCCGCCGATCTGCACGAGGACGTCGGCGCGCGCGGCGCGGGCGCGGCATCGACCTGCTTGATCGCGGTCGGCGGCGCGCCGGCGACGGCGCTGGCCGACGCCGGCGGTTGCCGGCCGGGATGGCGGCGCGCGAGCGTGCGGCACTTCGCGACGAGCGACGAAGCCGCCGAGGCGGTCGCCGCGCTGGTCGACGACGGCGATGTCGTGCTGGTCAAGGGATCGCGCGGCGTGAGGACGGATCGCGTGGTCGATCGGCTGAAGGCGGAGCGCGGCTGATGCTCTATCACCTGCTGCTTCCAGTTCGTCTATCCGCGACGCAGCTGTCGGTGCTGAACGTGACGCGCTACATCACGTTCCGCACCGCGGCGGCGACGCCTGTCGGCGCTGGCGATCAGCCTGCGCTTCGGGCCGTGGCTGATCCGCGAAGCTGCGCGAGTTCCAGATCGGGCAGGTGATTCGCGCCGAAGGGCCGCAGACGCATCGGCCCAAGGCCGGCACGCCGACGATGGGCGGGCTGCTGATCCTGACGGCGGCGCTCGTGCCGACGCTGCTGTGGGCGGACCTGACGAATGTCTACGTCTGGATCGCGGTGCTGACGACGGTCGGCTTCGGCGCGATCGGGTTTGCCGACGACTACCTGAAGATCGTGCGCCGCTCGCATCACGGCCTGCTGCCGCGCTACAAGATGGGGTTCCAGATCCTCGATCGGCATCGCCGTCGGCGTCGTGCTGCTGATCCTCGCAGCACGAGGGCGCCTACAACACGCGCCTGGTGTTTCCGTTCTTCAAGCGGCTGATCCCGGATCTCGGCTGGTGGTATCTGCTGTTCGCGGTCTTCGTGCTGGTCGCCGAGTCGAACGCCGTCAACCTCACCGACGGCCTCGACGGCCTGGCGATCAGCGTCTTCGCGATTGCCGCCGCGGCCTACACCGCGCTGGCCTACGTCACCGGCCACCGCGTGTTCGCCGAGTATCTCGCTGCTCGTGCGCTTTCCGCAGGCGGCGGAGCTGACGGTCTTCTGCGGCGCGCTGGTCGGCGCCTCGCTCGGCTTCCTCTGGTACAACTCGTATCCCGCGGAAATCTTCATGGGCGACGTCGGATCGCTGGCGCTCGGCGCCGCGCTCGGCATCGTCGCGATCCTGATCAAGCAGGAGCTGCTGCTGCGCGATCGTCGGCGGCGTGTTCGTGCTCGAGGCGGCTGTCGGTCGTCGCTGCAGGTCGGCTACTTCAAGGCGACCGGCGGACAGCGCGTGTTCCGGATGGCGCCGCTGCATCACCACTTCGAGCTGATCGGATGGAGCGAGCCGAAGGTGATCACGCGCTTCGTGATCGTCGGGATCATCTTCGCGCTGTTCAGCCTCGCGACGTTGAAGCTGCGCTAGGGATCAGGAATTGGGAATTAGGAATTAAGAATTGGCATTCGACGTCACGGACAAACGCGTGACCGTCGCCGGCGCGGCGCGGAGCGGGCTGGCGGCCGCGGAGCTGCTGGCGCGCCGCGGCGCGCGCGTCACGCTGTCCGAGATGCGCGCCGAGGCGCCGGAGCCGAGCGCGTTGCGGCCGCTGGGCGTCGCGCTGGAGCTCGGCGGTCATCAGACGGAGACGTTCACGGCGCCGACCTGGTCGTGCTCAGCCCGGGCGTGCCGCCGGAGACAGCCCGCCGTCCAGGCGGCGCGCGATCGCGGCGTGCCGGTCATCGCCGAGATCGAGCTGGCGTCGCGCTGGCTCGAGGGCCGCGTCATCGCGATCACCGGCACCAAAGGCAAGTCGACGACGACGGCGCTGACCGGACGGATGCTCGAGGCGGCGGGGTTCAAGGTGACGGTCGGCGGCAACATCGGCGCGCCGCTGAGCGCGCAGGTGTCCGATTCGACGCCGGACACGCTGCACGTCGTCGAGACCAGCAGCTTTCAGCTGGAGCAGATCGACACGTTCCACCCGTGGATCGCGGTGATGCTGAACTTCTCGCCCGATCACCTGGATCGGCATCCGACGGTCGGCGGCGCTATGCCGCGGCGAAGGCGCGGATCTTCGAGAACCAGAACGCGCGCGATTTCGCGGTCATCAACGCCGACGACCCGACGGTCCTCGAGCTGGCGCGGCGCGGCCGCGCGACGGCGCGCCCGTTCGCGCGCAGCGGCGCGATTCGCCGCGGCACGGTGGTCGAGGACGGCTGGATCGTCGACCGCCGCGCAGGATCGCGGCGCGGCTCGTGCCGCTCGACGCGATCCACCTGCTCGGCCCGCACCTGGTGAACGACGTCATGGCGGCGGCGACCGTCGGCGCGATCGCCGGCGCGCGCCGCCGGAGGCGATGACCGCCGCGGTCGACGCGTTTCGCGGCCTCGAGCACGCGATGGAGCCGGCCGGCGAGGTGGACGGCGTCCGCTTCGTCAACGACTCCAAGGCGACGAACGTCGAGTCGGCGCTGCGGTCGATTGAAAGCTTCGAGCGGGATCTGGTGCCGATCATCGGCGGGCGAGTTCAAGGGCGGCGATCTCCGGCTGCTGCGCGAGCCGCTGCGCGCGCGCGCCAAGGCCGTCGTCGCGATCGGCGACGCCCGGCCGCTCGTCCGCGAAGCGCTCGCGGATCTGATCGAGGTGCCGGAGGCGGACAGCCTCGCGGACGCGGTCGATCGGGCGTCTCGCGCTGGCGAAGCCGTCAGGTGTGGTGCTGCTCGCGCCGGCGTGCGCGAGCTTCGACATGTTTCGCGATTACGCGGAGCGCGGGCGCCGCTTCAAGGACGAGGTGCGGCGGCTTGCATGCGAGCATGGCTAAGGGCTCAAGAGGCGTCTGCAGCCATCAGCATGAGGCTCTGTCGACGGTGCGGTGAGCGGTGAGCAGTCGTCAGTCGGTTCTTGCGGTGGAGGATTGGCTGCTGGGAACCCAGGCTGCCCCGGCCTGGGAAGCTGGTGCCTCTGCCCGAAGCCGACTGATGACTGCTGACCGCTCACCGCGATCTTAATTCGGACCCGGGAGTGTTTCGGGCGAAGTGGGCTGGACTTTAGGGACGGTGACCACGACATGGCCAGAAAGCTCAAATCGGACAGCGTGCTGTTCATCACGACCATCCTGCTGGTCGCGCTGAGCGTCGTCATGGTCTACAGCGCGTCGGCGCCGGTCGCGCTGGAGCGCTACGGCCGAGCCACGCGGTTCCTCATCACCCAGGGGATGTGGGCGGCGCTCGGCATCGCCCTGCTGTCGGTCGTGATGCGGATCGACTACCGCACCTACCGCGAGCCGGTGTTCATCTGGACGTGCCTGGCGGGCGTGTCGCTGGCCCTGGTCGGCGTCTACTTCAGCGCGCCGATCAACGGCGCCCGCCGCTGGTTCGGCGTCGGCGGCATCGGCGTGCAGCCGTCCGAGCTGGCCAAGCTGGTCGCGATCTTCTTCATCGCCGCGAACCTCGAGCGGCGCAGCCGCCGCATCGACGACTCCGCCTACGCCGCTCGCTGCCGATCGCGATCGTCGTCCTGGGACTGGTCGCGCTGATTCTGCCCGGAGCCGGACTTCGGCACGGCGATGACGCTCGCTGCTCATCGCCGCCGTCATGGTCTTCGCGGCCGGCCTGGACTACCGCTACGTCGTCGGCGTCGCGCTCGTCGCGCTGCCGGCGTCTACATCGTCGTGATGGGATCGGCCTACCGGCGGCGCCGCACGCTGGCGTTCCTCAACCCGTGGGACGACCCGCTCGGCGACGGCTTCCAGATCATCCAGTCGCTCATCGCCATCGGCACCGGCGGCGTCTGGGGCAAGGGGCTGATGAACGGCGTCCAGAAACTGTTCTACCTGCCCGAGCCGCACACCGACTTCATCTACTCGGTGATCGCCGAGGAGCTCGGGCTGGTCGGCGCCACCGCCGTGGTGCTCTGCTTCTGCGTCGTGACCTGGCGGGGCATGCGCATCGCGCTCAGCGCGCCCGATACCGTTCGGCGCGTTTCTCGCGCTCGGGCTGACGACGATGGTCGCGGCGCAGGCGTTCGTGAACATCAGCGTCGTGCTCGGGCTGATGCCGACCAAAGGCATTCCGCTGCCGCTCGTCAGCGCCGGCGGATCGTCGCTGCTGATCAACCTGGTCGGCGATGGGGATTCTGCTGAACGTGTCGCAGCACTCGACGTCAGCAGAGGCATGAGTGGCGTTACGCGTGGTCATCGCCGGCGGCGGGACGGGCGGCCACCTGTATCCGGGGATCGCCGTCGCGCGCGAGCTGCTGTCGCGGCGGCCGGACGCGGTGGTGTCGTTCGCCGGGACGGCGCGGCGGCATCGAGGCGCGCGTCGTCCCGCGCGAGGGCTTCGCGCTCGATCTGATTCGCAGCGGCGGCGTGCAAGGGCAAGTCGCTCGTCGGATCGCGTGCGCGGCGCGTGCTGCGTGCCGCTCGGGACTGGTCGGACGGCGTGGCGGATCGTGTCGGCGCGCCGCCCGTCGCTCGTGATCGGCGTCGGCGGCTACAGCTCGGGCCCGCGTCGTCCTGGCGGCCGCGCTGCGCGGCGTGCCGACGATGCTGCTCGAGCAGAACGCGGTGCCCGGGCTGACCAACCGATTGCTCGCGCGCGTGGTGCAGGCGGCGGCGGTGACGTTCGACTCGACGCAGGCGTTCTTCGGTGCGAAGGCGTTCGTCAGCGGCAACCCGGTTCGGCCGGAGTTCTTCGCGGCGGCCGGACCTCAACAGGAGTCGGCGCTCGATGACCAGACGTCCATCACGCGGGTCCTAGTCTTTGGCGGCTCTCAGGGCGCGCACGCGATCAACGTGGCCATGGTGGAGGCAGCGCCGCGAGCTGGCGGCCGGCGGTCCGCCTCTTCGTCTCACCCACCAGACGGGAGAACGAGATGTGGAGATGGTGCGCACCGCCTACCGGCAGGCGGGGCTTCAGGCCGACGTCGAGCCGTTCCTCTACGACATGGGACGGCAGCTCGCGACAAGCGGACGTGATCGTCTGCCGCGCCGGCGCGACGACGCTGGCGGAGATCACGGCGGCGGGGAAGGCGGCGATTCTGATTCCGCTGCCGACGGCGACCGACGATCACCAGCGCGAAGAACGCCGAGGCGCTGGCGCGCGGCCGGCGCCGCGGAGATGCTGCTGCAGCGCGACGCTGACCGGGCCGGTGCTGGCGGAGCGGCTGCTGGCGCTGGCCGGCGACCGCGATCGGCGCGCGCGCGGATGTCGCGCGGCGGCGCGACGCTCGCGCGGCCGGACGCGGCGCGGGTCATCGTCGATCGCGCGCTGGAACTGGGCGACGTGGATGATGCCGGAGCTGCGGGCCGGACGTGCTCGGTAAGACGCGGCACGTGCACTTCGTCGGGATCGGCGGCATCGGGATGAGCGGCATCGCCGAGCTGCTCGCCAATCTCGGCTACGTCGTCAGCGGGTCGGACGAGAAGCGATCCGCCGGTGACCGATCGGCTGGCATCGCTGGGCATCCGCATCGCGTGCGGGCCACGACGCCGCGACACGTCGGCGACGCGGACGGTCGTGGTGATCTCGTCGGCGGTGCGGCCGACGAACCCGGAGGTCGTCGAGGCGGCGCGCCGGCAGGTGCCGGTGATTCCGCGGGCCGGAGATGCTCGCGGAGCTGATGCGGCTGCGCTTCGCGATCGCGGTCGCCGGCGCGCACGGCAAGACGACGACGACGTCGATGATCGCGCTGGTGCTCGAGCGCGCGGGCCTCGATCCGACGGCGGTGATCGGCGGGCGGCTGAGCGCGTTCGGCAGCAACGCGCGGCTCGGCCGCGGCGAGCTGATGGTGGCCGAGGCGGACGAAAGCGATCGATCGTTTCTGAAACTGTTTCCGACGATTGCGGTGATTACGAACATCGACCACGAGCATCTCGAGAATTACGGCGGCTTCGACGACCTGCAGCAGGCCTTCGTCGACTTCGCCAACAAGGTGCCGTTCTACGGCGGCGTGGTCGCCTGCCTCGACGACGCGAATCTGGCCGCCGGTGCTGCCGCGGATGACGCGCCGCGTCACGACCTACGGCCTCGACTCGCCGGCGGCCGACGCTGACCGCGGACCGACGTGGCGCTCGGGCCGCTGACGAGCGTCGACGGCGACGGTCGAGCGGCGCGCCCGCGCGGCTCGGCCAGCGCAGCCAGGGCAGGCGATACCGGCGCCGAGCGCAGCGTGACGCTCGGGACGCTGACGCTCGCCGTGCCGGGCCGCCACAACCTGCTGAACGCGCTCGCGGCGGTCGCCGTCGGCATGGAGCTCGGGCTCACCGTTCGATCGCGTCGCCGCCGGGCTGAAGGAGTTCCGCGGCGCGGAGCGGCGCTTCGACGTGCGCGGCGAGCCGAACGGCATCCTCGTCGTCGACGACTACGGCCATCACCCGACCGAGATCGCGGCGGTGCTCGCGGCGGCGCGGACCCTCGGCCGCCGCATCGTCGTCGCGTTCCAGCCGCACCGGTATTCGCGCACCGCGTCGCTGATCGACGCGTTCGGCCCGGCGCTTCGCGGCGGCCGACCACGTCGTGCTGACCGACATCTATGCGGCCGGCGAGGAGCCGATCGCCGGCGTGACGCTCGAGACGCTCGGCGCCGCGATCCGCCGCAGCGTCACGCGTGCCGGTCGATCTCGTGCCGCGGCTCGACGACGTCGTGCCGGCGATCGTCGCGCGCGGCGAGGCCGGGGACATCGTCGATCACGCTCGGCGCCGGGTCGATCGGCATCGCTCGCCGGATCGACGCTGGTCGGACGGCGCTGAAGCGCCGGAGGCGATCGTGAGCGCCGTGGCCGCGCAGACCGATCGGCGCTTCCGCCGCGCGCACGTCAAGCCGGCGCGCCGCAAGCGGCGCTGGCGACGGTCGGCGCTGCCGCTGCTGCTGGTCGCGCGCTCGCGGCCGCGCGTCGATCTACGGCGTCTACCGGACGTCGAGTCGTCGTCGCCGCACGCGCACGTGCTGCAGGTCGGATCGGATCGTCGTCCGCGGCAACGAGCGGCTGTCGAACGGCGAAGTGCTGGCGCGTGCTGAGCGGGCTGCGCGGCGAGAGCCTGATGTGGACCGACCTCGACGCGCTGGCGCTGGCGGCTGCTGGCGTCGCCGTGGGTGCGCGACGCCGCGCTGCGGCGCTCGCTGCCGTCGACCGTCGACGTCGTCGTCTCCGAGCGGCAGCCGATCGGCATCGGCCGCATCAACGGCGAGATGTATCTGGTCGACGAGCGCGGCGTGATCATCGATCAGCTACGGCCCGCAGTACGCCGATCTCGATCTGCCGATCATCGACGGCCTGTCGGCGCGCGCCGAGCGAGACCGGCATCGATGACCGACGAGGCGCGCGCCGAGCTCGCGGCGCGCGCTGATCGCGGCGCTCGAAGGCGAAGCCGGAGCATCGCGCGGCGCCTGTCGCAGGTGGACGTCACCGACCTGCCACAACGCGTCGGTGATCCTGAGCGGCGATCCCGCGATGCATCCAGCTCGGCGAGGACCAGTTCCTGGCCCGGCTGCAGTCGTATCTCGATCTGGCGCCGGCGCTGCGCGAGCGGGTCGCCGACATCGACTACGTCGATCTGCGGTTCGACGACCGCATCTACGTGCGGCCGACGGCGAAGCGAAGGTCAGAAGTCAGAAGCGAGCGAATGCGAAGTCGGAAGTCGAAGTCAGCACGTCGCAGGCGCGAACGCGGAGGAGCTGAGTGGCGCGAAAAGAGCGATACCTGGTCGGGCTCGACGTCGGCACGTCGAAGGTGACGGCGGTCGTCGGCGAGATGCTGGACGGCGACGGCCTCGACATCGTCGGGCCTCGGCGTCGCCGAGTCGCGCGGCATCCGCCGCGGCGTCGTCGTCAACCTCGAGGCGGCGGTCGACTCGATCAAGAAGGCGATCGAGGAAGCCGAGCTGATGGCCGGCGTCGAGATCGACTCGGTGCACCTGGCGCTGTCGGGACCGCACATCAAGGGCTTCAACAGCCGCGGCGTGATCGCGGTCGCCGGCAAGAACCGCGAGATCACGCGCGAGGACGTGCGCCGCGCGATCGACGCCGCCAAGGCGGTGTCGCTGCCGACCGGCCGCGAGATCCTCCACGTGCTGCCGCAGGACTTCGTCGTCGACGAGCAGGACGGCATCGGCGCGCCGGTCGGGATGACCGGCGCGCGCCTCGAGGTGAACGTCCACATCGTCACCGGCAGCCAGAGCTCGACGCAGAACATCGTCGCGTGCGTGAACCGCGCCGGGCGTCAGCGTCGCCGAAACGGTCGTCGAGCAGCTCGCCGCGAGCGAGTCGGTGCTGACCGAGGACGAGAAGGAGCTGGGCGTCGCGCTCGTCGACATCGGCGGCGGCACCACCGACATCGCGATCTACGAGCGCGGCAGCCTCTGGCACACGGCGGTCATCGGCGTCGGCGGCGATCACTTCACCAACGACATCGCCGTCGGCCTGCGCACGCCGGTGCCCGACGCGGAGAAGATCAAGCGCAAGTGCGGCTGCGCGCTGTCGGGCATGGTCGACGAGGACGAGACGATGGAGGTGGCCAGCGTCGGCGGCCGCAAGCCGCGGGTCATGGCGCGCCGCATCCTGTCGGAAATCCTCCAGCCGCGCGCCGAGGAGATCTTCCACCTCGTCTGGGACGAGATCCGCCGCGCCGGCTACGAGAAGAGCCTCAACTCCGGCATCGTGCTGACCGGCGGCGGCGCGATCCTCGACGGCATGCCGGAAATCGCCGAACAGATCTTCGATCTGCCGATCCGCCGCGGCTGTCCGGTCGGCGTCGGCGGCCTCGCCGATCACGTGAACAGCCCGACGTTCGCGACCGGCGTCGGGCTCGTGCTCTACGGCTACCGCAATTCGATGGGCGACGCGTCGCGCGCGTCCCGGTCGGCGCGGGCGCGCTCGTGCGTGCCGCCGGGCGGCTGCGCGGCTTGTTCAGGGAATTTTTCTAAGCGGGCGTCCAGCCATGCTGATCAGGAGCGATGAATGGACGATTACACCAGCGCCAGTGACGAGGCGCGGCGGCTGCGACTGCGGCTCGACGAAGAACGGCATCGCCGGCGCCCGCATCAAAGTGGTCGGCGTCGGCGGCGGCGGCAGCAACGCCGTCAACCGGATGGTGCAGGCCGGATTCGACGGCGTCGAGTTCGTCGTCGCCAACACCGATCTCGCAGGCGCTGCGCGCCAACGCCGCGACCGTCAAGCTGCAGATCGGCAGCAAGCTGACGAAGGGGCTCGGCGCCGGCGCCGATCCGAACGTCGGCCGTCAGGCGGCGCTCGAGGACACGGAGAAGATCATCCAGGCGCTCGACGGCGCCGACATGATCTTCGTGACGACCGGGCCTCGGCGGCGGCACGGGCACCGGCGCGGCGCCGGTGATTGCCAGCCTGGCGAGCGAGCTCGGCGCGCTGACCGTCGCGGTCGTGACCAAGCCGTTCAAGTTCGAGGGCAAGAAGCGGCAGATGCAGGCGGAGCGCGGCCTCGAAGCGCTGCGCGACTGCGTCGACACGATCATCACGATCCCGAACGAGCGGCTGCTGACGATCATCGACCGCACCACGCCGATGACCGACGCGTTCGCGACCGCCGACGATGTGCTGCGGCAGGCGATCCAGGGATCTCGGATCTGATCCTGGTGCCGGGGCTCATCAACCTCGACTTCGCCGACGTGAAGACGATCATGTCCGGCATGGGGCTGGCGATGATGGGCACCGGCGTCGCCGAGGGCCCGGACCGCGCGATGGAAGCGGCGCGCCGCGCGATCTCGAGCCCGCTGCTCGAAGGCGCGTCGGTCAACGGCGCGCGCGGCGTGATCATCAACGTCACCGGCGGGCCGGATCTGTCGCTCGTCGAGGTCAGCGAGGCGTCGTGCATCGTCCAGGAGGCGGCCGACGAGGACGCCAACATCATCTTCGGCGCCGTGGTCGATCCCAGCGCTGAAGGGCAAGGTCAAGATCACCGTCATCGCAACCGGATTCACGACGGCGACGGCCGCGCAACCGGTGGCTCCGTCCGCGCAAACGACACCGGTGGACATGACGCAGTATGTCGACTACGCGAAGTTGCGCGCCGACATCGCTCCTGCTCCGTCCCAGGCGGCGCCGGCGGCGCGAGATGTCGATCGCGCGGCGTCCGCTGCTCGACATGCCGATAGCTGTCAGCGGCGGTTCGGGGATGGCGGCGCAGCCCGTCTGGTCAGGCGATTCAGGCCGGCAGCCACGACCCGCCGGCGGCGGCGCCGACGATCCCGACACCATGCGGATCCGGGCGGGAATCGACCCGGCACCCGGTCGATCCTGACTTCGACCTCAGCACCGACGTTCGACGTGCCTGCGTTCCTCCGACGTCAGGAAGGCTAGCCGTGTCCGATTCCGCGCAGTGCAAGGCCTTCAGGCCTGCCCGACACGGCTCTTCGAAGTGGAACACGCTCTACGCGGGCTTTCGTCAGGATCGGCGTTCTCGATGGTAGAGTAGATAGATCCACGGCACACGAGAACGCCGACGTCCGAGCGTGAGCGCCCGGACGCCCCGACCCGGCGCAGGACAGGCCGGATCACCGCATGAAATCCTGGGAACAACGCGAACGCGCACAACTCACCCTCTCGAAGGAAGTCGGCTACGTCAAGAAGCCGCACGGCAGCCGCCTGCGCGTCGCCCTGGCGTTTCCGAACACCTACTGGGTCGGGATGTCGAACCTCGGCTTCCAGACCATCTACCGCCTCTTCAACGCCGAAGACGACATCGTCTGCGAGCGGTTCTTCCTGCCGCCGAAGCAGGAGCTCGCCGAGATGTCGGCGGCGAAAGCGCCGCTGGTGACGCTGGAATCGCAGACGCCCGTCAGCGACTTCGACATGGTCGCGTTCTCGGTGTCCTTCGAGTGGGACTACGTGAACGTGCCTCACGCTGCTGCGCCTCGCCGGAATACCAGCTTACGCCGCCGAGCGCTCGCTCGCGTCATCCGCTGATCGTCGTCGGCGGCGCCGTGACCTTCGTCAACCCTGAACCGCTCGCGCTGTTCGCCGACGTGATTGCCGCCGGCGAGGGCGAAGTCCTCGTGCCCGGCCTTCGCCGTTCGGTTGCGGCTGCCGTCGATCGCCAGCACCTGCTGCACCTCCTCGCCGCGGAACGCGGCTTCTACATTCCATCCTTCTACGAACCGCGCTACGCCGACGATGGAACGCTGGCCGGATTCGCGGTGCGCGAGGGTATCGATGCGCCCGCGACAGTGCGGAAGGCGGCGCTGAAGGTGACCGACGCC
>ERZ1370068.8950-contig-7765_pt1 | contig 36179 bp, 64 predicted proteins | sample MGYA00561227_ERZ1370068 | MGnify/ENA primary metagenome ERZ1370068 (study PRJEB38410, sample SAMEA6850437) | metagenome | study: Metagenomic assessment of the ecological functions of the soil: analysis of the soil microbiota associated with the... | reverse complement strand
GTGTACTTCGTTCGGTTACGTATTGCTATCGATCACGACAACCGCCAGGCCGGCAGCCAGCACCTGCCAGCCTGGCCTGATGCCGGCATCGAAATCGAACATCGTGCCGAGAACAAGCAGCGGCGACACATGAAGCAATGCGATCGCAAGACCGACCGCCTCGCCGATAAACGTGAGGACCGACACCGCGATGGCGAAGCGCGATGCAGGCTCAAGGTCGAAAGATCGCTCGCGTGTCCTGCCGCCAGGCGAGCACGCGATAGCGCTGATCAGCCAGAGAAACAGACTGGCCGCGAAGGTCGGCACCGTCACGTCGGCTTTCGTTTGCTGGAAATAATGGATGAGCGCGAAGCAGCGCGATGACGTAGATCGATCTGGTGGAGGCGCCGCCAGCGTGGATTTCCGCCGAGCCGGCGCACCATGCCATCTGTCGAGGTCGCGGCCAGCGCGGCAAGGCCCAGCCAGGCCACCGCACCCACGACCAGGTAAACGCGGTGCGTGATTTCGTGGATGACTTTCCGAGGCTGTAGCTCTGATCGGCGAAGAACAGCGCGAGATGCGCGGCGATGTAGCAGAACGTCCCGACGCCGAGCATCCGTCGCACATCGATCAGATTGCCGGAGCGCAAAATGTGCCGAAACGGCGTCACTGCGAGCGTCACGCCGAGAAAAACCAGCGCCCAGAACCCGGCGCGATGGATCGAATTCGTTGAGCGGCCGCGCGCCGTGCGCAATGTCGTTCGCCTGAAAGACTGCCTTGGCGAGCGGCATCAGCAGCACTACAAGGCGTACCGACGCGCAGCCACGACACACGGCCGCGACGATCGCGCCACAATTGCCAGGACTGCGTCATCGACTGCGTCATCGACCCGCGTGCCCGATTGAATCATCGCGCACGACCCTCGTCGCAGAATTTTGCTTTCAGACTTTTGTCTGCGTTCGCCACAATTTCCTCGATCACCGATGCATGGCTGCAATGCCGCAATGCACAATTTACACGTATAAAGGACGCACTCGTGTTAGAATTTTCGAGGTTGTCTTGATTCGTCACAGTCAAAAAGGCTCGCAAAAAAGCTTGCGTGCAAACGAGTTGGCCGCAACGGAGCAATAGCCGGCAGCCAACCATTACGGGGAACAAGGAGCGAGTACAGAACGCCACAGTAAGACGCTGCGCCGGGGGATTTACATGGAGGCCACCGATGTCGCGAGCACTGGTTTGCTCTCTGCTTGTCCTTGTCGCCGGGCTTTACACAACGACCACCGCAGTGGCGCACGATAGCTGGATCAGTCGCGGCGGGCTCAAGAATGCCGCCGGCGAATGGTGCTGTGGTGATTACGACTGCAAGAGCTACACGCGCATGTCGTCGACGGCGAGCGGCTGGATGGTCGACGGTGAGCTCTGTGCCGTTTGATGAGGCGATGCCGGTTGCGCCGCCCGACGGTCAGGTCACGATATGCCGACGGCTCTGACGGATCGCGGCGCTGCGTGTTCGGTCTCAAGCCCGGCTTATAGAAGAAGTCCAGGCCCAATAACGGCATGCTGCGCGGATATTGCGCGCCATAAATGATTATGGCCTGCAGGCTAGGTTTGCTCGTCGGCCTCGCCGTCGGCGCACACGATGAGTCGCAATGATCGCCGGCGGCCCCGATCAGGATGAAGGCGGCGCCCAACCTCGATCAAATACGAGGTAACGGACGCCCTCCGGCATCTTTGGAGGGCACTTTCACCCAGGCCTCTCCGTCAAGCAACAACCTCACCGGCAACGGAGCATGTGCAAGCGAGCCGCGCGCGAAACTTCTCCGGCATCAATTCCGAGACGAGGACACGCACGTCGACAGTGTCGCCGATCTTCACAGGCGCGCGGAAATTCAACGTTTGCGAAATATAAACAGCGCCAGGACCGGGCAGTCGGGTGCCAGGACAGCCGAAATCAGACTTTGCCGTGTAGAGCCCGTGCGCAATGCGCGTGCCAAATGGGATCTTGGCGGCAAAATGCTCGGAGATGGATCGGATTGCGATCGCCAGTAACCTCGGCAAAACCGACGACATCGGAGGCGTCGATGACCTTCTGGAGCGTTTCGGTCATCCCCAGCGACAGGTCTTCGAAATAAAAAGCATCCTGTAACGGCAACATTTTAAGGCCTTGCGAGTTATTGGAGCGGCGGCTGGGTCTGGACAGCGACGGAGACGATGGCCTCGCGCACGGACCGCCATTCTGCCTGACGTCACAATCAATCTCCGGATGCGAACCGTGCCATGATCCTTATCCGCTTTGCCATCAGTATGTTTGCCCTCACCTTGCTTGGCCTCGCCATCTCGCTGAGTTCGGCACAGAGCGGGCAGGAACGAGCGCTGCCGAAGTCCCGGTCCTTAGCCAACGATAGACGGCTTTGCGGCACAACCACCAAAGCGCGCCGATCAGCACCACATTGATCAGCGCAAGCAGCGTCAATACACCGATGGTCGCGTTCGAGCCGCTCGCCTCGATGAGAAGCGCTCCCGCTGAAGGTGCGCCCGCCTGAACAATGAGGCTCGGAAACGCGAGCTTGCCCATCAATCGCGGAAATCGCACCGGCCCGAACAATGCGAGGGGCAAGGTGCCGCGTCCGATCCAGGAAATTCCGTAACCGGCGCCGTAAAGCAGGATCACCAGCACAAGCGCGGGTATCGCGCCAAACAGCATCAGCAGTCCGACAGCCATCAGCATGCAGGAGGCGATCATCGTCCAGATCGGGTGATAGTGGCTCCCAAACAGGCGCTCGACGACGCGGCGCCAACCTGCGCGCGGCCCGAAAATCGTGCCCAGACTTCACCGCCGTCGCAAAATCGACGCCCCTCGCCTGCAGGAAAATCAGCAAATGCACCACGACAATCGAGCCGATCCCGGCGGCGATCGACAGCACAACGGCGAGCGAGCGCAAAATCACCGTTTCGTTGTGGATGCGCGATGTTTCGCCGGAGAGGTCAGGTCCACTGTGCTTGACCTCGGGTTTGCGCGGCGCGCGCACCACGCTCACCTGCAGCGGAAGCATCACGAGCAGATGAAGCGCGGCATAGATGAAACACGCGCCGCGCCAACCCACGTGCTCGATCATGAATGCGCTCAGCGGCCAGCAGATCGTGCTGGCGAAACCGCCGAACAGTGTGAGATTGGTGATTGGCCTGCGCGCCTCGCTGCCATACATGCGGCCGAGCGCGGCGAAGACTGCATCGTAAAGGCCTCGTGCCCATTCCGAGACCAATCAGCACCCAGGCCAGCAAGATAGACCGGCAGCGCGTAGGAAAAACCCACAAGCGCGAGGCCCGCGGCATAGAATAACGAAGCTGGCCAGAAGCACCGGCCGTCCGCCGTGCGCGTCGATCATGCGGCCGACCTGCGGCGATATCAGCCCGGCGGTCAGCAAGCCCGATCGATGTGCCGCCAACGACGAACCCGAGCGACCAGCCTGTTTCGGCAACGATCGGCTCCGAGAAGACCGCCGGAAAATAGAAACGACGTCCCCCAGGCCAGGATTTGAGCAATGCCCAGCGCGGTAATGACAATGCGGCGATCGAGCGGGCGCGCCTCTGCTGCCAATCCCAAAATTGCGTGGTCCTGTAGCTCGCCGGCTCCATGCCCTTGGATTTCAGCACCGCGGCGGCGGCCGATCCGGATAACCATCTTGATGAGCGCCTGGGCCGCGTCCTTGTTTGCGGCGACGCGCTCAAGCCGGCGGCATAGGTCGTGGTGCTCTGGATTTCTCTTCGGGAGCGGCCCGACCAGCGCGGCACCTTTGACCGGGACGATTTCGCTGATCTGATGCAGGCCGAGTTCGGCTTCTCCGCTCACAATGAGGTCGGCGACATGGCCGCCGCTTTTGAGCTTCGATTTCGGCCGTACCTCGGTCGGCGATGCCAAGCCGTTCCAGCAACTTGTCGATGTAGATGCCGCTTGAACCGCCGCTCGCCGGATCGATATAGGCGACGGATTTGGCCTCCAGCAGCGCTCGTTTGAAGGCGTCCACCGTGCTCACATCGGGCCTGGGCGCGCCTTCCTTGACCACAACACCAATGCTGACAGAGGCGAGATTGACTCGGCTGCCCGCCGCGATTTTGCCGGCGCCGGCGAGTTCGTCGATGACGGCTGGCGTGATCACCGCAACATCGAACGCCTCCCCGCTCTCGATCCGCTTCTTCAGGCCGCCGGCCGTGTCGTTGTCCACCACGACCTTGTGGCCCGTCTGCTTCTCGAAGTCGGGCACCAAGGCCAAAACCACCTGTTTGAAAGCGCCCGCTGTCAGGGAGTTTCACCTCGGCGGCGCGGGCTGACGAGGCAAAACCGGAAAGGGCCAGCACGCGAAGACAATGAGTCCTCGGCAGATATGCGAATTCATGGGGTTTCCTCCCGGCTGTCAGGGCCCAATCTACACTGCTTCGGCCCTATGAGCTTCCTTTTTGTGCACGGCAGCGAAAACGTCTCAGGTAGCCGGGGCAAAAAGAGCTGAAAATCTCCTTTGCCCCTAATTTTCAGTGTACTTTAGCTATGCGTTTTTCGCGTAGCTGCGGCGCAACATTATTGCTTTTCAATTGGCGGAACATCCCTATTTTCCCTGCAAACGACGACCCGGCACCTGCCGGATTTATAGGAAAGAAGGACGCATCATGTTTGCCGCACTCGTCCGCTTCATCCAGGAGTGGAAGCGCTACAACCAAAGCCTGAACGAACTGTCGCGCCTGGGCGACCGCGAGCTTGCCGACATCGGTATCAGCCGCTCCGATATTCCGCGCGTTGCCTGGAACGCGCACGCGCATCGCTAACAGTCGGAAACGCTCACTGATTAACGACCTGACAACGCCCGCGGATTGTCGCGGGCGTTTCGCTTTTACCGCTCACGACCACCTAATCGAGGCTCTTCCAGCGCTCCAGGGGCATGACGCTCCAGCGTCCTCGCCGTAACCAACCGTCCAGGAATCGATCGACCATTTGCTGCCACTGGTCTTTCCGATCGAGAACAGCCGTTGCATGCGGCGGCCGCCCATCGAGAAAGAAACCCCGCGCCTCCGGCACGTCGACGTCGTGATGCCGCAGCAAGTTGAGCTGATCGAGCACGAGCAAGAAGGCTGGTGGTATTGCGGCTGGTGTCGATGCAGTCGAATTGACGCACGTCATACATGTATTTATGCCCCGGCGCGTGCAACGTGATTTTGCGTGCCAGCCACGGGACCCACGCGCTTGTCGGACCAGGCACCCGGCCGCCGCAACGGCCTTGCGCTCTGCCTCGGGTGATGAGCGGCCGGCCGCCAGAAATTGTGCCAGCTTTGCACGATCGCTCGGCAGTCAGATCCCATTCGGCGCGGTACTTGCACCCAAAGCCGTGACAGACAAAAACAATGCTTGGCGTCGGCGGAGCGACGGAAAACTCGCCGTAAGCGGCATCGATGACGCCCGCCTTCGTTGCTGCAGCGCTGGATCGAGATACTCGCAGTAATGCAGGTACAAACAGCAAAGAGATAAACGCCATTTTCAGACGCATATGGAACCCAATACCGCCGTTGCAGGACGCCGCCCCCGAGCGTACTCATACATCCGAATGACATCGAAGGCAAATTCAAGCCGTGCTGCGTGATTGGCGGCGGCCTTGCCGGTTCTGGAAGCGGCCTGGCAGCTCGCGCAACGCGGAATTGCGGTTGTTCTGCATGAAATGCGGCCACTGCGCAGCGACGCCGGTCCACAAGACGGATGGCTGCGCCGAACTGGTCTGCTCGAATTCATTTCGGTCCGACGACCGCGGAGCACAATGCAGTTGGCCTTCTTCATGAGGAAATGCGCCGGCTGGGGTCGCTGATCATGCGCGCCGCGGACACAAACCAGGTGCCTGCGGGAGGCGCGCTGGCGGTCGACCGCGACGGGTTTTCCGGCGCGGTGTCATCTGCGCTCGCCAGCTCACCCATTGATCGCACTCGAGCGAGGCGAGAGTTGTCTTACCTCCTGACGAGTGGGACAGCGTCATCGTCGCAACCGGCCCGCTGACCTCGCCCGATCTTGCCGCTGCGATCGTAAAGCTGACCGGTGAACAGCAGCTCGCTTTCTTCGACGCCATCGCCCCGATCGTCCATCGCGACAGCATCGACCTGACGCAGGCCTGGTTCCAGTCGCGCTACGATAAAGCGGGTCCCGGGGGTACAGGCGCTGATTACATCAACTGCCCGCTGTCGCGCGAGCAATATGAAGCTTTTGTCGCCGAATTGCTCGCTGGCGACAAAACAAGCTTTCATGATTGGGAAGCGACAACACCGTACTTCGACGGCTGCCTCCCGATCGAGATAATGGCGGAACGTGGCCTCGAGACGTTGCGGCACGGGCCGATGAAGCCGTTTGGCCTGACCAATCCGCATCAACCCGGCGGAAAAGCCGTACGCGGTGGTCCAGCTCGCGTCAGGACAACAAGCTCGGCACGCTGTTCAACATGGTCGGCTTTCAAACCAAGCTGAAGCATGGCGAGCAGGTGCGGCGTTTTCCGAACCATTCCTGGTTTGCAAAACGCCGAATTCGCCCGTCTCGGCGGATTGCATCGCAATACGTTCCTGAATTCGCCTAAACTCCTCGACGACACGTTGCGCTTCAAGGCGAAGCCGCAGTGGCGTTTTGCCGGCCAAATCACCGGTTGCGAAGGCTATGTTGAGTCCGCGGCCGTCGGCCTGCTGGCCGGACGCTTCACCGCCGCCGAACGCCGCGGCGAAGCGGATCGTGCCGCCGCCGGCAACCACAGCGCATGGCGCGTTGCTGGCGCATATTACCGGCGGCCATATCGAGACCATCGACGCAGGGCCATCGTCATTCCAGCCCATGAATGTCAATTTTGGCCTGTTTCCGCCTCTGCATGAAGCTCCAGCCTTCGACCGCAACAGCAAACTGGGCCGCAGCACCGCCAAAGCGTTCGGCGCGCAAGAGTGCACTCACCCGGCGAGCACTCGCCGATCTCGACAGCTGGATCGCAGGCGAAATGCCGCGGCGGCGGCCGAATAATTTCTACGCGCCGATGCGCGCGAAAGCGACTTTGCCGCACGCCAGATGCGCCACTGTCGCCGCCACAGTGCTATTTGCGGGGCCGAAACGGATCATAGCCCGGCCGCTCCATATCAAGCAGCCATTGCCATAGCGGCGCCAGCGACAGGAACGCCGGCTTCGCGTTTGTCTGGGAGTTCAGGCCCTGCAGCTCCGACATGCGTGAGATGCCGGCGCGCCGCGCAAGCGAAGTTCTGCGAGCACCGCGCGCGAACCTCTGGCGTCGCGCGCATCGCGAAAACATCGTCTGCCTCCGCGCGATAATGCCGAAGCAAATCCAGGGGAACATATAACTGATGGCGTGCCGCGTGCTGAGGCAGCAACGTCAGCATGTTCCGGCGATCGTCTGCGCCTGTCCGGCTTCCGACAGCGAGTCCTTGATCTCTGATGCTAGACCACCCGTCAGGATGCGCGCCGCGAGCTCGAAAATCGTTGCGGCGCTCTTTGCGGCATAGGACTGCAGCTCTGCAAGGCTCACAATCGGTTCGTCGTAGACGTCAAAGCGACGTGCTTCGACCAGACCGATCAGTTCTTCCGGCCGGCAACCCGTGGCGCGAAAGCGTGGCTAATGAGCGCCGCGGCAACCGGATCTGCCGCCGCCTCACCTGTGCGCTCACCCAAAATGACTTCATGCCACCATTGCAGCCGGATTTCCGCCGGCATTGGTTCGCGCGCCAGAGCGCGCACGCGCGAAATCTCTGCATGTCGAAAGCGTAAATCGCGAAACAAAGCGCCGCGCTCATCGGCGCGGCGCAAACAGCTGCCGCGAGATAGCCGTCGCGGTCAGCCTCGCGCACCAACGCGGCGCAATATTTGACGTGATCTGTCCATACGGACGAGCCTAGCGCGCGGGCTATGCGACGGCGATCAGACCCCGCACCAACACGCGCGGTTCTCAGCCAAAAGGAATGTTGTAGGTCCGCACGGCAGCGCCGGTCGTGCATGGCATCGACCGATAGCGACAGATTCGCGAAACCGTTGCCTCAGTTTGTCCGGCAACACCCAGGGATCGCGGCCGGCGCCGATCAGGAGAAACGTCGATGCTTTCGCGCGCGATCGAAAACTGCCGCCAGCGCCGCTTCGTCAATTCAGTCACAGTCGCCGACCGGCCAAGCCCAAATCCCGTCGGGAAAGCAAAGCAGCGAGCCGCGATGCGACATCCCGGCGAAACGGAAATCCGCCATTGCCGTAGGCATCGATCAGGTGCCGGGTGCGGCAAATGCGGCGCGTCGCGCACGTCGCCGCCGAGCGCCATCTACTTGTCCCGGTCAGGTGCGCTCAGAGGCATCGCGGCCGGTACCGACGCCGAGGTAGATCAGGATCGGCGACGCAATAAACACCGAGGTATAGGTGCCGACCAGCACCACACCGAACATCATGGTGGCCGTGAAGCTGTGGATCGCCTGCCCGCCGAACAGCAGCAGCGCCAGCAACGCCAGCGACACGGTCACGTGGGTGATGATCGAGCGCGACAGCGTCTGATTGACCGAGACGTTGAGCAGATCCGGCATCGACAGCTTGCGTGTACCGGCGCAGCATTTCGCGGATACGGTCATAGATGACGACGGTGTCGTTGAGCGAATAGCCGAGGATGGTGAGCAGCGCCGCGATGCTGGTCAGGTCGAAGTCGATCTGCGTGACCGACATGAAGCCGATGCGTGAGCACGATGTCGTGGACGTTGGCGATCATCGCGCCGAGCGCGAACTGCCACTCGAACCGGAACCACAGATAGATCAGGATCGCGACGATCGCGAGCATCAGGCCGATCGATACCGTAGGACAGCAGCTCGTCCGGACACGCGCGGGCCGACCACCTCGACGCGCCGGTAGTCGACCTCGTCGCCGAGCGCGCCGCGCACCTTGCCACGGCCGCCTGCTGCGCCGTCTCGCCGCCCGGCTGCTGCGCGATCGCGGATCAGCACATCGTTCGGCGCCGCCGAACTGCTGCAGCTGAACCTCGCCCAGACCCAAGCGCGCCGAGCGTGTTGCGCATCTTCGCAAGATCGGCCGTCGCCGACCTTCGACTGCACCTCGATCAGCGTGCCGCCCATGAAGTCGATGCCGAAATTCAGCCCATGGAAGAAATAAAGCGAGATCGCGATGATCGACAGCAGCGCCGACACCGGAAAGCTGATGCGCCGGAAGCGCATGAAATCGAACTTGGTGTCGTCGGGGACGATCGCAGCAGGGATGCAGGCGCACGGCGCACGGGTGATCCTCAGATCGGAGATCGCACAGCTGCTGCGGGCGCCGCCAGCGCACCCAACAGGCGACGATCAGCCGCGTCAGGGTGAAGGCGGTGAACACCGTCGTGATGATGCCGATGCCGAGCGTCACCGCGAAGCCGCGCACCGGGCCGGTGCCGATGTAAGAACAGCACCGCAGCGGCGATGAAGGTCGTGATGTTCGAATCGAGAATGGTCGCGAGCGCGCGCGTGAAGCCGGCATCGATCGCCGTTGATCGGGGTGCGGCCGGCGCGCACCTCCTCGCGGATGCGCTCGTAGATCAGCACGTTGCGAGTCGACCGCGATGCCGACCGTGAGCACGATACCGGCGATGCCCGGCAGCGTCAGCGTCGCGTTGAGCAGCGACAGCACGCCGAAGATCATCGCGACGTTGATCGCCACCGCGATGTTCGCGAACAGGCCGAACAGGCCGTAGGTGACCAGCATGAAGACGATCACCATGGCCGCGCCGACATAGGATGACGGCTTGCCCTTCGCGATCGAGTCCTGGCCGAGACCGGGACCGACCGACGCGCTCCTCGATGATGGTCAGCGGCGCCGGCAGCGCGCCGGCGCGCAGCAGGATGGCGAGGTCGTTGGCGACTCTCGACCGTGAAGCTGCCGGAAATCTGGCCGGAGCCGCCGAGGATGGGTTCACGAATAACTGGCGCCGAGATCACCTCGATTGTCGAGAATGATGGCAAATGGCTTGCCGACATTCTCCTGCGTCGCCTGCGCGAATTTGCGCGCACCGGAGGTATTGAACCGGAAATGACACGATCGGCTCGCTGGTGCGCTGGTCGAAGCCGGGTTGGGCGTCGGTGAGATCGCCGCCCGACACCAGGATCCGCTTTTCGACCAGGTACGGGGTTCTCGGCTGCGTCGCGCTGTAGAGGATTTCCGAGTCAGGCGGCACCGCGTCCCTGCAGCGCCTGCTCGGCTGGAATCGACTACGTCGACCATCCGGAAATCGAGCTTGGCGGTCTTGCCGAGCAGTTCTTTCAGCCGCGTGCGGGTCCTGCAGATCCGGGACCTGCACAAGGATCCGGTCGATGCCCTGGCGCTGGATCAACGGCTCGACAGTGCCAAGCTCGTTGACGCGACGCTCGATGATTTGAGATCGACTGCTCGACCGATTGGCGTACCCGCTCGACGATCGCCGGGCTCGGTCAGCGTCAGCCGCACCAGGCTGCCCGCCTCGGTCGTTACATCGAGCGTGCGCTGGCCGGTGCTGCTGCCAGAATGCCGCCGAGAGGCTGCGAGAGTTCGCGCAGTTTGTCGACCGCCTGATCGAAATTGCTGCCCTCGCGGATGCGCACTTCGACGCCGTTGTCCGCGCACCGACGAGACCGGTATACCCGACGCGCGCATCGCGCAGCACGCGGCGGACATCATCGCGCAGCGACTCCAGCTTCTCCTTGCGCACCGCGTTGCGTGTCGACTTCGAGCAGGATGTGCGAGCCGCCCTGCAAGATCGAGGCCCAGCACCACGTGGCGCTGCGCCCATTTGGGCCAGCTCTGCACCATTTTCTCCGGAAGGAAATTGGGAACGGCAAACAGAGCAGACGACAAACGCCGTAAGCAAAATCGCCGCCGCTTTCCACCGCGTGAAATAAAGCATGTCGTCCCGACTGCGGCTTGATTGAGCCATGGCCGCCGGCGCTTAGCCGGCGACGGCTCCTCGTCCTTGACAGGTTCACCCTTGGCGCGAACGTCGGTCACCATCTGCCGCATCTGGCGGATGCGCACGTCGTCCGCGATCTCGATTTCGATCTGATCGTCGTCGATCACCTTGGTGACCTTGCCGATCAGTCCACCATTGGTAACGACAGTGTCGCCCCGGCGCACGTTCTTGACCATTTCCTGGTGCTGCTTCACGCGCTTCTGCTGCGGGCGCAGGATCAGGAAATACATGATGACGAAAATCGAGCGCGAACGGCAGCAGCGACATCCAGCATGCCGCCGTCGCCGCCTGCACCGCCAAATAACGACCCTTGCGCAAACGCAGGCGTTGTGAACATTGAAGCTTGTTCCTTGCTTAGTTTTCCCGGCGCCTTGGCGGCGCTGAGTTGGCGCGGACTATAGCGGCCGCCAGCCCAATTGCAACGCCGCGTCAGACCTCTAAAACCCCGTTTTCAGCCATTTCCCCGCAGGGCCGCTTGCGGCAGGAACTTTGCCCCGCTAAGAGCAGCGCGACTTACCGGAAGCATCCGATGGCCAAATCGAAGTCCAAATCGCCGCGGCGCTCTGCGCCCAAACCGAAACCGGCGCACGCCCCGCGAGGGTCAGTCCGACGTGCTCGAACAGTATCGCGGTCGCTCTGGAACGCCTGGCGCCGCAGCATGCCGCTGCCCTGCCCGACCTCACCGCCGCCGACGCCTTCGTTTGGCATCCGGACGGCCGGCTGACGCCGGTTGCCGCGTGTCAACCGCGTCGAGATGTCGCTGCTTAAAGGGATCGACCGCGTGCGCGACGTGCTGGTCGAAAATACCGAGCGCTTCGCCAAAGGCCTGCCGGCCAACAATGCCCTGCTCTGGGGTGCCCGCGGCATGGGCAAGTCTTCGCTGGTGAAGGCCGCGCATGCGCGGCGTCAACGCCGCCGTGGCGCGCAATAGCGCGCGGCCGCTCAAGCTGATCGAGATCCACCGTGAGGACATCGACAGCCTGCCCGGCGCTGATGGCGCTTGACACGCGGCATCACCGCATCGCGTTTGCATCGTGTTCTGCGATGATCTTTCGTTCGACGCCGAAGACACCACCTACAAGTCGCTCAAAGCGGTACTGGAAGGCGGGATCGAGGGCCGCCCGGACAACGTCATCTTCTACGCCACGTCGAACCGCCGCCATCTGATGTCGCGCGACATGATGGAGAACGAGCGGTCAACGGCGATCAATCCCGGCGAAACGGTGGAGGAAAAGGTGTCGCTGTCGGACCGTTTCGGCCTGTGGCTCGGCTTCCATCGCTGCAGCCAGGACGAGTATCTCGCGATGGTCGACGGTTACGTTGCGCACTACAAGATCCCGGCGCGCGGCGACGGCCTTGCATCGCGAGGCGCTGGAATGGTCGACGACGCGCGGCTCGCGCTCAGGCACGTCGCGTGGCAATTTGTGCAGGATCTGGCCGGCCGGCTCGGTGTGACGGTGAGGAACTAGTGACGAGTCGCCGTCTCCCCTCGTCATGCGCCTTGAGCCGGCATCCGACCTCCGACGTTGCACCAAAGACGTGAATGGCCGGGATCAACCCGGCCATGACGCGCACTAGCCACGTGGGATCGTCAGGCGCCGCCGAGATGCTGGGTCGGATCGACCGGGGTCGAACCTTTTCGGATCTCGAAGTGCAGTTGCGGCGATGGTCACGTTGCCGGTTGTGCCGGCATGCGCGATCACCTGGCCGCGCTTGATCGTGTCGCCGCGCTTGACCAGCAAGCTCGCTTCGCATGCGCATAGGCGGACACGAAGCCGTTCGAGTGACGGATCAGCACGAGATTGCCGTAGCCCTTAAGCTCGTTGCCGGCATAGGCGACCACGCCGTCATCGGCCGCCTTGATCGGCGTGCCTTCCGGCACCGCCAGATTGATGCCGTCGTTCTGCGTGCCGTTCGGCTTGCTGCCGAAACCGGCGATGACGCGGCCGCGAACCGGCCAGCGGAACGCGGGCATTGCCCCGGCTGGTTCTGCGGTCTTCACCGCGGCCTCGGTCGTCGCGCGGCTCTTCCTTGGCGACGTTGGCAGCTCTGGACGGGTGCGGCGCTCGCAACTCTTCGTCAGGGGAACAGCGCGCTGCTGGGCGACTTGCGGCGCCGCTTGCGGTGTTGCGGAAGGATGCACGGCGGCGACCTGGTGGTTGCCCCGCGGAACGGAAATGCGATCGCCGACGCTCAGTTTGCTGGACGCCTGCAGGTGGTTTTGCGCCGCGCCAGCGCCGTCAGCAGTAACGCCGTTGCGCCGCGCAATGCTCATGAGTGTTTCGCCTGTGCTGAACGACGTGGACACTTGCCGCCGGCGAGGCGTGCGCAGCGGATGTCCGTCTTGCGTCGATGCTCGTGACATGTAGCGCGGAATTACGAGGCGCTGGCCCGGCCTGATCTGACTCGAGTCACGCAGTCCGTTTGTCTGCATGATTGCAGGCCGCCGGCACGCCATGTTTGCGTGCAATACTGTCGACGGTGTCGCCATAGCCGACGGTCACGGCTGAACCGCCATTCCAGGTCCAGTGACTGGACGCGGGCGGGATGTTCGAGCCCGTGACATCGGCATACTGGCGCAGACGAGCGATAGCTGCGCCCGAGCTCTGGGCGCCGTACAGCGGACGACAGTTGCAGGTGTGGCTCAGCGCCGGCAATGGCTGCGCTTCAACACGACCGGATGATGCAGGCGCCGAACGTCGCGCTGTGCGCAGGTTCTGCGGCGGCAACGGACGATCTCGGTGTTGTAGGAGCTGGAGTCGAACCGCGCGGAGTCGAACAACCGGCGGCGGCGATGCACCGACCAGGGCGAGAACTGCAGCGCGCGGCCAAGCACGCGAGGAACACTCCACCTTGGGGCGCGGCATGTGGTTACTCACTCGTACGCATGAAAACGTAGAGTTCGAAATAAACCAGCCGCGAGTAAACAAGGCTTTAATAATTAACGAGCGGATGCCGCCGCAATTTGACTCGACAATACCGTCGCGCGCGCGATTCCTGAAATGAGCGCTGATTTTCGGAAAGACCACGCGCAGCGCTACAATTCCTGCGCTTTGCCCGGGCAACATGGGCACAGAAACGCACCGGAATGAGATTTTCACGACGGAGTTCCCGTTTGCCGACTTGGTAAGCTTGATAATGTGTTGTGACCCATCGTGGGAGCCGAGCGGCAGGATCATGATGCCGCCGTCGGCAAGCTGATCGAGCAAGCGCCTCCGGGACGGTCTCCGCCGCGGCGGTGACAATGATGCGATCGTAGGGTGCCCGATCCGGCACACCCGCGAACCCATCACCGGCGACGATCTCGACATTCTCATAGCCGAGCGCCTTCAGACGATGCCCGCGCCTCCTCGGCGAGGGTGCGATAGCGCTCGACCGCTCACCACTTCGCGCGCAAGATGCGCGACAGGACCGCGGCCTGATAACCGGACCCGGTGCCGACCTCCAGCACACGATGGTCGCGACTCCATCGTTGAGCTGCTCGGTCATGTAGGCCACGACGTAAGGCTGGCTGATGGTCTGCCCGCAGGCGATCGGCAGCGCCTGATCGGCATAGGCGCTGTCGGCGAAGGCCGGCTCAACAAAACGCTCGCGCGGTACCTCGTCCATCGCCCGCAGCACCGCCTGGTCGGCAATACCACGCCGACGCAGCGTCAGCAGGAACTCCATGCGGTCGTCGTCCTGCTGGTTGTGCGGTGCTTTCGATCACGTTCGGGCCCCTTTGCCGGCGTTATTAGCATGTTTGCTGGAATTTGAGCTAAGATGGAACTCTGTGCCCTCGACTGAGTTGTAGGGCGGGAGATCGAGCAATGACAGATTCCTCGGCAGCGGCGCCACGCGTTCTCGTGGTGGAGGATGAATATTTGATCCGCATGTTGCTCGAGGACATGCTGGGCGAGCTTGGCTATGGTATCGCCGCGGCCGTCGGCACCATTTCGGAAGCCCGCCAGATTGCCACCGACGGTCAATTCAACGCGAGCCATCCTCGACGTCAATGTGGATGGTCAGGAGATTTATCCGGTCGCCGATATTTTGACCGAGCGCGGCTTGCCGTTCGTCTTTGTCACTGGCTATGGCGAACGCAGTCTGCCCGAACCTTATCGCGGACGCCCTGCCCTGCAGAAACCTTTCAGGCCGAACAACTGAAGACTACGCTCGCCGGACTGCTGGCCTAGCCGAACACTTCCGCCAGTTTTGTCATGAAGCGGCTCGTCGGTGAGATCGAGCCGCAGCGGCGTCACTGCGATGCGATTTTCCGTCAGCGCCGCGAGATCGCTGCCCGGCGCCGCGCCAGCAATTCCGCCGCGCGCGAACGCAATCCAGTAATAGGGATTGCCGCGCCCGTCGTGGCGCGCATCGATGCGCAGAAGCTCCTGGTCGCGCTTGCCCTGCACCGCGACGGAAACGCCGGCGACCTGGTCGGGCATGCAGTCCGGAAAATTGACGTTCACCAGCACGTCGCGCGGCATTCCCGTATCCAGGACGCGCTTGATCAGATCGGGCGCGAATTTGATCGCGGTTCCCAATAAGGCGAATGTTTGGTCGCTGAACGCATAAGCCTGCGAGAGCGCAAAGCGACGGAATGCCGAGCACGGCGCCTTCCATCGCGCCGGCGACGGTGCCGGAATAGGTCACGTCTTCAGCGCAGTTGCGGCCGCGATTGACGCCGGAGAGGACGAGATCGGCTTCTCTTTCATGATGTGACGCACGCCCATAATGACGCAGTCCGTCGGCGTACCTTTGATGGCGAAATGCCGCTCGCCGACTTCGCGCATGCGCAGCGGATCATTCAGCGACAGCGAATGCGACACGCCGGACTGATCGATTTCCGGCGCCACGATCCAGACTGTCATCGGAGAGCGTGCGCGCGATTTTCTGCGCAGGCGGCGAGGCCCGGCGAGTGGATGCCGTCGTCGTTGGTGATGAGGATACGCATTACGCCCGCTCGATCGTCGTTCATTCCGCCCATATAAGGCGCGAGCACCGATGGCACCGCGATCGAGCCGTTTTCCTGCTGATAGCGTCTCCATCACCGCAATCAGCGCGCGGCCGACCGCGACGCCCGAGCCGTTGAGCGTGTGGACATGCCTGCACGCCGATCCTTCGACGCGGTAGCGCGCATTCATGCGGCGGGCCTGGAACTCGCCGCAGACCGAGCAGGACGAGATTTCGCGATAGGCATTCTGGCCCGGCAGCCAGACCTCGATGTCGTAGGTCTTCTGCGCGGCAAAGCCCATGTCGCCGGTGCAGAGCGTGACCACGCGGTAGTGCAGGCTCGAGCTTCTTGAGCACCTCTTCGGCGCAGGCGAGCATGCGCTCGTGCTCGTCACTGGATTTCTCCGGGGTCGTGATGGAGACGAGCTCGACCTTGGTGAACTGGTGCTGGCGGATCATCCCGCGCGTATCCTTGCCGGCCGCGCCCCGCTTCCGCGCGAAAGCACGGCGTGCAGGCTGTCAACCGCATCGGCAGTTGCGCTTCCTCGACGATGGACTCGCGCACAAGATTGGTGAGCGGCACTTCGGCGGTGGGGATGAGCCAATAGTCATTGGTCGTCGTAAATTGATCGTCAGCGAATTTCGGCAGCTGCGCCGTCCCGAACATCACATCGTCGCGAACCAGGATTGGCGGATTGACCTCCGTGTATCCATGCTCCTTGCCCGTATGCACATCGAGCATGAATTGCCCGAGTGCGCGTTCCATGCGCGCCAATCCTTCTGAAGCACGACGAAGCGCGCGCCGGATAATTTCGCAGCGAGCTCGAAATCCATCATGCCAAGTGCTTCGCCCAGTTCGAAATGCTGTCTGGGCTTGAACGCATAATCGCGCTTCTTGCCGACCACGATGATGCTCGACATTTCCTCCGGCATCGGCACCGTCCGGCACGTCGTCGAGTGGTGTGATTCGGGATCTGCGCCGAGCTCCGTTGTCGAGTTCAGCAGCGAGCGTCGTCTGCTCGCTCCTCCATTGCCGGCAGCGATGTCTTGAGCTCGGCAACTTCGGCCATCAGCTTGCTGGCCTTGGCCTCGTCTTTCGCCTTCTTGGCGTCGCCGATATCCTTCGAGGCCGCGTTCCGCCGCGCCTGCGCCTGCTCGAGTTTTGGTGATCGCCGCCCGACGCTTTTCGTCGAGCGCCACGAGCTTTTTCGACAGCGGCTCGAGCCCGCGTCTCTTCAGGCCGCGGTCGAAGGCGTCAGGATGCTCGCGAGATCCATTTGATGTCATACATGGCAGGGCTCCTTTGAACCCGGTCATGGCCGGGCATGACAACGTCATCAGCGGTCCGGCGAACCTACTCCGCCGGCTTCGCAGCTGGCCGAAGCCGCATCGGCTGGCCGCCTTCGCGCGCTTCCTCCGCCTTTGCCTTCTTCTCGACCACGCGCACCGACCAGATCGAGCCCTCGTAGAGGATCAACAGCGGGATGCGCGAGCGACATCTGGCTGAGCACGTCGGGCGGCGTCAGCACCGCGGCGATGCACGAAGGCGCCGACGATGAAATAGCGCCGCTTGGCCTTGAGCTGCTCCGACGTAATGATGCCCGATGCGGCCGAGCAGCGTCAGGATCACCGGCAGCTGGAACGCGACGCCGAAGGCCAGGATCAGCGCCATCATCAGCGACAGATATTCGCCGACCTTCGGCAGCAGCGCGATCGACGGCATCCGTCGCTGCCGCCGGCCTGCTGCATGCCGAGCGAGAAGCGCACCAGCATCGGCATCACCAGGAAATAGACCACCGTCGCGCCGAGCGCGAAGAAGATCGGCGTCGCGATCAGATACGGCAGAAAGCGCCTTGCGCTCGTGGCGATAAAGGCCGGGCGCGACGAACATGTAGATCTGCGCCGCCACGATCGGAAACGACAGGAAGGCCGCGCCGAACATCGCGAGCTTCAACTGGGTGACGAAATATTCGAGCAGCGCCGTGTAGATGAACTTGGAATTCTCCGGCCCGCGACCCATACGAACGGCCAGACCAGGACGTTGTAGATCGTGCTTGGCGAAGAAGAAGCAGATCGACGAACATCGACGCCGAACGCGATCAGCGCCTTGATCAGCCGCGAGCGCAGCTCGATCAGGTGATCCATCAGCGGCGCCTTGGTGGCCTCGATATCTTCGTGGCTCATGCCGCCGCCTCCGGCCTGTTTGCGGCGGCGGCGCTCGGCGGTGCAAAATCTTTCTCGCTGACCGGCGACGGCGGCTCAGGCAACGGCACGTTGACGTCGGCTGCGCTTCCTGCTGCTGGCGTCTCGGCGCAAGCTGCCGGTACAGCGGGTCGCGCATCGGTGGATGGTTGGCGCTCGCCGTCCCGACTCGGGCATTACGAGCGCTCTCGATTTCCTTCTTCGTGCTCGCCGATCGGATCGAAACTGGTGAGGTCGCTGACGGAGCTTTCGAGATCGTCGGCCTGCTTCTTGAGATCGGCCATCTCGGCCTCGCGCATGGCTTCCTGGAACTGGCCCTGGAATTCCGAGGCCATGCGCCGGACCTTGCCCATGTACTGGCCGAGCGTGCGCAATACGGTCGGCAGCTCTTTCGGCCCGATCGCGATCAGCGCGACGATGCCGATGACGACGAGCTCGCCCCAACCAATGTCGAACATGGATTAGTCAACTCCGAGGCGCCGAAACAGCCGGCGCCGCTTGCGGTCAACCGTGCCGGTCGTCTCCCGCTTACGCGCCGGCGCAACGATCAGGAGCGTACGCCCTCGGCGCGCCGCTCGGCTTCCGTCTTGGATGCGCTGCCAGCTTCGATTGTCTTCACCGGCTCGCTCTTGGCGTCCGCCGACTTATCGTCTTCGGACATGCCCTTCTTGAAGGCCTTGATGCCCTGGGCGAAGTCGCCCATCAGCGATGAAATCTTTCCACGGCCTCCAAACAGGACCATCACGACCACCAGCGACGATGATCCAGTGCCATATACTCAGGGAACCCATCGGCAAATCCTCCGCAGCGACGGGCTGTTCAGGCTCGCTCCGCCATCGATTTGACTGAGAAACTAGGCTTCGGAGGCGGCAAAAACAAGGACTTCGGGTGCGGTCAAAGAGCCGCCTGAGCGGCGCGACTCGCATGCAGATACGGGCGTTTACCTCGCTGCCGGATTATTCAGCGTTGTCGTGGCCGGGCCTGTTCCTCGAGTGCCGTCACTCTCGGAACGCTGAGGACGGCGGCGCCAGGCCCAGATCGAGATCGCCCGGCTCGAGCGGGTCCTCGTCGTCGCGCAGCGTCAGATCGTCGCGACGGCATCGGCACGGCAAAGCCGGGAGGCAGGTCGGCCGTCGAGCAGCCCGGAGCCCTTGAGCTCGTCGAGGCCCGGCAGATCGCCGACCTCCTCCAGACCGAAATGCGACAGGAACACTTCCGTTGTTCCGTAGGTGATCGGCCGGCCCGGCGCCTTGCGGCGGCCGCGCGGGCGAGATCCATCCGGTCTCGAGCAGCACGTCGAAGCGTGCCCTGTCGCCGTCGCCACGCCGCGCGTATCTCCTCGACCTCGGCGCGCGTCACCGGCTGGTGATAGGCCACGATGGCGAGCGTCTCGCACAGCCGCGCGCGACAGCTTGCGCGTCTCGACGATCTGCTTCTGGGTCAGCAGCCACGACAGATCGGTCGGCGGTGCGGAAGGTCCACTTCTTGCCGACGCGCACAAGATTGACGCCACGCGTCGCGTATTCGTCTGCGAGGCTGCGCAAGCGCCGTCTCCGCGATTGACCCCGTCGGGAAGCGCTGCGCGCCAGCATCGTTTCGTCGAGCGGCTCGCCCGCCGCGAACAGCAAGGCCTCGAGCAGCCGCAACTCCTCGGTCGCGCGGTCGGAGCCATGAGCTGCGTCTGCCTGCCATTGGCTCATTGCTTCGTTCTGTACCACCACGAGCGTATTGGCCGCGCCCGCACGGACCCATCCCGGCTTATGAGTCTTCATGCGCATACTCGTGCGTCGTCATTGATTCCATTCCACGCCGACGGCGGTTTGCGCATGTAAATCGGCGCTGGCGATGATCGCACTTTTCTGATGTAATTTCGAGCGTGCCCTTCGCGCACCATTTCGAGTGTCGGACGCGAACGACGAGGCCAAAGACCGGTCGCGCGAGCGCAGGCTCCGACCAGATAGCCGATGAGAGAACTGATCGATGCGCGACCCCAGTCCGCCGCGATGCCGATCGAGCTGCTCGCAGCGCGGCGCGCGCTTCGGCGCAGCGACCACACGGTGCGCTGCGTGAAGCGTACGCGAGCAGCGCGCCCGCGCTGGCGTTGCGTCGCATAGGCGGACAGCAGGTCGTACAAGCGTCGCCGTCCATTTCGGCCGCTTGATCTCGGCGATCGGCTCGGGCAGTCCGCGGCCGGAAACACGTCGCGGCCGAGCTGCGGCCGCCTCCATCTATTCGCATCGGCAGATTCGCGGATTGCCTTCGAGACGGCGCAGCCGGATCGGCCAGCGCGAGTCGCCATATCCTCGGCGCTCGGGCCCGTCACCGGCGCCGCATTCGTCGGCAGCAGCAGCGCGCGACTTGAGATACGCGAGCCACAGGCCGCCATCACCAGATAATCGGCGGCACAGCTCAAGCCGCAATCGCCGCGCGCCGCCTCGATGAAGGACGAGATACTGGTCGGCGAGCGCCGAGGATCGAGATCTTCGCCAGATCGACTTCTGCTGGCGCGCAAGCATCGGTAACAGGTCGAGCGGCCGCCTCGAAAACCCTCCACACGTCGACGATCAGGGGCCAGCTCATGCGGTGCCACGGTCCGGCGCCGACCGTGGTGTCAAACTCCTCGCTGCTCATGACCCTGCATTCCGGCTGCGGCTCGTCGGCCACCATCTGCGCGAATATCTCTTGCCGCGCGGCTTCGATATCGATTGTTCCGGTCTCGACGGCGCGCGGGGCGAGCGCCGGCGTCAGCGCGCTGCCGCATCGCCCGTGAGCTCGGCGATCGCCGGCGGCGGCGGCCTGTCATCTCACTCATGTCGCCATTGCAGTGAAGCACCACGTCGCATCCGGCCGCCAGCGGCACACGCGGCTGCGCTCCGGCGAATGGTGCCGGACAGTGCGTCCTCATCCGAGACGTCGTCGCTCATCAGCAGGCCCGCCAGACCCGATGAAGCCGCGAATCACTTGCTTCACCATTGTGGCCGAAGTCGTGGCCGTGGCGCGACAGGGTCGATCGCGCTAAATACAACGTGTGCCGTCATGCCCAGGGGCAGGCCTGCAAGAGGGCGGAACGCCGCGAAATCGGTGGCCTCACAGGGTCGCCCGGTCCGTGCATTGACCACTGGCAGCCCGTGATGACTGTCGGCTGTCGCCCGCCCATGGCCCGGCAGGTGCTTCAGCACCGGGAGAACGCCACCTGCCTGCGGGCCCTCGGCAATGGCCTTGGCAATAAGCCGCCACCTTGCGCGGGCTCGCTGCCATAGGCGCGATCGCCGATAACGGGGTCGGCGCTTCCAGGGGAACGTCGGCTAGCGGCAGGCAATCGACATCGATGCCGAGCGCCGCAAGGTCGGCCGCAATCAGATGGCCGGCGAGCCGCGCCGCGAGCGAAATGCCGGCGGCCGGCTCGCGGTCGTGAGGTCCCCATAGCGCGCTCCCCGGGGGGATAAGCCGGCCGAAACCGGTGGGCCGGAGCGCTGGACGCGCCCCTCCTGATCCACCAAAACGGGCGCATGCCACCCGACGGCGTCACGAAATGACTGTGCGAGTTCGGCCACTTGGCCTTCGTGTACCCACGTTTCGCTTGAAGATTATAAGGCCCCAAGGCAGGGTTTCACGGAGAAACGCACGCTCGTTGGCGGAAACGCTCAAACCCGCCAGCCCGGTGATGAACGCCCGCGACGTCATCGGGCGGATTAGCCCGCAGAATCCGCGAGGGTCAAGTTTGAGCTGTTAATTTCTCTGGATGAGGCACTGGGCGCCTGCCGACTTGAGGCTTGAGCAAAGCTCGGCAGCCTCGCTGGCGTTGCCAAAGGGGCCAACCGCGGCCCGGTAATAAGTTCCCTTGCACCAAGGTCGGCCTTTCAGGATCTGCACCCTGACGTCCGCCGAGCTGGGTGGGGTATTTGGCCTCGCAAGCTTCGGAACGCGCTTTGAGCTTCAGCCTCGCTCCTCTGGGACGAAACCTGCACATAGCTGCCGGGGCCGGCCGTCCCGCTGCTGGCTGCAGGCGCCGGTTGTACCGGGGGGCGACTGCGGCCGTGCGGCGCCGGCGCAGTAGACGCGCCCTCGCCGCCGCAGATGCATCAGGGTTGAGCGATAACGGCGCATTGCCGGACGCCGGTGCGGCCTGGCGCACCGCTGAACGCGCGGCTGGTGCCGGGGCTGCATCATCTTCCGCATCGGCAGTCGCGCGCTCGTGGCGGCCCGTGCCGGCGGCGCCGATGCTCGGGCGGCGGGTGCAGGCACTGTACGCGGCGCTGCCGCGAGTGGCGATGTTCCCGGCGCGGAGGCGTCAGCCACTTGATCCGATGGATCGCGATTGTGCGAACCTTCTTCGGTTCGGTTCCAATCACGCCGCTGCCCATTGGCAACTGCTGCTGTGGTTGCGACAGGACAACTGGCTGTCGGCTTGTCGATCGGTTGCTCCTCGCGGGAGACCAGCCTTCGCTTGTCCGCGTTCGTTCACCCGTTCGGTGATGAGCTTGTTCGCCTGCGAATCTTTGCCGGCTGGCGCGGGCACAATCTTGTTTGGTCCCGCATCTGCCTTTATGACCGGCGGCGGTTGGGAGAACCCGACGAACCAAACAGTGTGCGATAACCGAAGGCGCCGGCCGTGCCGACCACGGCCAACGCAACCACGCCGGCGATCGCCATAACGCCCAGGCGCCGCCGGGACGGAGGGACATCCTCGTAGTATTCATCGTCGGCCTGCGCTGAGCGGCGTCGCTGCTCATAGCCGTCCTGCGGATAATCGGCCTGACCCGGCGCGTAGCCGCGAGCCTCGGTGGTCGGCCGGATAGGCATCCTCGTCCGCCGGTGGCGTGCCACTGTAGGTCTGGCGCCCATACCCCTTGAACACCATGCTCACTTTGTGGTGCGTCGAGCTGTTCAGGTGGCGCAGAGCGCGCGGTAATAACCATTGCCCGTGGATCGCTGCGGCAGCACGCCCTGCGCGCGGATCGGGCGCAGCCTGCCGGCGTATAGCGCGCGTTCCCAAGGGCTGCGTGTTCCAGTCCGGAACGCTCTTCGGACGGTGGCGCGGCTGGCCCGACGTGCGGCCTCGCGGCCGAATTCTCCAAAGGGATCGGTCTGTCCGGATAAGGCGCAAGCTCCGCAAGCGGATCGTTGCCAGTGCTTTTGGCCGGACCGCGCACGGGGGGTTCACTTGCGCGATAAGACGCTGGAATTGGTCGTCCGCCATTAGGTCCCCAGTTACTGAGCTCGTCCCTGCTAGCACTTTTATGACTGCGGGCGATGCACGCCAAGTGCAAATCGGCCTGACGAGCCTAACGCATTCTTCCGGCGCGCTGACCCCGAGCAAGTCTAGACCCGAGGCGAGTACGATGACGATCCCCTCCACCAAGGCGAGCCGGGCTTTCGTCGTTTCTCGATCATTCTGGATAATGGCGCGTAAATGAGGCAAGTCGTTTCCTCGCGTCCAATGTGCATGAAATTCGCTTGCTAATTCATACAGATAGAACGCAATTCGGTGTGGCTTCGTGGGCGGCGGCGGCGGCTTCGATGATGCGTGGGTAGAGCGCAATCCGACGCAGCAAGGAGACCTCACCGGTATCAGTTAGCCTCTCAAGCGGCGCTCCCTTGAGCATCGCCGCGCGTGCCGGCGCGGCCTGGGGCAGGTCCGAAGCTCCTCCCGTGCATTGCGAAACACGGATTGCCCCCGCGCATGCCCGTACTGGACATAGAAAACCGGGTTGTCGCGTGGAATGCTCGATCACTTCGCCGGGTCGAAATCGAGCGCGGCGTCGTTCTTGCGGTAGAGCATATCGAAGCTGAACGGCATCGCGTCCGACCTCGTCGACCACTTCGCGCAAGGTGACGAACTCGCCGGCCCGTTTCGACATTTTCACGCGGCTCGCCGGCACGCAGCAGGCGCACCAGTTGGCACAAGCTTCACATCGAGATCCGCTTTGCCGCCGCTGATCGCTTTGACCGCGGCCTGCATGCCGCTTGACATAGCCGCCGTGATCGGCGCCCCAGACGTCGATCAGATTGACGAATCCGCGCACGACCTTTCGACCGGTGATAGGCAATGTCGGAGGCAAAATAGGTGTAGCTCCCGTCCGACTTCAGCAGCGGCCGGTCGACGTCGTCGCCGAAACCGGTCGAGCGAAAAAGCGTCTGCTCGCGGTCTTCCCAATCTCCGAGGTTGCCGCCTTTGGGAGGCGGAAGCCGGCCTTCATAGACCTCGCCGCTTTTGCGCAAGTCTTCGATCGTGGCGCGCACCTCGTCGCGTTCGCCTTCGATCAGTGAACGCTCGAGAAGAACACATTGAAATGAATATCGAGCGCGGCGAGGTCGTCGCGGATACCGTCCATCATCATGGCGGATTGCCTTGGAGCGCACAATCGGCAGCCATTGAGCCTCTTTCATCGTACTCAACTTGGCGCCGTGCTCCGCAGCAAGCTCTCCACCAACCGGCCTGAGATAATCGCCCGGATAAAGACCTTCCGGGATCGTGCCGATGTCTTCGCCGAGTGCCTCGCGATAACGGAGGAAAGCCGAGCGAGCGAGCACATCGACCTGCGCGCCTGCATCGTTCACGTAGTACTCGCGGGTGACGTCGTAGCCGGCGAAACTCAACAGGTTTGCGAGCGCATCGCCGAACACCGCACCGCGGCCGTGGCCGACATGCATGGGGCCGGTCGGATTGGCAGAGACGTACTCAACGTTGACCTTTTCGCCTCTGCCGATTTCGCTGCGGCCGTAATCGCTGCCCGCTGCCAAAACCAGGCGCAGTTCCTCGACCCAGACGTTCGGCTTCAGCGTGAGGTTGATGAAGCCCGGGCCGGCGATATCGACCGAGGTCACCTTGGCGTCGCTCGCGCAGATTTGCCGCGATGCTTTCGGCAAGCTCGCGCGGCTTGCCTGCTGTCTTCGCCAGAACCATCGCCGCATTGGTAGCCATGTCGCCATGGGTCGGGTCGCGCGGCGGCTCAACCACAATGCGTGAAAAGGTCGGCGCCGGGTCCCAGGACCGCGGCGGTCGCCTGTTGCACACGCGCGAGAATGTCATCGAACAAATGTTGGGGCCTGGAGGCGCTGGGCATAGTGGGGCTGCGGCTAACGCAATTCGGAAAGGAGTCAAAATTCAACCCAGGAAGCGGCCACCATCTCTACCAAATGGTCGCCTCCGCTATCGACGACCAGGATCTGCCCGGTCGTGATAGCCGCCCTCGTCTGACGCCAGGTAGACCGCCATGTCGGCCATGTGGATCGGCAGGCCGAGGCCCAGCAGATGTGTCTCCGCGAGCTTCTCGATGTCCTTCGAACCTTCGAGCACGCTTCTTGACGCGGTCTGACAAGGTGACCGACGGCGCGATCGCGTTCACACGAATTTTGTGTTTTGCGTATTCGACCGCCATTGACCGGGTCAGCGCGGCGATGGCGCCCTTTGCCGCAGTGTAACAATCGCGTCCCGGAACAGCGCTCAGGGCGAGCGACGATGTCATGTTGATGATCGCGCCGCCCCCGGACTTGATGATGTGCGGAATGCCGATCTTGAGCAGAGAAACGTGCCATAGAGATCAAGATTGATGACGCGCCAGAATTCCTCTTCCGGACGCGTCGGTGACCGGACCATCCTGCGGCGTGGATCCGCCGGCGTTGTTGTGAAGGGATCGTCAGTTTTCCAAACCGCTCCACGGTTTGCGCGAAGGCCGCCTCGACGTTCGCCTCTGTCGCGGATGTCACAGTGAATGAAATGCGCATCGCCGCCCGAATTCCTGGCCAGCGCGCGGGCCGACTGAGCGGCGGCCTCGCCACGCTCCTTATCAATCTCGGCGATGACGACCTTCGCCCCCTCTTCGGCAAAGCGCTCGGCGCGTGGCACGGCCAATGCCGCCACCGCCTCCGTGATAAATGCAACCTTCCCCGCCAGTCGCGCCATAAGTCCCGCTCCCGTCACCGATGATATTTTGTGCGGAGGCCGCACTGCGCAAGCAATCTCATCAAACGGATGAGAAATTCGATCAGCGATCGTGACTGCATCCTCCGGAGCAGGGGGATGTGAGCGTCACCGCAAAGCTGTCATTCAGATTGTCGTCCAGTTCAGCGCGCGTTCATGGGCACAGCTTTAAGCATTTTGCATATGACGACGACTGCGAAATAAATCTCAACGCACCGACGGCACCAATATGGAGCCAAGAGATGACGAGGCTGATGACGAAAGCTCATGAACATTTTCAGAGTTGCGTGCCTCGCAGGCACGCTCGCAGCAAGCACGATGATGGTCAGTGCCGACATCGCCAGTGCCAAAGGCAACAACAGCCACCAAAGCAGTGACGCGCGAAGCACAAAGGCGAACAGCAACCGATTCCGGCCCAGCGAAAGGAAAGGCCGGAGAAACACGAAAGCAAGGAGGGCAAGGATCACAAAGGACCACGAAGCCAGGCATTGCGGCAAGAATTGCAAGGGCGCTCAAAGGCGACCCCGGTGACGATCTCTGAATGGTGTGGGCAAGACAAAGATCAAAGTCGGCCCGACAGAGGTCCTGGGCCTCAGCGCCAAGAACGGCACGATCACCGTCACCGAATTTACCGGCAAGCCGGGCTTGCGCACGGTGACGTTCGGCGGCAGCTCGATCACGCTGTCCAGTTCCGTTGCCGACGGTTTGCGCCTGCGTCGGTTCGAACGGCAAATCGCTCAATATCGAGATCGACAACACCGTGTCCGTCAAACAGAACGCGAACGGGAGCGTGACGGTCACCGCCAATCCGCCACCCCTCAAAGGTCTGCAGCCACCAAAATGCGCGCGATCGAAAACCTGTCGTTCAGATTGCTTTTCGGTTCAGCCCGCATTCAAGAGCGCAGCATTAAGTGTTTTTGCATGTAGCGGCGCCTCGGAAATATCTGCCGCGACATGGTCAAAGGCTGCAGCGCAGCTGCAGCACCAACATTGGAGCCAAGAGATGAAGAATCTTACGACCGTTTCGAGGCTGGCCTGCCTCACCATCGTTCTCGCAGCGGGCACAATGATGGCCACCGCGAACATCGCCAACTGCCAAAGACAACCACCATCAAAGCAACAACGTCCAGAATAATGGGCCATCAGCACGGCACGATGAGCGGGCCAGCCCGCTGGCGTGAAGACAGCGCTCCGCGAACAAAAGAAATGCATGAAACATTGCGGAAAGCCGACGCAAACATCGACCGACAAGAAGCCGACGACGACTTCACCGAAACCCGCCGTCAGTGAACAACCTCGCGACCGCAAAGTCTGCGGCAAGCAGCCCCCGACCACTGCGACCATATCGAATGGCGTGGGCACCTCCGCCATATTCAACGGCAAAGACGGCCTGACCGTAACGGCCGCAAGCCCGACGAGCATCACGGTGACGAACAGCAGTCATAGTTCGGTGACCATGGGCGGTGAGTCGATCACTCTGTCCGGCGCGACATCCAGTCAAAGCCGGCCTGGGCATGGAGGTTCGCCGCCTTGCGAACGGCGACGTCACGATCGCCATCAAGCCTGCGGTTGCAGGCGCACCAGCAAAGACCGATCCCGCCCGGCGTTGGCCCCGGCGATATCGCAAAGGGCGCAGCCACGACCTGGCGGGCACCGCCGCCAATGTTGTCGGCACCAGCCCCGTCATCCTTGGTACGGCGGCTGGCATCACCGCCGCCGGAGCGGTCGCCGCGACGGTTGCGGAGAGCCCATCAAAGGCACCAAGCAGATCGCCAGCGACGTTGCCGATTCTGCCGGGGCCGCCATTGAGTGGGTGGCCGACTGGTTCTAGTAGCCTTCCTTGATTGGTTTCCGCGCGGGCGGCAATGTCGCCGCCCGCGTTCTTCTATCCGCCGCGCGCAATGCTCAGAGCAGCTCCGGCGTCGTCCTTGAAATATTTCGCGTGCTCGATGAGGCGCGTAGCGGTCGGTCATCCCGCAATGTAGTCGCCGATACGCCGGGCGCGCGCGGCGCGTCGGTGACACGAATGCCCTCATTCCAGCCCGGCGGCAGATCGGTCCGGCGTCGCCACGTAATGCGCAAAGAGGTCGCGCACGACCCGTTCGGCATCGGCCATCACGCGCATCACGCGGTCGTGGCGATACATGCGCGGATAGAGAAATCCCTTGATATCGCGGTCGGTCTTTTCCATCGCCGGTGAAAATCCCACAATCGGGTCGTGGCGCCTCGCGCGCACTTCCGCGGCCGAGCGCGGCTTAGAGCATCGCGATGCGCCGGCCGCTCTCGCCGATCACGTCCTCGATCATGCGCGTGATGAGCGCGCGCACAGTTTCATGCACGCGCCGTGGCGGGTCAGTATCCCGGATATTGCGCGTCGATCGCTGCCCAGGATGTTTGCGACCAGAGGCACCGCGGAAATATCACCGAGCGTAAAGAGGTCCGGCGCGTAGGCCGTCGTCGATGTCGTGGGCATCGTAGGCGATGTCGTCGCGACAAGGCCGCGACCTGTGCTTCCGCGCTGGCATGGGTCCACAATTCCAGATCCTGAATCTTCGAATAGGCAATAATCGGCGCCGGTACGCCGAGCCTCGACGTAGCGGCCGACCGGCGCGCCATCGCGACCGATCGAGCGGCCCGTTGTGTTTGACCAGGCCCTCAAGCGTTTCCCAGCTCAGATTGAGGCCATCGAAAGCGGCGTAGCGGCGCTCAAGATCCGTCACAATACGCAAGGCCTGCGCATTGTGATCGAAGTCCCCGTAGCCGGCGAGGCATTCGTCGAGCGCCCGTTCGCCAGCATGTCCGAACGGCGGATGGCCGAGGTCATGAGCAAGCGCCAGCGCCTCGGCGAGGTCTTCATCCAGGCCCAGCGCGCGCGCAAGCGACCGGGCGATCTGCACAACTTCGAGCGTATGCGTGAGTCGCGTACGGTAGTGGTCACCTTCGTGATAGACGAACACTTGCGTTTTATGGGCCAGCCGCCGGAACGCAGCCGAGTGGATAATCCGGTCGCAATCGCGGCGGAACGCATTGCGGGTCGGACTCACCGGTTCTGTAAAGCGTCGGCCACGGCTTTGCGCCGGATCGGAGGCAAAACTGCCCGCTCGCGCCCCTGTTTCGACCGCCATTGCCGCATTGACCTCGACTGGCTCGCGCACTTAACTATCCGTTGGGCCTATCTGCCAATAGGATGGTCTGAAAAGGCGAGCAATGAGCACAAGCATTACGGTCAGCGAACGGGCGGCGCGGCGGATCGGCGAAATCCTCAAGGGTGAGCCGAGCGGCGCCATGTTGCGCGTCAGCGTGGAAGGCGGCGGCTGCTCGGGTTTTCAGTACAAATTCGATGTCGAACGGGCGCAAGGCGGCCGACGATCTTGTCATCAACCGCGAGGGCGCGGTCGTGCTTATTGATCCCGTCTCCGTCAACTACATGGCGGGTTCGGAAATCGATTTCGTCGATGATCTGATCGGCGCCTCGTTCAAGGTGAATAACCCGAAGGCGAAAGCCTCTTTGCGGCTGCGGCACCAGTTTCGCGCTCTTAGCATGAAAAGCGAAGGCGCCGCCGAAGCGGCGCCCTCTATTCCAAACTGTCAAAGCCTAGGCCTTCACCGGGACGAATGCGTAACCGCTTCCATCCTTCTTGAACGTGCCGGCACCCGGCATGCTGTAGTGATAGCCGGTCACCGTGAGATTTTCGGCAATGGCGCGATCGATGATCTTGCGCCGGTTCGTCTCTGCCAGCGCACCGTCGGTGTCAAACACCGCCTGCCAGCCGGGATTTCTCACGAACAGCAGCGGAATGTTGGTGACATCGCCGAGCACCAGCAACGGTTTTTGCCGGAGCCCACCAGATAGCTCGTATGACCCGGCGTGTGACCTGGTGTCGAAATCCGCGCGCACGCCCGGTATGACGTCCTTGTCGCCATCAACCTGCTGCACGTTCTTCCAACCCTGCAGTGTCGCCTTGACCCTGTTGCTGATGCCTTGCGCCGGCTGCGGCACAGTTGCCGGTCCACCACGCAAGCTCGGCCTTCGGCAGCGAGTAGATCGTGGCATCCGGGAAAGTTCTGCGCGTTGGTCTCTTTGCCATCAACCCGAAGATATGGTCCGGGTGAAATGCGTGACGATGATCGTCCTGATCTTGGCCGGATCGATGCCGGCTGCTTTCATGTTTTCGACGCCATCAGGCCGGCGGTTGGCTGAACCTGGCCGCCCGTGCCTGAATCGAACATCACGTATTGGTCCTTCATCTTCACGACAGTGATCGTGAACAGGATCGGCACGATGTTGTCGGCCGAGGCCCGGCGCCCTTGAGCGCGGCCTTGACCTGATCGGCCGGCGCGTTTTTCACAAACCCGTCTTCCAGCGTTCGATTCCATATGCCGTCGTATATTTGCGTGACCTCTACGTCACCGGACTTGAATTTGTGAAAGCCCTTATCGAGGAGCTTGGCGTTGGCGTAGCTCTGCGCCTGCGCGGACCCGATAATTCAAGCGTGGGACCGTTGAGGCCGAAGGCGGCGGATGCCGCCGTGGCCGAAAGTACAAAATTGCGGCGTGAGATGTTGTGCATCATGCACTCCACAGGACAAAGGGCTGAGAGGCCCGAGCGGTACACGCCACCTGCCTCGGTCGTGCCCCAATGTGCGAAGAAATATCTGCGGTGCGCCGAAGGCTATTCCGCGGCAACCGCCGGGCGGAGCCTCTTCGACTTCCTCAAGCTGCGGCTCGAGCCGGCGCTCGAGCAGCCGGTCGAACGGTCGAGATAGAGGTAGATCGCCAGTAATGTAGAGCGTCAGGAGTTGCGACAGCACCAGGCCGCCGACCACCGCAGACGCCGAGCGGCTGGCGCAGTTCGGCGCCAGCGCCGGCGCCGAGCGCGATCGGCAGCGCGCCGAAGATCGCCGCGAAAGTCGTCATCATGATCGGACGGAAGCGCAGCAGCACGCCGCTTCGCGGATCGCGGCTCCGGCGCGTCATGCCGACGCGCCGGCGCTCGATCGCGAAGTCGATCATCATGATCGCGTTCTTCTTCACGATGCCGACCAGCATCACGATGCCGATCATGGCGATCACCGACGAGGTCCATGCCGGAACAGCATCAGCGTCAGGATCGCGCCGATGCCCGCCGACGGCAGGCCGGAGATGATGGTGATCGGATGGATGAAGCTCTCGTACAGAATGCCGAGCAGCACGTAGGCGGCGAAGATCGCGGCCAGGATCAGGATGCCCTGGCCCGCGCAGCGAATCCTGGAAAACCTGCGCCGTACCCTGGAAGCCGGTCGTGATCGTCGCCGGCAGCCGGTCCTCACGCTCGACGTTCTGAATGGCGTCCACCGCCTGACCGAGCGAAGCCGGGCGCCAGGTTGAACGCAGATCGTCACCGCCGGCTGCTGCGCCCTGGTGATTGACCTGCAACGGACCGACCGTGCGCTCGAAACGGGTGACCAGCCGAGAGCGGCACCGTCGGTGCCGTTTGTCGTCTTCAGATAGACGCGTGCCAGATCATCCGGACTGACCTGGAAGTCGGGCTAGAGGTCTCTGAGAATGACCTGATAGTAGTTGACCGGCTGTAGATGGTGGCGACCTGCCGCACGCCGAATGCGTGACAGAGTTCCTGCCGGACCTGATCGACCCGTTACCCCATAGACCGCCGCTTTTCGCGATCGACATCGATCACCTGCGGATTGCTGACGTAGAGGTCCATCGTGACGTCCAGCAGACCGTCGATCTTCGAAATCTTGTTGCGCAATTCCGGCGCAAGCCGATAGAGCGCATCGCCGTGTCGTTGGATTGCAGCGTGTACTGATATTGGCTCTTGGCCAGCTTGCCGCCGAGATTGATGTTCTGGATCGGTTGGAAATAGATCGCGAGACCGGGCACGCTGTTCGAATTCTTGCGCAGGCGCGCGAGATTGTCTGCAGATCATCACGTTCTTGCGCGGCTTGAGCGCCACCAGCATGCGGCCGCTGTTCCGACCGGAGTTGGGCCCACCCGTGCCGACCGTTGAATTTACGTAGGCGACCGCCGGGTCTGCGCGCACAAGGTCGGCAACCTGGCTGAAGCTGCGAGATTGCCGGAAACGGAAATGTCGGTCGCACCTTCGGTGATACCGATGACGTAGCCGGTATCCTCCGTCGGGAAGAATCCCTTGGGCACCACGATATAGAGCGCGATGGTGATGAAGAACGTGGCAGGGTGATTCCCAGCACGATCGACGAAGGCCAACACCTTGTCGAGCGTCCATTGATATGTGCTGAGCATCCACTCGAAGAACCGCTCGAACATCCGCAGCACAAAAATTGCTTCTCACGCCCTCAGGATGATGGCTGCCGAGAACGCGCGCTGGCCAGCATCGGCGTCAGCGTGAGCGAAGCGAAGCCCGACACCACGATTGCGACCGGCGATCGACACCGCGAACTTGCGGAACACGCGGCCGACCATGCCGCCATCAGCAGAACCGGAATGAACACTCGTCGATCAGCGAGAATGTGATCGACACGATGGTGAAGCCGATCCGCGCGAAGCCTTTCAACGCCGCCTCGAACGGTCGCGTGCCGCCTTCACCGTGGCGCACGATGTCTTCGAGCATCTGCGATGGCGTCGTCGACGACGAAGCCGGATCGGATCAAGCGTGAGCGCGAGCAGCGTCATGTTATTGATGAGAGAAGCCGAACGCGTAGCATCGCGGCGTGAAAGTACCCAGCCGGCGACACCGGCACGCCAGCGCCAGGCCAGTGGTGGAAGGCCGAGACTTCCGCGAGGAACAGGAAGATCACCATGATGACGAGCGTGATCGCAAATCGCGAGCGTCTCTGCACGTCGATCACCGCCGCACGGACGTGAGAGCTTGAACGGTCGAAATGAAGGCTCCATCTGGATCGAAGGCTGGCACCTGCGCGCACGGCCCGGCCAGCGCCTGGCGCACAAGGTCGCGCGATCACCTTTCGCACTGTGTTCTTCGCATCAGGCCGGGACGCTGGATCGCTTCAACACGATGGCGCGCGTCGTCGTTGAACCAGGTGGCGGAAACCTTGTCGTTTTCGACGCTGTCGATCACGCCGGGCGATCTGGTTGAGCTTGACCGGCGCGACCGATTGCGACAGGTCACGACCACATCGCGATATTAGTCCGCCGCATGCCGCATCGCGCTTAGTGGCGGCCAGCGTCGCGCGCTCAGCTTCGGTCCGGTCAGGACGCCGACGAGGCGTATAGCTCGAGGTGGCTTTGGCAACGACACTGCGCGTCGTTCAAGCGCGATATTGCGGGCGGCCGCCCTGGGCCAGGATACGACTGAGGCGCAGAACGCAGAATCTCGCCACTGCGCCACCAGACCAGCACCTGCGCGACGCCCGGCGATTGCGAAAGCTGCGGCGCCAGAACGGTCTCTTCGGCGTAGTCGTCGAACCGTCATTTCCGGCGGCGGCGCCGTGTCCGGAGCGCAGGCTCACATAGAGGACCGGGGGAAAGTCGCCGGGATTCACTCTTGCCCGGAATGACGGGAGGTTATCGTCATTTCGATCCGGCAGCAGGCGCGCTGAGGTCGCGAGTGCGGTCTGCACATCGAGCGCAGCGCCATGCGATATTGCGGCCGTGAGATCGAACTGGATCGTGATCTGCGCCAATCCAAGGGAGGATGACGAGTCCATCGAGGTGATGCCGGAGATCGTCGGACAACTGGCGCTCGATCGGCGATGCAACCGACGATCGCCGTCGTTTCCGGCTGGCGCGCCGGGAAATTGCGCCGTGATCTGGATGGTCGGGAAATCCACGGCTGGCGGCGTCGCCACCGGCAGCAGCCGGCAGGCGAAATGCCGAAAACGGATCAGGACGCCGTCAGCGTCGTCAGCACCGAATACGGGTTCGAGATATTTAAGCTACCCGCGACGGGCGTGCGGACGTTGACACAGACTCGACCTTCTCCCTCGGTGACAGCGGTTTCGCCATAGCTGGAGACTGGCTGTCCGCTTTCGGCCCCGATCGACGCTCGACCTTCACGGTCTGAACCACAGAGCGAGGCCATCCTTGATGACGAACGTTCCGGTCTGGCGACCTGCACGGCTTGCGAGTTTCACGACGCCTCATTTCGCAAAGTCATGTCGGTGGTGACCAGCGTGCCGGGCCGAGAGCAGTTCAGTCCTTGTTCGGCATGTCGCCCAGACCATCGCCATGCCGGTCGCGATCGACACTTTGTTCTCGATCATCGTGACCTGTCCGCTGGCGTACGTCGTCGCCGGGAATGATCACCTCCACGGTCTCGGCAGCCTTTCGGATATCGGGAAGATTGCGGCACCGTGAAATCGCCAGGGCCAGGCGCATCTGATTGATGGTCGCCATCGCCGCGGTGTCGTACGACGCACTGCCGACCTTCACGTTGGCCATACTGATGCGGAAATCGACGCCCGGATGAGCAGAAGCGAGCTGGACCTTCAGATTCTCAAGCGCGGCTTCCACGCGGGACCCGTTGACCGCGGTCTGTGCATTGTTGAGCGTGACGATGGGCGTCGCGTTTGCCAAGCAGATCGGTGTAGCGCGCAGACATCCCGCTGTGCCTGCTCAAGCGTGGACTGCCGCTCCGATAATGGCCTGGACGCGCACCATGTCGGCCTCGATCTGCCAAACAATCAGGCGAACAACAAGGTCGCCTTTCTGCACCGAGGCGCCGTCGCGGAAATGAACTCGTGGTCGTGTCGACCTGCGTCTTGATCACCCAGCGGATGGGCGTTACGTTGCCGAAACGGTGGGAACGCACCGGCATGGTTTGCGCCCACGGCCACAGCCGTTTGGGCGGGCCTCAGTCTCGCGCCACCCGTCCGTGGTCAGAAGCCGCGCACAACGGCGCAATTCCACGCAGGGCGAGGGCCGCCCCACCAATGAGCCATTGTCGCTGCCACGGTCCGGACTTATGTGCTGCCGAACGCTCCTAATCGCGGAATGGCTTGCTTTCATTGGTTGACGGCTTTCTAGCTATAAACGTTTACCAGTTCCTATACCTGCGCTGGCCGATAAACACGGTGAATACTGCATTCGTCCTCCGGGCATAAAAACCCATGCGAATAGCCACCGCAAGCGTCAACTCAATCCGCCAGCGCATGGACAACCTCCGGGCGTGGCTCAAAGGGGTGGCGCCGGCCCGGACATTGTCTGCCTGCAGGAGGTCAAGTGCACCGGACGATGCCTTCCCCGCGCGAGGCGCTGGGAAGCGCTCGGCTACAACGTAGCGGTGCATGGCCAGAAGACGCTCAGCGGCGTGGCGCTCGCCGTCAAGCTGCCGTTCGACGAGGTCGCGCCACGGACTGATCGGCGACGATGCCGACGATGCGAGGCCCGCTTTCGCGGAGGCGATCGTATCGACCAAGACCGGCGCGCTGCGCGTGGTCGGTCACTATCTGCCCAACGGCAACCCGCCGCAGACTCGACAAATATATGCATACAAACTCAATTGGATGAGCCAGCCTCATTAAATTCACACGTGAACGACTTAAACTGGAAGAGCCGAAATGCTCCTGGCCGGCGACTTATGCAACGTCATCCCCACCGCCGCCGGATGCCCGTCGCCCCGACGCCTGGAAAGACGACGCATTGTTCCTGCCGCAGACGCAGCGAGAAGTTCCGTGCCCTCGTCAACCTCGGGCTCACCGACGCAGATCGCGCGGCGAGCGACGCGGCCGACCTCTGCTACCTTCTGGGATTATCAGGCCGGCGCCTGGGCGAAAGATAACGGCATCCGCATCGACCACCTGTTGCTGTCGTCCGCGCAGCGGCCCGATCTGATGATGACCGGCACCGGCATCGATCGTCATGCGGCTGGGACAAGCACCGTCCGACCACGTCCCTGGCATCTATGTCGATCTGGATCTCGGGCGGTAGCCCTCATTCGTCATGCCGGGCATCGTGCGCGGGTTGCGAATGCGGGCATGACAGAAAAATCGGTGACCGGAAGGTCTACTCCGCCAGCCAGTGGCGCAGGTGGGGCGGCGAGCGCGCGTTCCTTCGCTCGCCTGCTGCATGGCGCTTCGTAGAGCTTCGGGCGATCGGGCGCGCTCTGTCTTTGGCGAGGGCGACCGCATCGGCCCGCGCGTTTGACGCGGCATCGCCCTCGAACAACATGGCGCCGAGCATCGCCTGCATACCTTTCTGGGCCGAGAGGCAACGTACGTAACCT
>ERZ1370068.1066-contig-10975_pt1 | contig 36179 bp, 51 predicted proteins | sample MGYA00561227_ERZ1370068 | MGnify/ENA primary metagenome ERZ1370068 (study PRJEB38410, sample SAMEA6850437) | metagenome | study: Metagenomic assessment of the ecological functions of the soil: analysis of the soil microbiota associated with the... | reverse complement strand
TTGTACTTCGTTCAGTTACGTATTGCTAGTGTCTCGCGAGGCGCCTCGTTGACATACGTGGAAGTCGGCCGTGAAGATGTCGAGAATGCTGCGATTGTTCTTGACGATGTCGTTGAAGAAGAGCTTCCGTCTCCGCACCATCGATTCCGAGCGAGCTGTTGCGTGTAGTCGGGGAACCAGAACGCGTCCGGGGCGAACCTTCTCGATGTCCTGGAGACGCGAGCCACTGCGAGCGCGAATCGAGTTGAGCAGCGACCTCGGAGCGCGGATCGGCGAGCATGCGCTTGACCTGCGCCTCGAGCACCTTGTCGTTCGACAGCTTGTGCTGCTGCGCAAGCGACATGAGCTCTTCGTCGGGGATGCTCTCCCAGAGGAAGAACGACAGCCGGCGTCGCGAGATCGTAGTCGCTGATCTGGTAGTCCTGACCGGCGCGCGACATTCGCCGGCGCCTTCTCGAAGCGGAACACGAAGTACGGGTTGGACAGCAACGCCTGCAGCGCCACGCGCACGCCTTCCTCGAACCCGCCAGCCGCCGCGCCGCTGTGTAGAACTGCATCAGCCCGTCGCGATCGTGCTGCGTCAGCGGACGACGGTACGCCTTCGTCGCCAGACGCGTGAGGATCTTCTCGGCGCACGCGCGTTCAGCTGCGCGGCAGCCGTGTGGATGGCAGGAGAAGATGATCTTGCGGCTCGGCGTCTCGAAAGCCCTGTGACTTTTCGTGGTCCGATGACCGCGATCTCCATCACGTGCGGCGGCTCGGTGGTTGCCGGCGCTGCGCCGTCCCGTTCGACGCCTTCGACCAGTCGTGCGGCTTGATCAGATCCTCATAGGGACCCGTCGCCGCGGCGAATGAACGACGCCGAGATCTTCTTCTGGCCGGCCTTGATGGCGATCGGCTCGCTGCTGATGTAGTCGGCGCCGGCGCGGAGAGTCTGCCGACGCGAGGTTCTGGTCGACGCCCTTTTCGTAGTGGAGGAGTGCCACGCGCTCGCCACCGACCGAGATATCGAGATCCTCGAGCCGCGTTCCCGTTCCGCCCGAGATGTTCAGTCGGAACGAGATAGAGTCCGTCGGCCGGGAAATCGTGGTTCGTGACGATCCCGCCGCGCGATCCGTACGGCGTGCCCCTCGATATGATCCCACGGATGCTGCGACGTGAACGGCGACGCGTTGTGCGTGACGAGCGCGGCCGGCGCATTGCGGTCGCCGATCGCCATGCGGCTCACGGAGGCCGCGGCGTTCAGGTATGCCTCGAGCAGCGTCGGCGACAACGCTTGCACGTCGGCGATGTTGTCGAAGTTCGCGCTCTTGGTGTCGAGCGGCAGGAAGTCGCCGGCGTTCACCTCGATGCCGAGCAGATCGCGAATGACGCGCTCGTACTCCGACCGGTTCAGTCGCTGGAAGGTTCGCGCGCCCGGATTGGGATGCGACGCGCGGTCGATCACTTGCTTCCATCGTTTCGACGAGCGCCTTGAGCGTGTCGCCGGTCGGGACGCGGGCGCGCCGGGCAGCGGCATCATCTCGGCGCGCAGCTTTCGGATCATCTTCTCCGAGATCGCCAGCTTCTTGTCCGCCGCCGCGACATCGAAGTTCTCGAGCGACAGATTGCCGGTCATCAGATTTTCGTTATGACAATCCTGGCAATACGTCTCGATGACGGAGTTGAGGGCCGCGGTCGAGAATGCCGCGAGCGCCGGTCGTGCGATACGACGGATGCGACGGTCGGCGAGCTCCGCGCTTTCGGGCGTGGCGACGGTTTGCTGGTCGCGACGGGTCGGTCGGGCGAAGGAACCGCGGTGCTGCGCGGCGCATTTCGTCCGATCGCTGTTCCGACGGAGGCGGCAAGGGCGGTGGTGACTACGGCAACGGTCGCAACCACGAGCTTCATTCGCGATTCCCTCAATCTTGGCTTGGAGGCGCCTTGAACGTCGCCTGGACATTCAAATGTTTGCCTCGCATAGCATGGAGGCTCAGCTATCTATACGCGCATGGAGTATCCGACGTTCAGACTTTGCAAGCAAGAGTTTTGACGGTTCCGGCAGCGCCAATTTGTGCCTGTGGCCCGACCCAAGGATCGACGACTAAGGCCCAGGCGCGGCAATGATTGCGCCTTTGACGCTGCCCGGCGGTCGATCGGCAGTGTAGACCACGAGCGACAGGTGCCCAGCGAGCAAGGTCGCTGGCGCTCGGATTCGCCCAGCGTGAGGCGTCCTTTGGCCTCCGAGATCCCGTGCCCCCGGACGAGGTGTCGGAGGCATCAGGTCGCTTGTGCGCCGACGCTGTCCCGGTCGAGGCTGATCGAGAAAACCTGCCCGGCCGGGGTTCCGCTCACCCGAACCGCATAGTCGAGCGACCGCTTGCGTCGCGTCGAACGACGAAGTCTCCGCGCGCCGACAGGCTTGCCTTCGCGAACGCTTGCGGTCATTACGACCGGCCGCGGGGCATGCCCGTCGACCAGCGCGAGGCGTCGTGCTCGGGGCGCGCGGCGCGGATGGATCGACTGCTCGTAGTCGTAGGCCAGGCGACGAGCGTCGGGCGTCGGCCGAGCGGACGTCCCAGAAGCTCGACGCCAATCGGCATACCCGTCGGGCGTGAACCCGGCCGGCATCGGATAGCGCGGGGAGACCCGTGACGGCGCTCAACTGGCAGTTGCGCGCCCGCGCTGCGGCTCGTTGATCAGCGCCGCCTTCCTGCGAGCCGTCGGATAGACCAACGGCGTCGAGGTTGGTTCGGTCTCGAGAAAGGCGACCACCATGTCGCGCGCCACCGTGCGCTGCGCAAGCGGCGCCACGGTAGGCGTCGCTGTCGCGCGCCCCTGCGTTCGCTCGCGTCGCCGAAGCTGCCAGGATCGAGCGCGACGTCATACAGACCGCGATCGAGAATCTCGGCGAGCGACTTGACCGGCGCGTTGGGAATCGACGCGAGGTAGTCCATCAGATCGAACGTGAGCTCGTAGTCGATGACGCCGGCGCGATTGATCACGCTGTCGAGACCGGGAATCGCGACGTCGATCACCTCGGCGCCTGCGAGCCTTCATGCTGGCGAGAGCCGCATCGGACCGATGCGTGTGCCCTCCTGATCGTCGCGCCTCCGTCCCGAAATGCTCCGTGCAACACGCCGAGTCGAGCGCGCCGCGAAGCGATGTGGAGTCGAGCGCGGCGACGAACGACGCAGGCTGACGCCCGCCGAGGATTCGCGTCGCGGATGTCCGCCGGGTCCGCGCCGACGGTCGCGTCCGAGAACGATCGCGAGATCGGTGACGCTGCGAGCAATCGGACCGCCGACGTCCTGCGGTGTGCGACAGCGGAACGATGCCGCTGATGCTCGACAAGCCCTTCGTTGGACGGAGGCCGAACAGGTTGTGCACCGCCGACGGAATGCGAATCGACCCGCAGGTGTCCGAGCCGAACGCGACCGCCAGCGTAGCTTCGCCGCGACGGCAGCGCCGCTCCCACCACTCGATCCGCCTGGGGCTCCGATCGGAGTCGTATGGATTGCATGGTCTGTCCGCCAATCGAGCTGACCGTCGTGATGCCCGCGGCCAGCTCATGCATGTTCGATTTGGCGAGAATCACGGCGCCCGCCTCGCGCAGCTTCTCGAACCTGGAAGGCGTCGTCCGGTCGTCTGGCATGATTCGCGAGCGCGATCGTTCCGGCCGACGTCGGGAAAGTCGCGTGTGCCATGGTTGTCCTTGAGGATTATTGGAATGCCGTGCAGCGCGGCCGCGGACGCGGCCGGCTTTTCTCTCGGCGTCGAGCGCGGCGGCATCGATCGCGACGTGTGGGATTCCAGCTCGCACAATGGCGTTGAGCGCGGCCCGGCGTGGTCGTACGCGTCGAATGCGCGCAGATAGGCGTCGACCGAGCCCCACGGACGTGACGCGTCCGCTTGTCATCGCCGACTGCAGCTCGGTCACCGATTGCTTCGTAGACGACGTCGCTGGGCTGCGCCGGTCGCTCGTGCTTGAGCTCGCGCGATCAGATCCGCGCAGGCGCGACGATCGTGCTCAGCGCGCTGAGCGCGGCTCGACTGTAGAAAGTCATCCTGGGAATGTCGGTGTCTGCGCGGCACGCATGCCGCACAATGCTACAGGCTGCAGGCTTACAGCTGGGGCTCGCTCTGAGTCTATCGAGACGGTGGGAGGCGGACAATATCGAAAACCCACAAGAAGGCCCCACAATTGCTCTTGAGGTCCGGAACGTGTTTGTTCGCTAGAGGAGACCTCCAATGAAGCGCTTACACATTTATTGCCATACTTCGCGCTGACCGCGAGCGGATACTCGGCGCGCGTACGCGTCGGCGCAGGCACTTGTGCGCCACGCGCGCCGTACGGTCGTCATCGACAGCGCGCGCACTGAAGTGACCGGAGTGCTCGACAAGTGGCAGCCAGCTCGTGAAGGAGCTTCGACACGAGCAGAATCTTCCCCAGCACCGGGGTGATTTTTCCCGTGACGCTGGGTACGCGACCAGCTTCGTATGCGGCCGTCTGGCGACGCTGTTCGACCACGAAATCGCCCCGGGTGTTTCGTTCGTCGTTCTGCGCGTTGGTCCGCTGTACTATGCGCGCGAACCCGACCAGCGTCGCGGCACCGGCATCATCACGGACAGCACGTTTCACGTGCTTCTTCGACCTCGGCGTGCCCGTCTCGTCGCCCGCATCCGTCTCGCCGGGGCGTAGTTCACCGGTAGTCGGCTGACCCGTGCGCGGCATGCCTTGCCGCGCGCGGCTTACCTCGCTAACTCCGTGGTGAATCCATCAGGAGTTTCGCGTGTCTGGGAGCCGGGAAGCCGAGTCAGAACGAAGACGGAATACTTTGCGCGGAAGGACGCCGAGTGGCTGCGTGAGCGACGCGCGGTGCTCGACGCCGAGCGCGCCGCGAAGGAAGCAGGCCGACGCGCGTCCCGAGCGTCCGCGTTGCAAGGAACGCCGCTCGTGGAGCGCACGTTCAGGAATCTGAAGGTCGACGTCTGCGTCGCGGGTCACGGGGTATGGCTTGACGCCGGCGAGTCTCGAGATGGTTCTGCATCTGCCACGCGCCGAGCTGCTGCGTGTCGTCGGCGAAGTGGAGTCGGGCCAGCGGTCGAAATGATCGTGCGTCCTGAGTGACGACACCCGGCGGGCCGAGCGCGCCACCGATTCGATTGCTGGATTTCTCGGGGCGCGTCGCGATCGTGACGGGCGCGGCTCGCGGTCTTGGCCGCGCGATCGCGCAACGCCTGTATGAGCGCGGGGCGGCCGTCGCGATCAACGTGCGCGATCGGAGTCGCGCCGAATCGGTGGCACAATCCCTCGGCGAGCGCGCGATCGCGATTCCGGGCGACATCGCGGCGGATGGCGTTCCGGACGCCACTTGTCGCGGCGACGCTGGTCGATTCGGGCGCTGTCGACATCCTCGTGAACAACGCGGCGTTTGCCCGATCGACCCGCCTGCCCGAAGCTCACGATCGCCGAGTGGCGAAGGGCGATCGACGTCAACGCTGACGGCGCCATTCGTTCTCACCAAAGCGGTCGTTCCAGCGATGACGGCGGGCGGATACGGCCGCATCATCAACATTTCCTCATCGGCCGGTCGCACGGTCAGCACGCTCGGCGGCGCGCATTACACGGCGTCGAAGGCGGGCATGCTGGGGCTGACGCCGGGCCGCCGCGAAGGAGCTCGGCAAGTTCGGCATCACGGTGAACGCCGTCTGTCCGGGGATGATCGATACGGAGCTCACCCACGAAAACGCGACGCCTGAGTTGCTCGAGCGCCTCGCGGCGAGCTATCCCATTCCGCGTCTCGGAACCGCGGTCGAAGTGGCCGACCTGGTGTGCTTTTCGGCGTCGGAGCAGGCTGGTTACATGACCGGTACGTCGCTGGACATCACCGGCGGCGACCTGATGATGTAGCCTCCTCATGCCTCTCTCATGAAAGAAAGCACGCGGGTTCTGGTCGCCCTGGGGGCGGCAGTCGTCGGCGGTGTGCTGATTGGTGTCGTCGGGAACGACGCGCTGTCCGCGCCGCCGATTCGATCGCGCCCGATCGGGAGCGTTGTGGGTGAACGCCATCCGCATGACGGTGATCCCGTTGGTCGTCTCCGCTGCATCATCACTCGGCGTCGCCTCGGCGAGCGACGTGAGGGCGATCGGACGACTCGGAGGGCGGACGTTGGTCGTGTTCCTCCTCCTGATCATCGGACTCGCGATCGTCATCATGCCGCTCGCTCCGCTCGTGTTCGCGCTGCTTCCGGCGCACGCCGTGCGCGTCCAGCGCTTCCGCGCGGGGCTGCAGGAGGCGCGCGCAATCGGTGACGTCGAGCGGGCAGACGCAGACCTTCGCGACCTGGCTGATGTCGCTCATTCCGAGCAACCCGATCGCGGCGGCCGCAAACGGCGCGATGGTGCCGCTGATCCTGTTCACGCTGTTCCTCGCGCTGGCGATCGTTCGCAGCCCGGACGCCAGCCGCGCGACACTGGTCGGATTCTTCCGCGCGCTTGGCGACGCGATGCTGACCCTCGTCCGCTGGGTGGTGATGTTGGCACCGATCGGCATCTTCGCGCTCGTGTTGCCGTTGGCGGCACGAGCAGGCGCGTCGCTGGCGGGCGCCATCGGTTTCTACGTTCTCGCGTACTCGGTGGCCAGTCTTGTGGCGACAGCGCTCCTCTATCCAGCGGTCGCGATCTTCGGCGGGATCCCGATGCGACGGTTTGCCCGCGCCGCGCCACCGCGCAACTCATCGCGTTCAGCTCGAGCTCGTCGATTGCGTCGTTGCCGGCGCTTGTCGAGAGCGCCGAACAAGGACTCGGGTTGTCGAGCCGCGTGAGCGGGTTCGTGCTGCCACTCGCTGTCTCGATGTTCAAGATCGCCGCGACCCGTTTCGTGGACGATTGGGGCGCTCTTCGTCGGATGGTTCTACGGCGTGCCGCTTGGCGCGAGTGAGCTCGCGACGATTGCGTTCGCCGGCGTGTTTCCTGGCGTTTGCGGCGCCGGGGATTCCTCGCGGCGCGTTCATCATGCTGACGCCGCTCTTTCTGGCGATCGGTCTTCCGGCGGAAGGAATCGGCATCCTGATCGCGGTCGATGCGCTTCCGGACACGTTCGCGACGGTGCTGAACGTGACGGGCGATCTCGCGGCGACGGCCATCGTTGCGCGCCAACAAGCCCCACCAGTGGCTACTCCCCGCAGGTCAGCGTCTGATCGTAGCGTGAGACGCGACCGGCAGTCGCGCCGATCAGGAAGCTGCCGATCGGGCACAGCGACTGCGTCGGCGCTCCGCCAAACCCACGGCGGAGGAGTACGGCCGAATGAACACACTCGTCGAGTCGATCGGGAGCGTGGCGACGTTGGCGTAGAACAATCGCGTCCTTGCTATCGCCAAAGAGGTACTGCTCGACGTTCGAGACATAGAACGCCCGGACCGTCCCGCGATGCTCCTTCAGATAGGCCGCGATCGCGCGAATCGCCTTGGGGCCGGCGAAGTCACCGGACACCGGCACGATGAGATTCTTCTCATGGAGCGACTTGATGTACTGGTAGTTCTCCTCCGAGGACAGAAAGCTTCGTGGCTGGCCAGAGCGGTCGTTCGAGGCACCGGTGAGATCCGCGAAGTCGCCGCCGCGCCCGCCGCTCAAGCCCCGCGTCGCGATGCTCGGGCCGTAGTAGTAGAACGCGTCGAACACCGCCTTGAGCTTGTCCGACTCGTCCTGCGTGAAGGTAAATCCGTGAGTTTTGATCAGCCGATCGACGACGCGCACGTAATTGCGCGTCCGCAGCGCTGGAGTCGCTCGCCACCGTTCTGTACGCTTCCCAGATCTTTGCGATCGACGTCGAGGTGTCGATGCCCGGCGGGCGCGGCTTGCTAAACAGAACCGAAATGAAATCGGCGCGATCGTTCGCCATCTCGAACATCGCCTTGAACATCAGATGCTGCATGATCGCCTGGCGCCGAATGTCGATGATGAACGCCATCTTCGGGCGAATCGCGGCGATGTACGTAAAGTTCTGCTCGGGACCGACGCCCATATAGACATCGCCGGCGACATGGGAGTCGCGCAGCATCGCGTATAGTTGACCGATCTCCATCTCGTTCGAGGTGTAGTTATCCTCGATGCGAAGTAGCCGCCGGGTTCAGAGATGTCTGTTTCGAGCTTCCAGTAGTCCTTGTCGCTCAGCCGCTCCGGAAGACCTGAGACGGAGGTGACGGAAGTGACCGAAGTGACGGCCGGGCCGGTCTGGCGCGCAACAGGCCCGGGCACTGTCGTCGGCGTCATCACGGAGGGACCGCACCCACCGACCGACCCGATGGCGAGCGCGACGAACAGCATCCGGTGCACGGCGCGTGGGGCGAGAACAATCGAACGTCGCATCACTTTTTCAGCTCCTTCTCGATGGCCGCAAGCTCTGCCTTCGCTTCGGCGAGGGTCTGGCGTTGAAGGGTGGTCGGCGGGAAGAAGCTTCCTTGCTGCGCTCCAGTGCCGTTGTACGTACGCGCGATTCCGCCCAGCTTGCCGCGCGGCGCTATCGCGTCCAGCACTCAATCGACGTTCCAGCGCCTGAAACCGTTCGGCTTCGGCCCCGGTTGCCGCGGTGCGTCGCGCGCGGAGATCGTTGATTCGCTGCTCGATCTGGATCTGCGTCGCCTGGACGTCGAGCAGAAATGCCTCGCGCGCCTTGTGCTGAGCGAGCGTGACCGTGAGTCCGGGATCGCCGCGCACCTCGAATGCACGCGTCGTCGTGTCACCGTCGACGTTGAGGGTGACCTTGAACGTACCCGGCGCGACGTATGGACCGCGATTGCCGATGTCGTGTGTGGGAATCGGCAGTTGAATTGGCGCGTCTGTCCGTGGAGCGCCGCCGCCGCCGCCGCGTCCGCCACCGCGACCACCGCCGGCGGCTTCAGGGGCACCGCCTCCACCGCCTTCTTCGCCGCCACCGAATCCACCGCCGCCGGCCGTCGCCGGTGGTGGCACGTGTCGAAGATCCCACGTCACGCGATGCAAGACACCTGGCGACGTCGGCGCGGGGATCTCGCGAATCACTTTACCGTCCGGACCGCGCACGATGAGGCGCACCGACTGCGCCGGCCGGCCGAGGTGGTACGTGAACTCCGCGCCGTCGGCCGGATTCTCGGCGGCGTACATACTCTGTGCAGTGTTCGAGATGTCTTCCCAGTACCACATCAGCGTCGCTCGGTGCGGCGCGAACAAGTGCGATGCTTTCGCGGCGATCGCCGGCGACCACTCGGCGATCGGCGAGGCGTCGTCGAGAATCCAGATACTTCGGCCGTGCGTGGCAAGCACAAGATCTTTCGTTCGCGGATGGATCACGATGTCGTCAAATCGCGTGCCCGGGAGATTCGCGGCGATGCGCGACCAATGCGCGCCGCTGTCTGTCGTCACAAACAGGAAGCGTTCGGTGCCCGCGAAAACGACATTTGCTTTGCCGGGGTATTCGGCGATGCTTCGCACCGACGCATCGGGTGCGAGCCCGCTCGTCACCGACTTCCACGTTTTGCCGAAGTCTGTGGTGCGGGCGATGTAAGGCGCGAAGTCGCCTGAGCGGTGCGAGTCGAACGCGACAAGCGCCGTTCCGCGCGATGCGCCGGACGACACGATTCCGCGCGACGTACGACCCGTTCGCGACGCCGGCGCCACTCGTGATGGCCGCGCTCGTTTCGCGCCACGTCGCGCCGCCGTCCTGCGACACCTGAACGTTGCCGTCGTCCGTTCCGACCCACAGCACCTTCGGATCGATCGGCGACTCGGCGATGGCCGTGATCTCGCTGAAGCCGGACTCGCCGTCGTTCCGCGCGATCTTTATGTCACGGTCCAACACTCCCATAAGCGGAGCGTGTCGCGGTTGATCGAGCGAGTGAGATCATTCGTGCGCGTCCAGGTTGTCCCGGCATCCTTCGAGATGAACAGCCTGTTCGCGGCGATGTAGACCGTTCCCGCCGTGTGACGCGATGCGATCACAGGTGCGTCCCAATCCCACCGATAGGGCGGCTCGCCCTTCGGCGGTTGCGGCTTGATGTCGAGCCGATCGCCGGTGACCGGATCGAAGCGCTGGATATTCCCGCCGTCGGACGTCGTGTAGACGGTGCGATAGCCTTCCCTTGTCGACGGCTTGTCCAGTGCCGTCGCTGAAGCCGATCTGCACCCAATCCTGGTTCAGAATGCCGAGCCAGTGACGTGTGGCGCTGGGACCCATCCACGAATGCGTGTCCTGTAGTCCGCCGTAGATCCAGTACGGATCGCGGTCGTCGACGGCGATCTTATAGAATTGTCCAATTGGAATGTTGTTCATGCGGACGTACGTGAGCCCGAGGTCCCAGCTTCGTGCATGCCGCCGTCCCCGCCGACGAGCGTGTGGCGCGAATCGCGCGGGTCGATCCACATCGTGTGGTGATCGGTCTTGAGACCGACGTCGTACGCCGGCGAGTTCGGCATGTTCTCGAACGTGGCGCCGCCGTCCTCGCTCTTGAAGATCGTGACGCCGAGCTCCCAGACGCGCTTGTCGTTGGTGGGATCGATGTAGGGAGCGCTGAAGTACATGGGCCGCGGGTTCGAGCGACTCATCTTTTCCACGTCGCCCCCGCGTCCTCCGTGCGATACGTGCCCGATTCCGGTCTGATGCTCGACGAGGGCGATGAGAATGTTTGGATTGGACTGCGAGATCGAGAACGCGATGCGTCCCTTGTCGCCCGCGGGGATGCCGTTCTCGAGCTTCTTCCAGGTGGCGCCGCCGTCGGTCGTCTTGTAGATCGCGCTTCCCGGACCGCCGCCGTTGTAGCCGAACGCGCTGCGCAGCCGTTGATACGTCGCCGCATAGAGGACGTTCGGATCGCGCGGATCCATCACGAGGTCCGGTCGCGCCGGTGAGCGTGTCGACGTAGAGCACCTTTGTCCAGGTCTTTCCGGCGTCCGTCGTCTTGAAGACGCCGCGCTCCGGATTGGCCTTCCAGAGATTCCTGCGGCTGCGACGTAGGCGATGTTCGCGTTCGGTCGGGTGAAGCTGCACGCGGCCGATGGCGCGAGTCTCCGTCGAGGCCAACGTGGGTCCACGTCGAGCCGCCATCTGTCGAGCGATAGACGCCGCCGCCCCACGACGTGCTCTGGCGATTGTTCTGTTCGCCCGTGCCAGCCCACACGATCTTCGTGTCGCCCGGAAAGATCGCGAGATCGCCGAACGTGTTGTCCGGCTGGCTGTCGAAGATCGGCTTCCAGAACGTGCCGTGATTCGTCGTCTTCCACACACCGCCCGACGCCGCGGCCACGTAGATCGTCGCCGGATCTTTCGGATCGACCTCGATGTCATGGACGCGACCGCCGGTCGCCGCGGGTCCGATCGAGCGGAAGTGCAGGGAATCAAACGGCGATTGCGCGAACGCAATCGTCGGAACGAGGCGCAATGGCGCCGAGAACGCGGGTGATGGTCACGAAGTCAGTCAGCTCCGGCTCGCGCTGCGCTCAACACAACGTAGGCGGCGTTTGGGTTGCGAACGTCGCTATGCGACGCGATCAGGCCATCGGCGAAGCAGGTTGGTCATTGAACCCTTCGTGAGCGGCTCTCGAACGGAGCGCCGGCTTTCGGCATCGTGATGTCTCTCGCTTCGGTAGTTTTTGCGCGCCGTTGGATCCCAGTCCGCCGAACGGGTCATTCTTGTCGCCCATTGCCGCCGCAATCTGATGCATGGCTCGCGACGCGATGGCGTACGCCGTTCCGACCGCTTTGTCGGCGCGTGTGTGGTGATGATGATCGGACCGCTGACGCGTCCTTCTGTGACGAGATTTCGATAAAAGCCCGCGGCGTTGCTGTCGTCGTATTTCGCCGAGAACGAGTAGTGTGAGAACGCGCCCTGGAGCAGCGACATCGAGTTGACGAATCCTTTCGGCGTCGGGGTGGCGCCCGTGACGGCGGCCGTGACCACGCGACAGCCGAAGCTGTGTCCGACGAGATGAAGGCGTACGGACGGAACGTCGGCGCGGAGGCGTTGAAGCGCTTGATTCACCCCCGCCCGTCCGACGACACCGGCTCGGTCCTTCATCTGATAGTAGGTGACGTAAGTTGAGGAGGTTCGACGCGCCCGCGACGATGCCCTTGAAGAAATCGCCGAGTCCCGCTGCGCCCTGGAACGTTGCGTCCTTCGGCGGAGGTTTGTGCCCCATGCTCGTGCGCGCCGCCGCCGGATTGCGCGACCTTAGGCGGCGGAGAGCCGAGTTGCTTGAGGAACGTGTCGTCGGCAATCATGTCGCCGCCGACTTTCTGGTTGATGAACCACCCGCCTTCTTCGCCAACGGTCTTCGGAAGCCGCGCAAGAATCAGCTCGCCGAACTCGCGCCGCGCCGCGGCATCCTTTTCCAGCTTTGGGATGAGCGTTTTGGCATGGGCGAGGTCTTTCTTGTGCTTGGCGGCGCCGGGAGCATCCGCCATGAATGCGGCGAGCGTGTCGACCTGTTCGCTGAGCCGGTCGTGCCCTGTGCCGATCGACGCCGCGTTCGGCGAGTCCTCGGCGGCGTCGAATTTCTTCGATGGCCAGATGATGCCGGCGACCGCGAAGGTTCGACCCTTGACGTCGACGTTCTTCTCCTGGGCTTTCACGTTGGTGAACAATTCCTGATACAGCGCGTGAGCGTCCTTCTCGTCGTTGTTCCAGCCGTGCGAGATGACGAACAGGTCCGTCGTCTTGCTTTTCTTCAGGCCATCGATGAGCGCGGGCAGTTGCTTCGCGTCGGTCGGTTTGCCGCTGGCGTCGAACTCCAGCTCGAAGTACGGATAGGGAATCTGAACGGGCATATGACGATCCTCAGACGGACTGGATGGCGCGCATCAGATCCACGAGCCCGCTGCCCTGGAAATAGCGGTCGCGATGCAGGTCCGTGGCGCTGTTCACAAAAGCTCTTTCACCTTCTCTGGCTGGCCGATGAACTCCTTGCGCACCGAAAGGAACGCGGCGGCGACGCCCGAGACGTGCGGCGCCGCCATGCTCGTGCCGCTCTGCTCGATGTAGTCGAATTTGGCCGACTTCACGGAGTCCTCGGCCTCGTCGCGCGCATGTCCGGCGGCACAAGAGATAATCTTTTCACCGGGTGCGAGGAGATCGGGTTTCATCCGCCCGTCGCCGGTCGGGCCCTTCGACGAGAAATACGACACGCCGTACGTGTGCGGCATTTCGCGATGCGTCGAGCCGACGGTGATCGCCAACTCGGCGTTTCCCGGATCGTTGATGCTCAGTGGAAGTCCGGATGACACGTTGCCGCGCGCTTCGGTCGCTCTGAACGCCGTAGCCGGTGTTGCCGGCGGCGACGACGACGACGACGCCACTCCGCACGAGGCGATCGACCTCGACGCAGAGCGGGCTCTGGCCGCACGCGAACCACTCGGGCTCGAAGTCGTACCCGACGCTCAGGTTCACGCCGTGAATCAGCACGCGGCGGCCGTAGCCGTTGATCTCCTGAATTCGCTCGAGGGCTTGAATGACGCTGCTCGTCCGCCCGTTTCCCTCTTTGTCGAGCACCTTCATGCTGACGATCTTGCAGCGCGGCGCCATGCCCGAGATCGCGTCGTACGTCTCTGGGAGCGCTTCGGTGGCGCCGTTTCGGTCCACCGCCGCGCCACCGCGCGAACGACTCCGCTGTTGGGCTTCCCGGAGAGGGATCCGGCGATGATGCCGGCGACGTGCGTCCCATGTCCGGCTTCGTCACGGAGCGCGCCGTCTGAGCTCGCGGGTTGTACAAGCGGCTGGTCCGCGGTGAAATCGTAGTGATCGAGCTTCGCGCCGAGATCGAGGTTTCTGAACAACTTGAAATGCGGATGCTTGGCGTCGACGCCAGAGTCCACGACAGCCCACACGATGTCGGCGCCGAAGCGCGGCGAACGAGCTGTGGGCGGCGTCCGCCTTCACCGTGCTCACCGACTTGACGAGGAGCGCCTTGATCGGGAAGTCGGGCCAGATGCGATAAATCGCGCGAGGCGCTTTCGACGGCGCCGATTGTCCGCGGCGCGCGAGCGGCTTTTTCGTGCGCGAATCCGGATCGGCGATCGGCGTTTCGCGATCGAGTTCCACGAGCCGGCGAATCTCGTCGCCATACATCGTCGCGAAGAGGTATTGAGACGTGTCTCGCAGCGCGGGATGCGATCCATCGGCGCGTTTTGGCAGCGCCTTCACCAACTCCACGACGCGATCCCGCGCTTTCTCCCGGCCTCCCGGAAACTCGAGATTGACATCGATCACGACATCGTGTGTGGCGACTTTCTTGGCGCTCTCGCTCGGCGACGAGGTCGTTCAGCAGGGGAATGGCGATGACCGACCGATCGAGCGTGCGCGGCGTGAAGCCCGCCTTTTCCGCCGGGCGATCGTCGGCGAGTTGTTTCGCTTCGCTCTTTTCCCGAGCGGCGCGCGACGATGCTTTTTCGCCGCCTTGGCTGTGCTGCGGCGTTTCGGCGAACGACCTTCCTTCGGCATCCAGAGCTCCGGCAACGCGTAGTGAGCGCGAGGAATGAGCGGACGTGATCGTGTGCGGCGTCGCAACGCGACACGGTACGTTAGCGCCCGTCCGACCTTGGGCGCCACCGGCCGGAACGGCAAAGGGGGTCGATCTCGAAGTCGACCCCTCGCCGCGTGGATCAACGCGCGGGCTACTTGCGACGGCGCTTCATCCACGCGCCAACGCCAATAGCGCCGAGTCCAGTGAGAACAAGGCCGATGGTCGCTGGCTCTGGCGTCACGTGAACCGTTCCGGCATACGCTGGAACAGCGATGACTGCGAGCAGGACGAGCGCTTGGGTGATGCGATGCATTGGGATGTGCTCCGTGTGATTGTGAGGTGGCGACCTAACGGCGGCGCTTCCACCAAGCGCCCACGCCAATCGCGCCAAGGCCCGTGAGAACGAGTCCAATCGTCGCGGGTTCCGGAGTGACGGTGGGGGCGTGCCGCCAGCGTACGCCGTCGACGAGACAACCACCAGAGCACCAGCGCCTGAGCAATGCGATTCATGAGTGTTCGTCTCCGTCAAGGTGACAAAGGATCTGCGACGCTCGCGACAATGAGGGCGCCCGAGGCCTTGGTCAAGTAGCTGCGACCAAATTGGAACGATTCGTTGCAGCGCGAGTGGTCAGCAGCCGGTGCAGGCCGACGTGAACGAGCCGGTTGCCGACGTCGCCGCGCCGTCGCCGACTGTGGCCGGCCCAGTGAACGAGAACGTGCCCTTGATCTCGGTCGACGAGGACGACGTGATGATCAGCGTCCCGCTCGTGCTACTGTACACGAACTGTCCGCTATTGACGTTCAGTGCGGCGACGAACCCAGTCGCCTGGTTTGTGCCGAGCGTGTAGGTGCCAGCTGCCGGCCGGACCGCCGACGCGCGAGAAGGCGAGTGCGAATTTGCCGTCGACCGACGCCAACCCCACGCTGAACGCACTGCCGACGACGACAGCATTCGTGAACCCCGTGTACGTTCCTGCCGAGCCACCCGTCAACGTGGCGGTGAACGCCGTACCAACGGTCGGAATGCTCGTTACTTTGTCGCTGCCGCAACCTGCCGCCAGGGCGATGACTGCGAAGGCCGTCGCGGCGCGTATGGCGCGGAGCGAAAACAGGTTGTTGAACATTCCGTGGGGATGACGGTTGGCGGGGATGTATGCGCTGGGCACTCCCGGCGCGACCGGCGGGTGAAACTCGAGATTCGCGAATATGCCGGGGAGCCTAGATTCTCGCCAATGTACCACACGCGTTCGATCATTTCATGACAGTCCAGCCCGATAGCGAGCGCGCACCTGACACGTCCTCCGGGCCGAGTGACAGCGCCGGTGGCCCAGCGGAATCGACGCTCGCCTGGGTCGGGCCGTTCGCGGTCTTCATGGCCTGGCTCGCGTTCGACAAATACCTGCCTATCGCCAATCCCGCGAAGGAACTGCTTCGCGATGGCGTGTTGATCGCCGCGATCATTGGCTTCGCGCGGCGGCTCGTGCCGACAACAGCGCCCTATTGGATCTCGAGCATTGGACTCGGACTTGCCGTGTTCGTCATGTGGATTGCACCCGACGCGTTGATTCCAGGATGGCGTAGCCAGTGGCTCTTTCAGAACAGCGTTACTGGACACATCACGACATCCATTCCACCCGCCGAGCTCACGCCGCTGATGCTCGCGCTGCGGCTCGGGCGCGCATCGCTGATCGTCCCGATCATCGAAGAGCTGTTTTGGCGCGGCTGGCTGCCTCGGTGGCTTCAGGACTCGCGGTTCGCTCGCATTCCGCTCGGGCAGTACACGTCGTTCGCGTTTTGGACGACGGCCGTTCTGTTCGCGGTCGAACACGGACCGTTTTGGGAGGTCGGCCTTCTCTGCGGCATCATCTACAACTGGTGGATGCGGCGAACACGGTCGCTGGGCGATCTGATGCTCGTCCACGCGGTGACGAACCTCGCGCTCGCGGTGTACGTGATTGTCACCGGCCGGTGGATGTTCTGGATGTGAAGGGTTTCGACAGGACCTTGATGACGGCGTGCTTGGCCGGCCTATCGTCGATCGGCGCGACCGCGTGCAGCGGTCCGGTGCGGCTCGTGCGGCCACGAGTCTGTCCGGCGCAGGGGTTGGCGAGCGAATGGCTTCCCGCCACGCTTGCGCTACCGCGCCGTGAAGAGAGTTTCATTCCACCGATGCCGGTGTCGACGAGCGTTCGCGGCAATCATGCAGTCGTTCGCGTCGTGATCGATACGTTCGGACACGTCATGGCGGATTCGGTTACCGTCTGCGGAGTTGCCGACCCGATGTATGCTCAACGCATGGCCGAAGAAGTGTCACGACTGCGCTTCCGGCCGGGACTCATGAACGCCAAGCACGTCATCGCGCCCACCTTCATCCCCTTCGCGTTTTGATGGGCGCGCGGCCAGTGCAGTAGGGTGGGTGTGGGGTGGCGTCGTCGCGTGTGTGTTCGCCGTTGCCAGCGCGTGCTCGCGCGATCGGCCTGCCTCGCCCGCGCGTGACAATGAGCCGGGTGACACCGCGATCAACACGGCCGGCGCGGTCGCCGTGCCGGTGCTGTCGAATTTTCGCGTGCCGTTGGAGTACGATTTCACGCCGATCCTCGCCGTCGTCCGAGCGCGTCGTGCCGCGCACGTTCGGTTCGCTCGACAGCGTGCGCCAGGTGGGCGACGACAAAAACAGGCACTACGCGTTCGAGGCCAGACGGGACACGTTCACCACAGTTCGTTCGCGGGTCGATGGTTCATTTGCGGACGACGATTTCCTACAAGGCTCGCGGGTATTTCAAACCGCGCATCGGGCCGCACGCTGAGCGCGGGATGCGGGAACGACCAGCAGCAGCCGCAGATCCTCATCGAGCTGGTGACGCCGCTGACGTTGAATCGAAACTGGCATCTGCGGTCAGCGGCGAAGCTGGACCTGCTGGCGCCGGCATCGGACGGTCCGAAGGACCGGTGCATCGTGAGCATTCTCAAATACGACGTCACCGGCAAAGTGCTCGACGCGGCTCGGCAGGCGATCACCACGCACTTGCCGGACATCGACAAAAAGATCGCGCAGATCGATCTGACCCAGCGCGCCGCGGGCTGGTGGGGATTGCTCAATCGGCCGATTCGGCTGGCCGACGGCGTCTGGCTCCTGCTTCAGCCCCGCCAGTTTCGACTCGGCAACGTCACCGGAACGGCGCATACGCTCACCGTCCAAGCCGGACTGGATGCGTATCCCAAGATCGTCACCGGTCCGGAGCCGAAGCAGTTCGCGCCGCCGCTGCCCAGTGTTAGCGAAGGATACGACCGGAACCGGGTTCAACATCGCGCTCGATGGGATCGTGGATTTCGCGACGGCGTCGAAGGCGGTGAGTGATGCTCTCGTCGGGAAAACCGTGACGCAGGCGGGACACACCGTGACAGTTCAGTCGGTGGTCGCGTCGCCCGTGTCGCGTGGGCGACTGGCGCTCATGGTGACGTTCACGGGCGACGCGAAGGGCACCCTTCGCTTTCTTGGAACTCCGCGGCTCGACGCCGGGCATGACCACATTCTCGTTCCCGATCTCGACTACGATATCGAGACGACGAACGATTTGATCAATGCGTTCGCGTCGCTGCGACAAGACGCGTTCCGCGCCTTGATGCGCGACAAGGCTCGCGTTCCGGTGGGATCGGTCATGGAACGGGGCAAATCGCTGCTCGAGAATGGTCTGAACAGAACGATCGGCGACGTCATGACGCTGTCCGCCACGGTGGATTCGGTGGCGGTGCTCAGTATCGCTGTCGCACCGGGAGGGTTGATGGTTCGCGCCGGCGCGTCGGGCAACGCGCGCGTGTCTCGGTGCGGCAGAAACGATGATCGATGACAAGCAAAGAAAATCAGCCGCAGACAGTTTGTCTGCGGCTGATCGTACATCAAGCGAAACGAGCGCTTAGTTCAGCTTGAACATGATGCCGAGGTTCAACGTGGCGCCGCCGGCGCCGACGTCGCCGTAGGCGGCCATCTTCGGGCTGAAGAAGTACCGCGCACCGGCGCGACCGATGAAGTAGATCGCGCTGTTCGAGCAGTATCCGCTGGGAAGGCCCGGGCGTCGCACGTGATGATCTGATAGCCGAGACCAAGACCGACGAACGGATCGATTTTCGGCTCATCGAGCTGAAGTGGTAGTTCGCCGTGACGCCGATCGGTATGTACTTCAGCTGTAGCCTGCGGATCCACTCCACCGGACCACGAGTAGTAGTCAAACGTGGCCTGAATGCCGAGGATTCCGTTTGCCAACTCGGGAAGCGCCTTGACGGCGTGCTCGAATCGTCCGCCAAACGAGGCGCTCGCCCCACCGACTCCGCCGAGTCCGACTACGACGCCGATCGGTGTAGCCAAGACCAAAGCTCGCCGCTCCTTTGGCCTGCGCAACGGCAGCTTGCGCCGTCACCGCGAGCAACGTGACCGCCATGGTCATTCCGGTGGCCTTTCGAGTGAACGAACTGCGCATGGTGTTTTCTCCTGGCGTGAGGCAGTGATGAGGGACTGACGCGAGATCGACTACGGGTGGGAGGACGAGAGTCGGTCGTGACAAAACTCTTCGCGGGTGCGGACTACGCAACGAGCCCCAACATATACCGTATCCCGTTCCGTGACCAGAGGAGGGAAACGGGAAATTGATGTCCGTTTGGGACTGGCGACGTGGCGAGAGAATCTTCACGATTGCATGTTGCGTCATGCAGTGTGACGCAACCGCCGAACGTCTCTACGGACGGTGGTTCGACGCGTTTCTCGGCGCGCCTCGACCCCACCATCATCGCGAAGGAGACGTCGTTTCTCGAGACCGGCGCTCGAGGCCTTTGGACGAGACGATTTCGGCGCCCGGCCGGCGAAGCCCACGCGCACGGTCCTCGGCGACATGCGCGCGCTGCCGTCCGCCCGTTCCAGCCTCGATGCCGTCATCGACATCGTGGCAGAGCTTTGGCCAATTCGACACAAAGACGAACCGAGACGTCATGCAGGCGCGGCGACGCACAATGACTGCCTTGTGACCATGTTTGAGAAACCCACGTGAGGCATTCCATGCACAACGTCGCGCAACGCTTCGAGCGTACCGAACCGCAGGTTCACGCCGTCTATGACAAGATCGTCAAGGCGGCGCGCGCCTGCGGTCCCGTCGGCGAGGACCCGAAGAAGACGTGTCGATTCACCCTCACGCGCCGCACGGCGTTCGCCGGCGTTGCCACGCGAAAAACGGCGCTTGTCCTGACGCTCAAGTCGGCGTCCGACATCAAGAGTGAGAGGATCATCAAACATGAGCAGGCGTCGGCGAACCGCTGGCACCTGGGCGATCAAGCTGGAGCATCCTCGAGATGTGGACGCAGCGGTGATAGGGATTGGATCAAGCAGGCCTACGGGCTGGCCGAATGAGACGCGCCGTGCGCCGATGTGGCGCGTTCGGATTCGCGCTCGCGGCAATCGTCGCCGGGATCTGGCTGCGTCACGAGCCCAGGATCCGCGCGCGGCGCGTCCCCTTCGGTCAGGATTCCGCCTGCCCTGCCGAACGACGTTCGCTGGTTTCGGACGTCGGCCGAGTATCGTGCGCTGGCGCGGCAGACGTATCAACTCGCTGCCGATCGACTTCCCGATTTGACGCGCGGCGCGGCGCGCATCAATCGGGCCGTGATCCTCGACGCCGACGAGACGGTTCTCGACAACTCGGAGTACCAGCGGCGTCGCGCGCTCGACGACAGCGCGTACACCGAGGCCAGTTGGTCCGCGTGGGTGAACGAGCAGACCGCGACGGCGATCCCCGGCGCCGCCGGAGTTTACGCAGCGCGTCCACGCACTCGGGGGACGGGTGGTCGTCGTCACCAGTCAGTGCGATGGCGCTCTGTGACGCGACGCGGGCCAACCTCAAGGCGATCCGCGTCGAGGGCGGACCTCGTGCTCTGTCAGCCGCCGGGGGAGAGCAACAAGAATCCGCGCTTTGAGCGCGTGCAGGCTGGAACCGCGGAGCAAGGATTCGCGGCGGCGACGATTGTCGAGTGGATCGGCGACAACATCCTCGATTTTCCGGTATGAGCCAAGAGGTCCGCGACGATCCCCGTGCGTTTTCCGGAGTTCGGTAAGCGATACTTCATTCTCCCGAATCCGATGTACGGCTCGTGGCAGCAGATTCGCGAGCCGTGAACTTCCACTCACCGGAGGCATGGCCTCCGTGAGCATTCGCGATCCACACTCTTTAACCACGGAATACACGGAATGCACGGAACTTCACTGAAAAAACAGTCACCAAGAATGATGCCGCGCGAATATCTTGAAGAATCTTCTGCTGTTTCCGTGGCATTCCGTGGATTCGTGAATTCCGTGGTAGAGCAGTTCTGATTCTTGCCGTGGGAGTCGTCGGATGCGCGAAGACATCCGGCGACAGCGGCTGCCGCAACAGCGTCCAGCGCGGCCATCGACACCGGCCGGTAGCGGCGATCACCGCCGACGGACTGCTGCAGCACATCAAAGATCTCTCGGCGGACTCGATGGAAGGGCGCGCGCCGGGAACGCCGGGCGAGGACAAAGCGGTCGCCTACATTCAGGCGCAGTTCAAGGCGCTCGGGCTCAAGCCGGGCAATCCCGACGGCACGTATCTGCAGAACGTCGACCTGATTGGCTACAAGGCGCATCCGACGGCGTCGCTGTCGGCGCGCGGGAAGACCGTCGCGCTCAAGTATCCCGACGACTTCATCGCCAACTCGCGGCACGACCGCGGCCGAGACGAAGGTCGACAACTCCGACATCGTCTTCGTCGGCTACGGCGTCGTCGCGCCGGAATACGGGTGGGATGACTACAAAGGCGTGGACGTCACCGGTAAGACGATCCTCATGCTGGTCAACGATCCGCCGGTCCGCGCTCGCCGGTGACACGACCCTCGACAGCACGATGTTCAAGGGTCGGGCGATGACGTACTACGGGCGTTGGACCTACAAGTACGAGATCGCGTCGCTCAAGGGCGCGGCGGCGGCGATCATCATTCACGAGACCGGACCGGCCGGCTATCCGTACGGCGTCGTGCGGGGCAGCAACTCTCAGGAACAGTTCGACGTCATCTGCCTGACGCCGACAAGCGCGTCAACGTCGAGGGCTGGCTCGCGTTTAGAGAAGGCGAAAGAGCTGCTCTCGGCGCGCGGGCCAGAACTTCGATTCGCTCAAGGCGGCCGCGGCGCGCAAGGACTTCAAGCCCGTCGCGCTTCCGGCCAAGGCGACGTTCGACGTCAAGATCGACGCGCGGAAGATCCAGTCGCACAACGTCGTCGCCAAGATCGACGGCAACCGACAAGAAGGACGAATACCTCGTCTACACGGCGCACTGGGACCACCTCGGCAAGGACACGACGCTCAAAGGCGACCAGATCTACAACGGCGCGCTGGACAACGCGAGCGGAACGGCGTCGCTGTTAGAGATCGCGAAAGCGTATACGAAGATGTCGCCGCCGCCGCGCCGGTCGATCCTGTTTCTCTCGGTCACGGCCGAGGAGAAGGGACTCGTCGGCGCGAAGTACTACGCGACGCATCCGCTCTATCCGCTGAACAAGACCGTCGCGGATCTGAACATGGACGGCATCAATCAGTGGGGCAAAACGAGCGACTTTACGGTGATTGGTCTCGGGAATTCAACGCTCGACGACGTCGCTCACCGATGCCCTCAAGGCGCAGTCGCGCACGGTTCGGCCCGACGCCGAGCCGGAGAAAGGTTTCTACTACCGCTCCGATCATTTCGAGTTTGCGAAACAGGGCGTGCCCGCTCCATCACGTCGACGCCGGGCACCGAGTACATCGACAAGCCGGCCGGCTACAGCCAGCGAAAAGCGCGATGAGTACACGAACAACGACTACCACAAGCCGTCCGACGAGGTGAAGGCCGACTGGGATCTCAGCGGCGGCGTTCAGGACGTGCAGACGCTGTTCCAGGTCGGCGTCAACGTCGCGAACGCGCGATGGGATTCCGCAGTGGAAGTCGGGGACCGAATTCAAGGCCAAGCGGGACTCGATGATGGGCGCGAGACGGACGCGCCAAAAGGCGTGGAGCTGAAGAAACCGTAGTCGGCGCTAGCGCCGCCGCTTTCCGCCCATCAGCGAGCCAAGAACGCCGCGCATGATCGCCGAACCGGCGCTCCGCGCGGCGCTCTTGCCATGAGGTCCACGAGGCCGTCGTGCTTTCCGCCGCGCGGGCCGGTCGTTCCAAAGATCAATCCGCCGAGTCCGCTGAGCGCTCCGCTCATCATCGTGGCGCCAGCGCCGGCAGGTGGCAGTGTTGCCGGCAGCTCCGGCCATTACTCCGCCCGGGTTCATCGGCAACGCCGGGGCGTTGGCTGCCGCGCCAGCCCGACGCTTGCGCGCGCGCCTGTAACAGCTCGAGCGCCGACTCTCGATCCACTTCCTTCTCGTAGACGCCCGCGACAACGGAGCTTGCGATGAGCGCCTTTCGTTCCTCCGGCGTGATCGGTCCGATGCGCGAGCCGGCGCAACATCAGGCGCGCTCCGTGATACCCGGCGTACCCTTCTCGTCGAGCAGCGAGACCAGCGCTTCGCCCACGCCGAGCTCGGTGATCACCGCTTCGATGTCGAGCCTGGGATTCGGCCGCATCGTTTCGGCCGTGGCCTTGACCGCTTTCTGGTCGCGCGGCGTGAAGGCGCGCAGCGCGTGCTGCACGCGGTTGCCGAGCTGGCCGAGCACCGTGTCGGGAATGTCGAGCGGGTTCTGCGTGACGAAGTAGACGCCGACGCCCTTCGAGCGGATCGAGCCGCACGACCTGCTCGATCTTGTCGAGCAGCGCCTTGGGCGCATCGTTGAACAGCAGGTGCGGCCTCGTCGAAGAAGAACACGAGCTTCGGCTTCTCGGCGTCGCCGACCTCGGGCAGATGCTCGAACAGCTCCGACGAGCAGCCACAGCAGGAAGCGTCGAGTAGAGGCGCGGCGCGTTCATCAGCTTGTCGGCGGCGAGGATGTTGACCACGCCTTGGCCGTCGACGGTCTGCATGCAGGTCGGCGATGTTGAGCATCGGCTCGCCGAAGAAGCTGCTCGCCGCCCTGCTGCTTCGATCTGAAGCAGCCGCGCTGGATGGCGCCGATCGCTGCGCGGCCGAGACGTTGCCGTACTGGGTCGTGAACTGCGCTCGCGTTGTCGCCGACGAACTGCAGCATGGCGCGCAGATCCTTGCAGGTCGAGCAGCAGCAGCCCGTTGTCGTCGGCGATCTTGAACACCAGCGTCCAGCACGCCGTCCTGCGTGTCGTTCGAGGTTCGAGCAACGCGCGACGAGCAGCTGCGGACCCATGTCGGAAACGGTCGCGCGCACCGGATGGCCTTGCTCCGCCGAACACGTCCCACAGCGTGGCGGGGACAGCCGCCGAATTTCGGCTCGGGCAGCGCGAGTTTCTTCAGTCGCGCGCCGAGCTTCTCATTCGTCTGACCCGGCTGGAGATTCCCGTCAGATCTCCCTTGACGTCGGCGATGAAACACCGGCACGCCGATCCGCGAGAACTGCTCGGCGAGCACCTGAAGCGTGACGGTTTTGCCGGTGCCGGTTGCGCCGGTGATGCATCCGTGACGGTTGGCGAGGCGGGAAGCAGGGGCGAGATCGAGGTCGCCCGATTTGGCGATTACGAGGGCTCAGTCATGGCGTGGAATCGTGTATCGCGCCGTCAGGATACCGCAGTGCCATCCGCGTCATCCTGATGGTGCGAAGCAGCCGGAGGACCTGCTTCTCGCCCGCCCAGGCAGGTCCTCCAGCATCGCTTCGCTGGCATCAGGATGACGCACCAGGATCGCCAGTGGGGGCAGCGCCGCCTCGATCTCCTGACGGTTCGGCTCGAGCCACGGCGGAAGCACGAGCTGCTCGCCGAGGTGGTCGAGCGATTCGTCGGTCAGTGAAGCCCGGGCCGTCGGTCGCGAGCTCGAACAGGACGCCGCCCGGCTCGAGGAAGTAGACCGACTTGAACCAGAAGCGGTCGATCACTTCGGTCGGCCGGCGATGCGCCGGCGGCGATGCGCTCGCGAACCGCGAGCTCGACGGCATCGTCGGCCACGCGCCAGGCGACGTGATGCATGGTGCCGACGCCCCACGCTCCGCGCGTCGAGTTCGGCATCTCGCGGAGCTCGATGTGCTTGCCCGGATCCACCGCCGTCGACGCCGTATCGGTGCCAGCCGTCCTCCTCGCCGTAGTCCGGTGAAGCCGAAGCACGCCGGTCAGGAACGACGGCGGTCGACGCGCGATCGCGCTCCCAGCACGCGCACGGCGTGCAGGCCGACGACCTGCCGCTCGGCGGGCACTGGACTCTTGTCCCAGGCGCGGAAGCATCCGCTCATCGCTCGTCTCGACGAGGGCAAGGAGCTGACCGTGCGGATCGACGAGTACGATCGCCCGATCACCGCGCCGAGTCTCCGTCGCCGGTGATCGTTGGCGCCGTGCTGCGGCGAGCCGCTCCTGCCAGTACTCGTGACTTCCGGCCGGAATGGCGAGCGCGATCTCGACGCCGATGTCCGTACGCCGAGCGGCCCGGCGGCGAATTGACGAAACGGGAAGAACGTGAGATCCGTTCCCGGATTGCCGTCGGCGTCGGCGTAGAAGAGATGGTACGTGTCCGGGATCGTCCTGGTTGACGCTCTTCTTGACCAGCCGCATGCCGAGCACGCCGGTGTAGAAGTCGAGGTTCTCCTGCGCGTCGCCGCAGATCGCCGTGATGTGGTGAATGCCGGTGATGTCTGACATGTAGAGTCTCAAATCAGTCGTCGAGTGCCGTGCGCCGTGACGCTCAGCGCTCCCGTCGCTCGCGATAATGTACCGGACACTCGTCAGGGCTGGCAGCAGACCTGGCAGTCCTCGACGTAGCTCCTGAACCGGATGCCGCTGCCTGGGTCGAGCGCCGATCGTGTTCGTCTCGCCGCAGTAGGGGCAGACGACCGTGCGCGCTCGTGTCCGCGGTGCCGTCGCCGAGCGGAAAATCGCGATCGAGGTCGGTCGCCGTCGGAAGGTCGATCGCCACCGGAAACGTGTGATCCCATCGTCGTCGAACGGTGGAACGGCGGCATTTCGAAGCGTAACGATCGTGTCAACGCGCGGCGAGCGAACCGGACCGGATCGCGGTTAATTGCAGTCATGACCGACCTCTTCGCGGCCCGCACCCAGATGGCGCTGTCGCTCGGCTTCCACATCGTGTTCGCCGAGATCGGCATCGCGATGCCGCTGCTGATGGTGCTGGCCGAGTGGCGCTGGCGGCGCACGGGCGACGCCGTGTATCTCCAGCTCGCGAAACGCTGGGCGAAGGGCAGCAGCGATCTCTGTTTGCCGTCGGCGCCGTGTCGGGCACGGTGCTGTCGTTCGAGCTCGGTCTGCTGTGGCCGCGCTTCATGCAGTTGCGCCGGGCCGATCATCGGCATCCCGTTCTCGCTCGAGGGATTCGCGTTTTTCACCGGAAGCGATCTTCCTCGGCGTCTATCTGTACGGCTGGGATCGGATCTCGACGCGCGCGCACCTCGCGGCCGGACTGATCGTCGCGGCGAGCGGGGCGGCGTCGGCGGTGTTCGTCGTCATGGTGCAACGCCGTGGATGAACACGCCCGACCGGCGTCACGATGACGAGCGGGCAGATCGTGCAGATCGATCCGATCGCCGGAATGTTCAATCCGTCGACGATCCAGCAGGCGCTGCACATGCTGCTCGCGTCATACGCAGCGACGGGACTCGGCGTCGCGGGCATTCACGCCGCGCTCGTACTTGCGTCACGGTGAAATTCCGCTGTCATCGCCACGCGCTCATGCTCGCGCTGCTCATCGGCGCGCCCGCGGCGCTGCTGCAGCCGCTCTCCGGCGATTTCAGCGCGCGCACGGTCGCGCAATGGCAGCCGATCAAGCTCGCCGCGCTCGAGGGACAGTTCGAGACGGAGCGTGGCGCGCCGCTGCGGCTCGGCGGCTGGCCCGACGAGGACGCGAAACGCACGCGATTCGCGCTCGAAATTCCGCACGGGCTCTCGTTGCTCGCCTTCCACGATCCAGGCGCCGAGGTGAAGGGACTGACCGCGTTTCGCGCGCGAGCTGTGGCCGCCGGTCGCGCCGGTCCATCTCGGCTTTCAGATCATGGTCGCGCTGGGCACCGCGATGGCGCTGGTGAGTGCGTGGGTTGCGGTCGTTGTGCTTCGCAAGCGTCGCGTCGATCGACCAGCGACTGTTGCTGCCGCGCGCTGCGCGATCGTCGCGCCGTTCGGTTTCGTCGCCACGGAGGCCGGTTGGACGGTGACCGAGGTCGGACGCCAGCCGTGGGTGGTGCAGGGAGTTCTTCGCACGGCGGACGCCGTGCACGCCGATGCCCGGCCTCGTCGTTCCGATGCTGGTGTTCACAGCTTCTCTACATTCTGCTCGGCGCGATTGTCGTCGCGCTGATGCGAATGCTGGTGCGGGAGACGGCATGAGCGCGTTCCTCGCGTCGATCGGGCTCCCGGAGATCGTCGCCGCGCATCATGGTGCTCGCGCTCAACGCGTACGTGCTGATGGGTGGGGCGGACTTCGGCGGCGGACGTGTGGGACCTGCTCGCGAGCGGACCGCGGCGCGACGCAGCAGCGCGCGCTCATCGCCGACTCGATCGCTCCGATCTGGGAGGCGAATCACGTCTGGCTGATCGTCGTCGTCGTCGTGCTGTTCACGGCGTTTCCAGTGGCGTTCGGCACGCTCGGCATCGGTCCTGCACATTCCGATCGCGCTGATGCTCATCGGCATCGTGCTGCGCGGGTCGGCGTTCGTGTTCCGAAGCTACGGCAGCCGCGACCACGCGACGGCGCAGGCGGTGGGGCCTGACGTTCGCCATCGCGAGCAGCGTGACGCCGATTCGTACTCGGCGTCGTCATCGGGGCCGTCGTGAGCGGCGTCGGTCGCCACCGCGGCGACGCGACGTTGGGGCAGCTCGTTCGCCGATGTGTTCGTCTCGCCCTGGCTCGCGCCGTTTCCCATCGTCGTCGGACTGTTCGCGCTGGCGCTGTTCGCCTTTCTCGCCGCGGTCTACCTGACGCTTGATCGCGCGCGACGATGCGCTGCGCGACGACTTCCGGCAACGCGCGCTGATCATGGCCGGCGTCGTGCTCATTCTCGCCGCGGTCGCGTTGGCGCTGTCCTACTCGGCGGCGCCGCGCGTGTCGGCTGGAGTGATGGGCGCGCCGTGGTCGCTGTCTGCTCCATCTGTGCACGGCGACGGCGGCGATCGCCGCCATCGTCGCGTTGTGGCGGCGGCGGTTTGCCGTCGCTCGCCTCTCGCCGCGGTGGCGCAGGTGAGCTTCATTCTTTGGGGATGGGCATACTGCTCAATGCCCATTCATCATCCCGGAAACGCTGACGATTCGCGGCGCAGCGGCGCTCGACGTTGACGCTTCGATTGCTGCTCGTCGGTCTTTCGGTGGGGGGATGATTCTGATTCCGTCGCTGCTGTATCTGTTCAAGACGTTCGCGCCCAAGTCATCGTGAGGTGGCGAGCGCGCTTGTCATCCTGATGGTTGCGAAGCAACCGGAGGACCTGCTCCTCCTTGGCGCGGTCATCGGAACGACACCAACGACTTGAACTGCAGATGTGGCGGATTGAGCGGAATTGGGCGAATCGTTCCTCGTGCCTCGAGGGATGCAATCACAACGAGCCCGAACCAACATTCTTCTTTTGAACTGACGCTCGGGACGCTTCCTGCTGCGTCCCGAGCGGCTGTCTTCAAGAAAACAAGAAAACAGCTCTCGACATTTCATCGGTCGGGTCCAAGACAAAACGCCACTGCGATTGCATTCGTGAAAGATTCGCCGAATTTCAGTTAATTCGCCGAATTCGCGTTCAGCCTTGTTCAAATCGTCCCGATGACCGCGCGCGAACAATAACGGCCTGCGCCGCTCCCGATTCGTCGTACAGAATTGCGGGAAGGGATTCTCGGGCTCTATCTCATCCGGGACTTGTCGCAGCGTGTCGTCGTGAGTCCAAAATCGGGTCGAGCACCCTTGACGCGCGACGTCAGGCAAAGCGAAGCTCAGCAAAGTTCCAGCCCACCGTTCGATGATCCTGAAAGAGTATGGTCGCGCCGCATCGTGGCGCGCCGCCAATCGCGCTGTGATCGCGATGCTGCTGAGCTCCCGCCCTCGCGACGTGCGGCGGCGCGGACAACGCTGGACTGACGCCCGACGGGCGCAGGGCGCCTGGAACGTCGTCATCTCGCCCACCAGTCTCACCATCGTCCAGGGTCAGACTGCTACGGCGACATTGTCGATCGTTGGCAAGGCCAAGGGAACGGTGTCGCTGTCAGTCGTAGCCGTGCCCGATAGCGTGACGGTAACGCTCAGCTCTCCCGCGCTCGCGAGCAGCTCCGCGTCGAGCACGCTCAGCATCCGCGTGGCGTTGACGGCCGGAACTGGCCCGTACAGTCTCTTTATTCGTGGAATCGATGGGAACGACTCGTCCTCTGTGTCGTTGCCGTTCACCGTGACCACCGCGCCGTCAGCGACGGTGGCCAAAGCGGGTTCCGGATCTGGAACCGTCACATCAATCCCGCCGGCATCACCTGCGGCACGGTGTGTCGCACGTCGTTCCTCGTCGGGACGTCTGTTACCCTCTCCGCCACTCCAGCGGCAGGCAGCGTCTTCGCGAAGGTGGGCGGGGGCGTGCACTGGAACGGCGCTCGCATGCACGTTCACTCCGCACCGCGAACAGTTCGAACAGCGTCACGGCGACGTTCAACACCACGGCGCCAGGGATCGCGCTCTCTGTTTCTCCGTCGCCCGTGAGCGTCCAGCAGGGCACCAGCGCGAATGGCGGCCGTCACCATCACGCGCGACAACGGAAAGTTCGCCGAACTCCCGTCGCGATCACCACGAGCGCGCCGAGCGGTCTCACGGTGACCGCCAATCCGGCGAGCGTGACTGGACGACGTCGACGCTGACCATCAGTCGCTGCGGGTACGCTCGCGGTGGGGAACTATCCGGTCACGATCACCGCGACCGCGTCGGGAGTGCCGCAGCAAACGCTGACGCTCCCGGTGCAGGTGACCCCGGCGTCCCAAGGTGGCGGCGATCACGTTCAACTTCGCAAACTGCGAGAGCTCCAGAAACCCCGGTCTGGATCGCGGTCCAGAGCGGAGCCGGTCCATGGACGCGCGTCACGCCGACGAACAACGCGTTCACGCTTCACGCCCGGCGCAACCGGGCGCGGTGGCCTACGTGACACAAGACGGCCCGACGAACCAGACACGCAGGTGCTGTACGCCAGCGCAACAGAGCTGACGTCGCTCGCGATCGCGGGTTCTGCAGCTACAGCGCGCCAACCGGGCACGAAGCGGCTCACCGGGACGTTCGTCAACACCGGCATCATCAGTCAGGCGGCCGGGCGGGTCATGATCGGAGGCGCCGACATTCACGAAGACCTCGGACTTCACCCAGGCCTTTCACGCTCGCGAACGCGCCAAAGGGGGCACCCGCGATCTGATTGAGGAGCTCGCCAGCCGCCTCGTCAATCCCAGCAACAGTCCACCGCATGATCCTCCGGCGCGGCACGAGTGCGGACCCAACACACACGCAGATTGCCCTCGCTCGACTTTCGCGAGCGCCGAGGCGTTCCTCCGGCGGGCGCGATCCGTCATCATCTGCCGGCTTTCCGGACACGACCTCGGATCGGCGTCTCGCTGATCACCGCGAACGGCGCGTCCGCTCCGTACTTCTCCGGCGCGTGGCAACCCCGGAGCAGCTGCAGGGTCCAGGGCGACCAGCTTCGAGACTTCCTGACTCGCAGCTGCTGCCCGGAGATTTCACGCCATCTGCCGTCGTTCGGCGGGGATGCAACCTGCGTTCCGGTTCGTCCAGTTGCTCGCACACTGTCGGTCAGCGCGAACGACCGCGCGTTCGGACCGCAACTCGAGCGCCGTCGCGAAGCCCACGACGATCGGCACGACGCCGATATCTCCGCCTCAGAGCACAGGTCCCGACGCTCAGGTCGACGTACACCACCTCGGCCGCGGCGCGCTCGAGTCTCACGACCAGAACAACAACGGCGTCTCGGTTCTCGCGGCCGCTGCGTGCACCTCAGAACTCCCACGCCGACACCGAGCCTGGACGCTCGACGTCCCGGATCTCTCGAGCGCCGGACTACGATGCGACGTCGGGGACTCAAGGAGCGGAGTCGGCGCGTTTCGTGGAGCGTGGCCACTGCCCTCAGTGCGCTGAACGGCGATTCTTCTTCCGTTCCTCGGCGGAACGCCGGTGGACAATGCCCAGATTACCGGTGCCGTCGTTGCCGATTCGTCGGGGACGTTCAGTGCATCGCGGCGGAGGCTTCTCGGTCGACCGCGTCTCGGTGATCTGTCCGAGGAGCAACTCGCGCGATCACGACCCGGGCCGAGTTCCGGCTGGACGCCCTGCTCGCCGCTTCGCATGTTCCCGCTCATGCGCCTCCACTTCGCCCGAACGCTGACCTCCCCGCGCTCCTCGCCCCGTCGTTATCGCGCGCAGTCCGGACCCCAAGCAACTGATCAACCAGCCCGACGACGCCGCTGCAGCGGGTTCCGCTGGCGCGCTGATCGGTCCCGTCGGGCCAGGGCGGCGCGTCGATGACTTCGCGGTCGATGAGAAGAACCCGTCGACGTTCTACATCGGCTTCGCACGTCGGCGGCGTCGTGGAAGACGGTGAACAACGGCACGACGTTCGAGCCGATCTTCGATACGTACGGCGCGGCATCGATCGCCGATCTCGCGCTCGCGCCGTCCGATCCGAACGATCCTCTACGTCGCCACCGGCGAAGCGAACAACCGCCAGACGACGTCGTACGGCGACGGTCTGTACAAGAGCACCGACGCCGGAAAGACTTTCACCAACATCGGCTTCAAGACGCCCAGACGCTCGGGCGCGTCATCGTCCATCCGCGCGATCCGAACACGGTGTGGATCGCGGTCGGCGGCCATCTCTACGGTCCGAATCCAGAGCGCGGCGTCTTCATGACGACCGACGGCGGAAAAACGTGGACGAAGACGCTCTACGTCGACGAGTACACCAGCGCGACGGAGATCGTCATCGACCCGAGCAACCCGCTGAACCTGTGGGCGCGCGATGTACCAGCGGCAGCGCACTGCGTGGGGCTTCAACGGTGGCGGCACGGGTAGCGGCTTGTATCAGAGCACCGACGGCGGCCGAACGTGGAAGAAGGTGACCGTGCGGCGGCCTGCCGCGCGGCACGATGGGGCCGCATCGCGTTAGACATCTGCAAAACGCAGCCGAACGTGCATCTATGCGCAGATCGAAGTTGCTCAGGACAAGGAAGCCCCTCGATCGCCGCGGCGCCAGCCGAGGCGGCCGTCGGCTGCGGTGCAGCGCGGCGGTGGCGGCGGCGGTGGAGGCGGAGGCGGTCGCGGTGGTCCAGCGGCCCCGCCGAATCCGCAGACGTCCGGCGTCTGGCGCTCGAACGACAAGGGACGCACGTGGACGTTCATGTCGAACGAGAACCAGCGGCCGATGTACTTTCAGCCAGATTCGCGTCGATCCGAACAACCCGGACGATCGTCTACCTCGGCGGCGTCGGTCCGACGAAGTCGATCGATGGCGGCAAGACGTGGCACGGCCTCGAACAACATGGGGCACGTCGACAACCACGCGATCTGGATCGATCCGCTCAACAGCAAGCACGTGATGTACGGCAACGACGGCGGCGTCGACGTGTCGTGGGATGCCGGCGCGAAGTGGGAAGCGGTTCGCATCGTGGGCCGTCGGGCTCGCCTATCACGCGTCGGTCGACATGCGGCATCCGTACAACGTCTGCACCGGTCTGCAGGACAACGGCTCGTGGTGCGGACCGAGCTCCGTGCGCGAGAACGGCGGCATCCGGCAATGGATGTGGATTCGAGTCGGCGGCGGTGACGGTTTCCAGAACCAGATCGATCCGACGCGATTACAACATCTTCTATCACGCGAATCACAGAACAACGGAATGCAGCGGTACAACCTTACGACCGGCGAGGTGCGGAGTGTCAAGCCGACGCTCGGCGGCGGGACGTGGCGGCGGTGGTGGTGGCGGCGGCGAGCCGTGCGGCGAAGCGCCGGCGGGAACGCCCGACCTACGGGCGGCCGACGGCAACATCATCAATCCGATTCCGGGCGCGACGGTCCAGTTCAACTGGAACACGCTGATGCGGCTGTCGCCGCACAATCCCAGCACGCTGCATGGTCGGCGGTCGCTCGCTGTTCATTTCACGCGACCGCGGCAACAGTTGGACGATGACCAAGGAGCTCGGCAAGGGCATCGATCTCAATGCGCGACAACTGATGGGCGTTCGTACTCGCAGCCCGAGCTGCAGCCGGACGCGGAGGCGGTGCGGGGCCTAGCGTCGCGTGCATCTCTGTCGAAGAACGACGGCTACGTCGCCAACGAGTTCGGCACCATGACCGAGCTCGCGGAATCTCCAATCATTCCTGGAATTCTCTGGGCGGGTACCGACGACGGTAACATCCAGTTGAGCCGCGACGGCGGCACCAACTGGGAGGAAGTCGGCAAGAACATTCCTGGCGTCAACCACGAGTACTACGTCTCGGGCATCGAGGCGTCGTGGTACGACGCAGGCGACGGCGTACATCGCGCTCGACGGCCATCGCCACAACGATCTCAAGCCGTACGTCTTCAAGACCACCGACTACGGCAAGACGTGGACGTCGGTCTCCGGCAATCTGCCGGCATTAGGAAACGTGAATTCGATTCGCCAGGACCCGGTCAATCGCAATCTCTTGTACGCGCCGACGGAGCTTGGCTTCTTCGTGTCGCTGGACGATGGAAGGCTTGGAACCGGTTCATGCCGAATCTTCCGATCGGACCGCACGGACGAAGTGCTCGTGCATCCGCGTGACAACGATCTCATTCTCGGCGACGCACTCGCGCAGCGTGTGGATCATGGACGACGCCTCGGCTCGCGGCACTTACGCCGGACGCGCGCGCGAAGGACGCGGCGCGTCCTGTTTCCGACGCGCGACGCCGTCGCGTGGAAGTCCGATCGTCGTCTGAGTCCCGCAATCACGGCGGACAAAGTGTGGAAGGGGTGAGAACGCGCCGCGTGGAGCGGCGATCGCGTGGTATCTCAAGTCCGGCGGTGGATCGACGACGATCACGCGGCCTGACGCGGTGACGCGCGATTCGCACCGAGAGCATCCTCGAGCGCGTCGGGCCTCAACCGCTGGCAGTGGGATTCTGCAGCACGCCCAGTCGAGGTCCGCGCCGCCGCCGGACTTCCGCAACGGGTCCATTGGCGGCGGGTTCACGTGCGCGGGCGGAGGACGCAGTGCGTCGCCGGGAACGTATCGAGTGTCGGTGTCCGTCGGCGGCGCGAAATCGGAAGTCAGAACTTCCGCGTGCTCGAGGATGTTTGGCTGGGCGAGCGGTGAACACAGCGGTGGGCGCCGTGATGTTGGTGCGTCAACCATTGCTCTGAGCGCAGCGAAGAGAGCGAAAGCCCTGCTCCTGCTCGCGCGTGGTCATCGGGACGGCTCCAACATTTTGATCGCGAATCGTGCGAATTGGGCGGATTTTGCGAATCGCTCCTCGTGGCGCGAGGATGCAATCAAACGAGCCTGAGCCAACATTCTTTGAACTGACGCTCGGGACGTTTCCTACTGCGTCCCGAGCGGCGGTCTCCAAGAAACCAAGAATTCTCATCGGTCGGGTCCAAGACAGCGCCACTGGTGATTGCATTCGCGAAAGACTCGCCCAATTTCCTCGGTTAATTCGCCTAATTCGCGTTCAACCTTTGTTCACCGTCCTGATGACCGCGCAACCCCAAAGTTGATCCGCTCGCTGACGCTCGCATCAGGATGACGCACATTCGGTCATTGCCGACCAATCAGCGCGCGCATCGGCCCCGAAGCAGCGCGCGCGGGAAGCTGCTCCGGTCGTCGGAGAATCGCGTGCCCCGTCGCGCCGAAGATACGCGCGGCAGATACTCCGACGCGTCCCCGATCGATCGTCAGGCAGAATGGAAGCACGCCCGACGCAGCGCGCCTCCATGATCGCCTGGCGCGAATCCTCGACGCCGTATGAGCCGCGGTGTTGGTCGACGTCGTTCAGGCGCCACTCAGAGAGTAGTAGTGAGCAGTCGATGCTCGCCGATCGCCGCGCCAGCCGAAGCGTCGCGTGCCGCACCGCGGCGCCGAGCCGAGTGAACCGTCGGCTCGACTGGCGATGCGGCGGCGATGGTACCCCGCTTCGCTCTGCGAATCCTTTAAGCGCCGTCAGACTCACATTGTTGGCGGTCTTGCCGGCGAACGTGTTGATGGCGCACGGTCGCCCAGCGCGCCGAGCGCCTCGCTGGCGAGCAGAAGCGCGATGCGCTCGAGATCCACGATGCGCAGCTCGTCGGTCACGCGAACGTAGTCGGTCGAGCCGCTGGCATCGACCAGCAGAGAGATCGCCATGCTGGCAGCGCGCGCCGGGCGCGCGTCGAGGTAGAGACGATCGTCGAGGCGTCACACCGATGTGCCGGTCCACACGATCGCGTTCACGCGCACGCACGCCGCGACGTCGAGCTTCATCTGCCCGCGCGCTGTCGGCCGTAGCGTAGCGCCGAGCGCGCTAGGCGCTCGAAGCAGTGAGCGCGACTTGGCGGACGATCGCGGCGTGTCGAATGAGCACGGTGGTCGACCATTGCTCGTCGTGTCTCCACCGGAGGGTAAATGCGCACCGATACGGCGCGCGAACGATAGCGGCCCGCATCGGCGCATCCCACTCGTCGCAAAATCGCCGGAAAGGGATTGTCGGGCTCGACGTCATCCGGGACTTGTCGCAGCGTATGTCGCCACGTCGGGTGAAGCTCCGGCATTGCCTCAGTGTGCATCCACGGCGAGATCGTCGCTCGCAGTTCAGAGCTGACTTCGGTCGTCACCTCGCCGCCGGAGTCGTTCTGACGTCAGCTCGGGTTCGGCGCATCCGGAGACAGCGTCGATGCCCACCGAGTCACACCATTGCGACTGATCTGATGCTGCGATGCCGCGCGGTGCGTCGTGCGAATGGCGAGATTTGCGCCAGGAGCCCGTCCGGCTGGACGGCGGCGTCACACCCATGCGAAGCGGCGGCGGCTTCCAGTTCCTTGCGCAACGAGTCCGCGTCACCAGACGAATCGCCGGCGAGGCGCTGCGCGATTCCCCAAAGCGATGGTAGGCGGAAGTCCGCGATACACATCGCGGCCCGGGCGAATCTTCGCCGCTTCGGCGCGTGCTCACGCGAGCGATGCGGCGGCGTCGCCTGCCTCGATCGTCTTACGTCGATCGGACTGGCGCGACAGCGCATCGCGCAGGAGTAACTCGACGTCTCGCTCGGGGCGTGAGCCGGTCGAGCTCCGGGCCGCGCCGCGGCGCGCGCGCCGCTGCCGTCGTCGAGCGCGCCGCTCAGCCCGGGGTGCGCAAGCGAGCGATCGCGGCGTCCGACGATTGTGCCCTCGCGCAGAAGGTAGGAGATCGCGTATGAGCGGATCGCGGAGCGGCGCGTGGTTCGCGGTGCCGCGAGTCAAAGCGCGCTCGGCCTGTTCGATCGCCAAGAGACGATAGCGCGCGATGGCCGTCGCTTCGCCAGTCGCGTGTCGTGAGCGCCGCCGGGAGTTGAATGTGCCTGCTCCGTCGACGCCTGGCGTCGACTCACGCATGCGGATCGCGGCTCAGGAAGTCGCCGACTCGCTCGATCCAGTTCGTGAGCAATACGTAACTGAACGCGC
>ERZ1370068.6621-contig-5594_pt1 | contig 36181 bp, 39 predicted proteins | sample MGYA00561227_ERZ1370068 | MGnify/ENA primary metagenome ERZ1370068 (study PRJEB38410, sample SAMEA6850437) | metagenome | study: Metagenomic assessment of the ecological functions of the soil: analysis of the soil microbiota associated with the... | reverse complement strand
ACATCTTCAACGGCGCGGGCCTCAACTGGTTCGCCCACCCAGACGATCCGACATCGCGCACACACCGCCGCCTACAACCTCAGCCAGACGCTGCTCCAGACGACGACGCTGATCCTCACCGGGCTCGCCGTCGCGTTCGCCTTCCGCTGCGGGCTGTTCAACATCGGCGGCAACGGCCAGTACCTCGTCGGGCCTGATCGCGCGCCAACTGGATCGGCGTCTCGTTCGCGAACATGGCCGCGCCCGCGCACATCCTGCTCGGGATCGTGGTCGCGACAGCTCGCGGGCGCCGTCTGGGCCGGGATCGCCGGCTTCCTGAAGGCGACCGTCGGCGCGCACGAGGTGATCACGACGATCATGCTCAACTGGATCGCGTATCTGGGTCGGCGACTACCTCTTCCGGCAGGGCGGCCCGCTGCAGGCGCCGCCGAACGACCGCTCGACGTCCCGATCTCCGGCCGACGTCGCCGACGAGCGCGCAGCTGCCGGTGTTCTGGGGCGACCCGGAGCTGCAGGGCCTGCACATCGGCTTCTTCGTCGCGATCGCGGCGCTCGTCGTCTTCTGGCTCGTCCTCAACCGCACGACGCTCGGGCTACGAGGTGCGCGCGGTCGGCTACAACCCCGACGCGGCCGCCTACGGCGGCATCAACGTGCAGCAAGAACTACATCCGCGCGATGGCGATCTCCGGCGCGCTTCGCCGGGCTCGCGGGCGGGCTCGACATGCTCGGCTACCTGCACCGCTTCGGGACGCTCGACGTCCCAGGCAGCGCACGATCGGCTTCCTCGGGATCGCGGTCGCGCTGCTCGGACGCAACACTGCGGTCGGGCGTCGGCCTCGGCGGCGCTGCTCTTCGGCGCGCTCGTCTACGGGACGACGCACGGGCTCCAGTCGGGCGACGATCGACCCGAGCCTCGCGGGCAACCTCACCGAGATCATCCAGGGGCTCGTCGTGCTCTTCGTCGGCGCCGACGTCCTGATCCTGGCGGTCTGGAACGCTCGCCGGAGACTGCGCCGGCAGGAGCCGCGCGACCTGACGGCGGCGGCAGGCGACGCGTGAGCACCTATGCCGGCGATCGACCGCGGTGCTGCGCTCGCGCTGCTCGAGCCGGCCTCGGTCGGATCGTGCGATCCTGCTCGGCGTCCTCGCGTTCTGGCTGGCGACTGCCGCCGATCACCGCGCGAACGCCTGACACGTGGTCGCTCGCTCGTCGGGATGCTCGCGATCTGCTCTGCGGCGATCTGCGCTGGTCAGCGCGGCGCGACGCGGTCGGCTGGGGCGCGATCGTCGCCGGGCGTACTCGGCATCGCGCTCGGCGGCTCGCGACGCAGCTCGAGCGATCGAGCAACCTCGAACAGGTCTTCACCGCCGAGCCTGATCGCCTCGATGCTCGTCTTCGCGACGCCGCTCGCCTTCGCCGGCGATCGGCGGCATGTTCTCCGAGCGCTCCGGCGTCGTGAACATCGGCCTCGAGGGGATGATGCTGATGGGCGCCTTCTGGGGCGATCTAGGGCGCCGACAAGACGCGGCACGCTGGGTCGTCGGGCGTCCTGATCGCGATCGCTCTCCGGCGGCGCTGCTCGCGCTCGTGCACGCGTTCTTCGCGATCCACCTCGCGGGCCGACCAGATCGTCGAGCGGCGTGGCGGTGAACTTCCTCGCGCTCGGGATCACCGGCTACTTCTTCTTCCAGCTCTACCACGGCGAGAACGTGCCGACCGGCATCTCGCACGATCCCGGACGTCAACCTCGCGAAGGGCTGCAGCCACTCGTTCTCGGGCCGACTCGTTCGGCGACCTCAACCTGATGATCTGGCTCGGCGATCGCTGCTCGTCCCGCTCTCGTACGTCGTCGATCTTCAAGACGCCGATCGGGCTGCGGATCCGCGCCTGCGGCGAGCATCCGCGGGCGGCCGACACCGTCGGGATCAACGTGTACCTGGTGCGGTACGGCGCGGTGGTGCTCTCGGGCGATCCTCGCCGCGATGGGCGGCGCGTACCTGATCGATCGGCTACGCTGCAGCACGTTCAACGAGAACGTGACTGCAGGCCGCGGCTTCATCGCGCTCGCCGCGGTGATCTTCGGCAACTGGCGGCCGTTCGGCGCTTCTGCGCCGCGCTGCTGTTCGGCTTCTCGACCGCGCTCGCGTTCCGTCTGCCGGTGTACTCGGACTAGCGCGGCGACGCTCTTCCAGGCGCTGCCGTACGTGCTCACGCTGATCGCCGTGGCAGGCGTGATCGGCCGAACGATCCCGCCTGCCGCCGTTGGACGGCCTTACAAGAAGCAGTAGCGCTCGCGGCGCGCTAACGACGCTGCCGAGGCTCGGTGCGTGCTCGCGCTCGTTGGGCTCGCGATCCTCCGCTCGCGTCCGTCGCCGCGAACACAGCTCGACCGGCGTGACGCTCGTCGCAGGCGACCGGCGACGACCTGCCGCCGTCGGTCTTCGGCGCTGGTCGCGATCCTGCTGGCGCGGAGACGGCTCGGTGGACCGCGAGCCGAACGCTCGGCCGAGTCTGGCGCGCGAGGGGACGCGCGCGGGTCGGGCGCCTCGCTGGTGCGCGACTCTCTGCATCGGGCGTCGACGGCGGCTTCGCGCTCGGCTTCTACGCGCTCCTGCAACGTCTTCGGCTAGAGCGGCTCGCAATCTCCGATCGCCCGGTGTTCGAGATCGGCAACAGCCTGCGCGAGGCGCGCGTGCGGCAGCAGCTCGGAGTTCTCCCGAGGTCGAGCAGGCGACCAAGATCCGCGGCCCGCTACCTGCCGTGCGCTCGAGGAGGAGAGCTTCGACACGCTGCCCGCCGCAGACCTACGTCAAGGGCTTCCTGCGCACCTACGCGGACTACCTCGGCCTCGACGGCCAGCTGTACGTCGACGAGTACAACTCGCGCTTCGCGACCGGCGAGGACGAGCATCGCTGAGCCGGTCGTGGCGCGCCGTACATCGATCGGACTCGCAGCCAGCGGCGCGTCGAGCGCGCGCTGGCGTGCTGGTCGCCCTTGCCGCGATCGCGCGTCGGTCTGCGCGCTCGTCATCGCCGCCTGAAGTTCAGCGCGACGACGGCAACGCGACGATCCCGAACCTCGCGCCGGACACGACGCCTGCGGCCACGCCCACGGTCAGACAGGAGGCGCCGTCCGAAGCCGAAGCCCGTCACGTGCAGATCTACCGCGCGCGAGCCAGCGGCAACTCGTGGATGGACGTGCGCAGCTGGTCGGCAAGCGGAGCAGCCGCTTCACGGCACGCTCGAGCTCGGGCAGTGCGCAGCGGTTCGTGCGCGGACAGGCTGCTGGATCAACTTCGGGAACCCGGGAACTCTCGATCGCGCCGGCAACGGCAAGCCGTGAGCGTCACCCGCGGCGGCGCGGTACCGCGACGCCGCAGCGGGATCACCCCGACCGCTTGACGCGCCCCGCGCGCGCGTCGTCGTCGTCACCGGCAGCGAGCTCGTCCGCGGCGACCGCACTGGACCTGAACGGGCCGTTCCTCGCGCCGGAGCTGCTGCTGCTCGGCGTCGAGCCTGCGCGGATCGCGATCGTCGGCGACGACCCGCTCGAGCTCGAGGCCGCGCTGCGCGAAGGGCTCGACGCGGACCTCTGCGTCGTCTCGGGCGGGCTCGGCCCGACGCACGACGACCGAACCGTCGAGCTGGTCGCGCGCAGCCACGGGCGCGAGCTCGTGGTCGACCCGGCGCTCGAGGCCGAGATCGAGGCGAGTCTCCGCGCCGGATCGCCGAGCGGCTTGAGGCGGCCGTACGCGGACTTCGAGCAGGGCGTCCGCAAGCAGGCGACGCTGCCGGAGGGCGCCGACGGCGCTGGGCTCGCCGGCACCGCCCCGGCTTGTGCTCCAGTGCACGAAGCGGCTGCGTCGTCGTCCTGCCCGGGCCCGCCTGCGCGAGCTGCAGCGGCTCTGGCCGCGGGCGCTCGGCGACGGACGCCGGTGCGCGCGCGTGCTCGCGCGCGACGGCGCCCGGACGGCGCGCGTGCTGCGGTTCTACGGCTCGAGCGAGTCGGCGATCGCGCGGGCGCTCGCCGAGGCCGGCGGAGACGGAGACGGCGTCGTGGCGACGATCTGCGCTCGTGACTTCGAGATCCACGTCGACCTGGTCGTCGAGCCCGGCGCGAGAGGCGCGCGGACGAGCTCGCAGCAGCGCTTCGCAGCGCGCTCGGGCCGTACCTGTTCGCCGAGGACGAGCGGCCGGTCGAGGAGCTCGTGCTGGACGCCTGCCGCGACGCGAGGGCTGACGCTCGCGACCGCGGAGTCGTGCACCGGCGGGCTGGTCGCCGCGCGGCTCACCTCGGTGCCCGGGTCGAGCGACGTGCTTCCTCGGCGGCGTCGTCGCGTACGCGGACGAGGTCAAGGCGGCGCGAGCTCGGCGTGCCGAGTCGGTGCTGCGAGCGGCACGGCGCCGTCTCGGCCGGAGACCGCGGCGGCGATGGCGACGCGGGGCGCGCGAGCGGCTCGGCGCAGACGTGGCCGTCGCGGTCACGGGCATCGCCGGTCCCGGCGGCGGGACCGCCGGAGAAGCCGGTCGGGCTCGTCTACCTGCACGCGGCAGGCCCCGGCGGGAGCGCGCGCGCGCGAGCTGAATCTGCCCGGGCGACCGCGAGGCGATCCGCGGGCGCGCGACGGTTGCGGCGCTTCATCTCGCTGCGCACGCTTCTGGCACAGAGTCGCGACGAGACACGTGACACCGTTGCCGCTAGCGTCGAGGGCGGTGAACGGCTTCGGCTCTTCTGCGCGCTCACGCCTCCCGGACGAGACTCGACCGGCGCTCGCCGCGTGGCAGCGCGCGTGCCTTCGACGGCGTGCCGAGATCAGGTCGTGCCCGCGCGACCACCTGCACGTCACGCTCGCGTTCCTCGGGCACCGGCCGGCGGGCGAGCTCGAGGACGATCGTCGGCGCGCTCCGCGAGGCCGCGCGCCTGGCGCAGGCCGATCGCTCCTGTCCCGTCCGCGGCTACCGCGAGACGCGGAGCGTCGGGCATGCTCGTCCTCGACGACGAGGAGGGCCGCGCGGCGGCGCTCGCCGGCGACCTGCACGAGCGGCTCGAGGCGCTCGGCGTCTACGAGCCGGAGCGCGAGCACGTGGCTCCCGCACCTGACCGTGCCTGCGTTTCGGCGAGCGCCCTCGGCTGCAGCCGGCCCTGCCGGAGCTGGAGCCGTTCGTGCCGTCCGACGCTGCTGTTTACCTTTCACGGCTACGCCCCGATGGGGCGCGAGTACGAAGTCCTCGAATCCGTGGCAGCTAGGAGGTAGATGACGGTGGACCGCGAGCAGGCTCTCGACGCCGCGCTCGGCCAGATCGAGCGGCAGTTCGGCAAGGGCTCGGTCATGAAGATGAACGACCAGGCCGCAGGTCGCGATCGGCGCCGTCTCGACCGGCTCGCTCTCGCTCGACCTCGCGCTCGGGATCGGCGGACTGCCGCGCGGCCGCATCGTCGAGGTCTTCGGCCCGGAGTCCTCGGGCAAGACGACGCTCGTCTACCACGTGATCGCCGAGGCGCAGCGCCGCGGCGGCATCTGCGCCTTCATCGACGCCGAGCACGCGATGGACCCGACGTACGCGAAGCGGATCGGCGTCAACATCGACGACCTGCTCGTCTCGCAGCCCGACACCGGCGAGCAGGCGCTCGAGATCGCGGAGCTGCTCGATCCGCTCGGGCGCGCTCGACGTCGTCGCGGTCGACTCGGTCGCGGCGCTGACGCCGAAGGCCGAGATCGAGGGCGAGATGGGCGACTCGCACGTCGGCCTCCAGGCGCGGCTGATGAGCCAGGCGCTGCGCAAGCTCGCCGGCACGCTCAACCGCACCGACACGATCTGCCTCTTCACGAACCAGCTGCGCGAGAAGATCGGCGTCATGTTCGGCAACCCCGAGACGACGCCGGGCGGCCGCGCGCTCAAGTTCTACTCCTCGGTGCGCCTCGACATCCGCCGGATCGAGACGCTCAAGGACGGCGTCGAGGCGTTCGGCAACCGCGTGCGCGTCAAGGTGGTCGAAGAACAAGGTCGCGCCGCCGTTCAAGCAGGCCGAGTTCGACATCATCTACGGCACCGGGCATCTCCTGGGAGGGCACGGTGCTCGACGCGGCGCTCGAGCGGAAGGTCGTGCAGAAGTCGGGCTCGTACTTCAGCTTCGAGGACGAGCGGCTCGGCCAGGGTCGCCAGAACGCGACCGCGTTCCTGCGTGAGCATCCGGATGTCTCGCAGCAGATCCTGGCGCGCCTCCAGGTGCTGGCGGGGCCCGACCAGGTGGTCTCGGCGAGACTGCTCCCGGAGTCCGTGGGCGATCCCGGGTCGAACGGGAAGCCCCTCCGAAGCTGCGGAGGCCGAAGCAGAGGCCGAGGCTGCAGAGGCGCAGGGAAGAGGTCGCCCTCGAAGGCGTAGATGGCAGCCGAGGCGGCGCGAGCGCTCGAGATTGCCACGCGGGCACTGGCGCAAGCGTGACTTCTCCGAGCGCGGTCTGCGCGAGCGGCTGAGACGCACCGGTATCTCCCAGGCGGACGAGGACGAGACGCTCCGGCCTTGCAGCGCTCCGGCCTCCGTGGACGACTCGCGGTTCGCGCAGTCCGCGCCCAGGCGCTTGCCGCCGAGCGCGGCAAGGGCGACGAAGCGATTCGATCTCGATCTCCGGCGTCAGGGGTCGTGGAGGACGAGATCGACACCGCGGTTGCCTCGCTCGAGCCGGAGCGCGCCCGCGCCGAACGGGTGATCGCTCGGCGCGAGCGCCCGGTGTCGCCACGGCCCGCTTGCTGGCTCGGCGTGGCTTCGACGAGGACGCTCGTCGAGGCAGCCGTTGCGCGAGACGTCTGCAGCGGCGTTAGGATAGGAAAGCTTCATTCAACATTTTGCCTGCATCTAACGTGTTTCCGAATCGGATCTAGACCTTTGATACCAACCATGACCAGCGCGAGGGAGGGAAACAAGCAGCGGCGGTGAGGTGATCCGCCACGGCAAGGCACGCGCGCCCTGCCGACCCCCGATTCGAGCATGTCCCGGTGCGAGCGGTGCTGGATGAGCACCGCGTCCCGGCGCGGACAACCCAGTTCTCGGCCGAGCATGGAGCTCGGCGCAGAGGTAGGGAGCGCGCATGGCCGTCATCATCGGGATAGCGATAGGTCTGGCAGCTGGAGCAGGCTTTGCGTTCATATCCGCTCTACGCGTTCGCGCGGATCCCGACTGGCGCGCGCGCGCCGCACACGCCAGCTTGCTGGTCGCGGAGGCGAAGCGCGAGGCCGACGCGCCTCGGCGCGAGGCCCAGATCGAGGCGCGTGAGGAGTCGATCCGGCTCCGAGCGGAGATCGAGCAAGAAGGTGGCCGACCGGCGTACCGAGATGCTGAAGCTCGAGGAACGCGTCGTCGCCAGGAGGAGGACATCGACGGCAAGCTCACCGAGCTGACCCGCCGTGAACAAGGCGTCGCCGACCGAGAGGTGCACACCGAAGCAGCTCCAGGAAGAGTTGAAGCGAGGCGCGCGACGGGAGCTGGTGGAGCTGCAGCGGATCTCGGGCATGACCGTCAACGAAGCGAAGGCGCACATGCTCCGAGCGCTCTGGAGGAGCTGATCCGCCACGAGCTCGCGCGACGGGTGCGCCAGGCCGAGGAGGAGGCGCGGGCCGAGGCGAAGCGCCGTGCCCGGAACCTGGTCGCGGACGCGCTCCAGCGGGTGGCCGCGAACCATGCGTCGGAGACGACGGTCTCGCTGATCGAGCTTCCTCCGACGACATGAAGGGCCGCATCATCGGCCGCGAGGGCCGGAACATTCGCGCGCTCGAGCACCTGACCGGAGTGCGACGTGATCATCGACGACACGCCCGCAGGCGGTCGTGCTCTCCTCCTTCGACGGCGATCCGGCGCGAGGTCGCGAAGCTTGACGCTGACGAAGCTGATCGAGGACGGTCGCATCCATCCCGCGCCGGATCGAGGAGATGTATTACCAGTCGAAGGCGGAGATGCGAGGAGCACGTGCGCCAGGCTGGGGAGCAGGCGGTGTTCGAGGCGAACTGCGGCGACTTCCACCAGGAGCTGGTCAAGATCCTCGGCCGCCTGCGCTTCCGGACGAGCTACGGGCAGAACGTGCTCAAGCACTACGCTCGAGGTCGTGCACCTCGCGGGGATCATGGCCGCGGAGCTCGAGGCGAGCGTGAAGATCGCGCGCGGCGCGCTGCTCTGCTGCACGATCTGGGCAAGGCGCTCACCCACGAGGTCGAGGGTCACACGCGATCCTCTCGGCCCAATACGCTCGCCGCTACGGCGAGTCGCCCGCGGTCGTGCACGCGATCGAGGCGCATCACTACGAGGTCGAGCCGCAGACGGTCGAGGCCGTGCTCCTGATCGCCGCCGACGCGATCTCGGCCTCGCGGCCCGGTGCCCGAGGCGAGAGCCTCGAGCACTACATCAAGCGGCTCGAAGCACTGGAGCGAGGTCGCCGCGCGACACAACGGCGTCGAGAAGGTCTACGCGCTGCAGGCCGGACGCGAGATCCGCGTCATCGTCAGGCCCGAAGGAGGTCGACGACGACGCGGCGGCGCTCCTCTCGCACGAGATCGCGCGCGAGATCGAGGACCAGCTCGAGTACCCGGGCCAGATCAAGGTGACCGTGATCCGGGAGTCTCGGAGCGATCGAGTTCGCAGTAGCTAGAGCCTGGTCGAGAGCTGCTTCAGCAGCGCTCCCTGCGCCGCGGTGAACGACTTCCCGGGCCCGGACCCGGTCTTCGCGTCCACCTGGTTGCGGTACGCCTTCAGCCACGTCTCCTTAGTCGCCGGCCGCAAGCCTGCGCCAGCTTCTCGCAGAGGGGCGTCCGCGTCGGCGGCCCGGCGGGCGAAGCTGCGCGTGAGGGTGCACAGGCTGCTCGGAAGGTCACGACTACCTGAACCGTTCCGGTGTAGGTCGTCGCGCCGCCGTCCTTGTCCTGGATCTTGCCGCGGACCGACCGCGTTCCGACGTCCGTCGTCGGGCAGCTCGCACTCGAGCTCGAGCCCGTCGCACCGAAGCCGGATCCGCCGCCGCAGTCGAACGCGCACGAGAACCCGGCACTGGTATCGGCCGTGGACGGATCGTGCGGGCTCGATCAACGCCAACCGAGAGCGGGAAGCCCGCGAAGGCGGTCGCAGGCGCGGTGAACGTGGCCGTGGGCGCGACGTTCGTGATCGTGATCGTCGCGGTGTCGATGCCGGTCTGGCTGACGTCGTCGGTGACCTGAACGCCGACCGTTCGCGTCGAGGGACCGTCGAGGGTTGCCGCAGAGAACGTCGGTGTCTGGCCGGCGGTCTCGTAGGTGCCGTTGTTGTCGAGATCCCAGGCGTAGTGCAGGGGTCCCGCCCTCGGCGTCGTTGCCTGTCGCGGCGAGCCCGACGGAGCCGCCCTCGGCGGCGCTGTAGGGCCCACCGGCTTCGACCGTCGGGGCCTCGTTCAGCGCCAGCCGCACGACCGACGGGTCGTGATCAGACGCCTGGTCGAAGAACTCCGCATTCACGTGCACGGGGTCGAACACGAACGGCCGCGCGAAGAGCTGAGCCGCTGAAGAGATGTGGTCGAGCACCCGGGCATTGCCCTCGAACTCGTAGCTGTACCGCTCCGGAAGCGGCAGCGTGTCCATCAGGTCGTGCAGCACGCCGCCCTCGAGGATGCTTACCGTGTCCGGAGAACTCGAAGTCGTTCAGGTCGCCGAGAACGACGACGTTCGCGTTCGGGTCGCCGGCGAGATCGAGATCGACGAAATCCGTTCGACGATCCTGCGCCTGCTGGTGCCGCTGCACCTCCGGAGATTCAGGTCGGCGGCTGGAGCGACCGCGCAGCGGGTCGTCCCGCCCTTCGAGTTGAAGTGGTCTGACGATCGCGAACAGCTTGTGCCCGCGGTACGTGAACTCACCTGCGAGCGGCTTGCGGCTTGCGCCGAAGGCCGAGTCGGTGGGATCGATCCGCCCCGGGCTGTAGAGCAGCTGCGTGGAGCTGCCCGAGCCGAGCGACCGCGTTGGGCGTGGTCGAGCCGCCACCCGGCCGGTCGACGAACGAGAGGCCGCGGTCGGTTCGGAAGAGGAAGACCTGGCGGATGTTTCCGCCGGGCTCGCCACCGTCCTGGCCGTTGACCGGGTCGATCTCCCGCCACCGGTAGGTCGGGCCGCCGGCGGCCACGATCGCGTTCACGAGGCGCGTGAGCGTTTGTGGAGGCGTCGACGGTGCCGTCGCTCGCGGCGCCGTTGTTGTCCTGCACTTCCTCGCCGCTGAGCAGGTCGGGGAGCGAAGGTTGTTCACGATCAGGCTCGCGAGCGAGTCGAACTTCGACTGCGCGTTCGTGGCGGCCAGGTTCTCGAAGTTGAACGTCGAGACGGCGAGCTTGCCCGGGCGCTGACCGGGTCGGTCGTCTCGCGGGTAACGCCGTCGTGGATCGCGGTCAGGCCCGCGAGTCGTGCACGTTCAGGAACGGGTTCCCGAAGTTGTAGTCCATGATCCCGACGATCGGCCTGCTGTAGTGGTCGCCGACGTTCACGTTCGGGAGCGGAGTCAGGACGTCGTCGAGCGTGACGCGTCCGGATTGCCGTCGTTCGGGCGCAGCAGGATCCCGCCGCGGCTCGTCCGGACGGATGCGTTGGCGCTGTCGTCCCCGATCACGGGCGTCTCGCCGAAGTCGGTCTCGGTCGGCCCGACCGCAACGGCGTTGTCGAGCTGCACGCGCATGCCCTCGAGGCTCTCGTAGAAGTCGAGACCGTCGGTGTCGGGGTCGAACACGCCGCTCGTCTCGACGCTGCCCGTGCGCGTCGTCCTCGATCACCGTGTCCGGCGGGATCCGGCCGCCCGTGCCCATCACGACCGGGTCCGGGAGCGGGTTGCCGGACGAAAGCACTGTATACGCTCGGGGAGCCCAGCTCCGTCGTCGTCAGGTTCCCGCTGGCGGCGCCGCCGGGCCGGAACTCCTGCACGGTGGCGGAGACGCGGACCGACTGGCCGACGCTGGCCGTGGAGCCGACGAGGTGAAGACGAAGATGCCCTCGGAGGTCGCCGGGTCCGCGTCCGGGGTCGCATCCTGCATCCAGAAGCCGTTCGTCGTGGAGGCGGTGACGATTCCGTGCGTCGAGACCGTCTGCCCGAGAAGCGGGAGATGTGCGCAGCGCCCTGGATCGTGTGGATCGGCGTCGCCGCTCCCTCGACGGTGAGCGTGATCGAGGCGGGGTTGGCGCGCGCCTCGGCGTCCGAGACCGTGCACGGGAGCGTTTTCGCGCCCGGGCTCGTGCCGACTGTGACCGAGGTCGCGTACGAGAAGGTGTTGTCGCCGGCCGTCACGTCGCCGTTCGAGCCGTCGTCGAAGAACGTCTGCACCGCTCGCGCCGCCGATCGAGCCGAGGTCGCAGCTGACGGCGAGCCCCGTGCTGGTGGGACTCGTGCCGGGCGTGACGGCGACGGTGAGGAGCGTCGAGTCGCCCGGAGGCAGGGGAGGAGGGTTCGCTGCGCCGACGCCGGTCGGCCCGTTGCAGACGTGGGTCGGAGCGAGCGTGTTGCGCGGGGCGTCGGTGAGCCGCCGGCGAAGTCGGCGGCGTTGTTGTCGGTGTCCACGCAGCCGCCGGCCGCACGCAGCGCGGCGGTGGTGTTCGTCAGTGTCGGAGCCGCCCCGCCGCCTTCGAAGCAGCTGGCGGCGCCGTAGCCGACGAGGTCGACGATCGAGCCGCTCGACGGGCAGCTGCCGCTGAGGGCGCTGGTGGTGGTCACCAGCGCGACCTTCCCGGCTCCTGCGGCCATGGCGATCGAGCCGCTCGCGGTCAGGAGCGGGTAGGTCGACGCTGCCGCCGGCACCGGGCGCTTCCTGCACCAGGTAGTAGTGGCCCGGCTGGAGCGTCACGTCGGTCAGGTTGGTGGGCGTCCAGCCGGTGCCGGCTGCAGACGCGTACTGCACCGACCAGCCGTTGAGGCTGACCGGGCTGGCGCCGCGGTTGAAGAGCTCGATGAAGTCGTTCTTGAGCGTCGCGCCGGCGTTGCCTCCACCGCCGTAGACCTGGCTGATCACCACGAGGGGCGCGGCTCCCGCGGTCGTGAAGCTGAAGCTGTGGTCGCCCGCCATCGCGTCCGGCGGGTCGGTCGTGTCCTGGTCGGTCACGTGCGAGGCGACGACTGTGACCGTGCACGACTCGCTGTTGGCGAAGTTCGTGTCCGGGTCGATGGTGAAGCCGACCGGGCCGCCGGTGACCGTCGCCGTGTGCGCGCCGCTGGAGCTGCACGCGATCGTGTACCAGCCGTCGGTGACGGTGACCGGCTCGCTGAAGTTGACCGCGACGCTGGCCCCGACCCCGACGTTCGAGTCGCCGTCCGACGGCGTCGTGCTCTGCACCGTGGGGGCTTCGTCGTTGGGATTCGCCGTACCGGTCACGGACATGTCGTCCACACCGATCCACTCGTCGTTGCCGACGGCGTTGGTGGTCACGCACGCGCAGCTGCACCGTCGGCTGGTTGCTCACCACGGCGGGCAGGAAGACGTCGACGGTCGTGACCAGGCCGGACAGACTCGGCCCCTGGCTGGCATCGGCGACGAAGGCCGCCGGGACGTTGGTGTAGCCCCCGGTTGCTCCGAGCCGGTACTGGAGCGCCACGGGTTGGACGGCGTTGTCGGTCGAGCCGTCGACGTCCCGCAGGTTGTAGGAGACGTGGATGTCGCTGAAGCCGGTCGTGTTCAGCGTGAAGACGAGGTGCGGCGCGTCGGCCGTGCCGGAGCCCTGGAGCGCGACGACCGGGTTGGCGAGCTGGAACTCCGCGACCCGCCGGTGGCGAGCGTGTTCGGGCTCGTCTGGTTGGCGATCACGTCGACGGGAGTTCCCGAGCCGTCGGCCGTGATCGTCTGGGGATCCGTGCCGGTCGCGGTCGTCAGGTCGTCGCCGCGGTAGCCGGTCACCCCGGGCACGCCGGACCAGTCGTCGTCGACGGAGATCAGGCCCGTGTCCGTCCAGTCCTGGCCGAACGGCAGCGGTTGTGGGCTCAGATCCGCTCCGGCAGGCACTCCGCCCACGAGCAAGACGACGGCGGCGATTGCAGCCAAAGGCAGGCGTTTCGTCAACAGATGCACTACAGCTCCCCTCTCCCAGAGACCGACGGCGCGCCTAGGGTGACACGTTCCGCCGCACCTGTCCAGAACGGGCGCCGCGCTAGAGTTTCGAGCCGATGAGGCGATACCACGTGACGACGTTCGGCTGCCAGATGAACGCCCACGACTCGGAGCGGATCAAGGGCATGCTCGAGGAGCTCGGCCTCGGCGAGGCTGCCGGAGCAGGAGGAGGCGGACGTGCTCGTCTTCAACACCTGCACGATCCGCGAGAAGCCGGACCAGCGCTTCGCGGCCCATCTCGCTCAGGCGCGCGCGCTCAAGCGAGCGCGACCCGGGCAAGGTGATCGCCGTCGGCGGCTGCTACGCCGAGGCGCAGCGGGAGCGCCTCTTCACGCTCTACCCGTACGTCGACGTGGCGTTCGGCCCCGGCTCGATCCCGCACCTCGGCGAGTGGCTCGGTGCCGGCGGCGAGGGCGTCGAGCGCGGCGCGTTCGGCATCGCCGAGGAGCGGGCGTTCGCTGGACGGCTGCCGCTCCACCGCGAGCGGCCGTTTCCAGGCCTGGGTGCAGATCTCGATGGGCTGCAACTCGGTCTGCTCGTACTGCATCGTCCCGGCGGTGCGCGGCCGCGAGGTCTCTCGGCGTCCCGGAGAGATCCTCGCCGGAGGTCGAAGGCCTGGCCGCGAGGGGGTGCGCGAGCTGACGCTCCTCGGCCAGAACGTGAACTCGTACGGACGCGACGTCGGCAGCGACTTCGCGGAGCTCCTGCGCGCCGTGCGACGCAGTCGACGGAATCGAGCGCATCCGCTTCACGAGCCCGCACCCGAAGGACTTCCGCGCGCCCGTCATCGCGGCCATGGCCGAGTGCGCGTCGGTCTGCGAGCACGCCCACCTGCCGCTCCAGTCCGGCTCGACGCGCATCCTCAAGGCGATGCGGCGCACCTACTCGCGAGAGCGTTACCTTCGCCTCGCGGCCGAGCTTGCGCGGCGCGATCCCAGACCTGCGCTCACCACGGACCTCATCGTCGGCTTCCCCGGCGAGACGGAGAGCGAGTTCCTGGAGACCGTCTCGAGCCGTCGAGGAGGTCGGCTACGACGGCGCCTTCACCTTCGTCTACTCGCCGCGACAGGGGACGGAGGCCGCCACGATGCCGGATCAGGTGCCGGAGGAGGTCAAGCGAGAGCGGATAGAGCGCCTGATCGACGTCGTACAGGGCGTGGCAGCGGCGCGGAACCGGAATCGCGTCGGCGGCGTCGAGGAGGTCCTCGCGGAGGGGCCGAGCCGTACCGATGCCGCGATCCTCCGGGGCCGGACGCGCAGGAACACGACGGTCAACTTCACGGGGAATGCGAGCGCCGGCGAGCTCGTCGGCGTGCGCATCGAGAGCGCGAGCTCGACGACGCTGCGCGGCGCGCAGCTCGAGGCCGCTGCCGCCTGACGTCTCCGCGATCTTCGGGCCCACCGCGTCTGGCAAGAGCGACGTCGCGGAGGAGCTGGCCTGCAGGATCCCCGCCGAGCTCGTCTCCGCGGACGCCATGCAGCTCTATCGCGGGCTGCCGATCCTGACGAACCAGTCCGAGGTTCCCACGCGGCTCGTCGGGATCCTCGGGCCTCGACGAGGACGGCTCGGTGGCCGCGTACCAGCGGCTCGCGCACGCCACGATCGACGAGATCCTCGCCGAGGGGTCGATGCCAATCGTCGTCGGCGGCACGGGCCTCTACCTGCGCGCCGCTCTGGCCGAGCTCGACCTACCGCCGCCGCCGGCGCCCGGCGAGCGCGAGCGGGCGGAGCGGCTCTACGAGCGGCTCGGCGCCGAAGGCGCGCACGCGCTCCTGGCCGAGCGCGACCCGGAGGCGGCCGCCTCGTCCATCCGAACGACCGGCGGCGCGTCGTCCGCGCGCTCGAGCTCGCGGAGGCCGGCTCGAGCCTGCGTCCGGGTGAAGATCGCCTCTGGAGCGAGCACACGCGGCATCCGACGCTGATCGTCGGCCTCGAGTTGCCGCAGGAGGAGCTGCTGCGCCGGATCGAGGAACGCACGCGGGAGATGTTCGAGCGTGGGGTAGAGGAGGAGGTTCGGCAGGCTCTCGCCGGGCCGGTCTCGGCCACTGCCCGCGAGGTTCATGGGCTGAGCGAGGTCGCGGAGCTGCCCCGCGAGGAGGCGATCGAGGCGCTGATCGTGCTCACCCGCCGGTACGCGGCCTACCAGCGCAAGTGGATGCGCCGGATTCCCGGCCTGGTGCCTGTAGCCGCCGACCGGCCCGCGACGGAGGTCGCCGAGGAGATCCTTGGTAGCCTCGCGCGCGCCGGATGAAGCTCTCCAAGTGGCACGGGCTCGGCAACGACTACCTGCTCGTCGAGCGGGACGAGCTCGCGGCCCCGCTCACGCCCGAGCAGGTCAGGCGGATCTGCGATTACCACTTCGGCGTCGGCTCGGACGGGATCCTCGAGGTCGTCTCGGCCGACGGCGATCAGGCCGAGCTCGTGATCTGGAACCCGGACGGCTCGACCGCCGAGCTCTCAGGGAACGGCACCCGCATTGCCGCTCGCTGGCTCGCCAGGCGGAGCGGCGCGGGTGAGGTGCGCATCGTGGTCGGGCCTCGCGAAGTGGTCGCGACGATGCGCGACGGCGCCGAGGTCGAGATGGACATGGGCGCGGTCGAGGTGGGAGAGACCGAGACGATTCGAGTGGAACGGAGAGGACGTCGAGCTGACACCCGTCTCGGTCGGGAACCCGCACGCGGTCATTCGCCGCGAGCCCGACCGCGCCGAGCTCCTGCGCCTCGGCCCGCTCGTCGAGACGCACGAGCGCTTCCCGGAGCGCACCAACGTCCAGCTCGTCCGCGCGGACGGGATACACGATCTCGCCGTCGGCGTCTGGGAGCGCGGCGCGGGGAGACGCTGTCCTCGGGCACGAGCGCCGTCGCGGCCAGCGCGGCCGCCGTTGCGAACGGGTGGTGCGAGAGCCCGGTAACGGTGCACCTCGCCGGCGGGAACCTCCGGTCGAGCTCGCTGGGAGGCCGCGCGCGCCTGACCGGGCCGGCCGAGGAGATCTGCCTCGTCGAGCTCTCGCGGAGTTCGCGCCGTGAGGTTCGCGCGGCGCCTGGACGCCGTGCCTCCGTACCTGTTCGCCGAGCTCGAGCGCAAGCTCACGGAGAAGCAGCGCGCGGGCGTGGACGTGATCAGCCTCGGGATCGGCGATCCCGACCTCGCCGACGCCGGAGCCGGTGGTGGAGGCGCTGATCGCCGCCGCGCGCGACGCCGCCACGCACCAGTATCCGACGAACCACGGCTCGCAGGAGCTGCGGGAGGCCGCGGCCGGGTTCTACCGCGACCGCTTCGGCGTCGAGCTCGACCCGGTCGCGGAGGTCGTACCCGCTCTGGGTGGCAAGGAAGCGGTCGGGCACGTGGCGCCTGGCGCTGCTCGACCCGGGTGATGTCGCGCTCGCACCGGACCCCGGCTATCCGCCGTACACCTCGGGGCCCCTCTTCGCCGGCGCGGAGCTCCACTACCTGCCGCTCACCGAGGAGAACGCCTTCCTGCCCGACCTGGACGCGATTCCGGCGGCCCTCGTCGAGCGCGCGAACGTCCTCTATCTCAACTACCCCAACAACCCGACCGGGGCCGTGACGCAACCCGGCTACTTCGAGCGGGCGGTCGACTTCGCCCGCGCCAACGACGTCGTCGTGGTGCACGACAACGCCTACTCGGAGATCTGCTTCGACGGCTACCGCGCTCCGAGCTTCCTCGAGACCCCGGGAGCGAAGGACGTCGGCGTCGAGATCTTCTCGCTCTCCAAGGGCTGGAACATGACCGGCTGGCGCGTCGGGCTCGTCGCCGGCAACGCCGAGGTCGTCGAGCGCTACCGGCAGCTGAAGACGAACCTCGACTCCGGGCATGTTCGAGGCGGTTCAGCGTGCCACGGTGGCGGCACTCACGCGAGGCCCGTGACTTTCCGCGCGAGATGTCGGAGATCTACCGGCGCCGCCGAGACCTCGTCGCGGAGGGGCTCGCGGCGATCGGGCTCGAGGTGCCGACGCCGAAGGCGACGTCCGTACTTCTGGGTGCGCGTGCCGAACGGCCACACCTCGGAATCGTTCACCGAGCTCGTGCTCGAGGAGGCGGGCGTCCTCGTCTCCCCGGGCCCGCCGTACGGCCCCAGCGGCGAAGGATTCTTCCGGATCTCGCTGACCGTGCCCGACGAGCGGCTCGAGGAGGCGGTGCGCCGGATCGAGAGCTCGCTGCGGCAGCGGCATAATCACAGCGTGACGACCCGCCAGCCCGATCCGGCGCCGGGCGCAGACCCCGAGCGCGGGTTCGTCCTCGCAGCGCCCTCGAAGGGCGCGGACTTCGCGGCCGAGCTCGCCGAGCTGCGGGAGCTTGCGCGGACGGCGGGCGTCGAGCCCGTGGCCGAGCTCGTGCAGCCGCGCTCGCGGCCCGACCGGGACCTACGTCGGCAAGGGCAAGCTCGCCGAGCTGAAGGAGGCATTCCCGCAGTCGGGAGCAGAGTCGCTGATCGTGGACGACGAGCTCTCGCCCGTCCAGCAGCGCCAGCTCGAGGACGCGCTGCAGGCGCGCGTGGTCGACCGTACCCAGCTGATCCTCGACATCTTCGCCCAGCACGCCGTCAGCGCCGAGGGCAAGCTCCAGGTCGAGCTGGCGCAGCTCGAGTACAACCTCCCGCGGATGCGCGGCCTCTGGCAGCACCTCGAGCGCCTCGGCGGCGGCGTCGGCACGCGGGGCCCCGGCGAGAGCCAGCTCGAGACGGACCGCCGGCTCGCGCGGCGCAGGGTCACGCTTCTGCGCCAGCGGCTCGAGGCTCTCGGCGAAGCAGCGGGCGACGCGAGCGGAAGTCGCGGCGACGGTCCGAGACGCCGACGATCGCCCTGGCCGGGTACACGAACGTCGGCAAGTCGACGCTCCTGAACGCGCTCACCGACGCCGGCGTCTCGGTCAACGACCGGCTCTTCGAGACGCTCGACCCGACCGACGCGCGCGCTTCGAGCGTGGAGGGACGCCGCTACCTCGTGACCGACACCGTCGGGTTTCATCCGCCGCCTCCCGCACCAGCTGGTCGAGGGGTTCGCGGCGACGCTCGAGGAGACGCTCGTCGCCGACCTCGTGCTGCACGTGGCCGATGCCTCGGCCTCCGACGACCGAGCTCGACGAGATGCTCGCGGCCGTGGACGCAGTGCTCGGCGAGATCGGCGCCGGCGAGCTCCCGGTCGAGCTCGTGTTGAACAAGATCGACGCCGCCGATCCGCTTCGCCGCCGGCGTCTGAGCAACCGCTTCCCGGACGCGCTCCAGGTCTCCGCTCGCACCGGAGAAGGCCTCGGACGAGCTGCGACACCGGATCGCCGAGCGCTTCGGCGAGCGGTTCGAGCCGGTGCGACTGCTCGATTCCGTACGACGAGGGTGCGCGCCTCGCCGAGCTGTACGCGCTCGGGCGCGCCGGTCGACGAGCGGGCCGACCGGCCGGACGGGGTCTTCGTGCGTGCGCGCCTGCTGCCGCAGCGGAGCGTGCGACGCTTCGCGCCGTACCTGATCGTCGAACCGCGCGAGTCCGACGCCCCGCGCAGTCGAGCGCGTGATCGAGCTCCCGATCCGCCGCCTGCGCGCCGAGGCGATCCTGCCCGAGCGCGCGTACACCGGTGACGCGGGCCTCGATCTCGCCGCGTGCGAGCGCGGCACGAGCTCGAACCGGGGGAGAGGGCCGTGGTCGGAACAGGGCTCGCCGTCGCGATTCCCGACGGGCTTCGCAGGGTTCGTCCAGCCCCGCTCGGGGCTCGCCGCGCGGCACACGGAATCACCGATCGTCAACGCCCCGGGCCTGGTCGACTCCGGCTATCGCGGCGAGATTCGAGTCGTCCTCCTCAACACCGATCCGCGCGAGGCCGTTCGTCGTCGAGCCCGGGATGCGGATCGCCCAGCTCGTCGTCCTTCCGGTGCCCGAGCTCGAGCTCGCCGAGGTGGAGGAGCTGCCGGAGAGCGAGCGCGGCGTGCGCGGCTTCGGCTCCTCGCAGCGCATGATGGAGCCTCGCATCCGGGTCTCCGCGATCCTGCGCTGGCAAGGGCAGCATCCTGCTCTGCCGGCACGAGAAGGGCGGCCGCGAGTACTGGCTCCTCCCGGGCGGCGGGGTGAACTCGGGCGAGAGCCTCGTCGACGCCCTCCACCGCGAGCTGCGCGAGGAGGTGGGGATCGACGACGAGGTGCCGGTCGAGGGGCCGGTCGCGATCGCCGACTCGATCGCGCCGGTGCGCAGCTTCGCCGCGAAGCACGTCGTCCACATCATCTTCGCGGGCGACCTCGGGCCGGCGCTCGCTCGAGGCGGTCACCTCGCAGGACGTGGCCGTCCGCGGTCATCGACTCTTCGGCGCCGACGAGCTGGACGAGGTCGTGCTGCACCCTCCGATCCAGCGCTTTCTCCAGCGCTGGACACCCGGCGGACCCCGCCGTGCTACCTCGGCGCCCTCTGGGCCCGCTGAGCCTGACGCTAGAGTCGCAGCCGCTCCGCGGTCACGCGACGGCGCGAGGGCCGGTTCGTGCCCTGGTAGCGTCCGCCTCTGATGCGAGCGCGGTCGGCGGAGACAGCGTGGGCTCGGCCTCGAGCTCGTCTTCGAGCGGGTCGAGCTCGCGGCGGCTCGCCCGGTACGGTGCGCGCAGGCGCCTGCGCCAGTAGCCAGTCCGCCAGCCACGGGCTTCGGGGAGCAGCGGCCCGTGGAGGTACGTGCCTGATCACGCGCCGCCCGCGGCAGCCCCTCGTGGCCGCTCTCTGCCGTTGCCGAAGCCGGCGAGCACGCGACCGAGCGGCTCGGCCCCCGTCGAGGTCACCGTCCGGCCGGCGTGGTTCTCGAATCCTGCCGACCGAGCGCGGCTGACTGGAACGAGCTCGCACTCGAGTGTGCACGTCGCCGATCATCCGGCGCTCGCCGGCGACGTGTGGACGGAAGCAAGCCCAGCGCCGGGCAGCTCGTCGCCGCTCTGGTCGCGGTAGAACGCGCCCGAAGAGCTGGTAACCACCGCAGACCGCGAGACGCGGCCGCGCCGCCGCGCGACAGCCTCCGCAGCGCGTCGCCCCATATCCGCGAGCGCCGCGGCGATCAACTCCTGCTCTCGATCCTGGCCGCCGCCCGACGGCAGAAGAGGTCGTGGACGCCGGGAGGATCTCGGCCCCGGCTCCGAGCGGAAGCCTCCGAGCTCGTGGCCACGCCAGGCTGCCCGCGCGCTCAGAGCCGCCATGTTTCCACGGTCGGCGTAGATGTTGAGGTAGTCCGGGAAGAGGTGGCCGACGACGATCTTCACGCGGCGGCCTCCCAGTAGGGCTTGACGAAGCCCGCGCCGGGCCACTGAGATCCCGCAGTCCGAGCATCGCCGTGTAGGTCGGGAGCGCGACGAGCTCGCCGTGCGCCGGGGTCAGCTCGAGGCCGCGGTCGAGCGCTTCGTCGAGCGAGGGACGACCTCGATCGCGTCGGTGGGCAGGCCGGCGTACTTGAAGCGCAACGCCAGCTCTGCCGCGCGCTCGCCCGCTCGCGACCAGCCGCTCGGAGCCCGCCGAGAAGAGGCTCGAAGTCGACGTCCCAGATCCAGGAGACGTCGCGCCCGTCGGCGATCTCGTCATTCAGCGCCACCAGGAGCAGTCTTGGCTGCTCTCCGGCCAGGAGCGTTCGCACGACCTCGTTGGCACCGGCCTGGGTTCTTGATCAGCAGGACGAGGAGGGCGATCGCCGATCGCGATCCGCTCGAACCGGCCGAATGCCGCCGAAAAGTCCTGCAAACCTGGCCTGAATGGCATCCAAGGACACATCGAGCGCACGAGCCAGGGACGCCGCGGCGAGCGCGTTGTGGGACGTTGTAGAGGCCCGGAACGCCGAGCTCGACCGAGCGTGTGCCCTCCAGGAGTCAGCGAGCCGGAACGAGGCGCTTTCGAGGCCCTGAGCTCGATCTCGCGCGCAGAGCACGTCGAGTGTCGGCCGTGTGTGGCCGCATGCCGGGCAGCGGTAGTCCCCGAGATGGCCGATGTAGAGCCGCTGCGTACCGCATACGGAGTCCACGCAGCGGATGCACCGCTTCTGAATCGGCGCGCATGCTGGAGCTCGGCCAGGAGCGTGCCGCGCGATCGTCAGCCGAAGACCGTGAGATCCGGGGCGCTCTCGCGCCAGGTCGCCGGTTGCGGGTCGTCTCCGTTCACGACCAGGCTCGCTGTCGGAGGCCAGCTCACGCACCATCCTCGCGCCACCGACGCGGCCAGCAGCTCCAGCTCGCCGTAGCGGTCGAGCTGGTCGCGAAAGAGGTTCCCGGAGCAAGACAGCCCTGGGGCCGAAGCCGCCGAGCCGACCTTCCGGCAGCGCCGCCTCGTCCACCTCGAAGAGGCCCAGCTCCGGCGTCGCGTGCAGCGAGCAAGGTCGAGCGACTCCGGAGACCAGGTTTGCGCCCGAGCGGTTGTGGGCCAGGCGACACCGAAGGCGCGAGGATGCGCGCTGCCATCGCAGCGGTGTCGTCGTCTTCCCGTTCGTCGCCGAGATGAGCGCCGACCCGCGGGGAAGGCGATCCGCCAGCGCGGTCAACGGCGCCCGGATCAGCCCAGAGCAGCTTCCTGGCACTGTGGTGCGCCGCCGGCGCCGACGACACGGGAGAGGGAGCCGCAGCGCGCGCGAACAGGTCTCGGCCGCGAGAGGAAGCGGGAGGCGCACGACGCCATACGCCACCCGCGTCACCCGTTCGAGGAACTTTTCCGGGTGCCTCACCTCCCGGGGATGTAGCGGGGGTGGCGCCGCCTAGGTTCCGCCAGGTATTTCGCGGCGGCGTCGGCAAGGCGTCGCCGTTGCGTCGAGTCAGATACGACTGTGCGCTGGCGCGAGAGCGCGGAGCGAGACGGTGGATGAAGTGCGGCGAATCGAGCGGCAGACACGGTCGAGCGCGCTCCGGAGGCACGGGAACCGTGGGGGCGAGTCTCGGTCGAACGCTCTCGGGGCAAGGGCGGACGGGAGAGCATTGACCGCGCTTGCGGCGTTGCTCGCCCATCAGCGTTCCGCTCGCGGCGAGGCTCGCCCGGACAGCGAAGGCCAAGAACTCGCTCGATTGAAGCACAGCTACCTCGCCCGGCGCTCGCCAGCAGGCGAAGCAGCATCCCGAACACCATCGTGCTCGGTGATCGTGCAGACCGACGAGATCTCGATCCCGCCAGCGGAAGTTCATCATCCAGTTCCTGCAAGAAGTCTGACCGCACGCCGAGCCGGCAGCTGACCTCGTCGACGGCGTGGCGATGACGATCCCGGCCAGGTCGTGAAGAAGCCTGGCTGACCGAAGGGGCTGACGGATCACCGCCTGACGCGCCCTGTGCGTCAGCGGCTACAGCTCGAAGCCAGCTCTGGCCCTTACGAGGTCGGGCTCGCGAACACGTGGAGCGGCTGGAACGCCCTGCAGCGCCGGCCTCGGTCCCGACGATCGCCGGTCGTGGACTCGGGCATCCAGGCGAATCGGGCCGACTTCGGCGACCGGGTGCTCGCGCAGGTCAACTTCCCGCACGCTGCCGGACGACTCGGCAGGCGACGGACGCGGCCACGGCACCTTCGTGGCGGGCATCGCCTGCCGGCGGCGCCGACGGCTACACCGGCGCACCCCCAGGCGAAGCTGGTCTCGCTCGACGTCATGGACGACCACGGCGTCGCCCAGACGAGCGACGTGATCGCAGCCTGCCAGTGGATCCTCGCCAACAAGCGACGGCATATAACATCCGAATCGCGAACTTCTCGCTGCACTCGGCGACCGCGGGCAACTTCATCCGCGACCCGCTCGACAGGGCCGGAGAAGCTCTGGTTCAACAACGGGTCCGTCGTCGCGGCTCGCCGGCAACTACGGCAATGACGACGGGTCCGAGCGGTGTCCCTGTTCGCGCCCGGCAACGACCCAGCTTCGTTATGACCGTCGGCGCGGTCGACATCGGCGGGACGAAGAGCTGGTACGACGACACCCGGCACCGTGGTCGGCGTGGGGGCCACACGCTCGACGGCTTCGCGAAGCCCGAGGCGGCCGCACCCGGCCGGTACGATGGTCGGCCCGGTTCCGGCGACTCGTCGCTCGTGGCCGAGGCGGCCGGACAAGGTCACCGCGCCTGGCTACATCCAGCTCTCGGGCACGTCCTTCTCGGCCCCCGTGGTCGCCGCGGCGGCAGCCCGTGATCCTCGCCAGGCATCCGAACCTCACGCCGGACCAGGTCATGGGCGCGCTGATGGCGTCGGCAGTGCCGGTGCCCAACGCGCCGGTCGGCTCCGTCGGCGTGGGCGAGATCCAGATGAACCTGCAGGGCATTCACGGCCTACCCGCCAAACCCGAACAGGGCGCTCGACAGGTACCTCGTCAACGACGTTCTCGCCGGCGGGAAGACCTTCCAACAGCATCAGGCTGGTACGACGCGGCCAAGAGCAGCGTCTCCTGGGACTCGGTCTCCGTGGGACTCGGTCTCCCTGGGCGGATCGTGTCCTGGAACGACGTCTCCTGGGCGGATGTGTCCTGGAGCGACGTCTCCCTGGGCGGACGTCGCCTGGGCGAGACGTCTCCTGGGCGGATTGTGGTCCTGGAACGACACCTCCTACGAGGACGCGGCCGGAAGGCGACACGAGCGGCGACCCGAACGGGTACGAGCTCACCCCGGAGCAGGCGGAGGCGGTCATGGCCGATCCCGACATCGCTCCCCCGAGGACACGCTCCCGGCGGCGGTCGCAAGCGCCCTCGGCGACACGAATCTCGACAAGCTCATCGACGGACGGGACGGTTCCCGGTCCCTAGCGGCCCAGGGAATCGGTAGACGCGGCGGGAGGGGCCGGGAGCGTATCCCGGCCTCTCCCTCGTTTGGGGGATATTCGAGGCGTACCGAAAAAGGGGGATCTGACTCCCGCCCGAGGGACGTAGCTTCCAAGAGTGGTGCATGGATTTCTGCTGGCTTCGCCACGAAGCAGGGACCTGTGTTCATGCGGCCCGCGGCGGTGCGGGAGATAGGAGAGAAATCTGGCGATGAGGAGCGTTGAGCCCAGCCTGAGGCAACCGGGAGAGGGGCGCGGGATGAGCGCGGTCCCGAGCCCGATCCTCCAGGACGTCGAGACCGGCGTCGGCCCCGGCTCGCCGAAACTCGCCACCAAGGCCGCGGCGTGTACTTCTTCGTCGTTGCCCTCGCGACGGCGGTCACGTCGTCCCGCTCCTTGCGCGTCTGACGCCCGACACCCCAGTGATGGACGACGTTCGTCATCCTGCGACCGATCGCCGCGGTGGCGCAGCTGTTCGTCGGTCCGCACGCCCCGGAACCAGTCGTAATCACACCACCATCGTCTTCCTGATCCCGGCTGCGATGTTGCTCCCGCCGGAGCTCGTCGCGCTGATGGGGTCGATCCAGCACATTCCGGAGTGGCTGAAGAATCGCAGCGCCTGGTACATCCAGATCTCTCAACATCTGCAACTGGACGCTGGCGATCCTGGCGGCCTACGCGAGCTTCCACGGGATCCTCCAGCTCGGCTCGAGTAGCGACGTCGACTACGCGCTCGCCGGATTCGCCGCCGCCGCTGCGATCGTGATCGTCAACCACGTCGCTGATGGCGCCGATGCTGCACCTTGCGCGCGGCCACTCGATCCGCGAGTCGGGGCTCTTCTCGTTCCCGAGCCTCTCGACCGACCTCGTCGCTCGCGATGCTCGGCGTCGCGAATGGCGGCCTTCTGGGGCTGGAACCCGTGGCTGATCCCCTTCGCGGTTGCGCCGCTGTTGCTGATCCACCGCTCGCTCTGCGGTGCCGCAGCTCCAGGAGGAGGCGCGGGTCGACCCGAAGACCGGCCTCTTCAACGCCCGCCACTTCGCCGTCGCGCTGAACGAGGAGCTCAGTGCGAGCGGAACGCTTCGAGCGGCCGCTGTCGCTCGATGATGGCCGACCTCGACCTCCTGCGCGACATCAACAACACGTACGGCCACCTCGGCCGGCGACGCCGTGCTGCAGGGCATCGCCGAGGTCTTCCGCGCGCAGCTGCGCCACTACGACGTGCCGGCGCAGGTTCGGCGGCGAGGAGTTCGCCATCCTGCTTCCCGAGACACCGCCGGAGCAGGCCTTCGAGATCGCCGAGCGGATCCGCCGCACGGTCGCCGCCAGCGCGCATTCGACGTCGAGACCTCGAGCGAGCCGATCCGGGCGACGATCTCGATCGGCATCGCCGGCTACCCGCGGACGGAGCGGATGCGAACGAGCTGATCCACCAGGCCGACCTCGCGGTCTACCGCGCCAAGCTCCAGGGGCGAAACCGCGTACTCGACGCGAGCTCGGAGCCGCTGCTCGATGCCCGAGAAGCGGCAGGGCAGGCTCGTGGCCGCTGCCGGAGGACGGCGATCATCTCGTGCCGCTGCCGCCGCCGTCGAGCGCGCCCGAGCCACGAGCGGCGCCATCCGCGACCGCACGCGATGCACGGTCCGCGCTTCCTCGTCCCTCTCGCCGCGCGCCTCGCCGCTCTTCGTCGGCGCGCGTCAGCGCTTCGTCAGGCGTGGCCGCAGGCTCGCTGGGCGCGTTCTTCGGCACGAGCACGGACTGGATCGGGCTCGCTGGCGATCATCGCGCTCGTCGGCGCGGGCCAGGCGCTCGCGCTCGAAGGTGGACGACGGCTCGATCTCCGTCAGCGCCGTCGGCGCGATTGGCCGGCGCCGCTCTGTTCGGCCCTCGCGCAGCGCTTGCGCTAGCGATCACCACGGCAGCGGTCGAGTGGAGCGCGCGCAGCGGCACCGTTCCACTACGTGCTCTTCAACGTCGGCACCCTCTCCCTGGCCTCGCTCGCGGCGGCCAGCGTCTTCACGCGCAGGCTTCGGCGGCGACCTCGGCCGGATGGTCTACGTCGTCGCAGGGATCGGCGCGCGGCGCCAGTCACTTCGCGGTCAACATGGGCCTGCTGCAGCCTGGCCGTCGGCGATCGAGGGCCACGAGCGCTGGTGGGCGCGTCTTCCAGGAGCGCTTCGCGTGGCTCGCGACGCACTACCTCGTCTACGGCTTCATCGGCGGCGTGATCTGGGTCGGCTACGACGCCGACCGGCCTCTGGGCTCTCGCGGTCTTCGCGGTGCCGCTGCTCCTGATGCGCAAGACGCAGGAGGCCTACCTGCGTCACACGCAGCGGAGCGCGCAGAAGCTACGCGCAGGCGGCCGAGACGATCCAGACCCAGAACGTCTCGCTCGAGCACGCGAACAAGCTGCTCAGGGAGCGCTCGACCGCCGCCATGGAGAGCCTGTCGGCGACGGTCGACGCGCGGGACGCGTACACCGCCGGCCACTCGCGCCGCGTGCAGCAGCTCGCCTGCGCGATCGGCCGCGAGCTCGGCCTCTCGCAGGCGGAGCTCGACCTCCTCGAGCCACGCGGCGCTCTTCCACGACATCGGCAAGCTCGCGATCCCGGACGCGATCCTGCTCAAGCCGGCGAGCCTGACCGAGGATGAGTGGGAGCTCATGCAGCGCCACGCGGACGAAGGGCGCACGCATCATCGACCGCCTCGGCTTCCTGAACGACGCCGGTTCCGGCGATCCGGCACCACCACGAGCGCTTCGACGGAACCGGCTACCCGGACCGCCTCAAGGGCGAGGAGATCCGCTCGGTGCGCGGATCATCCACGTCGCCGACGCGCTCGACTCGATGCTCACCACCCGCATCTACCGGGCCGCCCGGCCCGCCACGGAGGCGCTCGACGAGCTCCGTCGCGCAGCGGGCACGTCAGTTCTGCCCGCGCTGCGTCGCCGCCCTCGAGCGGATCCTGCCGCTCGAGGGCTCGACGACGAGGCGCGCTCCGCGTGCTCGTCGCCTCCCAGCACGACTCGCTCTAGCAGACGCGCGCAAACGCTAGCCCGGAAGTTGCGCATCCGGGAGCAATTGCTCTATTCTTCTTGGATCAGCATGGCTCGCCGGCCCCAGTACCGCGCGCTCGGCGGGCATCGACCGGAAGGCGCTCGAGGCCTTTCAGGCCGGCATCCGCAAGCGCTACTCCGGACGAGCAGATCCTCGCCGAGCTCAGCGCCTGCAGCCAAGCGGCTCGGGCGCTCGCCGACGATGCGCGAGTTCGCGGCCGATCCCGAGACGAACGTCCACCCGCAGACGGTGATCGAGCACTTCGGGAGCTGGAACGAAGCCAAGCGCGAGGCAGGGCTCGTGCCGCGTCGGTTCGCGACTCGCGAGGAGCTGCTCGAGCCTGCTGACGGGCCTGGGCGAGGAGCTCGGTCGCATTCCGACCGCGCGGGACATCGAGGAGCACCGCGGCCGGATGCCCGTCGAAGTCGCTCTACTGGCACACGTTCGGCTCGCTCGCGAGCGCCCTACGCGAGGCCGGGTTCGACGTCCCGGTGGGGAGGAGAAGCTCGAGCGCGCGCTGGAGCAGGGCGTCGAGCTCGCGCGCTCGCTGGGGCGCCTGCCGAAGTTCGCCGACTGGGCCGAGGCGCGGCGCCAGGACGAGGCGACTGCTCACCGAATGGCAGATCTACCGCATGTTCGAGGGCCGAAAGGGCGCGTGGTCGACCTTCCAGTTCCTGATCGGCGAACGTCTGTCCGCGGCGGGCACGGCCGTGGGCAGCGACGGACGGCTCGACAGCTAGAGGGCCGCGAGCGCGGCGAGCCGCTGGAGGCAGAACGCGCCCTCGTGCGGTGCCCGGACCGCCGGGAGCGGGCTCTCCTCGAAGTTGCGGTCGGGCTTGAAGCGCTCGCGCGCCGAGCTCGCGCCCTCCCGCGATCACGAGCGAGCCTGCCCTCGCCGACCTCGCGCTTGCGCAGCTTGAGGTCGAGGAAGCTGCTCGACGACCTCGAGAGCCTGCTTCGTCGATGCGAAGAAGCTCTCCTCGCGGCCGCGTCCCGATCCAGAGAGGCCGACCCACGCCGCGGGCAGAGGAAGACCGTGCCCGGGCAGCGCTCGTCCAGCCAGGCCGTCGCCATCGAGCCGCGCAGCTCCTCCAGCGCCTTCGCATGGCCCGCCGGACGACTCGCGCGAGCGCGAAGATCGCCTCGGAGTCGACGGTCATCTGAGGCTCCGCGCGCTCGAAGCCGTGTCGAGGCCATCAGCTCGTCGTCGTTGAAGATGATCCCGTTGTGGACACCGACCACCGAGCCGTGACGGATCGGATGGTTGTTCGCCTCGATCCGCGGGTGACCCTTGGTGTAGTCGCGCACGTGAACCAGAACCTCGCTTCGCGCTCGTCGAGAGCACGACCTGGTCGAGTAGGGCGCTGGCGCCGGAGCGCTGCTTGTGGATCGCGATCTCGCCGGCCGGGGTGACGTAGGCGTAGCCGACCGCGTCGGCGCCGCGCTCCGCGATTCCGGCGAGCAGCGCCTGCGCCGCCAGCGTCCGCTCGACGCGGCTGGACGCGCTCAGGCTGTATCCGGCGATTCCGCACATCTCAGGCTGCCCCTTCAAGACATCGGCGACCAGACTTTCGGTCGCCACTGAGTGTGACGAGGGGCTCGGCTGAGAGTTAGGCATCCTTCCTCGTCTCGGTTCGCCACGGCGAGACCGAGATCCCTCGTGCGGGTAGAGCCGTCCCTCAAGCGGGGGACGGTGTCCTCCGATAGCCAGGGCTATGGAGCAGCGGCCGCTCCCGAACCGCTCCCCGAGACCGAAGCCACAGAGCCTCGGCTCGAGGTGGTTCCGGCCGAGCCGGAGGAGGTCGAGGAGGTCGACGGTCGAGAGGAGCCGAGCCTCAGACCGCCGACCCGCTCGCAAGCTGTACGTCCGGCAGATCGGCGACGGGCCCCTCTTGACGCCCGCACAGGAACGCGAGCTCGCCCGGCTCAAGGACGAGGGCGACGAGGCCGCCAAGCGCAAGCTGATCGAGTCGAACCTCCGCCTCGTGATGTCGATCACGCGCAACTACACGAAGGCCGGCGTTCCGCTGCTCGACCTGATCCAGGAGGGCAACCTCGGCCTGATCCGCGCGGTGGAGAAGTTCGACTACACGCTCGGCTTCAAGCTCTCGACCTACGCGACCTGGTGGATCCGGCAGGCGATCACCCGCGCCCTGGCCGACCAGGGTCGAACCATTCGCCTTCCGGTCCACGTGGCCGAGCAGGTGCGGCGTGTGATGCGCTCGCGCCGCGTGCTCGCCCAGAAGCTGAACCGCGAGCCGCTCCTGCCCGAGATCGCCAAGGAGGCGGCTTCCCGGTCGAGCGCGTGCGAACGCTCCTGGAGCTCATCGAGGATCCCGTGCAGCCTCGAGACCCCGGTCGGCGACGGCGAGAGCCTCTACGGCGACCTGATCGAGGACACGAAGACCCAGCGGCCCGACACGCGCCACGGCTGAGCATCTCCGCTCGGCCGAGCTCTCGAAGGCTCTGGAGCGGCTGGCTCCGCGCATGCGCCACGTGCTCTCGCGCCGCTTCGGCCTCGACGGCCAGCCGACGCAGACCCTCGAAGAGGTCGGCGCCGATCTCGGCATCACACGCGAACGTGTGCGACAGCTGGAGTCTCGGGCTCTGCGCGAGCTTCGCTCCGTCGCTCCCGCGCTCCAGCTCTACCTGCACGGCGAATAGGCCGGATAGCCTCTCGGGGTGAGGCCCCGCTTCGTCGACTGTCACTCGCACGTCGTTCCTTCCGGCGACGACGGTGCGGCCACGGTCGACGAGGGCTCGAGCTCTGCGACCTGGCCGAGCGCGCGGGAACCGCGATCCTCTTCGCCACGCCGCACGTCTGGCCGGACCTCACGCTCACTGAACGAGCGCGAACAGCGGGTTCTGGCGCGCGTTCGAGCGGCTCCGCGCCGGGCGTCGCTCGAGCTGCGCCTGGGCTTCGAGCTGACGCCGGCGCCGCCGCTGCTGCGCGAGAGGATCCGGCGCGGTACGTGCTCGAAGGAACGGAGCACGTGCTCGTCGAGGTGCCCTTCTCCGGGCCCCGCAGACGAGCTGCTCGCGCTCGCCGCGCACATCGGAGGACGCCGGCCTCGTGCCGCTGATCGCCCATCCGGAGCGCACCGCGGCGGTGCGGGCTCGGCCGGAGCTCGCGCACGAGCTGGCGGAGCGGTGGCCGCTGCAGGTCAACGCCACCAGCATCGTCGGTCGCCACGGCGAGGAGGCGGAGAGGGAGCTCGCCTGGCGGCTCGTCGAGGCCGGCGACGTCGCCGCGATCGCCTCGGACGGCCACCGGCTGACGCGGCCGGCGACGATCGACGAGGCCTACGAGCTCGTCAGTGCCAGGGTGGGGGAGGAGGCGGCGCTACCGCTCTTCGACGGGTCTGCGCGCTGGGGCTCAGCGCGCGACCGACTCCATCTCGCGCAGCTGCGAGACGCTTGAGCGCTTCCGTCTCGATCTGACGGACGCGCTCGCGCGTCAGCCCGAGTCGGCGGCCGATCTCCTCGAGTGTCTTCGGCTCCGCATCCTGGAGCCCGTACCGCAGGATCAGAACCTGCCGCTCGCGGTCCCCGAGGGCACCCAGGGCCTCCGCCGAGAGCCTGGCAGCGCAGCGAGACCTCGACCTCCTCGTCCGGGAGCGGCCCGTCGCCGGCCACGAAGTCGCCGAAGACCGCGTCCTCGGTATCGCCGACGGGCTGGTCGAGGCTCGTCGAGGCGCGCGCGGCGGCCTTCACCTCGTGCGCCTGCGCGATCGGGAGGTTCGCCTCCTCGGCGACCTCCTCGAGCGTCGGCTCGCGGCCGAGCTGCGTCCAGAGCGTTCGCTCGGCGCGGTTCAGCTTCTGCATCCGCTCGACGATGTGGACCGGCATCCGGATCGTGCGCGCCTTGTCGGCGAGCGCGCGCGCGACGGCCTGGCGGATCCACCAGGTCGCGTAGGTCGAGAACTTGTAGCCCCGGCGCCAGTCGAACTTCTCGACGGCGCGGATCAGCCCGAGCGTGCCCTCCTGGATCAGATCGAGGAACGGCAGCCCCTGGTTGCGGTAGTTCTTCGCGATCGAGACGACGAGGCGCAGGTTGCGACTGGATCATCGTCTGCTTCGCATTCGGATCGCCGCGCTCGATGCGCTTGGCGAGCTCGACCTCCTGCGCGGCGGTCAGCAGCGGGTGGCGTCCGGCGTCGCGGAGGAAGAGCTGCAGCGCGTCCGTCGGTCGTCTCCTGGACGATCGGCTGCCGGCGGTGGCGGAGGCGGCGGCTGCTGTTCGCGGTGCTGGTCTCCAAAACCTCGATGCCGCGCTGCTCGAGCTCTCGGTAGACCGCGTCCGTCTCGAGCGGGTCCAGCCTCAGAGGCTCGAGAACCTCGACGAGATCCGCGTACCGAAGCGACCCATTCTGCTCGGCCTGATTCGAACAGCTCGTGCAACTCGGGGGTCGCCAGGACGTTGTCGATTTCAACGGTAGTCATCCTGACTGAGACAGTCCTGCCACAAACAGGCGCCTGTGAAACCCCCTCCTGGACGAGAATTGCTGCCGCGCGCCACCTTTAGCCTCATCGCACGGGCGTTGCGAGCGGTGGCGCGTTCTGGCCGATGCACGATAACGGGCGGAAGCGTGCACGGGCGGGGCAACGTAGGGCTGCGCGCTGCGGTAGAGCCCTACTCAGGGAGAATCCGCCGGACAGTTGGGATCATCGCGCAGCCAGAGTGGAGCACGCATAAACAGCAACGAGAGAGACGCCGCCAACGCGCACTCTCGCTTCACGTCTGGCTGGCGTTGCCGGCAAGAAGCACCACCCAGCTCTCGACGGGCGCGGACTGCATCTTCCCGGACCGTCAAGCAACGTCCAGGGCCTGCTACGAGCGGCCGGGGCTGCGAACACGGGCGAGAAGGCCGCGGCGGCGGCGATCGCCACGCCGTAATGCAGGCGCGAGGCCGGATGGAGTGACACCGGCGCGAGGCAAAGAAACCGCGCCGTCCGGCAGAGAGCCTTGCACGCGCGGGAGTCAATCTTCCAAGCGAGCAGCACGCGGTCGAAGCTCGAGGGCGGCAAGGATTCGCAGCCGACAGCTTAGAGCGCTCCTACCGGTGGCGCATCTTTCGGGTTCCGGCTCTCACCTGCAGGGTAGGCTCGAGCTTCTCAGCCCGCTCAGTGCATACGGGCGGCTCCAAGACGTTCCGCAACGCCTAGCGTTCCCCTGTCCGCATTCCTTGTCCTGTCAAGGGGTAACTTCGCGACGAGACACGTCGGTCGAGGCCGAATCCCGGCTCCGTTCGGTGGGAAGCTTCTCACGCTCGTGGTCCGCCATGACCCGCAAGGGGCACAATCCGTGAAGATCAGTGCAACGGCCTGAGCGCTGGTCTAAGCACGGTCGGCGGCTTAAGGTGCGCTTTGGCTCTTGCGACTTGTCGGTCACTCGTGGTGAGGGTACTCCGTGCATCCGTTGTGACGGCATGCGCCTCAAACTCGTCCGTGCAAGGGAACACTTCGACCACCTGAAACGCGAACTGCTCGCCTTCGATGGACGAAAACCGTATGAAGGAGTCCCCGAGGTCAGCGACGCAGATGGCATGGAGGCGGTGGATACGTGCTGTTGTCCGGGAGCAGACCGGATCCGTACTCGGTCCACGATCATCGGGAGACGTCGTTCACAACTTCTGCGTTCCGCTCCTCGATTACCTCGCTTGCGAGTTGGTCATCAAGAACGGCGGCACCGTCACCGGAAGATGCAACGCCAGTTTTCCGGATCTACGACGACCGCATGGACAGATTCGTCAAGGGGAGCGAACGCCCAGAATCGGAGGCATGAGTAGTAGGGCGGCGACCCTCATCGAGACGTTGCAGCCTCTACTACGGACCGAAACGCCCAGCTGAACACCCGCTCGCCGTCCTGGGAATACCTCCTCGAACGGGGACAAGCATCGCAGGCCCCTCCAGGAGTCGCACACTTCTGGACTTCGCCGACAGCCTCCGCCAAGAGGTTGAGGCGATTGGCGGTCCGATCCACAGCGAGTCGTGGAGATCCACCGCGGGCCGATAGAAGACGGCGATAAGTGGTCGCCCGTCTTCGATTTCGTTCCTACTGGCGCCACTCCGCCGCATCAAATGACAGTGCATGCCCACCCGACCTCGTATGTACTGATCGAAAACCGATGGCGGCCCCGGCGATTGGGAGGCATCCTCCACAGCTTCATCGAGGGGTGATGTAGTCCGGCGACTCTCGAACCACTTCTTCTAGTACGCAGCCGAACAACCGCGCGGGCGTAACGCTGCTACTTCCCGCCTGTTTCTTCCTAGGAAGGGAGCCGAACGCCTGCAGTCGCTTATCGACCTGAGGGCGGCTTGGCCGCTGCTTCGGCGAAATCGGCCCCTTAGTGAAACCTACGAGACGCAACGCGCGGCGCTATCGCTCATTCTGGCCATGTCCTCGACGACCCCCGGCCGCCCCCGTGAGTAGGGAGCTACCCCACTCGCCTCGTCCCCGCCGCGTCGGGATCGCTGCCGGAAGCGAGACGCACCAGTACGGTGGATTGGCTCCCTGACGAATCCGACGATGATCGCTGCGACGGAGGAACGGGTGGCGCGGCCACGCCGATGACGTTCGGAGGTTTCCCCGGCGTGACCAGAGCATGACTCGCAGCAGGCACGAAGCCGACCCCGTCGTCCCTTCCTATGCGAAATGCGCGCGCTCTCCCGTGCGCTCGGGCAGTGAGGAGGGGGTGAATCAGATGCTGAAGGTTTTCACCTTCGTGCAGGTCGCCGCCGACTCGCTGCGCACCGCGCGACGAGGGCAGACGATGGCCGAATACGGCGTAGTTCTGGCCGTCATCACGCTCACCGTGATCGGGCGATCACGCTCCTTCCGACAACGTCCGCAACGCGATCGAGAGCGTCGCCGGCATCGTTCCCGGCTAGGGGCAGACCCCCGCCGCCAGGGTGACGTCCTACCAGTAGTAGGGCGAAGCCCTGGCGGGTGACCCTGTCACTGCCTGGCGAAACTTTCTAGCGAGCTTCGTCGAGACGCCTCAAGCGGGGGCCCGGCAGGGCCGAAGACGCCTGGGCGCTTCCTACGGTGTGTGCGCAAGGGCTGGGTGCAGGGTCAGTAGTCGGCGGCGCCTGCTTGGCCCTCTCATTGACTCAATCGCCACAAAGGTGGAAAGCTGTTGATCGGCAGGCGTTTGGCCCGGGCGCGATTCGTGCTCGGTCAATCATGGAGGACCTGTGAACCGGGAGCCAATCGTTGCGCAAGCGGTCGCGCTGTTGGGCCTTTCGATTGACGGGAGCACGTGGAGAACGTCAACGAGGTCGCCGGGGTGCCGTTCGCGCGGATCGTGGCGCCGACGGAACTCGTCGGCACGCGATCGGGTCCCTTCTAGCGAAGGAGATTCAGCATGAAGAGGTTCTTGGTGTTGATCCTGGCTGTTGCAGTGATCGAGGCGTCGCAGCCGCGACCCAGGCTCGCAGCGGCGGCGCGAAGGGAGGAAGAACCGGCGGTCAGCGTCGAACTCACGTACACGAAGTGGTTCAACCCCGGCTTCCCGAACATGGTCGGCGTCGTTGGTGGAGACATCGTCGGTAAGTTCGGCGGGGCGGTCCTCCAGGCAACCCCGGATGCCACCGGTCGCTTGTTCAGCTCACGGCGGTCTACATCGTCATCGCCGCTGATCCGGCCAAATCCCTGACGGCGCACGTCGAGGGGGTGCAAGACAACCAGACCCACACGGCCGTCCTAGACGGCCGCGTCGTCGACGGGTATCTGAAGCGCGCTCACGTGCACGCTGAGTACGCGGTGATCAGCTGCTCACAGGCGCCCAACGGTACGTGCTTCCAGGGCACTATCAGCGTCACGCGCTCGAAGGACTCTGAGGGCTAGCGCCCTTCTTGGGCTTGAACGACTCCGGTCGGGCGACCGCGTGGTGCGTCGCCCGACCGAGTTCGTCAGGCGGGCTCGTTCAGGCGCTGCGCCGCGGCGTCGGTTTGATCTGGTTGGGACTACGTCCTGCCGACGACCAGCACGCGTCTGCGCCAGCCCCGCATCTCGGCGCAACGACGAAGCGCTGAACGACTGGAAGGTGCTACCGTCCGGGCTTATGAGCGTCTGGCCCGGGGAGCAAGCCGAGAGACTCCAAGCCTGGTACCTGCTGACGCGCCCTGCGTCAGGACGTCTTCGGCTGGTGTGCCTCGACTTTCTAATCTGCCTCGCCACGGGCTCAGCCTCTCGCGATCGCCATCTTCATGTCGTGAGATACCGCCTCCGCCTCTCCGTCACCGTCGCCGCTGCGGTCGGCATCGCGGTCTCGTCGCGGCCGGAGCGACGCTGCCGTGCCACGCGCGCCGAACGTCACCAGCACGTCGTCGAGTCTGTCCAACGACACAAGCCCGACGTTCGGGTTCACCGCCGCCAAAGCGTTCGACCCGGCCGGCAACACATGTCTTCTTCGTTCACGTGGACGTCGATCGCGAGCCGCCCGCGCCGACACGATCGAGAGTGGCCTGGCGAATCGATGACTCCGAAGCAGCGACCTTGTCTTCCTCCACAGCAGGCGCAGGGTGACCTTCGGCTGCAAGCCTGACGGGGCCTTCGACGTGCACAAGCCCGGCGGCGTACTTCCAGCTTGGCGCTGGCGACTACACGTTCGCGGTGCGCGCGACGGACAGAGAGGGCAACACCGGCACAGCGGCCGCCTATGGCTGGACGGTCAAGGACTTCTGCCACCGCGCCGGGAGATCGTCAAGTAGCTCCGGCGAAGTGCCGGCGCCACAAGAAGCCCAGATCGCAGAGCCGGCCGCCAGATGCGGACACTCGACCACGTGCAGGTGCTCATCGCGACTGCCCGAAAAGGAGCGAAGTCGGTGCTGCACCACATCGTCTACACCGCGGCGGGACGCACTACACGAACAAGCGCTTCAAGAACGGCCAGTACTACCCGTACAGGATCTGAGCTGCACCACGCCGGGAACCAGTCCCGGGGGTCGACGTCGTCGTCCCGCCAGTATCCTCCTCCGCTCCCCACGCGATGGGAGCGTCGTTCACGGGCCGGCTGGGGACTCGTCTGGGCCGCGGTCCGAAGGCGACCTTCTACAACGTCCAGCTGTATCGCCACGGACGGAAGACTCACCAGGTGCTGAGTGCCGCCAGCTCCACGTGGCCCCGTCAGCTTGTCCTACTGGGCCACCGCTGCCAGACGCGGTGGCGTGCCCGCCCCAGCCGGCTCAGCCTGATGCGGAGGCCAAGACGTGCATCCGCCAACAGGCCAATTTACCCCCGTTCGCTGACAGACGGAATACGGAGTAATACACGCGGTGTCGGAACGAGTACATT